>Ga0247727_10009139_pt1 | contig 18108 bp, 11 predicted proteins | sample WisWelCaveWW1625_FD_202498 | JGI IMG/M metagenome (GOLD analysis project Ga0247727, IMG submission 202498) | Biofilm microbial communities from Wishing Well Cave, Virginia, United States - WW16-25 | ecosystem: Environmental > Aquatic > Deep subsurface > Groundwater > Cave microbial mat | place...
TCACGCTTGAGGTTCTCCTCTGCAACCTTGACCAATTGCTGAGCACGCAGGACGTTGAGATACTGAGCCTCCACCTGAAACACAATTGTTTGTCGCGTTCGTGACGATTGATGTTCCGTCGAAACAGCACTTGAAGTTGCCCGGTTGAGGTTTGCCTCACGGGAAAACCCATCGAAGAGAGTATAATTGAGGCTCAGGTCCGCGCTGAAATTATTCTGGACGCTAAACCCTGAGGCTCCGGGAATCACAATGCCTCCAAAGAAATACGGATCCGTACCCGGACGGTCGTTCTGATACCGGTTCCATCCCCCCAATGCGGAGAGGGTGGGAAGATAGCCGCCGTAAGCTGCCAGAACATTGCTCTGTGCTGCTTCAACATCGTTCTGAGCCTGAATGACGCTGATGTTGTTCTCTAGCGCGATCTGCTTGGCCTGCTCAATGGTTATTGTTCTAACCTGCGCCCGAGTGGACAAAGCGAAAACGACGACGAGGCCACATGCACTCAAAAGACGGAACGACATACGGAACGACATAATGAACTCCTTCATCACTAAGAAAACATGCTGCTTGAGACGTGGACGAACATTTCCCCGAGCCGAAACCCCTTCATGCGATTCGAGGAGATGGCGAATTCGAAGGAAAGGATAGTTTTTGTCCACGTCTTTTGGAGAATACCTCAGGAAATTGCGGTTGGAACACTCCGCATAAACGTCCGTTGGATGAGAAAGTTTCATGCATTACTCCAGATGTGCAGTCGAAAACCTCATGATTGCCAAGAGCCCCGACCTTCTCTACACGCCGAAACGGAGTGAAGGCGCGAGGTCGGGGGTTCTCAAACAAAACGAACAACATTGAAGGGGTTTCAACCCCTTCAACTCCAGTTTTGAGTTTCTCAACTACATCTCTAGCAGCGGTGATAATAGATCCCCTTCCACTGCATTTGATGATGGCTTGATCACCTTTTCAGCACCTCATCCTTGATCTGAAGGAGATACTCGAGAGCGGCGTCATGGTCGTTGGGAATCCTGCCATCGAGAATCGCCTCCTCGATCGCTTTCTTCAATTCTCCCACCTTTTTCCCCGGTTGTAGGCCACACACACTCATGATCTCATCACCCCTTACCGGCGGCTGCCATTGTCTCAACTTGTCCTTCTCGTCCACCTCCTTGATCTTCTGCATGACGATATCATAGTTCTTCAAGTACCTGCTGACAAGCTTCGGATTCTTCGAAGTAATGTCGGCACGGCAGAGCGCCATGAGATCGTCAATTTCGTTCCCCGCATCGAAGACCAATCTCCGAACCGCAGATTCGGTCACGATATCATCGACGAGAACCATCGGCCTGAGGTGGAGTCGGACAAGCTTCTCCACGTACGAAAGCTGTTCAAGCGGAAGCCTGAGCCGTCGGAAGATCCCCTTCATCATTCGGGCACCGAGCTCTTCATGGCCATGAAAGGTCCAGCCGACCCCCTCCTTGTATGCCTTCGTCCGCGGCTTCGCGATGTCGTGGACCAGGGCGACAAACCGTAACCAGATGTTGTCGGAGACTCTCGCAACATTGTCCACAACAATGCACGTGTGCAGGAAGACATCCTTATGGTGATGATCCCGACGCTGATCGACGCCTCCAAGCTGCGCAACTTCAGCAAACACAATGTTCAGAATTCCGGTATCGTAGAGAAGTTTGAGACCAATAGAGGGACGGGATGTCCTCAGGATTTTCATGAACTCGTCCGTAATCCGCTCCTGAGAAACGATCGCCAGACGTTCCTTCATATCCTTGAGTCCCGTCAGGGTCCTTGGCTCAATGGAGAATCCCAGCTGCGAGGCAAAGCGAATAGCCCGAAGGATGCGCAGAGGATCGTCATCGAACGTCTTGTAGGGATCCAATGGCGTCCTCAGCACTTCCCGCTCGATGTCGCCCTGTCCATCGAATGGATCATGCAGCGTTCCAAAGTGGTATCTATTCAGCTGGAGTGCAAGCGCGTTCACCGTGAAATCTCTCCGAGAAAGGTCGTCCTCAAGCGATCCCTGTGTGACATCAGGTTTCCGTGAATCAGCTTCATATCTCTCCTTCCTGGCGCTGACAAATTCCACCTTTCTCTCCTCGAGAGGAACCATTGCCGTTCCGAATTTCTCAAACGGTACGACCGGACCTCCACCAATTTCGGGGGCAGCCGTACGGGCAAACCGTATTCCATCGCCCGAGACGAGTATATCCACATCTTTATCCTCATGTCCAAGAAGAAGATCGCGCACATATCCTCCCACCACATACACATCAACTCCCTCACGATCTCCGATCCTCCCAATGGTTTCAAGCAACGGATCAGTAATCTTCATCGACGTTCTCCGTTTCACAACTCACGCAGGCAATCGCTGCTGACTGATTTTCTCCATAATAACCTGAGCGACTTCGAGGGCTCTTCTTCCATCTTCGGCGCTCACAAGAGGGCGTCCTCCCTGCTCAATGACTCTGATGAATTGTTCGAGTTCAAGCTTCAATGGATTCGCTTCCTTGATCTCAGGTTGTTCATAAACAATCTTTCGCTTTCGCGCGCCCGAACCAAGCTCCCCGAGCATCAGTGTTCCTGGGACGTTCGGGTCTTCGTCACCGAGCAAACGAAAAACCTCCGCGGTCCCCTCGGAGAAATCGATGGAGATATACTCGTTCTGTTGAAACAGCCGCATTTTCCGCATCTTCCGTTGTGAAATCCGACTTGCAGTAACGTTCGCTACGCAGCCATTCTCAAACTGAAGTCTTGCATTCGCGATATCAAGACTGTCCGAGACCACTGCAACCCCGTTTGCATCTATGCGGGACACCGGAGCCTTGACAAAAGTGAGAATGATGTCGATGTCATGAATCATCAGGTCGAGCACAACCGCCACATCCGCCCCGCGTGGATTGAACTGCGCCAACCGATGCGACTCGACGAACATAGGACTCAGGTTATACTTTTCCAGAGCGAGAATTGCCGGGTTAAACCGCTCGATGTGCCCAACCTGGATCACCAGACCTTTTCCCTCTGCAAGTCTGATCAATTCATCGGCTTCGCCTACTGTCCGTGTAATGGGCTTTTCAATGAAAACATGTTTTCCCTGCAACAATGCCTGACGGGCAACATCTACATGTGACCGAGTTGTCGTTGCTACCGTGATGGCATCAGCCTCGCGGAGCAATTGCTCAAGCTCCGTGCACGGCGTTGTGTGAAATTCCGACGCAACCCTCTGTGTCTTTTCGCTATCGACATCGAAGACCCCTGTCAGGCGTACTTCAGGGATTTCCGAAAGCATCTTCGCATGAAGCGAGCCGAGATGGCCAACACCGACGACGCCGATTTTCATGGCCGGAAAGGCATGGACTTGTCACCACAAAGGCACAAAGATTTGAAAAAATGCTGTTATTTCACAAGAACATACCGCGAAAAAGTATGAACCTTTGTGGATCTTCGTGACTTGGTGCCCGCCTGACGATGCTGAACTCAGTTAGTCGGGCAGGCCTTCGTGGTTACTCTTTATCGCTCAATTTTCCCAAAAAATATAACCAGAAAAGCTGTGGATTGCAATGAAGGATGGACGATCCAATCGTGCAAGCGCTGGCCTCAATGTGAGCACGCGGTCGGAAACCCCTATATGCAATTGTAGGGGCGTAACATGTTACGCCCTTACCCATGTTCTAACAAAGTCTATTGCAACCGCGTGGTTTCCGACTACTCTGCTGAAACACTGCCGTCAGGGAAAAGGTCCTTGACAAGTTTTCCAATTGCAATTCCCCGCCCTTCTTGATACTTTGTCGATGATGCAATCCGAAGCAAACACTCGCGCGCTTATTCTACGAAAGAAGGAGGAACATCGCGTCCTCGCCGGACATCCATGGGTATTCAGCAACGAGCTTTTAGAAACACGCGGCCAGCCTCAAACAGGGGACCTCGTCGAGCTGCGCACTGAAAAGGGAAAAACTCTCGGCTTCGGATTCTACAATCAGCATTCGCTGATCGCGTTCAGACTTCTCACCTCAGAGTTGGTTGAGATCAATTCTGATTTCTTCTCCGAACGTCTCGCCCGAGCGCTTGCATTGCGACGCATGCTCTACGCTGACGACGGAGCATTCCGCGTTGTCCATAGCGAAGCCGACTACCTCCCGGGGCTAATCGTGGACAAGTACAACGAGTACCTTTGCGTGCAGACTCTGTCGTACGGCATGGACGCGAGACTCCCGATCATCTGCGATGCTCTTGAAGGCTTGTTCCATCCTGCAGGCATTATCGAACGGAACGAATCCCAGCTACGGACGCTCGAACATCTGACCCTTCACAAGGGGGTCCTTCGTGGCACCAGCGGCGTTACAACAATTGTCGAACATGGTATCCGGTACAAAGTGGACCCGCTCGGAGGACAGAAGACCGGGTTCTATCTTGACCAGCGAGAAAACCGTGCAGCTATTCGTCGATTTGCACCGGGAGCCACAGTACTCGACTGCTTTTGCAACGAAGGAGGTTTTGGCTTGAACGCCGCTCAGGTCGGTGCTCGTTCAGTGCTCGGCCTCGACATTTCCGAGGATGCAATCAAGCGGGCAAGGAAGAATGCAGAATTGAACAACCTGTCATCAGCTCAATTCGAGCAGGGAGATGTCTTTGAGATGCTGAAGTCGGAAGAACTTCGCGCGAAATTCGATATTGTGGTACTTGATCCTCCATCATTCACCAGATCCAAAAAGAATGTCCAGACCGCGAAACGAGGGTACCGGGAGCTCCACATGAGCGCGCTTAAAGTCCTTCGACGTGAAGGGATATTGATGACTTCGTCCTGTTCTCATCATATCAGGTCGGATGTTTTTCTCGAGATTATCAACGAGGCAGCAACCCGGGTTGGCAGGAAACTCCAGATGCTCGATTGGCGCAGTGCCTCCCCCGATCACCCCATCCTGCCCGCCGTTCCGGAGACTCAATACTTGAAGTTCGGAGTTTTCCGGAGCGATTGACTTTCAACAGAGAACACCCTAACTTGACAAAAAGAAAAACCGGCTGCATACCAACATTTTCTAAGGAGAAGGCGATGGTCGTGAGAATGGAGAATCGATACGCAGGGATGGCAATGCTCATCGCCGTGCTGGCATCATTCAACACATCTTATTCTCAATCTTTTCTCCCGCATACCACACCTCCCACAGGCGACCTTCCTTTTGTACAAGCAACGATTGACTCGGCCGATACTGTCTCTCACCTCAATGCCTGGGGTGTTGACATTCTGGTCTCGAATGACGGGTTCGGTCTTGGGACTTTCTACAGAAGAGAATTCAGTGAGGACCTCTACGGAACCATTTCGCTGTCCATCTCGGAGGCAAAGGAGAGTCGCGAGGTGGAGCTGGTCGATTTCTTCGGCAACATTGTTGTCCCGGGAAAGCTGAATCGATTCCTCGTTGTGCCGCTGACTGTTGGACTTCAGCAAAGGTTCTTCAGGGAGGAGATCCTTGATTCGTTCAGGCCCTATGTGAACGCGGGAGCAGGTCCCGCAATGGTTTTTTCGGCGCCGTTCAATGAAATCATCTACCTATCCTCCGGTCCAAACGACTACCTGGTCAGGCCGGTTGAATTTTTTGAGAGCTTAGGAAAGGGGCAGGCGCATTATACGCTTGGAGCATTCCTGGGCTTTGGAGCCAACTTCGGGACCGACAAATCGAACCTGTTTGGGTTGAATTTCCGGTATTACTTTACCTATCTCTTCGGTGATGGACTCGCGTCACTCTACGACGGTGCGACAGGAAAACCGGCACAATACAAAAAGAGCTTCGGGGGGTTTTTTATTACACTCAACGTGGGGATGGTGTATTAGAGCCTGTGTGAACTCACCCCCCGTCCCCCTCTCTTGCAACTGTCCAGACCGGAGAGATAGGTAACGAGTGTTCGGGGACATGGATAACACATTAGGGTTGATGAATATCGTTGTTCAGATTGATTTGTGCAATTTGTTCGTGACAGAAAAAGACGTTAACGACATGGCGGACACTGCTTTCCAGGGCATGACCAATCTCCAATTGATTGATGATCATGTCCAATTAGGTGTTTACCATGTCTCCGAACAACTGGTACCCATGTCCTCAGTCCATACAACAAAGAGAGGGGGAGTGAGGGGGTGAGTTCACTAAAATGGAGAAAGGCACTGAGTCTCACCTCGGACCTCCCCAAAATCCTTGATGAAGCCAATGCCTTTCGCTTGTTAGTGCAACACCAAGATAGTGCACCAGCCCCTACAGTGTGGTGATGCTTGTCACGATGAGGAGAGGACACTTCTGAGGAATAGTCCTGTGTGTGACGAGCTGCTTTCCGCTACTTGTTCAGGAGTCCCGACCGCCACAACTTCTCCTCCGCCCTCACCTGCTTCCGGCCCAAGATCAATGATGTAATCGGCACACTTGATGACCTCCATGTTGTGCTCAATAATGACGACGGAGTTTCTTGCTTCGATCAGCGCATTGAAGCAACGGATAAGTTTGGCGATATCATCGAAATGGAGACCTGTGGTAGGTTCGTCAAACAGGAACATCGTCCGGCCCCCTTTGCCTGATGCGGCGAGGTGCGCCGCCAGCTTCACTCGTTGAGCCTCGCCGCCGGATAACGATGTAGCCGGTTGTCCCAGCTTAATATACCCGAGACCGACTTGTTCGAGAACCTTGAGTCGTTGGGAAACTTTGGATCCTTCACGCCTGCTCCCAAAGAACGCAACAGCTTCCGAGACCGTCAGGCCGAGCACCTCGTCAATGCTCTTCCCGTTCCACCGCACTTCCAGCACCTCCCTCTGATAGCGTTTCCCCTTGCAGGAGTCGCACGTCAGATAGAGATCCGCCATGAACTGCATTTCGACTTTGATAATACCGTCTCCCTCGCATGTCTCGCACCGCCCACCAGGGACATTGAATGAAAAATGCCCAGGTTTGAAGCCATGAAGTTTCGCTGATTGCGTTCCGGCGAACAGGTTCCTGATCTGGTCGAAGACCTGGATGTACGTCACTGGATTAGAGCGTGGGGTGCGCCCGATCGGAGACTGGTCGACAGACTCCACCGCATCAACAAAGTCACATCCACTTATTTCACGATACGTCGGGTTGCTGGCAGCTAAATCACCTTTGCTTTGCTTCAACCCCCGGCACATCACATCATGCACCAATGTGCTCTTGCCACTGCCACTCACGCCAGTGACGCAGACAAACATCTGCAAAGGAAACTCTACATCGATCCCCTTGAGATTATGGTATGAAGCTCCTTTTATCGAAATTGCCTTTCCATTTCCTGTTCTCCGGAATTTGGGAATGGCAATTGTGGCACGACCGCTGAGGTATTTCCCGGTGAGGGATTGCTTATTCTCCGCAATTTCTGTTGGAGAGCCAGAGAAGACCACCTCTCCTCCGGATTCACCTGCGCCTGGACCAAGGTCAACCACAATGTCGCTGGCGCGAATCATGTCGCCATCATGCTCGACGACAACAACGGTATTCCCGATATTCCGAAGGGATTTCAGGATTCTGATCAACTTTTCGTTATCACGAGGATGTAGTCCTATGCTGGGCTCATCAAGCACATAGAGAGCACCCATAAGCGATGAACCGAGGGAAGTCGCAAGGTTGATTCTTTGGGATTCGCCACCCGAAAGCGTGCTCGAAAGTCTGCCGAGCGTGAGGTATCCTAATCCAACATCGGTGAGATACCGGAGCCTCTTCCGTATCTCCGCAAGGATTCGCCGGGCGATCTCCATCTCATGTGAATCCAGGTCCAGAGTCTGGAACAAGCTACTTGCTTCGTCGAGAGTCATTTGCGTAATGTCTCCTATTCGTTTCTCACCCACCCGAATGTTAAGCGCCTCGCGCCTCAGACGAGTCCCCTCACAGAGCAAACACGTTGTGTATCCCCTGTACCGACTCAGGAATACGCGATAGTAGATCTTGTAGGCTTTTCTCTCGACTCTCCTGAAGAAGCCCCGAATTCCTTCGAAGTCTTCAAATCCATCAAGCAACAGGTTTCGTTCATCCGGGTTGATCTGTTCGTACGGAACATCCAGACGTATCCCCGCTCTCTTAGCAATGCGCAGAAGGTCGCGATACGGTTCTCTGAACTTGGGTGTTGTCCAGGCCTGCACAGCGTCGCCGCGGAGCGTTTTTGATTTGTCCGGAATCACGAGGTCCATGTCAACGCCGACTGCGCGTCCGAATCCCTGACATTCGGGGCAGGCACCCATCGGACTATTGAATGAGAACAACCTTGCATCCGGCTCCTCGTAGGAAATCCCACACTCAGAACACTCGAAGTTTCTGTTGAATTGCTTCTTTCGCTTCGTCTCCACAAAGGTGACCGTGGCTTTTCCAGCCCCGGCAGCAAAAGCGGTCTCGAGCGAGTCTGACAATTGCGGATTCTCGACGCCGGGCTTGAAGTGAAGCCTGTCCACAAGCACTGCCACATCCTGAGGCGAAGGGGTTCCCGACAATGATTTCTGATTCAGGTCAATCACTTCACCATCCAAGAGAATCCTGAAGAATCCTTCTTTCTTGATATTCTCCAGCGCGTCCGCCAAGGATTCCTTCGGGTGTATCAGAAGCGGAAACACAACATAGAGCTTCAGTCCCTTTCCGGCTGCATCTCCAAGCGATTGCGCTTCATGTTCAAGAACGTTCAGAACATCCTGCACAGAGTCTCTTGAAACCACGTTGCCGCACCTCCAGCAATACGTCTTCCCGATCCGCGCAAAAAGGAGACGAAGATAATCATAGATTTCTGTTGAGGTCGCAACGGTTGACCTTGGGTTCCGCGTGTTCGTTTTCTGTTCAATGGCCATTGCAGGACTGATCCCCTGGATCAGGTCCACATCGGGTTTTTCCATCCGCTCAAGGAACTGGCGGGCGTAGGATGACAACGACTCGACATATCGGCGTTGTCCTTCGGCATAGAGGGTATCGAACGCGAGACTCGACTTTCCCGAACCGCTGACACCGGTAATCACGATAAGTTTGTTGCGTGGCAGATCGAGATCGATGTTTTTCAGGTTATGGACACGGGCACCACGAATGATGATCTTGGTGCCTATGTTCTTTGCTACAGGATCCGGTTTCTTATCGGCATTTTTCCGCGGCATGGTCAGGAGACACTATCACAATTGAGGAATTAGTCAGATTTTATTGTAACGCAAATCGGCTCGAAATGCAACGGAGGGTTACCGACATTGAGAGGAACACAGATCGTACAGAAACGAACGGATTCTCACAGATTGATGGAGGGAGATTTTTTCTCAGAGGTGGCTTGAACCTACGGTTTCACCGGCTCGGTGAAAGCTCTCCGTTGCATGGAGAAATAACTCAGAGCGAAGTCATCTTATTTGTGGCAATCACTCTCATTAGTGTATCTGCCTGCTCGCCGACGTCCCGCTGAGTGGGACACAGGCGGGCCTGTCCACCGAAGCTGGAAGCGAAGGTGGGTGTTCCGTTCTTCCAAATCGGATTTGAGGATAGCGGTCCGGAAACAGAAAAGCCCCTGCGACTACACCGCAGGGGCTTTGTTGTACAGATGGTGACCGGATCAGTGAACGGTTCCAGAAAAACCAATGCTGACGTTTCCGTTTTCCGACGTGACAGCAATTGATACTGTAACGGGAGTGGCTTGATCGAGATCGGTGCTTCCATCACTGAGTAAGAATGTGAAATCCGTAATCCCATCGTACGGGAATATGTAGTCGTCCAACGTTATGGAATTCGATGTTCCCACACCAAATGAAGACTGTACCTGATTCTGTTCACAGAGCTCACACGTTGGGGGCGGCACTATTGCTGTCACCGTTATCCTCGTCCCAACGGATAGTGGATGACCGAGGTAATCCGAGACCTCAAAGCTGATACTCTGACTACCTCCATTCGGAATGTCGAACGACGTCGGAGAGATATTCTTGATCTGCGTGTAACCACTCCACATGATCACTGTGCTGTCCGTTACATTGGCTCCATCTTCACCCACTGTTCTCGCTACGACATAATGATACGCGCTGTCGAGCAGGGGATCTGCGTACGGTCCAAGTGGTTCAGGATTTCCACTGATCAGATCAGCCGACCCCTGACCGTCCACGTCCGTAAAAACTGTTGCCTGAATAACGCCAGCACTCGTCCTGAAGTAGAGGGCTGTATTGGAAACGACAGGATTGCTGTATTTGTCCCCCACAAGAACACTAATTGGATTTCGTTTGCCAAAGGCAAAGCCCAGAGTGGGAAAGTTATGCTTCACCGGCCCGACAGTAAAGTGAGCCTGATCCGGGAAACCAGCGTTGATGACAATTCGGATCGGCGCTGTTGAAATCGTCCTGCTTCCCACCGTAGCCTCGGCCACAATCTGAACAACGCCCGATCGTATTCCGCTGTTGAACGTCGTATAGGCCCGGCCAACAGCATTTGTAGTCACATTCATCGGAGAGATGTACTCACCACCACCGGGTCCGCCAACAACGGTAAACGCTAGCGTCACCGAATGAGCAGCATCGATTGGCAGTCCGAGCGAATCTCTCACCTCCCAGCTGAGGATCGAAGTCTCCAGCCCACCCACACCATACACGGACAATTCCTGGGGATCGGCAGACAGAAAGGCGATTGTTTGTGCCAAACCGCTCCCACCATCACCCGAGCCTCCTACGATTGGGGACTTGGCGACGATTCCAACGTTGCGAGTCACGACGTTGGAAGATTGAATTTGGACAGTTTCCGTCTTGTCGTTGTAACCCGACTTCGAAAAGACGAGCTCGACGGATGCCGTACTATCTAACTCGAACGTAAAACTGTAGACCCCTTGAGCATCCGTGACGGCTGATTGAGATCCCAACGTCACGCTGTTTGCTTGCACACTTACACCCTCAAGGGGAACCAACGTCGCATCATCGATAACGACCCCGCTGATGATCGCCTCACCCTGTGTAGCAACGTTCGCATCCTCCTGGCAGGCAACAAAGATCCCCACCGCGGCAAATGCAACTACCACCACCCAAGCTATTGATCTCATCATATCACCTTATCCATTATGTTCAACAGTCGATCAGTATTTCGGTTTCTGGACACCACGAATTCGCTGCTCTTCAGCTTGTCGCTCTTCTAGCCACCGTTCAAACACCCTGTCTTCTTTTGCCTTCTGAGTGATCCGTTCCTGCAGTGTCGGAACAAGCTCCGCCTTGAGAAGGATAATAAGCTCCTTCTTTGTTACCTGATCCTTATCATATCCGAAGAGGAATCCACCAAGGAACCATGGGAGATCTTTCAGAAGGGGAATGCCGGTTCGAATCTGTGATGTCTCGTCGTTGTAGAGTCCGCCGATGATGGTTTCCTCTCCGTCGAGCAGGAGCAATTCGGTCTCCGCTTCGGTCTTGTTGATGATTGTTGTAATAGTACCGGGCTGAACGGAGCTTCGCTCCACTCGGACATCGAGATGAATAAAGTTCACACCTTGTTCAACAATTACCCTCGGCGTCACATCAACGATTGTTCCCGCATGGTAAAATTTGTCGATGAGATTACCGGCAAAGTCGCGTTCTTTGATCGAAAAATCCTGTCCGACCTGAATATGACCCTGTTCTCCGGACCGTACGACCACCTGCGGACCCGACAGAACTTCTCCGAGGTCACGGCTTGAGAAGAACCTGGCCAGGAAATTCATATTGGCAAAGCTCACCTTAGGCGTGACATCCGCCTCAAAGACCGAGCTTGAGACGCGGTCTCCACCACTGAAGGTCACGTCGGCTGTATAGTCCGCCGTGGTCTTCATGAAGCTCCAGTTCACGCCGACTTCTTGCAGCCTCGTGAGATTCACTTCGAAGAACACGGCCGAGACCTTCAGCTCGCGACTTCCAAATGAGGGCGGATTGGTCAAGCCCCCTTTCGCGGCAACAGCACCCTCACCTCCCAGGGTTGTGATCAGGAGGTACGATTCGTACTCCGTGTACCAAAGGCTGTTCTTGCGGCAGATGGTTTCCAGCGCATCGCGCCAGGGCATTGCCTGGATATCAACACTGATTGGCAACGCGCGCCGCTCGGGATCAATGATCACCTTTCCGATAAACTTCTTGCTGACCTCGCTCAAGGCCGCCAAGGCCCTATCAAGGGTCGTTGACGGTGCGATCGAAACGAGCTCTTCGGGCGATGTATATTCCCTGAACCCCTTTCGCTCGGAGGGGCTCACTTGACTGATGGCGCTTGAGACGCAGACAATCGCAATAACGCCAATCAACAATACTGTTCGTCTGTTCATGGTATCCTCGACTCTTCTGTTCATTTGGTAACTATGTTCTGGGTTGTTCCATACCGGATTTTCAATTCAACCCGTTCAATGATTCCGCCTTTATTGAGTGTGCACTCTATCCGTCCGTCCTCTGGAATAATTTTCGTGACATAGCCAAGGTACACTTCATCACCTTCCCCCAGCGTCCGGATGGAATTATCCTGATCCAGGACAAAAGCCTTTCCGGGTATGACTGCCTTCAAGTCAGACCGTTCGATCTCGACCAGCCCCAGGACATTGGGTGGAACGTCGGATGAAATCACCGGCGCGAATGGATCGACGGCGAGATAATTCGGAGTAATGGTACGTTCGCCGGGAGCACTCGATAGTTCTGCAACAGATGAAAAGTACGCGTGAACTACCATTTCATAGGTGACAACGAATCCGCCTTCTTCATCCGGCTTTGGCGGAATCTCCAGTCCTTTCATCTTTAAAGACTGAATCTTGTACAACTTTCGACCGTTCTCCATGTACCATATGAACCGGTAGAGATTGTCGAACGGAGCTTCTCCCTTGAGATTGTAGATATTATACCCGTAGTTCCCTTTCTGCTGAACTCCCTGGTAGATCATGTCAAGCTTGATCGGACCACTGAGGTCGATGAGTCTACTGTAGTATGCATAGGTCTGAGAAGAAATATCCGCCGGTGGAATATCCTTATTTCGGTTCTCCCAGCGTTTTTTGGTATCCTCCAGCGTTGCACTCAGATCATTGAATTGATTTACAAGGTTCGGAGTATTCTGCAGCTCCTCGTCGATCCGGCTGATCTCCGCTTCAATGATATCTGCTTTTGCAGGGAGGTTGAATGCTCGAATGTACGTTCCGACGCCCAGGATGAGCGCTACTAGAACGCCTAGGACAATGCTGTTTCGGACTTTGTAGGACACGGCTTCTCTCCTTCAGTAGTTGGGGCTTCTTACTGACCTGTAACCGAAGCTGGGACATCGATCATATATCTGTACGTCGGAACCTCTCGAATTTCCTGAACGGTGACTTCTTTCAATAATGAGTTGTCAAATAACGTCGAAAGTCTCGGAATCCGCGTCCGGTACACCGTATAACCGTTCAACGACACAACTCCCTTTTCATCGGACACGATGTCGGTCAGCCAGATCGAATTCAAGTCTTCGACCCCGTGGCTCAGCTGTGTCAGGACTTTGCTCCATCGCTCGCTTCCCGGCACGATGCTATCATAGAGTGCGAGAGAGGTCTTGAAGCGGCCCAACTGTTGTTCAAGATCAAGGATCGAATTCTGCAAGGCCTCGTTCTCAGCAATCTGCGTTTGTTTTAATCGGAGGACCTGCCCTCGTTCTTCGATCTGGGCGAGTTTCTCTGTAATTGACATGCTGAAGAACAGTGTGGAAACAAACAGGATCGCGAGGAGCGAGAACCCATGCCACGCCAGCTTCAGAGTCCGCTGACCCTCATGGACCAACGATGGGAGAAGATTAATTGCGTAGACCTTGGGGTTGTCGGGTTCCAGCACACGCCATGCAGCTCCGATGGGAACGGCAAATTCCGAGATCGTCTCCTGTTGTTCAGGAGGAAGAGCACTCGAATCCAACTGGGGTGCCAGAAGGTAATCAACCTCCTGGTCTGCCAGCTGTTGCGTCAGGAACTCGCTCAGGTTGATTCTCTTGCTTTCACCGGCAAGGATGATGCGACTGATCCTTGGAATTCCAAGATTGTCTTGTTCAAGCAAGAGACGGCTATAGATGGTATTTGCCAGGTTTGGGGAATCATACCCCTCACCCAGGATCGGGGCAAACTGATAGAATTGGTGTCCCCTCATGAAAATGAGCCGGGTAAACTCAACCCCGACATAGACGATCACCGACACATCCTGAGGGTGGAGATCGTAATTGAGTCGGACCATATTCATCAATGAGATATCGGCACTATCGATGACGGGCATACGAGGAAGCCGCCCGCCAATGAAGCTTTTGATATTCTCGATCAAGTTGATCAGGCTCAGGCCGTCTTCGCGGACGACGCACAGGAGATTGTTCTCGTCTGTTGCAATTGAATCTACTGCGTCATGGGACGGCTGGAACGCGCGGATGGATCTGAGCTCTTCCAAAATCCGATCCTTGAGTTTTCCTCCTTTGAGACCAAAGTCGCTTTCGAGCAGATGATAATAGAGTGATGGCTCCGTGATACTGTATGTCAAGGAGTACTTGGATGAAGGGTATGGAGCGAGCAAACCGAGCAAGACAGCATTGTTATCCTCTCCCTGGCTCTGTCCTCCCACCTCGGCGGCCGTCGTTACGGGGAGGCTGAAAACGTCCCCACCCTCCGCAAACGCAAGAGCACCAACCTCCGCGCTCTTTCGTTCCTCGAGTTTGGTGACAAGAGTTCCCGACCGAAGCTCTTGGACCGTGACGTACTTTCCTTTGACGCTGAGATGCGCCAACTTGACGTCGAGTCCGTCGACGAACAGCGCGAGAACGTCTTTCTTGGGTCCCTTCATCGATGCCATGATTGTAATTCCCGATTATGTTGTCGAATGCCTTCCATGACCGCAGGTCAATCACCCAGCGGGGTAAGATTCAGAAGTTGCTGGAGCCTGCGCTTATTGTTTGCGCTCACAATTGCCGACTCGAGCGAAATCCTTTTTTGCAAATAGAGCCGCTTCAGGTCTTGTTCCAGTGTGACCATTCCGATATCTCCAGATTCCGCCATCATCTGATAGATTTCGCCAGTGTTGTTGTTCTTAATGGCTGCCCGTACTGACGGTGTCATAATCATCACTTCTTTTGCCAGAACAAGCTTGCCGTCGAGACTGGGAATGAGTTTTTGTGACATAACGCAACTCAGGGTATCGGCCAAGCGCATTCGAACGCGTTCCTGTTCAATCGGTGGGACTTCACCAATAACCCTGTCAATCGTCTCAACGGCTGACGCCGTATGCAACGTTGAAAACACTTTGTGGCCGCTATCAGTAATTTCCAAAGCCGTCATGATCGTGTCAGGATCACGCATTTCACCGATCACGATGATGTCAGGGTCCTGACGAAGGGCTTGGATCGCTCCTTCTTTGAACGAAAGGACGTCCCGTCCAACTTCCCTATGTCGGATGATGCAGCGGCTGGATCGGTGAACATACTCGATGGGTGACGCTATGATGACGACATGAGCATCCACAGAGTGATTATTGGCATCAATAATACTGTCAAGCGTTGAGCTCTTTCCTGAGCCGGTGATTCCCGTGACCAATGTCATCCCTTGTTGTGTATGTGCCAAGCTCAGCATTTTGGTCACGTTGGGATGAAGTTCCAGGTTCTTGTATGGGCGCACGGTCGCATTAATGGCGCGCATATTCAGAGCGAGTTGGTCGAGATCCAAGTACGCGTCGGCTCGGAACCTATACAGCTTGTCACCCTCCACCAGGGAATAGGAGAAGTCGAGGTTTCGATTCTCATAGAGGAAGAGCCGCTGCCGCTCTATCAGGATGCCCTGAATCAGGACATTGAACTCGTCGACAGTGAATGTTCCAATCGCGTGATTTGGCTTCTTGTCTCCATAGATCCGATACCATATATGGCCGGCACTCCCGTAACCCCCCATGTCGATATCAGACGCATTGATTTTTGACATCTGGAGCAGGTAACTGTCCATCAACTTCTTCAAGGCGGTCCGCTCGGCCGGAGATTGCTTTGCAACTAAGTCTCCTATGAGCATCTGTCGTTCAATTCCCGGCGCGGTATCCGGAATTGATGCCGCTATTTCCTTCAGGGTTCGTATGGCGGTTTCTATCATCGCGTCACCAGAAGATCACATGACAGGACAGGACATCCTGATGCCCGTCACAGATCACGTCAAATATACATCAACTCGAATACCAAAGTCAACAAAATTTTTCAGATTTACTGAAAACAAACGAATAGGATTAGATAATAGATTAAGTATTTTCAATAACTGCTGATTTTCCAACATAGGCCTAGTCTTCGGTAGTAGCCGACGCAATTTCCTCTAGGGTTGTTTCGCCATTCTTTATCCGTTCTATCCCAGATCTTCGAAGTGTCCACATGCCGTCTTTCATTGCTTGGGTACGGATTGCTTCTTCGTCAACCTCAGTCCCAGACCTCACAATGATGTTTCTGATCTCCTTTGTGAAAAAAAGCGCTTCGTGAATGGCAGCCCGCCCCTTGTAACCGTGGCTGCACTTCTCGCAACCAACAGGCTCATAAATTGTGCAGGAATCTAGTGCCCCTTCATCAATCCCAAAACGAAGGTACGTATCCCTGTCAAACTGGTCTTTTGGAATTCCCCTTTTGCAGAGGGGACAGAGTGTTCGAATGAGTCGCTGCGCAACAACGATATTAATGGCATAGGCAATAAGGAATGGTTCAATGCCCATCTTGTAGAGTCGTGACACCGCACTTGGAGCGTCGTTCGTATGGAGTGTCGAAAAAGTAAGATGTCCCGTATTGGCAAGCTTGATCGCAATTTCGGCTGTCAGCTTGTCGCGCATCTCACCTACAAGAACGATATCGGGATCGTGCCTCAGGATGCCACGTAGCGCCCGCTCAAAGTCCATCTTCGGACTGATCTTCAACTGTCTGGCACCCTTGACGATGTACTCCACCGGATCCTCTACAGTGAGAACGTTAAGTGTCGGATTAATCACCTGATGCAAAGCGGCAACGAGCGTGGTGCTCTTTCCACTTCCCGTCGGTCCAGTAAGAATGACAATCCCCTGTGGCTTCGAGATGGCCTTATTGAATGATTCCTTTGTGGGACCCTGTAAGCCAAGCTTCTCCAGATCCGTGATGACCTTCCTGTCATCGAGCACGCGAATAACGATACTCTCGAACTTGTGCTTAAACTCCACACCAACGACGGGCATGATCGAAACCCGGAACCGGATCATATGATTGTCGATCAACCGCTGAATGAATCCGTCCTGAGTCATCTCTCTCTCAAACCGGTCGACGTTCTTCGATCGATCCTTCACTACTGCGGCGATTGCCTCGGGCATAGTGTTTTCCTGCAAGTGCCAAAGCTTCAGACTACCGTCTTGCCGGAACCAGAATTCCGTGCGGTTCCCCTCCTTTGCAATGACATGAATATCGCTCGCTCCATGTCGTACCGCCTCAACAAGACTCCCTTCCACCAAGTTGACAAGGGCGCTCTTGCTAATCTCCGCCTCGAGAACATCCTCATCCAGCGCACTTTCATCCTCCTGTACATCAAGACCCTGCGTGTCCTCGAGGAGCTTGAGAAACTCGTTCTCCGGAGGAATAACCTGTTCAAGAAGACCCTGGATGTCCTTCAGTCGGCAATAGGTAACTTCATACCTCTTGACGCCAAAGTTCCGCGCGATAAAAGCAATCCGTCGATCGGTTGGATCGGGAACAATAATGACCAGCTTTTCCGCCTGCTTCTCGTCGAACTTGAACGGGAGCATCTTCGTGTGCAGAAGCATTTCGCGGACGTTGTCCGATAGGCCGCCGACCATCTTGCGTATGAACTCAATCCTCTCCTTGTCGATTTTCTCGTCAGAAAGATAGATCTCCCGGAATGCATAGAGGTCGGCCATCTCACGAAAGACGGCGTCGTGGTCGGCGTTGAAATCGTTAACCAGGATTTGCCCAAGATTTCGCCGGTTTTTCTTCCCTTCCGATTCCTTTATCCGAAGGGATTTCTCAAGAGTCTCGTAATCGATGACTCCCTTCTTGAGAAGAGCAAACCCTATTTTATCCATTATATCCATACAACAGCCTCTTGCGAAATCCTCCTTGCTCGACTTACGCCGAGTGGTGTTCCTCGACTTGCATAGTTGCTTGCCCAACTGCCGGGTTTTTCGGTCTG
>Ga0247727_10009140_pt1 | contig 18106 bp, 18 predicted proteins | sample WisWelCaveWW1625_FD_202498 | JGI IMG/M metagenome (GOLD analysis project Ga0247727, IMG submission 202498) | Biofilm microbial communities from Wishing Well Cave, Virginia, United States - WW16-25 | ecosystem: Environmental > Aquatic > Deep subsurface > Groundwater > Cave microbial mat | place...
CGGTCGCCTGGACTGTGTCAGTATAGTTACCGACTGCGCTATCCTGGCCGGCCGGAACCCGACCATAGATGGGGAACACCCGCGGATTCCTGTTGGCCGCAGGAGCCGGAGCAAATCCATTACCGCCAGCGCCCGGATCGCCGAGTCCCCATATCGTCGAGAGTGTATTTTCTGAAAACAGTTCATAATCCAAAAAATCGGCTAGGCCACTCTGCATCGCGCGCGTGGTTCCCACCGCATTGCCCGCATGGGTCCCGGGATTCAACTCGATCCACACTTGAGAGCCCCTGGTGCAAGTCACTGTCACTGATCCGTTGATATCCAAGTGTGTGGCCGCGTTCGCGACGATGGGATCGTAGTTTCCAAAATTGAGAGGGGCTGTGGAGATCGAACAGACGGCGGCAACCGCCGCACTGACGGGGAAGCTGCTGAGCGCCTGTTGTGCGTGGGCGGATGGTGCGGACAGATAGAACACCGCGGCTGCGACACTCAACACCCAGAGCTGCTTTTTGAACTGTCTCATGCCTCTCCCTCCATTGTTTGAGTGACTACGTTACCTGTCTTTTGATTCAGCGCGAGGGTTGTGCAAGAAACATGACAATACGTTGACGGTCATTAGTTCCTGTTCTAAGCCGTTGTAGTGCAATGAGAAATGGACGATTCTGATATGTCTCGTTCGTTCCTGTTTAGGCAATGCTGTCAATAATCTGACAATTTGTGGATCGTGGATGAACAAATTTGTCATGCGCGAGCCAATTGATGAGGTTTGGAGGTACTCGCGATAGAGGCTACACGGTCACTTCGGGCAGGTTCCCTACCCGAAGTAGAAGTTGTTCGGAGGCGCGAGATTGGATGAAGGAGATCTAGCAGGCTGCGGAAAAACTATTGTGGCACAGCGGAAATTCAATGGCCCGCACATCTAAGGGAACAGGAGCACAGCGCGCAGGATGCTCAAAAAGGCTGTCCAGCAAGGCCGCAGCGAGCGAAGAGGCGAAGGCGTACGCTTCGGTACGTTGAGCTTCTGAGCGAAGCGAGAACGCCGCTGGTGGCCTTTTTCAGCATCCTGCTAGAAGTTAACGATGGCGACGACGGTGTCCGTATAATCCCCGGCCGTCACATCTTGGGCTGGGAAGATGCGTCCGAATATAAAGAAAGTCCGCGGCTGCTTGTCTTGCGCGACCGGTGGAACGACCAGATTCTCCCCAGCGGTACCCCAGAGGGTTGTGTGGATCGCGTCCAGGTACAAATCATAGCTCAGGTAGTCGTCGCCTGTGACCTGCTTCATCGCCCTACTCGTCCCCCGTGCGTAGTTCCCATATTGCCCGCGGTCCAACGCAATCGTCGTCGCCATCCCCTTGCTGCAAGTGATGGTCATGGAACTGTTCACATCCAACGGTTCAGTGGCATGTGTCGTGAGAGGATTGTAGTGCCCAAATGAGACCGGGGTTGTTTGGATCGTGCAGGTCGGATCGAGTGTGACCGTGACCCGGAAGCTTGAAGATGCTGACCCCGCTGACGCAAGAGCCGGCACGGCCAAAATCCCAAAACACAGAAGATACCGCCATGCAGCGCTCATGTTCATGTCCACCTCTATCGGGAAGACGGCGCCAAACTTGACGGATCTTCGCGGATGGCTTCCTTTATCCGCGAATCGAGGGTATAAAATCAATCCTACGAATGGGGGAGCAGGGACTTCGTGCGGGGAATATCCGGCACCGCTTACTTGAGAATGCGCAAACACGAAACGGCAGGGGCGCGGTTCAGCAAATTAAATCGGTATCATTGCCACTAACTCGAAGTGAAGCTCCCCGCGCTCCCGCGCGGGGCATCCTAATACGAATGCGGAACTCTCCGTAGCCTGTAGCCCTCCTTCGCTAAAGCTTCGGAGGGCTCTCCTCGCCATTCATCCCCGCTTGTCCGAGCGGGGCATTCTGGCGAAGGAGAGTAATTCTTGGCCTTCTTGAATCTTCTCTGGGCATCGAACGCTGGTACTCTGAAACAGAGACGGGAAACTTACGGCAGGCAGAAAAAGACCTTGTCGGACGCATCAGTGGCGGAGATAACTGATGCGTCGCAAAACACACCCGTTAACCGACAAGGTGAGACGATGGTATGCCAAACCCTGTTGCCCCTCAAGCTCGAACGGACGGATGAGATACTGACGGCCTATGAGGGCCGCCCCTGCTGGCCGAGTTCAGTCATGGGCTGGGCGTCTGGGGGTTAACGGATCGATATCTGCCGGGTCCCTATCCCGATACGCTAGAGAGGAGAAGCTTCGTGGAATGCCAATAGCGTGAGGGAGGTGAACAAACCGATCGCGACCGAGTTACCGAGATTTCACTGAATCTTTATGCATTCCCGGCGCCGGTTGCAGACCTGATCGCTTCCCCGAGGGGGAATCGCGGATGAAAAAGGCCGCAGCTTGAGCGCGCCGGGTCACTTTTAGCTTCTGAAAGATGAACCGGATATAGTTCTTCACAGTCTTATCGCTTAGTACAAGGGACACGCCGATCTCCTTATTCGTTTTCCCCTCGGCAACGAGTGCGAGGACACGCTGCTGCTGGGTGGAGAGGGTCGTCCGCTGGGGCTCGGATGTCTCCTCTTTCTGCAACCGCATGCGGGTCAAGAGAGGCTGCGTAATGACCGGATCGAGGATCGACTGCCCCTGGGCCACGGCATGAATGGCTCGCAGCAACCCCTCGGCATTCACTTGTTTCAACAGATAGCCGGACGCCCCTCCAATGACCGCGGCGAGCACCGCCTCATCGTCTTCATAGGAGGAGAGAAAGAGCACACGCGTGGCGGGACAGGAATCCTTGATGGCGCGGCAGGCGTCCACTCCGCTACCGCCGGGCAAGCGGACGTCCATCAATACCACATCCGGTTTAAGGCGGCAGGATTCCACTACGGCATCCGTGACGGTAGCCGCTTCGCCGACTACGTTGATGCTGTCATGTTGACCGAGCACGGTCTGCAATCCCACTCGAACGACTTCGTGATCGTCCACGATCAACACTCTGATTGGTTTCACGCTAGGCCTGACCAAGAGCTTCCTCGTTCTTGAAGGTTGTCTAGAACACGAAAAACAACGCCGGCTGCGCATATTCTTCAGTCAGCAGATTTACATCGATGTGCAAGTCCTTTTGGATCGGGGCAGACAGAAACGGGGATATTGCGCTCAGCAATGAGTATGAAGGAGGGAAGGAGAGAACCGTCATGATCGCGCTCATCGCACGATTTGATTACCGCGTCATTGTGCAGGAATCATAATCTACATTACTACCTATAGCAATGAGTCTAATCGGCTCTACTTACGCGGGCATTGAGATATAAATTCGAATTGACTCATTTCTAGAAATACTGACATCCGATAACTTACGTAGACTCACCCTCTCTCGCAGGATAGCCGCGCGAGACGGGCGAGACTGGCGGGAAAGGCGGGACGGACGACGGTTCGAAGTCCGAAGTTCGAGGTTTTCGGAATTTCGAACCCCGACCTTCAGCCTTCGGACTTCGGCCTTCGGACCGCGCCTGTCGCACACGGCTCGCCTGTCTCGCTCACGATTCACGCGGCGGGTTAAGGTTCCGAGACATTCTACCGACAAGAGCTTGGAAGCCAGGCGAGGGGCGAGTGGCAAGAGGCGAGAGGAAAGACATTCCTCGGGTTGCCCCTAGCCTCTGGCCCCGCGCCTCTCGCCCAAACATTGGCGCTTGCCGGGGCTGACCCTCGTTTCACGTCTCATGGTTCTATGGACACAGCAATACGACACCCTCACAACGTGGGAATGCCGGAGCAGGTCGAGCGAGCCTTAGTCGAACGGATCGACAAGGATCGAATCGACCTCCCCGTGCTTCCACAAGTCGCTGGTCGGGTCATGGCCCTGGCAGGTGATCCATCGGCAGATGCGGCCCGTCTGTCTGCCCTCATTCACCAGGACCAGGCATTGGCAGCACATGTTCTGAGAATAGCCAACTCGCCCGCCTATATGCCTCGGACTCCGATTGCCTCGCTCCAACATGCCGTTGCCATGCTCGGCGTGAATCAGCTGTCGGAAATCGCTGTCACGGTTTCTCTGAAGAGTGGTGCCGTCAAGATTCCTGGACACGAAGCGGACATACGGCAGCTCTGGCGGCACGCGCTGGCCAGCGGGGCCTACGCCAAAGAGGTCGCGCGTATGCGCCGGTACAATGTGGAAAGCGCCTACCTGTGCGGGCTCCTGCATGCGGCTGGAAAACCGGTCGTGCTCAAGACCGTCACGACCATTGCCGCAGACATGCATATCCCGCTCGATCCAAGCGCAGTAACCTCCTTCCTCGACGGCTATCATGCCCGCGTGGGCAGCTTGATCGCGGCTGAATGGGCCTTACCCCCACAGGTGGCTGAAGCCATCGCCTATTATTGGATCTACGAGCAGGCCCCTCACATAAACAGGAAGCGATGATGACCTGTCTGGCAGACCGGTTGGCAACATACGTACTGGTTCCCGATTCCTTTGATGACAGCACTCTTCGTGACCACACGGTCTTCGCTGACCTCAATCTCTATCCCAATGACGTCGACACCCTGCTCAGTCTCAAAGAGAAAGTACTCAATCTCGTGGACACGATGGCACAATGAGTACAGTGATTCACTATGACATTGTAGTGATCGGGAGCGGTCCAGCCGGCCAAAAGGCTGCCATCCAAGGCGCCAAAGCAGGCAAACACGTGGCAATGATCGAACGCGAGCCTGGCGTCGGCGGCGGCTGTGTATACCGGGGAACGATTCCAAGCAAAACGCTCCGCGAGAGTGCGCTGCAAGCAGACCGGTTGAAACGATCCGCGACTACGCTGGACATGCGAGTCCCTTCGAACATCATGGTCTCCACGCTGATGCGGCGCATGGACGAGGTTGTCACATCACATGGCGACTATATGATGAACCAGCTGACGCGCAATGGCGTCACATTGTTCCATGGCCGAGCCCAATTTCGTTCCGACAGCCTGATCGAAATGCTGACGGTCGACGGCATGAAACAAACCCTCACCGCCGACACGATCGTCATCGCCACAGGATCCCGGCCTCGTGCGCCGGTCGAAATTCCAATCGACCATGAACATATACTCGACAGTGACTCGATTCTTTCGATGATCTACTTACCACGCTCCCTGACCGTATTGGGCGGGGGGATCATTGCATTGGAATATGCCTCGATCTTTGCCGCGCTTGGCGTGCAGGTCACCATCATCGATCGGGCTGATCGCCCCCTTCAGTTTTTTGATGCGGAACTCGTGCGCACGTTTGTGCAAAGCTTTGAGCGAGAAGGCGGCCGCTATTGTGGGGGACAGACGGTCAGAGACGTCCGGTGGGATGGAATCTCTCAGGTGGTGACGACGCTCCAGGACGGGCAAGTGTTCACGAGCGATAAGATGCTCGTGGCCGTGGGGCGACAGGCAAATATTGAGGAACTCAATCTCAGCGCCACCGGCTTGACCGTCACTGAAAAGGGAATGCTGGCCGTTAACGAACATTGCCAGACAGCTATTCCCCACATTTACGGCGTCGGCGATCTGATCGGCCCCCCTGGTCTGGCCTCCTCTGCCATGGAGCAAGGCCGGCGTGCCGTATGCCATGCTCTGGGTCTCCCGGAGGGACATGCAGCCGATATCATTCCGGTCGGGGTGTACACAATCCCCGAGATGGCCAGTATCGGACTGGACGAAATCGCGGGTCGGAAACGATATCGAGAGGTCATGATTGGCCGGGCGAGGTTTAACGAAATCGCCCGCGGTCAGATCTCAGGCATTCGCAACGGCTTACTGAAGATGGTGGCCGATCCGACAGGTGAATGCCTCCTCGGCGTCCAGATTGTCGGGGAAGGCGCGACGGAACTGATTCATGTCGGTCAGATGGCACTTCAGCATGCGGCCACGGTCGACTCATTTGTTGAGAACATTTTCAACTTTCCTACACTGGCTGAAAGCTATCGCGTCGCAGCGCTTGATATCGTGGGCCAACGTCAAAAACGTCTGGCCTCGGCCGCCGCCTGAAGGGGACTAGCTCAGCCGTCTGCGGCGGTGCCTGTCCCGCTCTTCAGACGACGGTTCGAGGTCCGAAATTCGAGGTTTCCGGAACTTCGAACACTTCGGCCTTCAGTCTTCAGCCTTCAAACCGCCTCACCTGTCAATAATCCCACGGTAAGAAAGCGCGCGTCGATCACGTCGAGAATATGCCGCCGAAGCTCATCCCGAAAAGGCGCGAGACTCTCATCGTGAAGATAGCGATCGACCGTGCGAGGCAGCCGCCGCCTCCAGGCCTGGGCAGCCTGTCGCGCACCGTTAGCGGCAGGTCCTCCATGAACAACAATGGTACGGACTTCATGCTCGAAAAATCCCACATGCACTTCTTCATCTTTCAAAATCGAGCTCAGATCCGGCCGCAAGCCGACTAACAGCCTTGCGAACTCCAATCCCAACGTTTCGTACCCGTAGAGATGCACCGCGAGGACTCTCCATTGACTGGGCATACGAGGGAGAACCGTCTTGCCGTGCGAATTCGTTCCGAGCAGCAGCTCAAACTGCTTGAGGTGCTGCGCTTCTTCTTCCTCATGACGACGCAAGAACTGCAACATCGCGGGCGGTACGTCCTGCGCTTGCGCAGAGCGCACCGCCCACAAGGCCATGGCCTCCGCCTTGAGGAATTGTTCCAGGATCGCCCGTTCACAGGAGGAAGGAAGCGGAGGAGTCATGCGCCGAGTCTACCGGAACGATGGGGCGGAACCAACATGTTGGGGCCAGGCACCCTTCTTCTTAGTGCCTGGCCCCGTCTGAGGCGCGGGACAGGCACTGCCGCAGACGGCAGAGCCAGTCCCCTGCCTCCGCAAGTGAGACGGGCGAGACGGGCGGGAAAAGCGTGACTGGTAAGACGGACGACGGTTCGAAGTCCGAAGGTCGAGGTTTTCTGAACTTCGAACTTCGTGTCGTGCCTGTCACGCGCATCTTGCTTGTCTCGCTCACAATTCACGCGAGCCTCGCTCCTCGCGCTTGTCGGTCCCCGCAGCAGCTTACTCCGCCGAAGTAGCCACTTCGGCTACGAAGGCCGGAAGTTACGGGGTATTCGGCGAAGGAGAATAATGCGGCCTAGACACTCTCCAAATCATTCCTGTATCCTATCGCCCAGTTACGTACTATCCTTTCTGGCGGTGTAGCTCAGTTGGTAGAGCAGCGGACTCATAAGCCGTTCCAAGCCCTCCAGACACTCCTCTAACTTCTTGCGATAAATCACCGCCAGTTGGCTCCAGTAGCCATATTCCCGCTCAACTGTCATGCGCATTTATCCGATCGATTCCGGTTGGTCTCGACCCATTTTGACCCTGCCGTGGGCATTTGGTGGACACTGCCGTGGATGGCATGAGCGCGCAGGTCAGCGGGAGTCCGAGCTGTGGAGAAACCGAACTCACCCGCGAGGGCATACCCGGGCGGGCGACGAGCACAGGCAGTTCACAGGAACAGGCATCAATGGCAGGCGGCGGGCCAAGGTAGATGGCGATATGTGAGGGAACGGTGGTGACGTCCTCACAACGAATTAGGCCATCCATAATGACCAAAAACCCGAGAACTAGGCCACCGTCAGCTTGAGGAAACGGCCCGCGACGTGGTCTGCTATGTACCCCAAGGAGGACCCGACGCTGGCACGACGACGTGGGCATACCGAGGAACAGATCCTGGCCGCCTTGCGGCACGCGGAGGGTGGCACAACCGTAGCTGAGGTCTGTCGAGAAGTGGGGATTAGTGAGCAGACGTTCTATGTGTGGAACGGAAGTATGTCGAGGTGATCTTTACGCTCGAGATGTGCGGGAGAAGTTGTGGCGTTGGCAGCAGGACTACAATCGGGTTCGACCCCATAGTGCGCTGAATGATCGGGCGCCCGCGACGTTTGTTGCCGAGTGAGTCGCGGCGACCACGCCGACTGACCAGGACGCCCCTGAATTGCTGGAGACCCTCACGTGAGCTATGCGAGGTTTGCATCGCCGCATGGGTGGCCCAAACCGATCACGCGCAGGTTAATTCCCCAGGTTTCGTTCGGGCTACATTCGCGGGGCGGGTCACAAAACTCGATTTCTGAATCAACCGGTGACTCAGATTGCAGGGAGGGCAAGACTTCTGCCTCGACACCAGAGTCCCAGTGAAGTCATCTCCCCTTGGGCAGGAGGGTCGGACTATCCGGCTGCCATCCTATGCTCGTTGTAATGATGTGGGGAAGTCGCAAACCGAATGGCTATCATAAAGCGTTAAGTTAGCTCAATCCACTCACCGAGGCCTATAGCACCATATGTCATGTACTCAACAGGCTTGGTGGGAAGATAACTTGTCATACACTAAAGACGAGATAAGGCCTGACAAAACCAGTGGAAACTATTTTCCTCAGTCTGGATAGACCTCTCCTTCCGTTGAACAACTGTCACCGTGACATGTACATAATCATGGCCATCCCGCCCGTGCAGATGAGAGCACCGGCGAGATCCCACGGCAGAACAATAAACATGCCGCATAGGCTGCGTAGACCCGACCAAAGTGAGCTCTCAAATGTTGGAATGATGCCGTAGAAAATAAGAATGGCCACTCCGGCAATCCCGTAACCAAGCGGCCGTTCTTCGCGGAATCACAGCCACACGAGGTACCCGCCTCCAATTTCGCACAGACCGGCGAATACGAATAATCCAAAGAGAAATCGCCAGCAGTCTTCTAATTATCTGATTCCTATTTCACCTGAACCCGGTCCGACCGTTCTTCCACAACCTGCAACGTGACATGATCGATTCCGAAGCGATCTCGTAGAAGCGATTGGAGGCGGCCCAACACTACATCCCGATCCTCTCCAACAGGGACCACCACATGGGTACTGAGGGCGTCCAGGGCGGAAGTAATGGTCCAAATGTGAAGATCATGAATCCCTTTCACGCCGAGCACGCCAGCCATGGCTTGTCCAACCTCTTTGGCATTCAGGTGGGTCGGCACTCCTTCCATGAGAATATGCACGGCCTGAGTGAGCAATCACCACGTACGCCAGACGATAAAGACACTGATGCCAGCGCTTAGCAAAGGATCGATGAGCAACCACCCAGTGAGCCTGATCGTGACCCCACCAAGAATGACCCCGATCGAACTGATCGCATCGCTAAGAACTTCTAGGTAGGCACTGCGAACATTCAAACTTGACGTGGATTCGTGAGTGAGCAGCTTCATGCTGGCGACATTCACGGCGAGGCCGAGGAGTCCGATGAGCAACATCGGAACGCCAAGCCGTAGGAAGGCTCGAATACACGCCGGTATGGCTCATAGAGAATCCAGATGGCCAGCAACAATAGCACCACTGCGTTGGTGACCGCGGCGAGAATCTCGGCGCGATGATACCCGTAGCTTTTCTCCGGCGTCGACGGCCTCGCAGCCATCCACATGGCAAAGGCACTGAGTTCAAGCGCCGCTACATCCGTCAGCATATGGCCAGCATTCACCAACAACGCTAAACTTCCCGTTAACAGACCGCCGACCACCTCGATGACCATAAACGTTCCAGTTATCAGAAGGGCGAGCAGCAGATTTGTTTGCTGCCTGGATCTGCGTTCTGAATGGCTATGCATAAGAGCCCCGTTTGGTCCGCTGGCTTTCTCCAGTTCTGCATGCATTAGGTCCTGCATTCCCGGATCGCACCAGGACTTGCGAATTTTCCTCATCATGTCCATCACACGCTCTCGAGATACTGTCGAAGCACGGTAAACCTCCTCATACGTCATGGGATCCCTTCCGTGGCAGATCGCGGGGCACTGACTAGAGAGTCCGCTTCCTGACGTTGAACAGTTCGTTGTTCCATCCACCGATAGAGCACCGGCATCACCACAAGGATTAAGGCTGTTGATGAAAACAACCCTCCGATCACGACCAGGGCAAGCGGCCGATGTATTTCGGAACCGGGGCCGCTGGCCAGCAGCAGGGGAATGAGCGCCATCATTGCAACGACTGCAGTCATCAACACAGGGCGCAACCGCAGGACCATGCCGGTCAACACCGCCTCATCCAATGGCATCCCCTGTTCCCGGAGTTGGTTAATATAGGCGATCTTCACGACCCCATTGAGCACCGCAACGCCAAACAAGGCAATAAAGCCGACTGAGGCCGGAACCGACAGATACTGTCCGCCGAACATTAGCGCCAGCAGGCCGCCGATCATGGCAAACGGAATCGCGAGCAGGATCAGTGCGGCTTGTCTGAGGTTTCCAAACGTAAAAAAGAGCAGCAGAAAGATCAGTCCGATGACCAGAGGCACGACAACGGCCAGGCGTGCCATGGCCTTCTGTTGGTTTTCGAATTGGCCCCCCCAGATCACATAGTAGCCGGGCGGGAGCTGTACCTGACGGGACACCGCCGTCTGTGCCTCTTCTACAGCGCCGACAAGGTCACGCCCAACCACGTTCGCCTCGATCACAATCCGGCGGCTCGCATGCTCACGGCTGATCTGCGCCGGCCCTTCCACAATTCGAATGTCGGCCAGCTCTCGAAGTGGAATCCGGGAACCGTCCGGCGCGGTCACCCAGAGCGCTGCAATCGTTTCCACATCGGTGCGGCGATCATCCGGAAATCGCACCATGATCGGAAAGCGCCATTGCCCTTCGAACACCTCCCCGGCGGCAATCCCGCCCCCGACGGCTTCAATCACCTCCGTGATCTCAGCCACGTTGATTCCATGACGCGCGATTCTGGCGCGGTCGATGTCGAGCTTCAAATAGTAGAGGCCGGACACCTGCTCAACACGGAGGTCAGCGATGCCGCGCACCTTCCGCAGCTCCCGGGCGATCTCATCCGCCTTCATGCGCAACGTCTCAAGGTCGTCACCGAATAATCTGACCGCGACCTGGGACCGGACCCCCGACACCAGTTCATCCACACGCATGGCAATCGGCTGGGACAACCCGAACGCGATGCCGGGCACTTGTTCCAGCCGTTGACGAACCTGCTCTTCAATGTCGGCTTTGGACGGTGCCTGCCACTCGGAGTCTTGCTTGATCAAGACGTACATATCACTGAGTTCCATTCCCATGGGATCCGTCCCCAGTTCGTTGGCTCCTGTGCGTGACACCACGGAACGCACGTCCGGTATCTCCAGCAATAACCGTTCAACCTCCCCTGAAATTTTGAGCGATTCGGTCAAACTGATGCTCGGCAGCCGCATCATATTCACCACGATCGTCCCTTCGTCCATGATGGGTACGAATTCCCGGCCGATGAACGGGACCAGGGCCGCCCCGCCGACGAGCAAGCCGACCACCGCAATAACAACCAGTCGGGTTCTGCGGATGGCCCCTTCCAACAGCCGGCGATACCGCCCCCGGACACGCTCCAACAGGCGCCCGCCCTCGGTTGCGGCACGAGGCTTCATCAGCATCGCCGCCAGCACCGGGACCACCGTCATCGACAGCACCAGGGAACTCAGGAGAGCGATCACCACCGTCATGGCGAGCGGAATGAACATCTTGCCTTCCATCCCTTGTAGAGTCAGGAGCGGAACAAAGGTCAACGCGATGATCAACTCTCCGAACAGACTCGGTCGCCGCACTTCCAGGACTGCGCGTAATACGACCGGCAAACGGTCAGCAATCAAACGGCCTCGCCCCCTGACCTGCTCGCCCAGATGGCGCTCCACGTTTTCCACCTGCACGATAGCCGCATCGACAATCATCCCCAGCGAGATGGCCAAGCCGCCCAGTGACATCAGATTCGCCGATAGGCCGACTTGCTGCATGATCAGGAACGTGGCCAGCATGGCCAGCGGCAACGTCACGGCTACGACAAGAGCCCCGCGGAGATTCCGGAGAAACAGATACAGCACGAGGATCACGACTACGACGCCCTCCAGCAATGCCTGCTCGACTGTTTCAAGCGCCCGCGCCACTAATTCGATGCGGTCATAGAAGGGGACCATCTTCACACCGACCGGCAACACCCGGTTGATCAGCTCGACCTTGTCTTTCACCGCTGAAACAACCTCTCGGCTATTGCCGCCGCGCAGCATGACGGCAATGCCTTCGAGCACCTCGCCCTTTCCGTCACGTGTCACGCCCCCCAACCGGATCGCGGTCCCTTGGCGAACCTGGGCGACGTCCCGGAGATAGATGGGCGTGCCCTTGTGCGCCGCCACTACGATCTGTTCCAAATCTCTCGCAGAGCGGGCCAGTCCCACACCGTGGACCACCAACTTATCTCCGCCCTGCTCGATGTAACTGCCCCCGACATTTTGGTTGTTCTCTGCGACGGCAGCGTGTACTTGGCGCAACGTGAGCCCAAAGCTCGTCAATCGATTGGGATCGACGAGCACTTCATACTGCTTCGCCAGGCCGCCCAACGTATCGACATCCGCGAGGCCTGGGACGGCACGCAGCATCGGACGGATGACCCAGTCTTGGAGGGTCCGCAACTCCATCAGGGTCTGTGTCGAGCCCTCGACGAGATACATAAAGACTTCGCTCAATCCTGTACTGACCGGTCCGAGCATCGGCTCCGCGCTTTCTGGAAGACGGGAGCGCGCCTGGAGCATCCGTTCCAAGACGAGTTGCCGGGCGAAATAGATATCGATTCTGTCCTCAAAGACGACCGTAATCACTGAGAGCCCGAACCGCGACACCGACCGCAGTTCCGTTTTGCCCGGCAGGTTTGTGAACTCGATCTCCAGGGGAAAGGTCACGAGGCGTTCGATTTCTGCAGGAGCCAGAGCGGGCGCCTTGGTAATCACTTGGACCTGCACCGGAGTCACATCGGGAAAGGCATCGATCGGCAGATGGCGGAACGCCGCCACGCCGCTCACGATGAGCCCGAGCATGACAAGCAGCACGATGAGCCGTTGTGCGAGCGCGGCACGGATCAGCCATTCGATCATAGCGGGCCTCCAGTCGGCATCTGCTCACGCAGCAACTCTGACTTAAGGGCGTAACTGCCTTGCGTCACCACTTCATCTCCCGAGGTTAGCCCCGCAATAACCTGGATATACTCACTTGAGGCTTGACCGAGGGTCACCTCGCGTGATTCGAACCGACGCGGTCCTCGCACCACGAAGGCGATCGCACGGCTGCCGTCCTGCTGCACCGCCGCGCGCGGCACGCTTAAGACGGATTGCTCGTCCGTGACCAAAGTGACTTCGGCAAACATCTCGGGACGCAACTGGCCGTCAGGGTTGGCCACATCCGCACGCGCCGTCACGGTCCGCGTCGTTGGGTCGATCACCGCACCCACATAGGTAATGGCGCCTCGAAATATCGAGTTCGGGTAGGCCGACACCCGTACTTCGATGGTGAGGCCCGTCTTCAGCCGACCGGCCTGTTGCTCCGGGAAATCGGCGCGCACCCAGACGGTCGAAAGATCTGCCACCGTAAAAAGCATCTTATTGGGATCGATGACTTCGCCGATGGTTGCGTTCCGCTCGATCACTTCACCGGTAAAGGGCGCTCGGAGGGAGACTCGCGCGACCTCCGCGTGGGGCAATGTCTTGGCTGCCAGCTGCTGGATCTCCCGCTCCGTCATGCCGAGTAAATGCAGCTTTTCCTCTGCTTCGTGCAGGTCCGCTCGCGCGTTCTCATAATCGGCGTCGCGCCGCTGATGTTCACCCACGCCGATTGCGCCACGATCCAGCAGCGCTTGGGCCCGTTCGAGCGCCTTTTCCGTCACGCTCAGCGTGTTCCTCGCTTTGCGATATTCCAACTGGGCTTCTCCAAAGGCTGGGCTATCGAGCAGGAGAAGCCGGTCGCCTTCCTTCACTCGATCGCCAAGGTTGGCGTACACGGCCACGATGCGGCCGGGGACACGCGCGCTCAGGTGTGCTAATCGGTTCTCGTTCGCCAAAATCTTCCCCGCCTGGGCCTTGAGGACCGTCCGGATCGGACGGAGCGCGACGCGATCTGTTTGGAGACGCGCGAGGGTCGGGCTGCCATCGGGCAGTTCGATGATACTGGGCTCAGCAGAGGACGTGGCCGTCGGGGCGGGCGGCTTCGGCGCGTCTTCTTCTTTGGACTGACATGAGGTGGTCGCGATGGCGACGAGCAGGCACAGGGCGATCGTGAGAGACAGCGGTGATGTACGCATCACGACGTGCGCGTTCATGGCAACCCTCCCGCCGCCCGTTCCAATCGGGCCATAGCAATGGAATGATCGGCTTGCGCTTGAGCATATTCGAGCACGGTTTGACGGTAGACACGCTGCGCATCGATGACTTCGAGCAGACTGGTCGCGCCATGGCGGAAACTGAACTGGGCGATGTCAAACGCTTCTTGGGCCTGAAACAGGAGTCCTTGTTCGAAGACCTGCATTTGTTGTTGCGCGGTCCGCACCTCCTGAAAATGCTGCGTGATGGTCTGCTCCAACTCCTGCTGCACCCGAGACTGCTCCGCTTGCGCGCGTCGATGCGCGCCCATCGCCGTCCCAATTTCTCCCTGTCGGCGATACCAAAGGGGCAGCGGCACGCTCAGTCCCCCTGTGACGGATTCATCGCCGGCTTCCCGATGATACTGGCCGAACACCGCCACGTTCGGTATGCGGGAGGCCCGTTCCTGTTCGATCGTGAATTCGGCTTGCTGCACCACTCTCTGCTCTCGGCGAAGTGTGGGATGTCGGTCGAGTGCCTGATCCGTCAGTTTCCGGAGCTCCAATCCCGATCTCACCGGTTCAAATGCGCCTTCTATGGCAAATCCCTCCCCCAGGGCCTTGCCCGTGACCGTATTGAGCCTGGCGCGGGCTACGAGCAGCGCATTGTCCGCTCGCGCCAGATCCTTCTTGGATTTCTGGAGTTCAACAGTCGCCTTGACCAATTCGAATTTCGGCGCCTCCCGCGTGCTGACACGCGCACTCACCAATTTCACAAGGTCTTCGACTGTCTTCAGATTCTCCCTCGCGAGCTGTGCATCGTGTTGAGCAAAGAGCAGTTGAAAGAACGCCGCCTTCACGTCGGCCATGAGGATCACTTTTGCTTCGTCCATGCCGGCGAGGGCGCTGGCTAATCCCGCGTCAGCGGCGCGTTGTCGGGCTGCGCGCTTGCCCAGCCACTCGAGCGGCTGTTCCACAGTGATCGTCCGCTCGGTGATAGAAACACCGGTGCTGGGATCTCGAATCGATCCGCGGCCGACCGAACCCGTGATCGTGGGGTTCAGATAGGCACCGGCCGTGATCCGTTGACCTTGATTCTGTTCAAGGACTGCTTCCGCACCGGTCATTACGGGGTTATGTTGGAGCGCAAGTTGTACGACTTGTTTGAGTGTATATCCAGACGGGCTAGGCTCGGCTGCGTAACCTGCCGGAACAGGCGCGGCCACGATCATCAATCCAAGCAAGAGGGTGATCTTATAGACGAGTGCATGTTTCATACTGGGCCTCCACATCGGCGCCCATGGAGACTTGCCTCCGTCACAATAAGAGACGGGCATGTAGCGCCGAGAAAATAGATCGAAGCGTTACGAGATGTGAAAAGACTCGATCAAACGAACGGGGGAGCGCGGGAGGAAAGACTGGCCGTGAGGAAAAGATTCGTCAGTGAAGAACTGGGTTGCGGCTGCCAAACGGCATAAAGCCTCGCGGGCGGAGGCGCGTGGGAGAAATGTGCGGCCACATCAAGCGCGGTGCTTTTGCCGACTTGCGGTTCGGCAGAAGACGCGAGGACCAAATCGATTTCGAAGTGCTCCAACCCATGGGGAGGTTGCGCAATCAGATGAAGCGGACAGCGGGATTCGTCGTCTGCAGCCGAGGCATGGCGATAGACCGAGAACTCACAGGGCAGGTTCGGGGAGAAAACAGTATGGACTGTCCCCCCATGCGTGTGATCTGTCGCCCCATGGCGATGGTCGGCATCGGGATGGATATGGACCAGTGGCGCGGCGAGCATCCATAAGGACGCCCACACGAGGACTACGACCCGAGACCACGCCACGTTTCCATGAATCAGTCGCATTGTGAAGCCAGCTTAGCACAGTTCCTCTACCCCAGCAATCAACCGATCCCTTTCCCGTTCACTGCACGACACGGGTCGGAAGGAAACACGCCCAGACAAGCGAAGGGCGGGAGAAGCTCACGGCCACCCCCGCCCTTGTGATTGATCGAACGCCAGACTACTTATTCGGCTGCGGGGTGTAACGGAGATACGGCTTCACGGTCTTGAAGCCTTTGGGAAAGAGCGTCTTGGCTTCAGCGTCGTTCACAGCCGGGGTGATGATGCAATCCTCCCCGTCCTTCCAGTTCGCCGGCGTGGCGACTTTGAACTTCGAGGTCAATTGAAGCGAATCGATGACTCGCAGAAGTTCATCGAAATTCCGACCACATGAAGCAGGATAGGTCAACGTCAACTTTACCTTTTTATCCGGCCCGACGATGAACACTGAACGGACGGTCATATTGTCCATCGCGTTCGGATGGATCATGTCGTACAGGGTCGCGACCTTTTTCTCCGGATCGGCGATCATCGGATAGTTCATTGTCGTGTGCTGCGTCTCATTGATATCGTTGATCCAGCCCTTGTGCGAATCCAGCGGATCGACGCTGATGGCGATGACTTTCACGCCCCGCTTCTTGAACTCCGTAGTAATCTTGGCGACGGTCCCCAACTCGGTGGTGCAGACGGGGGTATAGTCTTTCGGGTGCGAGAAGAGAATCCCCCACCCGCTGCCTAACCACTCATGAAAGTTGATGGCCCCTTCGGTGGTCTCTGCCGTAAAATTCGGTGCCTCATCTCCCAGTTGTAGTGCCATGGTAGCCTCCCTTCTTCAAGCCAATGAATCGACATCGCTCGTCCCGATACGATACAGTTCCTCCTAGACGAAGTGCAAGGGGGAAACCGTGGCTTATCCTTCTTCGCTGGATACCCCGCGGCCGGCGACGGGGTATCCGGTGAAGAAAAATACGGTGGGGAACGAGAAAAAAGCCAACGAGCGTGTAGAGAGGCACCAAGCCCAGGGCAAGAATCGCAAGACGGGAGGGGCGAAGCAACCAGCGCAAGGATAGGAAAGCCTGTGGTGCGCCCGGCTGGAATCGAACCAGCGACCCTCAGCTTAGAAGGCTGATGCTCTATCCAACTGAGCTACGGGCGCGTCTTTGAAGTTATGAGTTGAGAGTGCTGAGTTCTGAGTTGCGAAACAGTTCCGGTCAGTTTGTGTTCTAACTCAGAACTCGCCGAAGGCGTTTGGTCGGGGCGAGAGGATTTGAACCTCCGACATCCTGCTCCCAAAGCAGGCGCGCTACCGGGCTGCGCTACGCCCCGACATTGGAATTACGACCACTTACACCTTGCCCCGATGTTGCCGAGGAGGCAAGTGTTAATACAGTGTTAGCCGTATACTTCTGAAGCTTTGCGGCGGCTTCGTGAAGGTCTTCCGGCTGAATCGTATTATACCGTCTGTGCATCTGCTCGCTCTTGTGGCCGACAATCTTCATAGCGGTCATCGTATCAACCCCCGCCCTTCGCAGGTTCGTGCTGGCCGTGTGGCGAAGATCATGGAGCCGGAGCCCCGTAATCCCCGCCCGTCTACAAGCCGGAGCAAAGGCCGTCCGAGGGTTCTTCCACGGCTTCCCTTTATACAGGAACACTCGCGGAGTGTCTAGGCGACGCTCTTTCCATAGCTCCGAGAAGGTTGCATGTACATCGGGGGTCGTCGGAACCACTCGCGTTTCGCCGTTCTTCGGCTTGCGGAGCGTAAACTCTTTCCGGCGCATGTCTACGTCCGGTCATTCCACCTTGAGCAACTCCCCTCTTCTTGGACCTACAGCATACGCAATAGCCAAGAACCGCAGGAGATGGGGGCTGCCGTGGCTTGTAACTTGGCCCATTCCTCTGCGCTGGCGATTCGGTCCCGTTCGTTCTTGGGGTCAGGCTTCTCAACGTGACTCGCCGGATTATCCTGAATTAACTTGAACCGAGGCGACCGGGTTCTGCCCCGCTTTTACGGACACCTGATTAAGGCTCATAATGGGCCAGGCGGGGTGTCATGGTACAACGACGGAGGTTTTCAGCGGAATACAAGCGTGAGGCAGTGGCCATGCTCGACGCGCCCGGTGTCAGCGTCGGCCAGATCGCCGCGGAACTGGGGATTGGGGCGACCGTGCT
>Ga0247727_10009141_pt1 | contig 18103 bp, 14 predicted proteins | sample WisWelCaveWW1625_FD_202498 | JGI IMG/M metagenome (GOLD analysis project Ga0247727, IMG submission 202498) | Biofilm microbial communities from Wishing Well Cave, Virginia, United States - WW16-25 | ecosystem: Environmental > Aquatic > Deep subsurface > Groundwater > Cave microbial mat | place...
CGGTGGAAGGAGGGAGGTGACAAGGCAAGGATAGGTCGAACTGCGTTCCCGCCCGGTGGTCGGGTGGGGAAAGACATGCCTAGAGAGTCTAGGCATGAAGAAAGAACCAATTCCCGGGCTTGAAGGGCACTTTTTCAGGAGGTAAGACAGAGATGCGTAAGAACGAAAGCGGCTTCACCCTCATCGAGCTGATGATCGTCATCGCGATCATCGCCATCATCGCGGCCATCGCGATCCCGAACCTGCTCGCGGCCAAGCTCTCCAGCAACGAGACCGCGGCGCTGGCGACGCTCCGCAACCTGGCGACCTGCCAGGCGCAGTTCCAGACGACCGGCAAGGTCGACGTCGACTCGGACGGCGGAGGCGAATTCGGCACCTTCCTCGAGATGACCGGCACCGTCGGCGTCCGCAAGAAGCTCAACACCGGCACCCCGAATACCTCCGACTTCACGACGACGGGCACGCCGCTCAACCCCGCACCCCTCTCCGCGTCGCTGGCCAACGTGGACTCCATCGGCTTCGTGACGAAGTCCGGCTACGCGTTCATGGTCTTCCTGCCGGATGCGGCCACCCCGGCTCAGTTCGTCCACGAGACGGGCCCTGCGGCCTCCGTCGCGGTCAGCGCCCCCATCGCCATCGACCTCTCCGAGACGACCTGGTGCGCCTACGCCCAGCCGGTCGCCTTCGGCAACTCCGGCAACCGCCGGTTCTTCACGAACCAGTCGGCCGACGTCATGCAGTCCTCCAACGACACGACCAAGTTCCAGGGCACCGCGGCCGCCATCAACGGCAACAGCGCCTTCAAGCCGGGCGGCGGCATCACGGCCCAGGTCGCCGTCGGGACGAAGGGTAACGACGGGGACGTCTGGAAGATCTCCAACTAGTCCTGTCTCGAGCCTGGGAAACGGGGGGGCGGTCGTGGACCGCCCCCCCACACATCCCGGACCGCCTCCCGGGGAACCGCAGGGGGGGTGATCCGGAGGTCGCCGCCGGAGGACGAGCCATGGACGGCACGCAGGGGCGAGGCCTGTCGGAGCGGGGCTTCACGCTCATCGAGCTGATGATCGTCATCGCCATCATCGCCATCATCGCGAGCATCGCCATCCCGAACCTCATGGCCGCGAAGCTCTCGGCCAACGAGACCTCGGCCATCGCCACGCTCCGCAGCCTGGGGTCCTCCCAGGTCATGGTGCAGGGGGCGGCCAAGATCGACGTGGACAACGACTCCCAGGGGGAGTTCGGCACCTTCATGGAGATTTCCGGGAAGTCCAAGATCCGCCGCGGATACACCGCGGGGACCCCGGCCTCCTCCGACTTCTCGTCCGTCTCCGGCACCGAGATGCGGCCGGCGGCGGTCTCGGCGTCCCTCAGCAGCGTGGACCGCGTCGGGTTCGTCAGCAAGGCGGGGTACGCCTACATCATCCTGCTCCCCGACTCGTCCGCCCCCATCGCGCGGTGGGTCCACGAGGTGAACAACGGCACCTTCGACCTGCCCGTGCCGGACGTCTCCTCCTCGGGGCAGACGACGGGGGGGTCCGGCAAGATCGGCGTGGACCTCGCGGAGAACATCTGGTGCTGCTACGCGACCCCGGCGGCCCGCGGGAACTCCGGGAACCGCTGCTTCTTCACGAACCAGACGGGGGACATCCTCCAGTCCGCCAACGAAATCGCCCAGCACTCCGGCCTCACGGTAGCCACCGACGGCAAGAGCGCCTTCCTCGGCGACGGCATCACCTCCAGGCTCGCGGCGGGGACGGCGGGCAAGGACCTGGACGTCTGGAAGATCGCGCAGTAGGCGGGGGCGCTTGCCCGAGGCCTCCGGCCCCCTGGCGCTCTCGGTCGTCCTCCCCGCCCGCGACGAGGCGGCGGGGCTCCCGGCGGTCCTGGCGGGCCTGCGGGCCGCGCTCGGGGGGATCGCCCACGAGGTGATCGTCGTGGACGACGGCTCCGCGGACGCCACCGGGGCGATCGCCCGTGAGGCCGGGGCCCGCGTCCTGCGCCATCCCTACCCCATGGGCAACGGGGCCGCCGTGAAGGCCGGCATCCGCGCGGCCCGGGGAGAGGTCGTGGCGCTGCTGGACGCCGACGGCCAGCACGACCCGGCCGACCTCCCGCGCCTGCTGGAGGCGCTGGGGCCGGAGTGGGCCATGGTGGTGGGGGCCCGGACCTCGGGCCAGGCGGGGCTCCACCGGGCGCTGGCGAACCGGATCTACTCCGGCCTCGCTTCCTACGTCTCCGCCACGCCCATCCCCGACCTCACCTCGGGGTTCCGCGTGGTGCGGCGCGACGCCGCGCGGAGGTTCCTCTACATGCTGCCGAACACCTTCTCCTACCCGAGCACGCTCACGCTGTCGCTCCTGCGGTCGGGGAGGCCGGTGCGCTTCGTCCCCGTCGCCGCCCGGCCCCGGGCGGGGGCCTCGAAGATCCGGCTCCTGCGGGACGGCTCCCGCTTCCTCCTCATCATCCTGCGCGTCGCGACCGCCTTCAGCCCGCTCCGCGTGTTCCTGCCGGCGTCCTTCCTCTCGCTCCTCGGGGGCGGGGCGGTCTACGGGTGGTACTGGTGGAGGGCCGGCGCCCCGATGCTCACCAACGGGATCCAGCTCCTCTGGGTGCTGGGCGCGCTGCTGTTCTTCCTCGGCCTCCTCGCGGAGCAGGTGGCCTCCCTCCGGTTCGACCGCAGCGAGGAGGGATGAACCCGCGCCTCAGGGTCCTCCTCTTCGGGAACCACTCCGAGGGGGACGGCTATCCCCGGCTCCGGGTCCTGGCGGCGGGCCTCCGCGAACACGGGGTCGAGGTCCTGGAGACCCGCGTCCCGCTGCTGGAGGGGGAGGGGGCGAGGGCGAGGGCGGTCTCGTCCCCGCTCGGATTCCTGAGGGCCTCCATCGAGGCTGCGAAGATGCAAGCAAGGCTCAGGAGGGCCTACCACGGAGCCCCGGAGCACGACGCCGTGATCGCCGGCTACCCTGGCCACGCCGCGGTGAAGGCCGCCCGGCGCGCCAACCGGGACCGGCGGAGGCCGATCCTGCTGGACGCCTTCTTCTCCCTCCACGACACCGTGGTGAACGACCGCCGCCTCGCCCCGGCCCGGTCGCTCCGGGCCCGGGCGCTCCGCCACCTGGACGTCTCCTCCTGCGCCGCGGCCGACCTCGTGTTCACGGACACAGGCGAGCACGCCCGCTACTTCGCGGACGAGCTCGGCGTCCCCCCGGGGAAGATCCTCGTGGTCCCCGTGGGGGCGATGCCCTTCGGCGGTCCCTCGCCCGGGAGAGCCCCGCGTCCGCCGGGTCGTCCCCTCGAGGTCCTCTTCTTCGGCACCTTCGTGCCGCTCCAGGGGGCCCCCGTCATCGTCGAGGCGCTTGCCGCGCTCCGGGGCGGCGGGGTGCGGCTCACCATGGTCGGGCGCGGCCAGGACCTCCCGGCGGCCCGGGAGCGCGCCGCTTCCCTGGGCCTCTCCCCCTCCGTTCTGGAGTGGGTGGAGGGGTTCCTCCCGCGGGCCGACCTCGACCGGCGCCTCGCGGCGGCCGATGTCTCCCTGGGGATCTTCGGGACCTCTGCCAAGGCCTCCCGGGTGGTACCGTGCAAGGTGTTCGACGGGCTCGCCGCGGGGAGGCCCGTCGTGACCGCCGACACCCCGGCGGCGCGGGCGCTGGTCCGGGACGGGGAGGAGGCGCTGCTGGTCCCCGCCGGAGACCCGGCGGCGCTGGCGTCGGCGCTGGAGCGCCTCCGGGACGACCCGGGGCTCCGGGCGCGTCTCGCGGAGGGGGCGCGGCGGCTGTGGGGCGCGAGGCTCGCGCCGGGCAGGGTCGTCGAGGGGCTCATGGAGTCTCTGGAGAGGCTATGCCGGGATCGCCCAAGGACCGCCTGATCCGGGCCACCTCCTGGCACGCCGCCGGGCGGGTGGCGGCGGGGCTCCTGGGCGTCGTCCACGCCGCCTACGCCTTCCACGCGCTGGGCGAGGCGGGCTACGGGCTGCTCACGCTGGCGGCGCTGGCGGCGCTGCTGCTCGTGCCGGTGGAGTTCGGGCTCCGGTCCACGACGGTCCGCTTCGCCGCCGAGGCGGCGGCCCGGGGCGACGCGGCCGCCGCCTCGCGGGTCCTGGGCTCGGCCACGCTGGTCCACCTCGCCGCCGGGGCCGCCGTGGCCCTTCCCTTCGCCGCGCTGGCGGGCCCGCTGGCCGACGCCTTCGCCGTGGAGGAGGCGATGCGCGGGGAGGCCGTGGCGCTGCTCCGCTGGACGGCGGTCCTCCTCGTGCTCGGGAACGCGGCCTCGGGCTGGACCAGCGTCCTCGTCGCGCTCCAGAGGACGGGACCGCTCGCGGCCTCCATGGCGGCGGGGGGGCTCGCCCAGATCGCGGGCACCGTGGCGGGGGTCCGGGCCGGGATGGGCGCCCCGTCGCTGGCTCTCGGATTCGCCGCGGCGACCGCCACGAGGGCGATCCTCGAGGCCGTCGCGGTCCGCCGCACCTTCCCGGGCGTCTCGATCCTCCCCTGGCGCGCGTCGCGGGAGGCGCTCGGGCGGCTGCGGGCGGCGGGGCGTGGGCTCCAGGTCTCCCGCGTCGTGGACGTGCTGATCTTCACCCTCGACCAGGTGCTGGTCTCCCGCTTCCTCGGCGTCGCCGCGGGGGGGGTCTACCGGTTCGCCTCGGACCTCGCGCTGAAGCTCCGGGAGGCGCCGCTCCTGCTCTCCGCGGGAGTCCTCCCCGCGGCCGCCGAGGTGCGGCACGCCGACGGCGGCGAGGCGGTGCGGCGGCTCTACCTGCGCGGGACGAAGTACGTCTTCGCGGCGGCGGCCTTCGTCGCGGCCTTCACGGCCGCGGCGTCCCCGCGGGTCCTGGAGGCCCTGGGGGGGGAAGGCGCGGCCGCGGCGGCGCCGGTGCTGGCGATCCTCGCGCTCGGCGTTCTGGCCAACGTGGGGACCGGCGTGGCGACCCAGGTGGGGGTGGCGCTGGCCCGCACCGACCTCCAGGGGCGGGCCGCGCTCGTCTCGGGGGCGGTCTCGGTCCTGCTGGTCCCCGCGGCGCTCCTCCTGGGCCTCGGCGCCCCGGGTGCGGCCGCCGGGACGGCGCTCGCGCTGGCCGCCGGGACGGCCGCCTACCTCGGGCCCTTCCACCGCGTCCTCGGAGTCCCCGGGAGGACGGCATTCCGGGCCTCCTACCTGCCGCCGCTCCCACCGGCGCTGCTCGTGGGAGGAGCGGTCATCCTCCTGAACGGTTTCCTCCCCGCGGAACTCTGGGCCGGAGGCAAGGCGCAGGCTCTCGCCCTCCTCTGCGCCGAAGGGGCGATCGCGGGAGCCCTGTACCTCGGACTGCTCATGCTCTCCGGGTGGCTGGACGCTTTCGATCGGGACGTGATCCGCCGCGCCCTCGCCCCGGGGGCCGGGGGGAAGGCCCCGTGAGGACGCGGGCCCTTGCCGGCATGGCGGCCGTGGTCCTCCACTGGAGGAACCGTGCGGACACGGAGCGGTGCGTCCGGTCCCTCCTCGAGGGTGGGGGACCGGAGCGCGTCCTCCTCCTGGACAACGGGAGCGGGGAGGGCGCGGCCCTCCTCGCGGCCTTCGCCGGGGACCCGCGCGTGGAGCCGGCCTCCCTGTCGAGGAACCGGGGCTTCGCGGGAGGCGTCAACGAGGGCGTGCGCCGGGCGCGGGAGGGGGGAGCCTCGGAGATCCTCCTCCTCAACGGCGACGCGGTGCTCGAGCCCGGGACGGCGGCGCTCCTGCGGGAGGCCCTGGGGCGGGACCCCGGGTCGGCGGCGGCGGGGCCCCTCATCCTCGAGGACGACGGCTCGGGCCGCGCCTGGTTCGCCGGCGGGCGCGTGGCGGCAGCCTTCGGTCTGGCCGTGCACTTTGGCGCGGGGCGGGACGCGGCGGACCTGCCGCGGGGGGCGCGCCCCGTGGGCTTCCTCACCTTCTGCGCGGTGCTCGTGCGGTCCGCGGCCTGGGAGAGGGTCGGCCCGCTTGACGAGGAGTTCTTCGCCTACGGCGAGGACGCGGACTGGTGCCTGAGGGCCCGGGCCGCGGGCCTCTCCCTCGTCCACGAGCCTGCAGCCCGCGCCCGGCACCGCGGGGGGGCCGCCGTGGGGAGGCGGAGCCCGCTGCAGGCCTACCTGCTGGCGCGGTCGGCGGTCCTGCTGGTCCGCAAGAGGTGCGGGCCGCTCGCGCGGTACCTCGTCTTCTGGCCCTGGATGCTCGGCGTGCGGGGGCCCCACGAGGCCCTCCGCGCGCTGCTCCTGGGCCGGCCCGCGGCGGCGGCGGCGGGGCTCCGCGGCCTGCTGGACGGCGCCCGGGGAGGGGCGCCCAGGGCCTTCCGCGGGGCGCTGGGCCTCGACGGGGTGTCGGCATGAGGATCGCGGTGGGCGTCGTCGCGGGGACGGTGGGGGGGCCGAGGTCCTACGGGCTCGGGCTCGTCCGCGCGCTGGCGGCGGCCTTCCCCGGCGACGAGTGGTTCGTCCTCACGGACCGGCCCGCCGACTTCGAGGGGATGGCGCTGGCGGAGTGCGTGCGGATCCCCCTCCCGGCGAAGGCGCTCCGCCCCGCCGTGGAGCGCGCGCTCGTCCCTCGTCACGTGCGGAGGATCGCCCCGGCGGTCTACCACGGGACCAAGCACTCGGTCCCCCCGGGGCTCCCCTGCCCTGCGGTCGCCACGATCCACGACCTCGCCTTCTACGCGATGCCGGGGACCTTCCCCGCGGCGTCGAGGCTGTGGCTGCGGGCCGAGGCGCGGGCCGCGGTGCGTAGGGCGGCGCGGATCGTGGCGCCGAGCGCCCACACCAAGGGTGACCTCGTCCGGTTCCTCGGGGTCGATCCCGTGCGGGTCGCCGTGGTCCCCAATGGCGTCGCGGACGCCTTCCGGCGGACCGTCCCGGCCCCGGAGGTCGACCGCGTCCGGAGGTCCCACGGGCTCCCGGAGCGCTTCGTCCTCTGCCTGGGGACGCTCCAGCCCCGGAAGAACCCCGGCGTCCTCCTGGAGGCCTTCCTCGCGCTCCGCCGCTCGGGGTCCGCCGAGGGGGTCGGGCTCGTCTTCGCGGGCCGGCGGGGCTGGATGGCGGGCCCGTTCCTGCGGGCGCTGCGGCGGGACGGGGTCCCCGCGGGGGCGCGCCTGCTGGAGGGGGTCCCCGACTCCGACCTCCCGGGCCTGCTCGCCGCGGCCGAGGTCTTCGCCTCGCCCTCCTCCTACGAGGGCTTCGGGCTCTCCGTGGCCGAGGCCATGGCCGCGGGCCTCCCCGTCGTGGCGGGGGACTCCTCCTCGGTGCCCGAGGTGACGGGAGACGCGGCGGTGCTCGTCCCGCCGGGGGACGCCCGGGCGCTCGGGGCGGCCCTCGGCAGGCTGCTGGGGGATCCTCCGGAGCGGCGGAGGCTCGGGGAGGCCGCCCGGCGCCGGGCGACCGCCTTCACGTGGGAGGCGGCGGCGCGGACCGTGCGGACCGTCTACGAGGAGGCCTCGCGCGCATGAACCTCCGCCGGCTCCCGCTCGGCCCCGTCCTGCTCGCGGCCGTGGCCGTCGCCCACCTGGGATCGGTGATGCGGGCGCCCGCCGACCCGGAGCAGGGGTTCGTCTACGACGACGAGGCCGTCGTCCTCCTGAACCGGGAGAACCTCGCCGACGCGGGGACCGTGTGGGGCTTCCTCGGCCGCCCCGAGGCCTTCACCGGGGCGAAGGGGAACGCCATGTTCCGGCCCGTGGCCCACGCGAGCCATGTCCTCGACTACCACCTCTGGGAGTTCCGGCCCGCGGGGTGGCGCCTGACCAATGTCCTCCTGCATGCGGCCGCCTCCTGCGCCTTGTTCCTCCTCCTGTTGCGGATCCTGTCCGGGTGGGGTCTCGGGGATCCCTTCGGGGATCGGAGGCCGGGCGGCGCCGCCACGGCCGCCTTCCTCGGCGCCCTCTGGTTCGGCCTCCAGCCCGTGAACTCCGAGGTCGTGAACTACGTCACCGCCCGGAGCGAATCCCTCGCGGCGCTCTTCTTCCTCCTCGCGCTGCTGGCCCACCACGCGGCGTGGGAGGAGGGGGTTGCCCGGGGACGGCGCGCGGCGCTCGTCGCGGCCTCCCTCCTCGCCGCGGCGCTCTCCTTCGGGGCGAAGGAGACGGGGCTCCTCCTCCCGGCCGTCGCGGCGGCCCTGGAGATCTGGGCCAGGCCGGGCGGGGCGCTGTGGCCCGGACGCCTCCGGGGCGCGGCCCTGCGGTGCCTTCCGCTCGTCGCGGCCCTGTCCGGGACCCTCGTCCTCAGGAAGGTCGCCCTCGGATCGGCGGCCGTCGATCTCTCGGCCCGGGCCGCCATGGCCGGCGCGGGGATCGACCCCATGGTGGGGGGCGGCCGGAGCCTCCTGGCCCACCTCCTGACCCAGGCGCGGGTGGTCGCCGACTGCGGGCTCCTCCTGCTCTTCCCCGTGGACCTCGCGCCGGACCACGGGGTGCGTGTCGCGGCCGCCCTCGACCTCCCGACCGCGGCGGCGCTCCTCCTCCTCGCGTCGGCCGCGGCACTCGTCGCGTGGCGGGCGGTCCGCGGCGGCCGCGCCCTCCCGCTGGCGGCGGCCTGGGCCGCGGCGGCGCTCGCCCCCTCGGTGCTGGTCCCCCTCAACGTCCTCATGAACGAGCACCGCCTCTACCTGCCGGCGACGGGCCTCTCGCTCCTGGCGGGACTCGGGCTGCTGGCTCTCCTCCGGAGGGCGGCCCGCGCCGGCCCCGGGCTCCCGCTCGCCGCGGGCGTCGGGGTCATCGGCCTCTTCTCGGGCTTGCTCATGGTGGACCGGGACCGGGCCCGCGCCTGGTCCGATCCGTTCGCCCTCTGGGGCGAGGCCGCGGAGACCTCGCCGACGTCCTGGCGCAATCGCATGCACCTCGGCGTCGAGTACTACCGCCTCGCCGAGAGGATCTTCGCCGATGCCGCCGCGGGAGACCAGGTGGGGCGCGTCCTCGGGGAGCGGTCCGGAGAAGGGTGCCTCGACCGCGCGCGGGAGGAGTTCGAGGCCTCCCTGGCCCTCTACCCCGGGGCCTTCGAGACGCGCCTCAACCTCGGCTTCTTCCACCTCTACCGGGGGAGGCTGGCCAACCGGGAGACCCATCCCGACGAGCCTCCGAAGGTGCCGGAGGAGTTCCGCGAGGCGATCCGGTGCTTCACGCTCGCCGAGCAGGCCTCCCCCGGCTCCTTCCGGGCGCTCTACAACCGCGCCACCGCCATGGCGGAGGCCGGGATGGTGGCGGAGGCCACCAGGGAGTTCGAGCGGCTCTCGCAGGACACCTCCCGGACCACGATGTACGCCTACCCGCTCGCCGACCTCTACCGCCGCGCGGGCCGGACCGACGACGCGCTCGCGCAGTTCGACCACATCGTGCAGGTCAGCCCCGCGGACGAGGGGACGGCTGTACTGAAGCGGGGGGAGGCGCTGACGCAGGCGGCGCGCTTCTCCGAGGCGGAGGCGGCGCTCCGGCGCGCCGCGGCGCTGCTGGGTCCCTCGGACCCGGGCCCGCCCCTCTACATGGCGCGCCTGCTCGTCGGGACGGGGCTCCCGGAGAACCTCCCCGCGGCGCGGACGCTCTGGGATGCGGCGCTCGCCCGCGGCCACCGCCAGGGCCCGAAGGACCGGAAGGTCCTCCGGGCGCTGGGGCTGACCCGGTAGCGGCGGGGCTTGCCCCGCCGGGGCATCGCGAACCGCCGCCGGATCGTCTCGCCCGGCGGAGCGAGCTCCGCCGCTACAGGATCTCGGGGACCACCTCGTACACGGTGTCGCCGACCTTGACGACGACCCGGCCCAGCGCGAAGGCCTTCGCGAGGTCCCGGTCCTTCGCGGCCAGCGCGAGGAAGTCGTCGGAGAAGGCCTTCACCTGCTTCCGCGGCGCGTCGGAGGCGACCTCGGCATCCACCCAGGTCTCGCCGCGCAGGTAGAAGGTCTTGTTCCCGATGCGGCGGACGACGGCCCGATCCCCCGCCGACTTCCCGCCGGCCCCGTCCTCGTCGAGGCGCTCCTTCTCCTTCAGCCCCTTGGCCTCGAGGCTCGCCCGGACGGCGATCTCCCCCGCGGCAGGCATCTTGGCCGGCGGGGGTCCTGCCGGGCCGCCGCCGGAGACCGGTGCGGGGCCGGCCGGCGTGGGCGTCCCGCCCCCGCTGTCGAGGGCCGGCGGGAAGCGCGCGTCCCCGAGCCCCGCCCTCGCCGCCTCCTCGCGGAGCCGGTCGAGGAGGTCGTCCGAGCCGCCGCTGCTACCCGCCCCGCTCCCGCCGGAGCCGTCGCCGCCGGAGCCCCCTCCCCCGGCTCCTCCGAACCCGAAGGACGGGCCCGCTCCGCCGCGCCCCTCCATCGCGGTGTCCCCGCGCCGGAACCGGGCGAGCATCTCCTCGTTCTCCAGCACGAGGTAGGAGGTGTAGGGGGTGAGGATGCCGTAGCGCTTGGCGAGGCGGACGACCTCGTCCTTGAGCTCCCGCGTCTCGCCGTGGAGGCGGATCTCGTCCATCAGGTGGCCGACCCTGCGGGTCGCCCAGAGCCGCCCGAGGAAGGAGGAGTCGCCGCCCTTCGCGGGGAAGGTCACCTCGTTCACGAACTCCCGCGGGCCGTCCGGCATCCGGCCCTTCACCCGGATGACCGCCGACCCTCCGCCGCCGTAGCGCCCGAGCACGGCCAGCTCGCTCCCGAGAAAGAGGTCCGGCAGGCGCCTGGGGTAGAGGTCGTGGACCGCCACGCCCTCCACGGAGACCGTGACGTCGGTCATGACCGGGTGGGTGGTCTTCGCCACGAGCGCGGAGACCTTCTGCTCGATGTCCTCCTTCGGCGCCACGTGGTCCCGCGCCCCGCGGAGGTCCTCGGCGAGGCCGTCCAGCAGGCGCGCGTTCACGTCGAAGCCCACGCCGAAGGCGAAGAGCCGCACCCTCGAGGCCGCCCTCTTCCGGGCCCTCTCCAGGATGACCGCCGGCTCCCTCTCCCCGATGGTGGGGAGGCCGTCGGTGACGAAGAGCACCACGGCGGGCCGGGCGGCCTCGCCGCCGTCGAGGTACGCGAGCGACGCCTGGAGCGCGTCGTCGATGCAGGTCCCGCCGACAGCCTGGATCCCGTCGATGAACCGGAGCGCCTCCTCCTTCGCGTCGGCGTCGGCGGCGACGAGCCCCTCCCGGAAGCGTCTCGGCTCGGTGGCGAACGTCACCAGCGCGAAACGGTCCTCCGGGGAGAGCGACCGCACCCCGTAGCGGAGCGCGTTGCGCGCCTGCTCGATCTTCTCCCCGGCCATGGAGCCCGAGGTGTCGCAGCAGAAGACGACGTCCCGGGGGATGGGCTTCGCGGCGGCGTCCACGGCGGGGGCGAGCAGCAGGAGGAAGGTCCCGTCCTCCCCGGCCGGGTGGTCGGCCGCGAAGGAGAAGCCGAGGTCTCCCGCGGGCTCCTGGAGGATGAGGGTGAAGTCCTGGTCCGGCCGCACGTCCGACTCCTCCCAGGAGACCCTCGCGTGCCGGTCGTCCTTCCGGGCGACGTCCACCCTGTGGGTGGGGGAGAAGACGGCGGTGAGGCGGCGGGCGCTCTCCACCTCGGCGACGAGGCTCGCGCGGCCGATGGGACGGGGCGCGTGGCGGGCGTTCCCGAGCGGGAACCGCCAGGTCGAGGTGCCCGAGTCCCCGGCGAGCATCTCCGAGTAGGAGAGCTTCACCCGCTTCTCGCTCCGCGGGGGGATGGGGAAGATGGAGGCGCGGAAGAGGCGCGTGCCCACGAACTCGAGCAGCGCCGGATCGCGCCGGGCCCGCACGATGGATTCGTAGATGCCTCGCGCCCGCTCGGCGTCGAGCAGCTCGCCCGCGACCTCGGCCCCGTCCACGAACATGGAGAACTTCTCCACGGCCGCGCCCTCGGGGAGGGGGAAGAGGTAGGTCCCCTCGAGTTCGGAGGCCGAGGGGTTGAAGAAGACCTGGTCCACCGCGGTCGTCGCCACGCGGCCCCGGATCCGGGCCTCCACCGCCAGCGACCGGACCTCCAGGCAGGCCGCCCCGGCCCGGATCTCCGGCACGGGCCGGCGCTCGGGCTCCCGGATGACGATGATCCCCTGGGCGAGCGCGGCGGGGGCGGCGGCCAGGGCGAGCGCCAGAGCGGCTGCGGCGGGGACGAGGCGGCGGGCGAGGGCCTGCATGTTCGTGCCTCCCGGGGTGCGCCTACCACTACCAACGATCCGGACGACCGGGATGTTGGATGCAATCCGCGGACCGGGAGTTCCCGCGGGAGTCGGGAGTCGGCCTACCGCCCGTACTCCGACCGCAGGACCCGGCGCAGGGTCTTGTTGGAGGCGGTGCGGGGGAGGGATTCGACGAGCACGACGTCGTGGACCTTGAAGAGAGGATTGAGCCCCCGGGCGATGCGCTTCCCGAGGTCCTCCCGCAGGCGCGCCGGGTCCGGTTCCCCCCGGGGGACGACGAAGAGGACGAGCCGCTCCACGCCCTCGCCGCCCGCCTGCACCCCGACGGCGGCGCACTCGTAGACCCCGGGAGAGCCGTCCAGCGCCTGCTCGATCTCCAGCGAGGAGACCTTGATGCCTCCGAGGTTCATGGTGTCGTCGCTGCGGCCGTGGGCCCGCCAGAACCCCCCGGGGAGGCGCTCCACGGAGTCCCCGTGGCGGCGGAGGACCTCGCCCTCCGGCCCCTCGGGGCAGCCCTCGTGGTAGACGGCGTGGTGGTCGGCGTTGAGCAGGGCCTGGGAGAGGCCGACCGAGGGCGGGACGAGGTAGAGGTCGCCCGTCTCCCCCTCGCCCACGGGGCGGCCCTCCCCGTCGAGGACGAGGACGTCGAGCCCCAGCGCCGGCGTCGTGAAGGCGGTGGGCGAGGAGGGCTGGAGGACCGATCCCGTGATGTGCCCTCCGCCAATCTCCGTCCCGCCGCAATACTCGATCACCGGGGCGCGGTAGCCCGCCCGGGACATGAGCCAGAGGTAGTCCTCGCGGGCCGACGGCTCCCCGGTGCTGCTGAGGACGCGCACCCGGCTCCAGTCGGCCCCCTCCGCGGCCCCCGTGGTCCGCCAGCGGCGGACGAGCGAGGGCACGACGCCGAGCATGGTCACCCCGGCGTCGCCCACGAACCGCGCGAACCCTTCGCTCCCGGGCGTCCCCTCGTAGAGCGCCATGGCCGCCCCGTTCAGGAGCGAGGCGTAGATGAGCCACGGGCCCATCATCCACCCGATGTTCGTCGGCCAGGCGACCGTGTCCCCGGGCCGGATGTCCTGGTGGAAGCGGCCGTCCATGGCGGACTTCAGGGGGGTGAGGTGCGTCCAGGGGATGGCCTTCGGGATCCCCGTCGTGCCCGAGGAGAAGAGGATGTTCGTCAGGGCGTTGGGCTCCCGGGGCTCGGAGATCCGCGAGGCGTCCCCGGCGAGCAGCTCCCGCCAGAGGAGGTCGCCCGGGCGCAGCGCCACGGCGTCCTCCCCGGAGACCACCACGGCCGTCGGCGCCCCGGCCTCGCGGACCCGGGCGTAGAGGTCCACCCTCTTCCCGGCCCGGGTGAAGGAGTCCACCGTGATGACCGCCTTCGCCCGGGCAATCTCCAGGCGGCGCGCGACCTCCTTCGGCGGGAAGGAGTCGGCGATGGAGACGGCGGCGAGCCCCGCGCGGACGACGCCCAGGTAGGCGGCGACGCACTCCACGGTCATGGGCATGCAGAGCGCGACGGCGTCCCCGGGGGCGAGGCCCCGGGCCCGGAGCCCGCGCGCGGCCCGGTTGACGAGCGCCTCCAGTTCGCCCAGCGTCGTCCGGCGGATCTCGCGGGTCCCCTCGCGGCCCGAGAGGATGGCCGTCCGGGCGGGGAAGCCCCGGAAGCAGGAATCGGCGATGTTCAGCGCCGCCCCCGGGAACCAGCGGGGGTTCTCGGGGCCGCCGGAGGCGTCGAGCACCGCGTCGGGGCGCCTGCTGAAGACGATCCCGAGGCCCTCCGCGACGACGCCCCAGAAGGCGGCCCGGTCCCGGACGCTCCAGGCGTGGAGGTCGGCGTAGGTGCCGAGGCCCCGCCCGGCCATGAGGCGCGCAAGGTTCGAGTCCCTCTCCTCCGCGGGCCCGGGGCACCAGGCGGCGGGCGGCGGGTCGCCCGGTCCCCGCGCCCGGTCCATCGCCTCGAACCGGGCCCACTGCACCTCGAAGGGGGCGCGGAGCCCCCCCTCGTCGAGGAATCTCCGGAACCGTTCGTCCATGGGCCCCCCGTCCGCGATCGCCTCGGGATCCTACAGCCCGGCGAAGAGCCCGTCGTTCCCGATCCGGAGGAGGAGGGAGGTGCGGGAGTCTCTCCTCCGGCGCTACCCCGACGCCATGGCGAGGATCCGCACCCACTGCCTCTCGGTCACGGGCATGACCGAGAGCCGTCCCATGCGGACGAGAACGGAGCCGCGGAGCGCCGGGTCGGCCTTCGCCGCGGCGAGGGTCACGGGGCGGCGGAGCGGCTCCCCGACCCGGAGATCCACGACCACCCGTCGGGGGTCCTCCGCCCCGGGGTCCCGGTAGGGCCCCCTCGCGACGACGGCGGTCCCCACGACCGCCCGCACCTTCCCGGTCTCGTAGACGAGGACCGGGTCCCCCTTCGCCATGGCGCGGAGGTGCTTCTGCGCCAGCGCGTTGGCGACGCCGTCCCAGCGCATCGTCCCGTCAAGCCGGAGGTCCCGGAAGGAGTAGTCCTCGGCGTCGGTCTTGACGAGCCAGCGGTTCATGGCCGTCCCTCCCAGCGTGCGGCGGCGGTGGTGCGCGACGACGCGCGCGAGGAACCTGCGCCTTTCGGCGGGACCCTCGAGGCGGCCCTCTTCTACCACCGGGAGCCCGGGAATCCCACGGAGCAGCGCCCCGGCGAAGAGGCCCCTCCTGCGCCTCCTTTCGGTCTTCCCGCCGAGGACGACCACGCCCTTCAGTCCGCAAGATGGGGATCTTGCCTTGAGGATGTACCCGTCCAGACCCCCGCGGAAGAGCGCCTCGACGCGCCGCGCGGCGAACCGCTCCATCCGATCCGTCAGGTCCGCGCCGCTCGAGGGCATGACGAGGCGCACGCCCCCGCTGCCCTCCTCCAGCCGGATGGGCGGCCGGGGGATCCCGAGCCCGATCTCGACCTCGGGGCAGACGGGGACGAGCGCGACCCGGCGGGCGAGAGCCCCGGCGATCCAGCGGTCCCGCTTGTGGCGGCCGTCCCAGCGGACCCGCTCGCCGAGCAGGCAGGCGGAGACGCCGACGCGGGGGAGGTCCACAGGGGCGCGCCCCGCAGGGTCAGGGAGCTGGGCCGAACTGCGTCGTCGCGAACCAGTCCCGGTCGTAGGTGTTGGAGGCCTCGTCGAGCCCGGGTGATCTCATGGGGTGGGGCTCCTTTCCCCGGGGGCATCCTCACACGGGGGGCGCACGGGTGTCAAGGACATGGCGTCTCCACCGTCCCCGGGCGAGAATGGGGGCCGCGGGAGGCGAGGAGAGGCGCATGCTGGCGCTCGTGACGGGGGGGACGGGCTTCATCGGCCGGGCGCTCGTCGCCCGGCTCGAGGCGCCCCGGGTCCTGAGCCGCGACGCGGCCCGGGCGAGGGCGTCGCTCGGCGCCGGCGTCGAGGCCTTCGCCTGGGACCCGGAGGCGGGGCCTCCGCCCGCGGCGGCCCTGGACGGCGTCGAGGCGGTCTTCCACCTCGCCGGGGACTCCGTGGGGGAGGGGCGCTGGACCGCGGCCAAGAAGGCCCGGATCCGCGACAGCCGGGAGAAGGGGACCCGCAACCTCGTCGCGGCGCTGGCGGCGCTCCCGAAGCGTCCCCGCGTGCTCGTGTCCGCGTCGGCGGTCGGCTGGTACGGGGACCGGGGCGAGGAGGTGCTCGACGAGGCGGCGCCCGCCGCGACGGACTTCCTCGGCGAGGTCTGCGCCGCCTGGGAGGCGGAGGCGCGGAAGGCCGAGGCGCTGGGGGTGCGCGTGGTGCGCCTCCGCCTCGGCGTCGTCCTCGGGGAGGGCGGCGGGGCGCTCGGGAGGATGCTGCTGCCCTTCCGCCTCGGCGTCGGCGGGAGGCTCGGGAGCGGGCGGCAGTGGATGCCCTGGGTCCACCGGGACGACGTCGTCGGCCTCGCCCTCCACGCCGCCGCGACGGCCTCCCTCTCGGGCGCCGTGAACGCCGTCTCCCCGAACCCGGTCACGAACGCGGAGTTCACCCGGACGCTCGGCCGCGTGCTCCGCCGCCCCGCGTTCCTCCCCGCCCCGGCCTTCGCGCTGCGCCTGGCGCTGGGGGAGTTCGCGGAGGTCCTCCTCGCCTCCACCCGGGCCGTCCCCCGCACCGCGGAGCAGTCCGGCTACCGGTTCCGCCACCCGGACCTGGAGCAGGCGCTCCGGAGCATCCTCCTCCCCGCCCCCCCCGCGGGGTAGAGTCCAGGGAGCATGCAGCATCGATTCGGCTCCCACCACGACGACCCCGAGTTCCAGGAGCTCCGGCGGGAGTTCGTCCGCGAGGCCCTCCAGCGCACCCGGGAGATGGCCGGGATCCTGGAGACCTGCGCCGGCGGGCCGCCCCGGGACGAGGCGGGGATGCGCTTCCGCAGGATCGCCCACGAGCTGCGCGGCGCCGGGGGCTCCTACGGCTTCCCCATCGTGACCCTCTACGCGGGGGACGCCGAGGACGGCTACCTCGACGCGGCGGACCCCCGGTCGCTGGCCGCCATCGTGGGGATGCTGGAGGGGGCCGTCCGGCAGGCAGGGGCGCTCGTGGGCATCCCGGACATGCCGCGGTAGGCCGCCGTGTCCGGCAAGGTCCTTCTCGTGGACGACGACCCCTCCATGCTCCGGCTCGTCGCCTTCGAGCTGGACCGGGAGGGCATCCGGACCGTGTCCGCGAACACGGGGAAGGAGGGGCTGCGGCTCCTCGAGGAGGAGGAGCCGGCCGTCGTGGTGCTCGACCTCCTGCTCCCCGACATCCCGGGCACCGAGGTCCTCGCCCGGATGCGGAAGGCCCGCCCCGGGACGCCCGTGGTCATGCTCACGGTCCGGAGCGACCTCGAGGCCGTGGTCGAGTGCATGCGCCTGGGGGCGGTGGACTACGTCCCGAAGCCCTTCGACCGCACGCGCCTGCTGGCCTCGGTCCGCAACGCCGCGGAACGGGGGACCCTCCAGGCCCGCGTCGAGTCGCTCGCGCGGGAGCTCCACCGGGGGGAGGGGTTCGCGGCGCTGGTGGGGGATTCCCCGGCGCTGCGGCGCGCCGTGGACCTCCTGCGCCGCGCCGCGGCGAGCGAGGTGACGGTCCTCGTCGAGGGCGAGAGCGGCACCGGGAAGGAGGTGGCCGCCCGGGCGGTCCACGCCGAGGGGGACCGGCGGACCGGTCCCTTCGTCGCGCTCAATTGCGGCGCCATCCCCGAGGGCCTCGTGGAGAGCGAACTCTTCGGCCACGAGAGGGGGGCCTTCACGGGGGCGGTGGCGGCGCGGCGGGGGCGCTTCGAGGAGGCCGACGGGGGGACGATCTTCCTCGACGAGATCGGGGAGCTGAAGGCCGATCTCCAGGTGCGCCTGCTCCGGGTCCTCCAGGAAAGGCATGTCCAGAGGGTCGGGGGGACGGGGACCCACGCCGTGGACGTCCGCGTCATCGCCGCCACCAACCGCGACATCAGGGGGGCCATCGCCGCGGGGGCCTTCCGCGAGGACCTCTACTACCGCCTGGCGGTCTTCCCGGTCGTGATCCCGCCGCTGCGCGACCGGGAGGGGGACCTGATGGTGCTGGCGGTGGCGTTCCTGCGGCGCTTCGCCGAGCGCCACCGCCGCCCCGTGGCGGGCTTCACCCCCGAGGCCCGCCGCGCGCTGGAGGCCCACCGCTGGCCCGGGAACGTGCGCGAGCTGGAGAACGTGGTGGAGCGCGCGGTCATCATGGAGGACGGGGAGGCGATCTCGCTCGGGAGCCTCCCGGACGCGGTGGTCGAGGCGCTGCAGGCCGGGACGCCGGAGGTCCCGGCGCTCGCCGGGGGGCGATCCCTGCCCGCCTCGCGGGCGGAGATCCGGCCGCTGGAGGAGGAGGAGCGCCGCTGCATCCTCCGGGCGCTCGAGGCGACCGGCGGCAGCGTGCAGGAGGCCGCGGAGCGCCTGGGGATCAGCCGCGCCACGGTGTACCGGAAGCTCGAGCGCTGGGGGCTCGCCCCGGGCGCGGGGAGCACGGACCAGGAGGAGTGATCGTGGACGGG
>Ga0247727_10009142_pt1 | contig 18103 bp, 21 predicted proteins | sample WisWelCaveWW1625_FD_202498 | JGI IMG/M metagenome (GOLD analysis project Ga0247727, IMG submission 202498) | Biofilm microbial communities from Wishing Well Cave, Virginia, United States - WW16-25 | ecosystem: Environmental > Aquatic > Deep subsurface > Groundwater > Cave microbial mat | place...
CAAAATCGTGATGTAGCCATGGCCTGGAGCTACCTACAGCCCGACGTGGCGCACGCTTTAGCGTGCCGGCGTGGGCTTCAGCCCACGCCCGCGGCGGGCGCCAGTGCCTGCGCCCTGTGGTGGCGAGAACCATGATACGGATTCTGCGCAGCCGGGATCGACGCCAGCTGGCGGCTCTCCTGCGGCGCCGGATCCAGAAGCTCGACTGCGCCCTGGCAGTGGTGGGCCCCATTGTGGAGAGCGTCCGGCGGCACGGCGACCGCGCCCTGGTGCGGCACGCGCGGCGACTCGATGGCCTGCGCGGCCCGAGCGTGAGGGTCTCGCCCACCGATGCCGGAGTCCCTGCCGATTTCCGGCGGGCCTTCGAGCTGGCCTCCGGCCATATCTGGGAGTACTGCCGCATGCAGATGCCCCGGAGCTGGAGCAAGCAGGTGCGCCAGGGGATCCGGCTGGGCCAGATCGTGCGGCCTCTGGACTCGGTGGCCGCCTACATTCCCGGCGGGCGATACCCCCTGCCGTCGACCCTGATGATGACGGTGATCCCGGCGCAGGTGGCCGGGGTGAAGACCATCTCGGCGGCCTCCCCGGCGCCCGGCCCGCTGATGCTGGGGACGGCCGCCATGCTGGGGGTGAAAAACTTCTTCCACATGGGAGGGGCCCAGGCCATTGCCGCCTTCGCGTTCGGAACCGAGACGGTGCCCCGCGCCAACCGCCTCGTAGGACCTGGAAATATCTACGTGGCGGCGGCCAAGCGGCTCCTGGCCGGCGAGGTGGGGATCGATTTTATCGCCGGGCCCACCGAGATCGTGATCGTGGCCCCGGAGGGCAATCCCGCCTGGCTGGCCGCTGACATGCTGGCCCAGGCCGAGCACGATCCAGAGGCCACCGCGGTTTTGCTGGCGCCCTCGGCTCGGCTGGCCCGGCAGGTGGCGCTGGAGCTCGAGCGGCAGCTGGCAACGCTGCCCACCCGGGCGGTGGCCCGGCGATCCCTGGCGGCCAACGGGGCGATCGTGGTCACCCGATCGCTCGACGAAGCCCTGGAGATCGCCAATCGCTTCGCTCCCGAGCACCTGGTGGTGCCCGACGCCTCCTGCCTCGACAAAGTCTCGAGCGCCGGCAGCGTCTTCGTGGGTCCCTGGAGCCCGGAGGCTGCCGGCGACTACGCCTCCGGGCCTAACCATGTGCTGCCCACCGGCGGCGCCGTGGCCCTGCGGGGCGGCCTTTCGGTCTGCGACTACCTGAAGGTCATCTCGGTGCAGCAGATCAACCGCCGCGGCCTCGCCTACCTGGCCCCGGCGATCACCACCCTGGCGCGAGCCGAGGGCCTGGAGGCCCATGCCCGCTCCATCGAGGTAAGGCTGCCATGAGAGCCACCTTGCTGGCGCCCCGCCCCGCCGTCGAGCGCATGGCGCCCTACTTGCCGCCCACCGCCGGCCGCGAGGGGAAACTCCGGCTTGACTTCAATGAGAACACCACCGGCTGCTCGCCCCGAGTGCTGGCGGCCTTGAAGCGCCTGGCGTCGCGCGAAAAGCTGGCCGTCTATCCCGAGTACGGCGAGGCCCGCGCCAGGCTGGCAGCATTCTTCGGCGTTTCGCCCGGTGAGTTGCTTTTCACCAACGGCACCGATGAAGCTATTCAAGTACTCATCAATACTTATGTAGACCGCGGCGACCCGGTGCTGCTGCTCAAGCCCTCCTACGCCATGTACCGCTTCTATGCCGAGCTGGCCGGCGCCGCCCTCTCCGAGGTGAGCTACCGCGCCGGATCCCTGGCCTTTCCGCTCGAAGAGCTGCTGGAAGCGCTGACGCCCCAAACCCGGGCGGTGCTGATCGCCAACCCCAACAACCCCACCGGCACGGCGGTCGAGCTGGCCGGCCTACGGCGGATCCTCCAAAAGGCGGAAAACGCCGCCGTGCTGGTCGACGAGGCCTACTTCGAGTTCTCAGGCATCACGGCCCTGGGGCTGCTCGGCGAATACCCGAACCTCTTCGTCAGCCGCACTTTCTCGAAGGTCTACGGGATGGCCGGCCTGCGCCTGGGCTGCCTTTTCTCCCAGGCCGAGAACATCGCCTGGCTGCGCAAGGCCCAGTCGCCGTACAGCGTCAACTCCCTGGCCCTGCTGTGCGCCGCCGAGGCCGTCGAGGACCGAGAATACATCGACCGCTACGTGAAGGAGGCCCTGGAGTCGCGGGACCTGTTGTGCGGGACGCTCGACAGGATGAAGATTCCCTACTACCCGAGCGCCGGCAACTTCGTGCTGGCCTGCTTCGGCGACCGATCGATCGCGATTCGCGACCGGCTGCGCCAGCAGGGCGTGCTGGTCCGTGATCGCAGCTACGAGATCGCCGGCTGCGTCCGGATCACAGTGGGCAGAAAAACCCAAATGCGGCGGTTTCTGAAGGCCTTGCGGGAGGTCCTGTGAGCCGCGGCGTGCTGATCTTCGACCTCGACGGCGTGTTGGTTGACGTCGCCGATTCCTATCGCGAAACCATCATCCGCACCATCGAGCACTTCACCGGCCGCCGCGTGACCCGCGACTACATCCACGAAATCAAGAACCGCGGCGGCTTCAACGACGACTGGGCGCTGTGCCACACCACCATCCGCGAGTTCGGGGGCGAGGCCCCCTACCAGGAAGTGGTCACCTGCTTCCAGCGCCTGTTTCTGGGCCACAACAACGACGGGCTGATCCTTCGGGAGAAATGGATCCCCCGTGACGGCCTGCTGGAGCGTCTCGGCCAGCGTTGGCGGTTCGCGGTCTTCACCGGGCGCACCCGCGACGAAGCGCGACTGACTCTCGACCGTTTCGCCGGCAAAATCCCCTTTGATCCTGTCATCGGCAACACCGACGTCGAGAACCAGAAGCCGGCGCCCGACGGGCTGCTGAAGATCCGGGCGGCCCTGCCGGACCTGGAAGCCGTCTATGTAGGCGACAACATCGACGACGGGCGCAGCGCCCGGGCGGCCGGCGTGTCCTTCGTGGGAGTGGCCGGGGCGGACAATTCCTGCCGCCAGCAGCTGGCGGAGCTGTTCCTGGCCGCCGGAGCCGGCGCTGTCATCGACAACGTCAACGAGCTGGAGCAGATCCTGTGAGGAGCTCAACGGTCGAGCGCCACACCAAGGAGACGCAGATCCGCGCCCGCCTCAAGATCGAGGGCCGCGGGCGATATCGCATTTCCACCGGGGTCCGGTTTCTGGATCACATGCTGGAACTTTTTGCGCGCCACGGGGGCTTCGATCTGGACTTCCATGCCGCCGGCGACCTGGACGTCGACCAGCACCACAGCGTCGAGGACGCCGGGATCGTGCTGGGCCAGTGCTTTTCCAGGGCCCTGGGGGACCGCAAGGGCATCAACCGGGCGGGATACTTCGTCATGCCTATGGATGAGACTCTGGCGGTGGTGGCCGTGGACCTGGGCGGCCGGCCGGCGCTGGCCTACCGGGACCTGGTGCGCGTCCGGCGGGTGGGGGACCTCCAAGCCGAGCTGCTGGAGGACTTCTTCGGCGGCTTCGTCACCCACGCCGGCGCCAACCTGCACGCCCGGGTGCTCTACGGCCGCTCCAATCACCACAAGGTGGAGGCCATCTTCAAGTGCTTCGCCAGGGCCATGAAGTACGCCTGCTCCCGGGACAGGCGGCTGCGGGATCAGCTGCCCAGCACCAAGGGGTTGCTGTGATCGCCATCCTCGACTACGGCGCCGGCAACCTTCGCTCCGTCGAGAACACTCTCCAGTCTCTCGGAGCCGCTTACGAGATCGTCCGGGAGCCCGCCGGGCTGGGCCGGGCCGCCAGGATCATCCTGCCGGGGGTGGGCCATTTCGGCCAGATGATGCGGGCGCTGGACCAGCTGGAGCTGCGGACGCCGCTGCTCGAAAGGATCCGCGCCGGCGTTCCGTTCCTGGGCATCTGCCTGGGCCTGCAGGCGCTGTTTGAATCCAGCACCGAAGCGCCGGAAGTGGCCGGGCTGGGCCTCTACCCCGGCCGGGTGGAGCGCTTCGCTCCGGGCTTGCGGGCGCCGCACATGGGCTGGAACCAGCTGGAACCCAACGGCTCGCCGGCTCTGCTGCGAGGGCTGCCCGAGCGGCCCTACGTCTACTTCGCCCACAGCTACTACGTGCCCGAGCAGGTTGCCGGCCGGCGGGCCGCCGCCTGGGTCACCTATGGGGTTCGCTACGCGGCGGCTCTGGCGGACGGCAATGTCTTCGGCGTCCAGTTTCACCCCGAGAAATCCGGCCCCCTGGGCCAGCAGGTGGTGAAGAACTTTGTTGGCTAAGCGCATCATTCCCTGCCTGGATGTGAAGGACGGCCGGGTCGTCAAGGGCGTGCACTTCGTCAGCCTCCGCGACGCCGGCGATCCGGTGGAGCTGGCGGCGGCCTACAACCAGGCGGGCGCCGACGAGCTGGTCTTCCTCGACATCACCGCCTCCAGCGACGGCCGCGACATCCTGATCGACGTCGTGGAGCGCACGGCGCGCCAGGTCTTCATCCCCCTGTGCGTGGGAGGCGGCATTCGCGGCGTGGCCGACGCGCGCAAGATCCTGCTGGCAGGGGCCGACAAGGTCTCGGTAAACACCGCCGCGGTCGAGCGGCCCCAGCTGATCACCGAACTCTCGGGCGAGTTCGGCTCCCAGGCCGTGGTGCTGGCCATCGACGCCCGCCGGCGCGGGGATCAGCATTGGAATGTCTTTACCTACGGCGGGCGGACGGATACCGGGGTGGATGCCGTGAGCTGGGCCAGGCAAGGGGAACAACTGGGGGCCGGGGAGATCCTGCTCACCTCCATGGACGCTGACGGCACCCAGGAAGGTTTTGACTGCCAGCTCACGCGGGCGGTGTCGCGCGCCACTACCGTCCCGGTCATCGCCAGCGGCGGAGGCGGCAAGCCGGAGGACTTCCTCCAGGTACTTGAGCAAGGCGAGGCCGACGCCGCCCTGGCAGCCTCCATCTTTCACTACGGAACCTACACCATCGGAGGGCTGAAGGAGGTGCTCGCCGGTCACGGGATCCCGGTGCGGCGGGCGCCATGATCATCCCCTGTATCGATCTGATGGGGGGCAAGGTCGTGCAACTCCGCCAAGGGCGCGAGAAGGCCCTGGAAGGCGATCCCCCGCTTCAGATGCTCCAGAAGTTCTCGGCCTTCCCCGAGATTCAGGTCATTGACCTGGACGCCGCCCTGGGCGAGGGTTCCAACGACGCCATCGTGCGGGACCTGACGTCTCGGGCGTTGTGCCGGGTCGGCGGCGGCGTCCGCTCCCCCGAGCGCGGCCACGCCCTGCTCTCTGCCGGCGCTCACCGCATCATCGTCGGCACCGCGGCCTTTACAGAGCAGGGCGTCAACAGCGCCTTCCTGGCGCAGCTGCCGGCCCAGCGGGTCATTGTCGCCCTCGACTCCAAGGATGGCCGGATCGTCACCCGGGGCTGGCGCCAGGCCACGCCCTTTTCAGCCGAGGCGGTAGTCGCCCAGCTCGAACCCTACTGCTCGGGCTTTCTGTGCACCTACGTCGACAAGGAAGGGATGCTCCAAGGCACCGACCTCCACTGGTTCCGGCGGCTGCGAGCGGCCACCGGTCATGAAATTACGGCCGCCGGAGGCATCACCGCCATGGAAGAGATCCACGCCCTGGCGGAAATGGGAATCCACGCCGCCCTGGGCATGGCGGTCTACACCGGCCGGCTGTCGCTAGACGAGCTGGCGCGCCTCCGGTAGGATGCCGCGTCAGACCCGATACGTATCCGGCCGCCAGTTCTTCACCGCCCGCTTGATGGCGTCCCCCGTCAGGTTCTCATCGGCGGCCCGCTTGGCCAGGGCCGCCAGCTCCTCGTCGGAAGCGAACCGCAACCCGATGATCTGCCGGGTTGACAGGCGCGCCTCCAACAACTTGCCCGTCAGCACGTAGTGACGCAGGTTCTCCTCCGCCCGGATGGCCCGGTCCTGAGCTTTGAGCGCGAAGATCCGGCAGAAGAAAAACAGCAGCAGCGCGCAAGCCGTCAGAACCGTGATCAGCGAAGCGCTGTATTGCCCTTGCGGATCACCCAGAGACTTGAAAAGGTTGACCAGCGAGCCGATGAAGGTCAGCGCCAGCGCCGGCAAAAGAACCGCGTGAAACAGGGGCACATACCGGGTGTGGTTAGCGTAGTTCTGTGGGGCCATGCGCTGATTGTACCGAAGGGCGTTACTCTTCGGAGACCTGCACCGGGCCCGACACCCCCAGCAGCGCCTGGAGCTGAACCCGCGTGAGCCTCTTGCGGGCGGCCGACTCGCCGGGCTCCGACAGGGTGAACTGGTCGGCGCTGCCCAGCAGCGTTTCGACATGGAATTCGGGCACGGCGCGCAGAGACGGGATTCTCAGCACGCCGTGCTCGTCGACGAAACACTCCCCGGCCTCAGCCAAGGCGAACCCGATCCGGATCCGGTTCCGGATGGCATACCGGCGCAGTTCTAAAAGCGTCATTCCGTGTGACGCCGGACTCAGTTTTGGGAGAAGCTGTGCCGGTCCTGGCACCGCACGCAGTAATTCGCCCACGGCACCGCTTCCAGGCGCTTGGTCGAGATGGGGATCTCGCAGTCCTGGCAGATGCCATAGGTCTGCTCCGCGATCCGCGACAGGGCTAGCTTGATCTGCCGCAGCAGGCTGATGTCGAGGCTGTTGCGGTTCAGGAACAGCCACTCCTCGTGGCTCTGGTTGGACAAATCCCCCATGTCGGAGGTCTCTTCCCGGCGGGCCACAATAGTGGCGGCGGGCGCAGACATGCTGCGGCGCAACTCGACAGCCTTGGCCTCCAGTATCTGCTTGTAATGCCCGAACTGAGCTTTCGTCAGGAGCTTGCTCACCATCGTCTTTGCCATAATCGCCTCCCCGGCTGCGCCTGCTTTCGCCTCGCCGCCTTTGCTGCCTATCTATCGTCCTGCGGTACCACCGCTATTAGATGCCGTATCTTGCTTTTTTGTTGCCACTCTGTATTTACGCGCCCGCGCCCTAATCGGTTTCCGGATTCCGCCGTCCGCGGACGGTCCGGACAGACCGGGCAACACAGCCATCCAGTCCATGCCAGAACTAACCCATCTGACGCTGAAAGGTCTCTCAGGGTTGCGGATATCGAACTGCGACCCTCGGCCGGCCAGAGCACCGACCGATGATTGCGGTATTATACTCACTTCGACCGCTCACCGCAAGATCCCATTGCAATTTTTTTCCACTGGAAGGGTGCTATACTGGTCGCCCTTGGATCAGGAGTCAGGAGCATGGCCGCCGAACCCGAAACCGCCCCACCCCAGGAAAGCCAGCAAGTCACTAAGAATCTTGTGTTTACGCTCTCCAACGGGACCAAAGTCAAGCGTCGGATCCCGCGCCAGCGGGCCTGCAATGAACCTGCGGAGAAGGGCAAGATCTGTGCTGGCCACCTCAAGCGCTGGTTCGTCTTTGGCGAGGAGCTTCGGGATAGGTTAGGTGCAGAAGCCGAGGTTTACCGCTGCGAGCACTGCCAGACGCTTTACCTGCCCAGTGACCAGGAGTTGCCCCGGACCGGCACCCTCTGCTGGTAGTCGAGACCGGCGGCTCCGGTTCACGGCCGGGAGGGAAGCAGGCCGTAAACCGGAGCGCCTGGAGCCTGTTTCAGGCTCAAGAATCCGACGCGCGGTTCTTCCAGGCCGCCAGCGAAGTCCGCGTCCAAAGTCCTCGCCGATCGGCCCGTCAAGTTCCCGGAGTTGCGGATTCCAGGTAGGAGAAAAAGTCCCTCTGCTGTCCCCAGCAGCCCGAGGCATCAGGTTAAAACGCGAAGCACCGGCTCCCGCAAGCACGTTGTCCTCACCACCCGAAACCCCGCTTTCTGCCGAACACAGCAGAGGGCAGGTTTGAAGAGGTGTTGTCTAGCACCAATTCGCTTTCCTTGGCTGCACGGCGCGGTCCAACCGCAACCGTACTGTAACTCACTGAAAACAAAGCGATGGAAAACGGCCCGGCGGCCCCAAGTGTGTCCGGACGACACAGACCTGAGGCATCCCCTCATCCCGTCTGGTCGCGGCGCGGTGCCCCGCCACAACAGCAGATCCCTCGCTGCGCTCGGGATGACTTCGCGGGGCCGGCGGTTGCCGCCACTTTCATGTCGCGCACCCGCAGCCTCTCGCCCTCATCCGGTCCCCGCCGGTTCGTGCTAGACTGCTTGGCCATCACCATGCTGACCCGTCGAAACCTGCTGACGCTGGGCGCCCTGCTGCCCGTGTTCGGCCGGGCGGAACAGTCCTACAGGGTCTACACCGAACATCCCCGCCTGTGGCTGACGCCGCGCCGCCTGAAGCTGCTGAAGCGGGAGCGGGAGCGCGAGTCGATCCGCTGGCAGCAACTGGGGTTGCTCGTCCCGGACCGGCAGGCACCCGAACTGGCTCTGTTGCGGGCCCTGGAATTCCAGGTTGCCGACCGGCCAGAGGCCGGCAAGCTGGCCGTCGAGTGGGCTCTGGGCCGTACCCCACAGACGACTCCGGACCCGGCCCAACTGCGCCTGCTGGCCGTGGTTTTCGACTGGTGCTACCCACTGCTGGAGGCCGTCGATCGGGCCCGGCTGGCCGGGCGGATGGCTCGCGGGATTCAGGCGCCAGCGGCCGGATCCGGTCTGGCATCTTTTTCGGCGGCCGCCTTGGCGGCGATCGCCTTGGCCGACGACTGGCCCGGCTCGGAGCAGGCCTTGGCCACCGCCTTCGAGAAAAAGTGGCCGGAAACTTACCTGCCAGCGTTCCGGCAGGGCCGAGCCATCCCCACGCCGGCCGAACGCGTAGCCTTCCTGGAGCTGTGTCACGCCTTGCGCGACAACCTTCACCTGGATCTGTGGCAGCAGGCCCCCGCGTTCTTCCGCCAGTTTCCGCTGTATCTGTTATTGAGCTATTACCCGGCTCCGGTGACCATCGCGAGCCATCCCTTCCGGCAAACGGCGGCCGCCCCAGGGTCCCAACCCGACCCCGCCATGGAAGGGGAACTGGCGCGCCGGACCGATCTGCTCACGGTGGCCTACGAAACCAACAGCGTCGAAACCCAGTTCCTGCAAGGGTGGATCACCCACGACCTCTATCGGCTTCGCATGCCCTCCGCCGCCCCATACGAATTCCTCTGGATGAATCCTTATCAGCCCGGGCTCAGCTACCATGCGGTTCCCCTGTATCTGCACGACGAGATCGGGGGAACGCTGCTGGCCCGCAGCAGTTGGGACGACGATGCCGCCTGGGTGGGTTACCGGGACCGGAAGCTGGAACTGTTTGCTGACTCAGAACGCAGCGGCGTGGAGCCCTCCGCCAAGCCGGCGCCGGTGGTTTTTCAGCAGCTGGCGGTGGCGGCCGCCAGCGGCGAGGCTGCCTTTGCGGTGCGGGTCATCGAAGGAGAGGACGTCTTCGTGGTGGGTTTGGAACCCGGCAACACCTACTGGGTCCGGAGCGGGCAATCGGGCTTCGTGCCACTGGAGGCGGGCAAGGGCGGGATCCTGAGGCTGAGAGCCGAGCTGGGTTCGCAGACCGAGTTCGAAATCAAGACCGCCGACCCGGCTCCGCCCCCGCCCCCGCCGACGCCCCAACGGAAGCGCAAAAAGTAGGCTAGTAGGTCAGGCTAGGTCCCCGACCCTAACCGGCCGCCGCGAAGCCGATGATGCGCTTTCTCCGGACCTGGCGCGGGGATCGGAGCTGGCGAAGGGTCTGGAAGACGAGTTGGAACTGGTGGTCGTACCGCTTTTCCATCTCTTCCATTCGGTGCGCCAGTGCCTTGTTGGTCGCCAGCATCTCCCGCAGCTGGACGAAAGTGCGCATGATCGCGATGTTGACCTCGACGGCCCGATCACTGGTCAGCACGCTCGACAGCATGGCCACGCCCTGCTCGGTGAACGCGAGCGGCAAGTAGCGACGCCCCCCACGCCCGTCGTTTGAGGTTGCAATCTGTGACCTCAAAGCGGCCGCCTCGGCCTCCGTCAGCTTCAACATGAAGTCAGCCGGAAAGCGCTTTGTGTTGCGGCGAACCTGCTGGTTCAAGCGCTTGGTTGGAACACCGTACAGCTCCGCCAGGTGACTGTCGAGCATCACCTTGTTCCCGCGAACCAGCAGGATGCGACGCTCCACTTTTTCCCGTAGCAGGGGAGGCTGCGGGAGCGCTACCAACTTTCGTTTTGCCATACACAGTTATAGTGACTCCGGCGGCGAAAAATTCTCAAGATTTTTTCAGGTTTTTTGAGATCGCAAAATGCGATCTCAAACAGGCCCGCCTGCGGCGCCCGGCGCGAAGCTCGGCCAGCAGGCCGCCCCGGCCGGTCGCCGGGCCGTCAGAGACTGCCGCCAGCAGATCTGCCTGCCGCTACCTCCTATACAAGTACAGGGTGTGCGACCGGCTGTAGCCCTCGTCGTTGTCTTCGACGTTGATGGTTTTGTCGGCCTTCCATCCGTTGAAGGCGAAGTCGTGCGAAACCACCCGCGAGCCCTTCTTCATGCGCTGCCCCAGGATCGGCTCCAGCTTGTCGTTGGACGACGGCAGCAGGTAGACGGTAATCAGGTCCGGTTTCGAGAAATCGGCTTTCATCAGGTCATCCTTGGTGATAGAGGCCAGCTTGCCGAGGCCCAGCTCCAGGATGCGGGCGGAGCTCTTCTTGTGGAGATCGTCGTCAATCTCGTAGCCCATGGAACGGGCGCCGAACTTCTGGGCGGCCATGATGACTACCCGGCCGTCGCCGCTGCCCAGGTCGTAGTGCAACTCGCCCGTCTTCAACTCCCCCAGCTCCAGCATCTGCTTCACCACCGACTCCGGGGTCGGGTAGTAGGGGGCGAGTTTCTCAGGGGTCTGGGCCTGCCCAACCAGAAGAACCGCCAGCAGCGCCGCCAGCGCCGCCGCAAAGAACACCTTGCGCATGGAAACCTCCTCTGAACCGGAAACCAGCAATGGTACCATGTTTCGGCGGGGTAGCGATGGAACTGGTTACCGTCAAGATGAACATCCCGGAGGGGGCCAACCTGGTCCTGGGCCAGTCCCACTTCATCAAGACCGTCGAGGATCTCTACGAGGCTATCGTCAACACCGTTCCGGGGATGAAGTTCGGGCTGGCCTTCAACGAGGCCTCCGGCGCCTGCCTGACCCGCGTGGAGGGCAATGACGAAGCGTTGCGCCAGGCGGCCGTTGCCAACGCCCAGGCCATCGCCGCCGGCCACAGCTTCGTATTGTTGATGAAGGAAGGCTTCCCCATCAACGTCCTGAAGCGCATCCAGGAGGTGCCCGAGGTGTGCAACATTTTCTGCGCCACCGCCAACCCCGTCGAGGTCATCGTGGTCCAGACCGAGCAGGGGCGCGGGATCCTGGGAGTCGTGGACGGCTTTTCACCCAAGGGCGTCGAAGACGAAGCCGGTGCAGCCTGGCGGAAAGACCTGCTGCGCCAGATTGGGTATAAGCGGTAGACTAGTTGCCACCTCACCGAAGGTCCAGGACCCCAAACAGCCCCAGGCAGAACAGCTCCGGCGCCGCCTGGTATTCCACGGGCTTGTCGAGCAGGCGCCGGAGCGACGCCATGCCATTGCGCGGCACGATTTCTGCGAACAGACCCGGCGCCAGCGTCGCCGCCACTCGGGCGATCACCTGGGTCCGGATGCCGGAGGTTTCCACCCGCACGCGCGAGGCCCCCGACCAGCGGGCCAGCGCGATCAACTGCGCCGCCTGAATCCCCAAGGGGCGGTCTCCGGCGCTGGCGATCATCTGGGCCCAGGCCGCCGGGCCGGGCTTCTGAGGGGCCGCATCGCCCAGGAACAGCAGGTCAACTGCCAGCGCCCGCTCCCCCCGGTTGACGCGGTCGGCCGCCTCCGTACCAGCAGCCTTCTTTCCCTCGTCGTGGAGCAGAATCGTCACCGGCCCGGTTTCAGCGGCGGCGATCGCCTTCGCCCACACCGCCGTCGCGCTGAGGCCGTTGGAAAAATCGAAGCGCCAGGAGCGCGTCTCCAGGCCCTTGCTCTTGGTGTTGCCGAGCGCCCAGGCTTGAGCCACTTCTACTGGCCGGTAACGGACCGTCTCGGCCAGCGGCGCCGGCCTGGCGGTCGAACCACGTTCGGCCAGCCCCCGCGCCAGCCCCACGATCGTCAGGTTGTCTGCTGGAAGCCCCACCGCCAGCTCCTCGAAGCTCTTGATCTCGGCGTCGGCGGGCGCTTCGCTCGAGACCTCGGGCAGCCCAAAGTGGCGCGTGAAGAATCGGTAGGACTGCACTCGATTATCCAACTGATAGTTATGGTCCGCCGGATCGGTGTTCTCGTGCCACGCCAGGGCTTCTTCGCCGCCGTACAGCCGATAGAAGGGTCGCACCTCGTCGAAGATGTAGGGCTTTACCAGCGGCGCCCGGAAACAGCAGTCGTCCTCCGCGTTGTAGATGAGCAGCGTCGGCTTGGGGGCCCGCATCGCTGTCAAGTGAGGATAGTCGGCATAGAGCCACAGGTCGGTGGGGTTTTGTTCGATGTCGCCGATGTCGCCCGGCCGCTCCAGCCGTGAGATCGAGGAGGCGTAGCCGGCCACCGGCGCCGCCGCGGACACCCGCTCGTCCAGAGCGCTCAGTACGATGGTCTGCCACCCGCCGCCCGACAGCCCCGTCACCCCCATGCGGCTCCGGTCAACCCCGGCATGCTGGTCCAGGTAGTCCAGCCCCTTACGCATGGCGAGATAGAAGAGACCGACGGCATTAGCCCCCACCAGGTCCAGGTGACCGCCAAACCAGTGGCGGTTCTCCGGCTGCGCCATCTCGCCGTAGTCCAGCCACTCCAGGTTCAAAGCCACCATCCCCTGCCGCGCCTGGTTGATGCAGCGCTTCTGCTTGTACTCGACGGCCTTGCCCGGCGCCCCCACGTGACCGTTGACATTGAGAATCGCCGGGGCTTTGCCGTTGATCCTCTCCGGCTCGTAGAGGATGGCGGTCGACCAGAACCCGGGCACGATCTCGTACCGCAGCTTCCGCATTCGAAATCCAGGGCCCGCCGGGATCGGCCCCAGGTCCTCGAACTTCAGCGGCGCCTCGATCCACTCCCGCGGCCAGCCGTGGAACACGACGCGCTCCAGGATTTGCTTGCGCAGGCGGCTTGACTCCGTCTTCCAGTCCGCGGCACTCGCAGGCGGCCGCAGCGGCGGCACCTTGGCCCGCAGGTAGTTCCGGAGCTGGAAGACAGCCACCTCGGGTGTGGTCAAGGGCGCTTCGAGCAGCCGCTGGAGCTGCCGGGCGTCGGTTTGGGCCGCTAGCGTGGATCCGGCCACCAACCACAACAGCAGGCCCCACCCTGGCAGGCAATGTGCTACATTTTTCGCCATGAGTACACTCGCGATCCTGATCCTCATCGCCGCCCCGCTGGCGGCCCAGACGACGACCTTCAACAAAGAACAGCTCCTCAAGTATACTCGCCTCAACCCCTTTGGGCGTTTTGACGACGGCCGGCCCAAGGTGCCCGACCAGTGGCTCAAGCGACTGGAGCCGTCCTCTTCGGAGGAAGTCTGGGGCGAGTTGCGCAACGCCGGCTACCAGAACCAGTGGGAGGGCAACTGGCGCATCCTGCACCCCGGCAAGAAGCTGGTCGGCCGGGCCGTCACGGCCCTTTTCATGCCGGTGCGGCCGGATCTCAACGACATCATCAACGAGGACGCTAAGAAGGCCGGCCTGGGGTCTTCCCAGAACCAGCGCGTCATCGACCTGCTCGAACCGGGCGACGTCGTGGTGGTCGACCTGTTCGGCAAGATCGAGAACGGCACCTTTGTCGGCGACAACCTCGCCACCGCGATCTGGGTGGCCACCGGCGCCGGAATCGTCATCAACGGCGCCATCCGGGACCTGGAGGGCATTCAGCCGCTGGGCATGCCGGCCTACATTCGGGGCATCCACCCCAGCGCTATTGGCAACGTCATGTTGATGGGCATCAACGTGCCCATCCGGGTAGGCAACGTTACGGTCATGCCCGGCGATGTCGTCTTCGGCGACAACGAAGGGGTGACCTTCGTCCCGCCCCACCTGGTCGAGCGCGTCATCACCCGCTCCGAGGTCACCCAGTTGCACGACATCTGGACCAAGGAGAAGCTGCGCACCGGAAAGTACAAGTCCAGCGAGATCTACTCCAGCCCCCGGGACCCGGCGCTCCGCAAGGAGTACGAGGAGTGGCTGGCCCGGGAAAAAGCCAAGCGGGGAATCAAGTAGGACGGGCATTCCTGCCTGTCTCCAAGCCTCCCATGCGCATCGAAGTCCACGCCTATAGCGGGTACAAAGCCAACGAGCACCCGCAGCGCTTCCGGCTGGGCGAGCGCTGGTTCGAGGTCGAAGAGGTCTCCGACCGTTGGTACGGCCCCGACCACGTCTACTTCAAGGTGCGAGCCACCGACGGTAACCACTATGTGCTGCGTCTGGAGCAGGCAACCGCGCAGTGGTCGCTGTGATACAGGCATTCCTGCCTGTCCCGGCTAGGCTATACTTGCCTCCGGAGGACTGCCCATGACCCAGAATCGCCGTGATTTTCTGAAGGGGGCCGGAGTTGGCGTCGCCCCCATGCTGCTGCCGCAGGCGGCCCGGGGCGCCAACGACAGCATCGCATTCGGATTGATTGGGGCCGGTGGCCGCGGCCGCGGTGTTACCTCGAACTTCAAGGAGCGCGGCGCCCGGTGCCTGGCGGTCGCCGACATCTACGAGCCCAACCTCGAAAACGGCCTCAATGCCGCCGGCGCCGGCGCCACCCCTTACACCGACTTCCGCCGCCTGCTGGAGCGAAAGGATATCGACGCCGTCCTGATCGGCACCCCCGACCACCAGCACGCCCCCATGCTCTTCGAGGCCCTGAAGGCCGGCAAGGACGTTTACCTTGAGAAGCCCATGTCCTACTCCATCGAGCAAGGGGTCCAGATGATCAAGGCCGTGCGCGCCACCGACCGGATCGTCCAGATTGGCATGCAGCGCCGCAGCTCCCCTTCGGTGCTGGCTTGCAAGCGCCTGATCGACGAGGGCCTGCTCGGCAGTATCTACCTGTCGCGGGTGCAGTGGTTTTGGAACACCTCCCGGCCGCTCAACAACTCCCCGCTGCCCGGCAAGGTCGACTGGGACCAGTTCCTGGGGTCGGCCAAGAAAGTGCAACTCGAACCCATGCGCTTCCGAAACTGGCGGGTCTTCTGGGACTACTCCGGCGGCAACATGACCGACCAGGGCACCCACCTGATGGACGTGGTGCAGTGGTTCACCGGCGCCGGCACGCCCCGCGCCGCCGCCTGCCTTGGCTTCGTCTACGGCATGACCGGCGCCGAGACTCCCGACTGCTTCTCGGCCACCTTCGAGTACCCCAACATGATGGCCACCTGGACGCTCAACTACAACAACTCCTACCAGAACGGCTGGACCATCTTCTTCCACGGCAACCAGGGCACCATGATGCTCGACAATGACGGCTTTCGGATCTACCAGGAGCCGTTCCAGAAAAACCCCACCCCGGTCTATGAGTTCAAGGGGCCCATCTCGACCCAGGCCCACGTGGACAATTTCCTGGACTGCGTCAAGACCCGCAAGCAACCCAACGCCCCCGTGGAGGTGGGACACACCGCGGTGTGCGGCCCGCACCTGGCCAACGTCGCCTGGCGCAAAAAGCGAGAGGTGAAACTGAGCGCCGACGCCACCACGGTGAGTTGACGGCTCGGGCGCCTGCGGAGGGTGCGCGAGGGCGTCGCAAGGCGCTTTGATCTCACGGCAGAAGTCAGGCTAGCTTAGCTAGCTAGCTGCTAGCGGGCCTTCTCCTCAGACCGCCAAGATGTATAAGCCACGAACGCGAATCAACGCGAATACGATCCGGGCATTCGCTTTCATTCGCGGCCCCTTCTTGAATTGGCTACCCCTTCGGCGGCTTGTTCACAACCTTGTGCTTCTCCTCGTCGAAGTACAGCACCCGGCCTTCGCGGTAGCTGTCGACCGCCATCTGGATGGTGACCTGGGCCTTGTAGCCGGTCAGGGCGTCCAGAACCGGTTTCTCGCGCGTGCGCACAGCGTCGAGGAAGTTCTGCATGTGGGCGTTGGGTCCCTTGTCCTCGACCGGGATGACGACCTTGTCGGAGCCGAACTTCTTGGTGAACTCCTCCCGGAAAACACGCTCGGCGGTGACCGTGATGCTGTCGGTGCGGCCTTCGAACATGCCGTGATCGACCATGACGATGGTCCCCTCGTGGCCGCGGATCAACCCGGGGATGTGGACGGAATTGGCCATCGAGGAACTCAGCACCAGGGTGTGGCCCTTGGCGTAGTCGGCCGTCAGGGTGAAGGTGTCGGGGACGTCGCGGTCCTTGAACACGTAGATGCCGCCCATGCCGCAGACCCGGTAGGGGAACTGGGCCTCGCCCCAGCAGATGTTCAGCGGGGCCACCACGTGGTAGAACAGGTCCGTGGCGATGCCGCCCGAGTAGTCCCAATACTTGCGGAAGCGGAAGAAGCGGTCGGCATCGAAGCTGCGCTTGGCGGCCGATCCCAGCCACATCTTCCAGTCGATGTAGTTGTCTCCCTTACCGTCCGGGCCGGCCTCGGCATCGATGGTCCAGTTCCACTCGCCACCCTTGGAGTTGCGATGATAGGATCCCTGGCTCATGATCAGCTGGCCGATCATGCCGTCCTGGATGGCCTTGCGAGCCTTCCACCACTGGTCGGCCGAGCAGGTCTGCGAACCCACCTGGAGCACCCGCTTGGTCTCGACTGTGGTCAGCCACACCTGGCGGGCCTCCTCGATGGTGTGGGTCATGGGTTTTTCCAGATACACGTCCTTGCCGCGGTCCATGGCGTCCATGGCCATCTTGGCGTGCCAGTGGTCCGGCGTGGCGATGATCACCGCGTCAATATCCTTGCGGGCCAGCACCTCGCGGTAGTCCAGGGTGGCCAGCTCGGCCTTGGAGAGCTCCTGCGCCTGGCGCTTGCGCTTTTCGTAAACGTCGCAAACCGCCACCACCTGGTTCTTGCCGTCGGCTTGCCCCATCCGGACGAGCTGCCGGAGCACTCCCGCACCCCGAGTCCCAACGCCGATGACGCCCAGATTGATCCGGTCGTTGGCCCCGACTACCCGCGCTTGGGCCAACCCAGCGGCTGCCGGACGGGCAGCCAGTGAGCGGCTGAGTCCCAGCGCGCCCCCGACACCGATGACGAAATCCCTGCGGTTGACAGACTCCGGCATAAAGTCCTCCGGAGGCATTGTGACACAGCCACTCCGGGCTGTCCACCTGAACCAAATCGACAGGGGACAAAAAAGAAGGCTGGCCACAAGGGCCAGCCTCTTTTTGACTTCACTGAAGCCCGTCCCCCCGGCGTTCTTCAGTTAGTCGTCCCTGGTACCTGTACAGAATGCCAGGATCCGGCTCTGCCGACAATAGACCCGAAGTTTCATTTTTGCTGGTACCGATGTACCGGGAAAAACTTGGGGTAATACTGTACTACCCGGCTAGGGTCAGTGGCGACTGCCGGTACGTTCCGTGCGCCCGGCCAGGGGTACCACCACCGGCCCGCCACAGACTGCTACCCCGGTGTTCTTCAGGCCTGCCAGCAAGTTGTAAAGAAGGCCGTAAACAACCTGCTCGTTGATGGTCTGCTGGCCCGGAAGATGGAAAGCTGCCGGCAGTTCCTTTGTGATGGCCACCTTCAGGCTCTGCTGTAGACGGCCCTCGGCATCCCGGCAGTTGGCGATGGTGAGCGGGGTTTGCAGCACGTTGCCGGTGCGGCCATCCACGTAAAACTGGCAGCGGGAGAACCAGCCCAGGTTGGCGGAGTCGGCGGCGTCGAACAGCAGGATGGGATCGCGAGGCGATTGGGGCGTCACCTCCAGAACCATGCGCCGCTTGTCTTCCTGGATGGTGCATTCAAAGCCAGCCTGCTTTGCCAGGCTCAACACCAGGTCGCCCTCCAGCTCCAGGAAAACAAGCTGCTGATCTCCGGCGCGGAGAAACTGCATACTCTGATTCTAGCAGGCTCGGGGCCTGGCGTGGCGCGCTCATTGTCATCCCGAGCGTAATTGTCATCCCGAGCGTAGCGAGACATCTGAGCTATTCCGTCAAGAGGAAACCACTCCCAGTTTGAAGAATCCTGCGCAGGGTTCCCACTGCAATTCCACAGCAGCAACGGCCGGGGG
>Ga0247727_10009143_pt1 | contig 18101 bp, 23 predicted proteins | sample WisWelCaveWW1625_FD_202498 | JGI IMG/M metagenome (GOLD analysis project Ga0247727, IMG submission 202498) | Biofilm microbial communities from Wishing Well Cave, Virginia, United States - WW16-25 | ecosystem: Environmental > Aquatic > Deep subsurface > Groundwater > Cave microbial mat | place...
CTGCCCGGGCGACCAACGCGCGACGATTAAAGCGCTCGGTTTGCGCCGCATTCGTCACTCCGTGGTGCACAACGACACGCCCCAAATTCGCGGCATGGTCAAAAAAGTCATTCATTTGATACGCGTCGAAGAGGTCTGAGATGGATTTAGGAAACTTACAATACGCGCCGCGCTCGCGCAAAAAGCGTAAACGCCTCGGCATCGGCGAAGGCTCCGGACACGGCGGCACCTCGACAAAGGGCCATAAAGGCCAGCTTTCGCGCGCCGGCACGAAAACGAATCCGTGGTTTGAGGGCGGCCAGATGCCGTTGCAACGCCGCCTGCCGAAGCGCGGCTTCACGAATATTTTCCGCGTCGAGTATCAGCCCGTGAATGTCGAAAGCTTGGAGAAGTTGCAAAACGTCAGCGAAGTCACGCCGGCGGTGTTATATGACAACGGCCTGATCGGCAAAAAGAATCAGCCCGTCAAAGTTCTCGGCAACGGCGTCTTGAACAAGGCGTTGACGGTGCAGGCGCATGCGTTTAGCAAAAGCGCGGAAGAGAAAATTGCCAAGGCGGGCGGCAAAACGGCGGTGTTGGCGGCAACAGCGAAATAGTGAGAGCTTGCAACGAAAAGGGAATCGCAACGAAAGCCGTTCTTCTTTCCTTGCGAGATTTAATTATGCTTGGTAAAGCGACATAACATGCTCGATAGCATTCAAAATATTTTCAAGATTCCGGAGCTGCGCAAGCGCGTTATTTTCACGCTGCTCGTTTTGCTCGTGGAGCGCATTGGAACGCATGTGCCGGTTCCGGGAATTGACAGCCGCGTTTTATTAGACTTTTTTAGCAGCAGCACCCAGGGCGGCGGTTTGCTGGGCTTATATGATTTATTTGCCGGCGGCGCGTTCAGCCGTGCCACGGTTTTTGCGTTGGGCATCATGCCCTATATTTCGGCGTCGATCATCATCCAGTTACTCGGCGCGGTGATGCCGATGTTTCAGCGCCTGCAAAAAGAAGGTGAAGAAGGCCGGAAGAAGATCACCCAATATACGCGTTACGGCACGGTGTTGATCGCCGCTCTGCAAGCCTACGGCGTGAGTATTTTTCTCGAATCGGTGCAATTCAACGGCGTTTCGGCGGTCCCTAATCCCGGCATGGGGTTTAAGTTATTAACCATGGTTACTCTTACTGCCGGCACGATTTTGATCATGTGGTTCGGCGAGCAGATCACCGAGCGCGGGATTGGCAATGGCACCTCGCTGATTATTTTCATCGGGATTATCGCGCGATTGCCCGCCGCGTTCATTGATGAGTATCAGCAAATTTCCAGCGGTAATCGCGAGATCTTGACGGAAGTAGCATTGTTCGCGATTATGGTCGGGTGCGTTGCGGCAGTGGTATTGCTCACGCAGGGCACGCGAAAAATTCCGGTGCAGTACGCCAAGCGCGTCGTCGGACGCAAAGTTTACGGCGGGCAAAGCACGCACATTCCGCTGCGCATCAACACTGCGGGTGTGATGCCGATCATCTTCGCGCAGTCGATTATGTTCATTCCGCAGACCATCGCGCAGTTTTTTCCGAAAAGCGAGTTTATGCAAGGCATGGCGGCGATGTTCGACGTGCAGTCGACGGTTTATTGGATTGTGTACGGCGTGTTGATCGTGTTCTTCACGTATTTTTATACGGCGATCGCTTTTAATCCCGTCGATGTGGCGGACAATATGAAAAAGCACGGCGGCTTCATTCCCGGCGTGCGGCCCGGCAAACACACGTCGGAGTTCATCGACAATATTTTGATTAAGCTGACTTTGCCCGGCTCGATTTTTCTGGCGCTCATTGCGATTTTTCCGAGCATCGTAACGCGCTTTATGAATGTGTCGTATAATTTTGCTTCGTTCTTTGGCGGCACGTCCTTGTTGATTATCGTCGGCGTCGCGCTCGACACCTTGCAGCATTTGGAGTCGCATTTGTTGATGCGGCATTATGACGGTTTCATGAAAGGCGGACGCATTAAAGGGAGGCGCGTCGTTTAATTTTTCTTTCGCCGCTTCACGCTCCGCTTAAATAAGCCGATGGAGATTTGCCAGTTGTATCCAAGCTTTTACACCTGACAACACATGGAGCTGATTTTCGTTGGTTATCCTGGTTCGGGCAAAGGCACCCAGGCCGCGCTTTTGAGCCAACATTTGAGCAACATTCCGAAGATTTCGACCGGCGATATCTTGCGCGCGGCGGTGGCGGCGAAGACCGAGCTTGGGCTCAAGGCGAAGTTGTTCATGGATGGCGGCGAGCTGGTGCCCGATGAGTTGATCATCGACATGGTGGTGCAGCGCATTAGCGAACCGGACTCGGCGATGGGCTATATTCTCGACGGTTTCCCGCGCAACATTCACCAGGCGCAAGAGCTTGATCGCGTGTTGCTCAATTATAACCGCCCGATTCTCGGTGTGCTCAGCTTGGAGATTGAAAAGAAGAAAGTCATCGCACGGCTCACGAGCCGGCGCGTGTGCAACAAATGCGGGCATCTTTATAATTTGATCAGCGACCCGCCGCCGGAAAATAATATATGCGGATTTTGCAACGGCGAAATTTACCAGCGCTCGGATGACAAAGCGGAAACCGTCCTGCACCGCATGGAAGTGTACGAAGAAGCAACGCGCCCGCTGAAAGCTTATTATGGCTCGCAAGGTAAGCTGATTCCGATTGACGGCAGCTTGAGCATCGAAAAAGTGCAGGCGGAGATCGTGAATAAGTTGACGAAGGCGCTGGCGCAATTTGAGCTGCGAAAAAACGAAAGAGCGGCGTATCGGCAACGCCAATCGTGAGGCCGGTCGTATTGCAAGATGATTCATATTAAAAGCGAGCGCGAGATTGGCCTCATTCGCGAGAGTTGCCGGCTCGTCGTGGAAACGTTTCAGTTCATTGATAAAACGATTGGCGAGCGCATGACCACCGCAGAGTTGGACCATGAAATTGAAAAGTTCATTCGCGGTTTCGGCGGGCGCCCCGCGTTTAAGGGATACAAGATTAACGACAAGACGTTTCCATTTCCGGCCAGCAGTTGCATCTCCATCGAATCGGAAGTGGTGCATGGGATTCCGGGAAATCGCAAATTGATGGCGGGCGAAATCGTCAGCGTCGATGTCGGCGTCGAGTACAATAGTTTTTTTGGCGATGCGGCAAAAACGTATGCTATCGGCCAAATTGATGAGTTGCGTCAACGGTTGATGAAAGTAACGTGGGAAGCGCTCTATAAAGGTATCGAGCAAGCGCGTGCGAAGAATCGGCTGAATGATATTTCGCATGCGGTGCAGCGGCATGTGGAAGGCGCGGGATTCAGCGTGGTGCGCGAGTTGGTCGGACACGGCGTCGGCCGCCACTTGCATGAAGAGCCGCAAATTCCAAATTTTGGAAAACCGCGCGAAGGCCCGAAGTTGAAAAACGGCATGGTGTTCGCCATCGAGCCGATGGTCAATGCCGGCCGCTATGAAGTGATCACTGCGACGGACGACTGGACTGTCGTCACCGCTGATAAACAACCGTCCGCTCATTTTGAGCACACGATTGTCGTTAGAGAAGGAGAAGCGGAGATCTTAACCAAAGGTTTGTAGGTTTGTATGCCGAAAAAAGAAGAATCGATTAAAGTCGACGGAACGATCGTCGAAACTTTGCCGAACGCAAATTTTCGGGTGGAGCTGGAGAACAAGCATAAAGTTTTGGCGCACATCTCCGGCAAAATGCGTATGCACTTTATTAAGATTCTTCCGGGCGACAAAGTGACGGTGGAGTTGTCGCCGTATGATCTCTCGCGCGGGCGCATTACCTATCGATATAAGTAACACCGGCGGCGCGTCTGTTAAAAAAAGCAAAAAAGATAAAACGCCAAATAGATTTAGGGTTGAAATATGAAAGTACGTTCTTCGATTAAGAAGATTTGCGATAAATGCAAAATCATTCGCCGCAAGGGCAAGATGATGGTGATTTGCTCAAATCCCAAGCATAAACAGCGGCAGGGATGAAAGCTGAGTGGGAGATCGGGGGAGCGGGAGACCTGGAGATGGAGTGTTCTCATTTCCGTTTCGCTGGTGAGAGCAAAAAAAGTTTGTTTTGATTAGAAAATATTTGGAGACAAAATAATGGCGCGTATTTCCGGCGTCGATTTACCGCGTGAAAAGCGTGTCGACATTGCGTTGACGTATATTTACGGTATTGGCCGCAATAGCGCCCAAATCATTTTGCAGCATGCCGAAGTCAGTTCCGATATTCGGGTGAAAGATCTCACCAACGACCAGGTGGCGAAAATTCGTTCGGCGATCGCCGCAGATTATAAGGTCGAGGGCGCGTTGCGCGCGGAGATCGGCATGAACATCAAACGCTTGATGGACATTGGCTGCTATCGCGGCATTCGGCATCGCCGCGGTTTGCCGGTGCGCGGCCAACGCACGCACACGAACGCCCGCACGCGTCGCGGCCGCCGCAAGACCATCGGCGGCATGAAGAAAGTGGTCGGCAAGCAATAAAGTTTTGTAGTAGTGCCTTCAGGCACGGGAGGTCTCTGCTACAATTTTTTATAAAAGGTTAACACGGAGAAATTCCTTTGGCTACTCCAACAACAGGCGCAAAGAAAAAACGCGGCAAGAAAAAAGAAAAAGTCGAAGCTCTCGGCATCGCGCGTATTCAATCGACGTTCAACAACACGATTGTGACTTTGACGGACGTATATGGTAACGTGATTAGTTGGGCGTCCGCGGGCCGCGTCGGGTTCAAAGGCTCCCGCAAGAGCACACCGTTCGCCGCGCAGATGTCGGCGGAAAACGCCGCGAAGGCCGCGATGGCCATGGGTTTGCGCAAAGTCGAAGTTTTGTTGAGCGGACCGGGCGCGGGCCGCGAGGCGGCCGTACGCTCTTTGCAAGCGGCGGGCCTGGAAATTTCCGCGATCAAAGACGTGACGCCGATTCCGCACAACGGTTGCCGGCCGCCGAAACGGCGCCGCGTCTAATAAAGAAAATTTTTGCTTCATTTTTATAGTTTGACGGCAGGTTGCGCTGCAAGACGCGCGGCTTGTTGAACCAGGAGGCTTAATACTCAGATATGGCACGTTATACTGGGCCAGTTTGTAAACTTTGCCGCCGTGAGGAGAAAAAACTTTTCCTCAAAGGCTCCAAATGTTTTTCGCCGAAATGTCCGTTAGAGAAGCGCCAGTCTGTGCCCGGCCAGCACGGCCGCACGCGCCGCTCGAAGCTCTCCGAATACGGCGTCCAATTGCGCGAGAAACAAAAAATTCGCCGCATCTACGGCTTGCTCGAACGGCAATTCCGGAATTATTATGAAAAGGCGTTGAGAATCAAAGGCGTGACCGGCGAGAATTTGCTCCGTTTGTTGGAACGGCGTATGGACAACGTCGTGTATCGCCTCGGCTTCGCGCCCTCGCGCAGCGCCGCCCGGCAGTTGGTTCGGCACCGCCATTTTATAGTCAATAACCGTCCCGTCGATATTCCTTCCTTCTCGTTGCGCCCCGGCGACGTGATCAAGGTTCGCGAAAAGAGCCGCAAGATGGAATTGATTCACGCCAGCATGCGCAAAATGAAAGAAGGGCGTCTCTTGCCCTGGCTGGAGTTGGATAAAGCGAATTTGGCTGGAACGGTTCTCGAGATCCCAGGACGGGCAGATATTCCCATCGAGGCCAACGAGAACCTCGTGGTTGAATTGTACTCGAAGTAATGAATCCCAATTGACGGGATTGAATCAAGATCGGAGATACTTGCTATGACTTGGCCCAATTTACAAATGCCGGAGAGTGTCGAGCTTGAGGAATCAAGTTATTCGAGCACTTTCGGCAGATTCATTGTGCAGCCTTTGGAGCGCGGTTTTGGCACGACGATTGGCAATGCGTTGCGCCGCGTTCTGTTGTCGTCGCTGCCAGGTGCGGCCATTACGATGATTCGCGTGGACGGCGTCCACCATGAATTTTCCACGATTCCCGGCGTCGTCGAAGACGCCTCGGAAATTATTTTGAATTTGAAAGAAGTGCGCTTCAAGCTCATCAACAAGAAACCGGATAAAGTGACGTTGGAGCTGAAGGGGCCGCACGAGTTTAAAGCCGGCGATATTCAAAACGGCACCACGGATTTCGAGATTCTCAACCCGGATCATCACATCGCGACGTTGAACAAGGGCGCCGAAGTGCGGCTGGAGTTTCGCATCGGCCGCGGCCACGGCTATGTGCCGGCGGAAGAAAATAAAATTCCCGACATGCCGCTCGGCTCGATTCCGATTGACGCGATTTATACGCCGATTAAGAACGTCAGCTATCGCGTCGAAAATATGCGCGTGCAGCAGCGTATCGATTACGAGAAGCTGATTATGGAGATTACCACCGACGGCAGCGTGACGCCCGACGATGCGTTAACTTATGCCGGCAAAATTCTCCGCGACCATGTCAATCTCTTCATTAATTTCGATATCAAGCCGGAAATCGACGAAGAGCCGGCGCACGTTGATGAAGAAGTGTTGCGCATTCGCAAGCTGTTGAAGATGTCAGTGGACGAGCTGGAATTGTCCGTGCGCTCCTACAACTGCTTGATGGCGGCGAATATCAAAACCATCGGTGATCTCGTCCGGCGCGATGAGCAAGAAATGCTGAAATTCCGCAACTTCGGCCGCAAATCCTTGCAAGAATTGACGCAAATCCTTGAAGAAAAAGGCCTGCGCTTCGGCATGGACGTTGATAAGTATTTAGGCAACGGCCCCGAATAATTCGTGGGACGCGGCCTTGCCTGTTGCAAGGCCGGCCATTGTAAATTTAAAATTGCAAATTTGCAATTTTAAATCTACAAAACGCCCCAACAGACGAAAATAATTATTTTGCCAGAAATCATTTTGCCTATTTTTCCATGCGACATTTAAAAGACGTCAAGAAATTAAACCGTACCGCCAGCCACCGTCACGCGACGCTGGCTAATTTAGCCATTGCGGTAATCGCGCATAAACATATTCGCACCACGACGCTGAAAGCGAAAGAGGCAGGCCGTTATGTCGAGCGTTTGATTACACACGCTAAGAAAAACACGGTCGCCGCGCGGCGTCTCGTGTTCAGCAAGCTGCGCCATCGCGAGACGGTCACTGCGCTTTTTAATGAAATTGCGCCGAAGTTTACGACGCGCAACGGCGGCTACACCCGCGTCATCAAATTAGGCCAGCGCCAAGGCGACGGCGCCGAGGTGTCGATTCTTGAAATCGTCGGTTATGAAAGCGTCCAAGTTGAGAAGCAGCAAAAAGCCTCGGAAAAACGCGCCGAGCGCAAGCAACGCGAAAAGAAAACCGCTTCCGAACGTGAGAAAGAAAAAGAGAAGCAGGAAGAAGCCAAATAGTTTTCACGAATTCGTGTCCAGAAAAATTCAAGCCAGAGCGAATTCCGGCGTTCCCTCAGACTCAACTTATCGAGAATGAGAAGTCGGAGGCCGCGCTGGCTTTTTTGTTTAAAATACTGGAATAAATCATCAAAATGTTTTAAATTGTAATCAATTTGGTAGGCAACTGAATTAGGGAGTTACGGCATGAGCAATTTTCAGTCTATTCAACTGGATTTCAGGATTGAAAGATTGCCAAAGGATTTGCAGGCACAATTTCGTGAATTGTATTCAGATAAGGATGCAGCAGTCCCATACTTGTGTCCAAATCAAATCTATCAAGGCGACGCCTCTGCTCTGTTGCATCAAATAAAGCCCAATAGCATAGCTTTGAGTGTTTGGTCGCCACCTTATTTTGTGGGCAAGAAATATGAAGCTCATCTCACATTTGACGACTGGAAAAATTTATTGTCCTCTGTAATTAAAGCGCATTATCCGATAATTAAACCTGGGGGATTCTTAGCCATAAATATCGCCGATATACTTTGCTTCAAAGAGCCTTCTATGCCTCGTGTCCAGGCTGAGGTAATACATCGAAAGCGATCATCGGTCACCAGAGAAGACGTTTTGGAGGCAATAGCTAAAGATCCAGAGTTAAGCCGTTATCAACTCGCCAGTTTGCTTGGGTGCAGTGAACAAACGATAGACCGTAGACTTAATGGCAATAACATTCGTGGCGGGAAGCATGAACCCCAAACGAGGGTTAAGATCGTAGGTGGTTTAGTCGAAGAGTGGGCGCTCAATGCCGGTTTTTATCCCTATGACAGAAGAGTGTGGGTAAAAGACGCTGCATGGGAAAACTCGCGATGGGCCAGTCTTTCTTATCGTTCAGTCGATGAATTTGAATATATTTATTTTTTCTGGAAGCCTGGCATAACAAAATATGATAGAGGCAGGCTCTTGCCTGAGGAGTGGAAAAATTGGGGGTCGCGGGGTGTATGGTCTTTTCCTTCAGTCAAAGCTAATGATGATCACGAAGCCAAGTTTCCTATCGAACTTCCATGGCGAGTCATTCGTTTGCTTACAGACCCTGGCGAAATCGTGCTGGATTGTTTTATGGGCAGCGGAACAACTGCGGTTGCCGCCGTTCGTGAGAATCGTCAATACCTGGGTATCGAGCTTCTGAAAAAGTATATTACTCTCGCCCGGAGACGTGTAACCATTGCAGCCAGGGCGAAGAAAAAGAACAATCGCAGACATGCTTTTAGATCCAATTAAGCTGAGTAAAAATCCGGATCGCCTGGAAGAGATTGAAAGAGCCTCTCTTCGCTTAGTTGCCCAGGCTATTTATGATTATAGAGTGACGGCGCTCGAAATTTTTCGCGAAGAAAGTGACCTGGTTGCAGATATTGGGGAAGACATTACACGAGAAGCTCTGGATCGCCTGGGAATGTCCGGAATTGATCAGCGGCTTTTTGGAAAAATGGACTATAAACGCGTCCGTTATCTTTTTCATCCTGATTACGCTATAAAACAAGCATTGTTCGTCGACTCAAAAGCAGAAAAAGTTAGTGGGCAAGGGACGGCAACTCTTCAAACGTCGCAATTTTCAATGACTGTGCAACAGGTTCGTTCCGGAAAAGAAATATCTGTTCCTGGAAAATTGCCTACAGTAACGTGGAGAAGAATTCCGAGTTCGTCTAGACTTCGCAAGGTTAAAGCAGAAAACGAACTGGCGCGTGCAGAAAATCCCGATGCCTCCCGAAGACTGGCGGTGGGATTTCTGATGATGAGGCCGCAATAGATAGCACTTTGCGTGTGATCGACGAAAGCTGTGAAGATTACTTATGCTCTGCCAAACGTTTTATTTCTTCGAGAGTCGTGATGATCGGCGCTGACGTAATAACCTTTCGGGAGTTTGCCATGCGTGAACCTTTGCCGCTGGCCACCATTCAAAACGCCGTGCTGGAGTTTTTGCGTGGCCGCGACGACGCCGTTATCTTTGGCGCGCAGGCCGTCAATGCTTACGTCGCCGAACCGCGTATGACGGAAGACGTAGATATTCTTTCGCCGCGTGCCGCCGAATTAGCCGGAGAGCTGCAGGAGCATTTAAGTCAAAAATTCCGCATCGCGATTCGTATCCGAAAAATCGGCGAAGGCAAAGGCTATCGACTTTATCAAGTTCGCAAGTCCGGCAATCGTCATCTGGTTGATTTGAGACCCGTCGCCAAATTGCCTTTGACGAAGCGAATCGCGCAAGTTCTGGTCGTCGCACCCGCAGAATTGATTGCAGGAAAAGTCATCGCTTTTCATCAACGCCGCGGCAAACCCAAGTCCGGCACCGACTGGCGCGATCTGGCGATGCTGTTGCTGAGGTTTCCAGCGCTCAAACGCGATCCGCGCCCTGTCGCTGATCGCTTAAAAGCTGCTGGCGCGGATGAAGCCGTGTTGAGCGTTTGGAAAAAATTGGTGGCGCAAGAGATCCGACCGGCAGAAGACGATGATGAATTTTGAACGATTCATTATTGCGATTTGCGCTATGAAACGAGTTAAAAAGAATATCGCCTTGTTTGCCGTTTGCATTGACAATTCCGACTATCCAGTTTCATTAAAACTGCACAAGATTTATCGCGTCTTGCCCGACGAGCGGGCCGCCGCAGATGACGCGTTGCGTGTGATTGACGAAAGTGGCGAAGATTATTTGTATTCTGCCAAACGTTTTGTTGTGATGGATTTGCCGCAAACCCTAAAACGCGCATTATTATCAGCGCCAAAGATAGTTGAAAAAACGACAAGAAAGAAGTCCACCGCAAGACAGACTGTCCGTGTCTAATTGTTTCTCTGTGAGATGGATGAACCATGTCCGCAACCGCACCTCGCCAGATTCGCGCGCCGCGCGGCAATACCCTCACCTGCAAAGGTTGGGTGCAAGAAGCCGCCATGCGCATGTTGATGAATAATCTCGATCCTGAAGTGGGAGAGAATCCCGCCGCGTTGGTGGTGTATGGCGGTCGCGGCAAAGCGGCGCGCAATTGGGCGTGTTACGACGCGATTGTCCGTAGCCTGCGTGAATTGGAGAATGACGAGACGCTGCTCGTGCAATCCGGCAAACCCGTCGGAATTTTTCGCACACATTCCGACGCCCCGCGCGTGATCATTGCCAATTCGCTGTTGGTTCCGGCGTGGGCGAATGCCGCGTATTTTCGCGAGCTGGAAGATCGCGGCCTCATCATGTACGGCCAGATGACCGCGGGCAGTTGGATTTATATCGGCACGCAGGGCATTTTGCAAGGAACGTATGAAACGTTTGCCGCAGCCGGACAAAAACATTTCGGTGGCTCACTCAAAGGCAAACTCATTGTCACCGGCGGCATGGGCGGCATGGGTGGCGCGCAACCGCTCGCGGCCACGATGAACGGCGCCGCGTGTCTTGTCATCGAAGTCGATCGCCAGCGCATCGAGCGCCGCGTGCAACAATGCTATTGTGATCGACTCGCCGAAACGCTTGATGAAGCGTTACAATTGGTTTTAACCGCGAAGCAAAAAGGCGAGGCGCTCTCCGTCGGTCTGGTTGGAAATTGCGCCGACGTTTTGTCGGAAATGATTCGTCGTAATATCATTCCCGATATTTTGACCGATCAAACTTCATCGCATGACGAGTTGAATGGCTACGTACCGCATGGCATTTCGTATGAGCAGGCGCTCGCATTGCGGCAAGCCAATCCGCAAGAATATATTAAGCGCGCGTACGAGTCGATGGCCGTGCACGTAGCCGCGATGCTAGAATTGCAAAAACGCGGCGCGATCACTTTCGATTACGGCAACAACATTCGGGCGCAGGCGCAAAAAGCCGGCATCGAGAATGCGTTTGATTTTCCCGGCTTTGTGCCCGCATACATTCGCCCGCTGTTTTGCGAAGGCAAAGGCCCGTTCCGCTGGGCCGCACTCTCCGGCGATCCGGAGGATATACGCACGACCGATAAGCTCGCGCTCGAACTCTTCCCCGAAAATGAATCGTTGCGACGATGGATACATTTGGCCGGTGAGCGCGTTCAATTTCAAGGATTGCCGGCAAGAATTTGCTGGCTTGGTTATGGCGAACGCGCGAAATTCGGCGTTGCTTTGAATGAGTTGGTTGCCAACGGCAAAATCAAAGCGCCGGTGGTGATTGGACGCGATCATCTCGACACCGGCTCGGTCGCGTCGCCGAATCGCGAAACTGAGAGCATGCTGGACGGCTCCGACGCGATTGCCGACTGGCCGATTCTCAATGCCTTGCTCAATACCGCTTCCGGCGCCTCGTGGGTTTCGGTGCATCATGGCGGCGGGGTTGGCATCGGTTACTCGATTCACGCCGGGCAGGTGATCGTCGCTGACGGCACGAAGGAAGCCTCGGCCCGCCTCGAACGGGTGTTGACCAACGACCCCGGCATCGGCGTCGCGCGCCATGCGGACGCGGGTTATGAACTCGCGCGACAAGTGGCACGAGAGAAGAGTGTGAAAATTCCGATGATGGAATGAAATATGAATACGTCAATTCAAACGAAGAATGATGTTAGTTTAATTATTACGAGTAACCAAGATAAAATCAAGGCTTTTGGCGTAAAAAAGCTTGGGTTGTTTGGTTCATATGTACGTGGTGAACAACAACCACATAGCGATATTGATTTTCTCGTTGAGTTTGAACAAGGCAAAAAAACTTTTAAGAATTTTATGCGTCTCTCGTTTCTCTTGGAAGAGATTTTTGATCGCCGAATTGAATTAGTCACTACCGAAGCACTTAGCCCTTATATTCGCCCTTATGTGATTCAGGAAGTAGAATATGTCGCTTTCACCTCTTGAGTATTTGAAGCATATTCGGGATGAAACAAACTATCTCATCTCGCATGCGGATGGATTAAGCCGGGAAGAGTTTTTTCAAGACGACACTTTGAAGAGAGCTTTCGTACGGAGCATAGAGATTATTGGCGAAGCGACAAAAAATATACCCGATAATTTCAAACAGAAATATAGCCATATCGACTGGCGACCGATGGCACGAATGCGAGATAAGTTGATTCACGATTATTTTGGTGTCGATTACGATATTGTATGGGATGTGGTTGTAAATGAAATACCAGAATTGAAGCAAGAAATTGAGAAAATCTTATTGGCGGAGTCCAGCCAAAATTTTTAACCTAACGGAGGTATGCGAGCCATATGAATACTTATATTAACACCATTGACGCCCAAGTCGCCAATCGCAGTTTATTATTGCACCCATTTTACCAAGCCTGGACGCGCGGCGAATTGAGCCGTGAAGCGCTGCGTGATTATGTGCAACAGTATTATCATCACGTCGCGGCATTCCCCACCTATTTGTCGGCAGTGCATGCGCAAACCGAAGATCAAACCACCCGCCGTCATATTTTAGCCAACCTGATGGACGAAGAAGCCGGCCATCCGAATCATCCCGAATTGTGGTTGCAGTTCGCAGAAAGCTTGGGATTGCGTCGCGATGAAGTTCAACAAACCAAGCTGCAACCGGAAACAAAAAACCTAATTGACATCTTCCGGGCGGTTTGCGGCAAGAATACGACAGAAGGTCTCGCCGCACTTTATGCGTATGAAAGCCAAATTCCCGCCGTTGCTGAAACGAAGATTGCCGGTCTGAAAAAATTTTATGGCATCGACAGCGAGCCGGGTGTCGCTTATTTCCAAGTGCATATCGAAGCCGATCGTGAGCATTCTGCAGTTGAGCGCCAATTACTGGCGAATTATGTGAATGACAAAAATGCTGGTGAAGTGCATCATGCTGTCGATCTGACATTGAATGCATTGTGGCAATTGCTCTCCGGCGTTTGTCAGCGGCATCAGATCGTTTGCTAAATGATAAATGCGAAATTAGGAGTTTGAATTATGCAAAATGATCCCATTGTTGAAGAAACTCGAAAAATTCGCAACCGTTTGGCGACGAAATTCGAGCATGATCTGAAAGCTTTAGGTGCGTATTATAAGGCGAAACAGAACGTGGAAAATCGTGTGGTGGTGACGCGTCGCCCAAAATCAATAGCAACACCTTCTAAACCTGCGGTTGCAAATTTTTAAAAATGCAAAACGATCAAATGCCGGCACATTTTGAGATCATTGGAAGTATTGACAATATTAAAATAATTGCTGTCAATAAGTCCATACGTGAACTTGCCCGCTTACGGGAGCAATTTGGTGAAGGTCGTTGGAGGAAGCTAAAGGGAACTGCAATAGTTCGTATGAGGAACGGTGCAATAAGAAAAGTTGAAATACACTGGTACGAAGCGCATGGAATTGGCAGAAGAAAACTCAAAATCAAACGGTATTTGGATTAAGTCATCATGAACAAACGAAGTGTGCCTAAAAAACGTTTTGCCATTTGCATAACGGATTCTGAGCCGGATTTGGAATGGCGGAAAGTCTATCAAATTTTGCCGGATGCTACGGCTGTCAAAGATGATTATATTCGAGTCATCGATGAATCCGGTGAAGATTATTTGTATCCGGCGAGTTACTTTGTGTTTGTCGCAATGCCGCAACCTGCTGAACGTGCTTTAAACGCTGCATTGAAAATGGTAAAAGCGAACAAGCAATCCACTCGCGTAGCTGCATAATGAGGTTTTCAAAAAGATAATGCGTGGGTAGGTAATGAGCGCTAAAGCAATTACTACTGAAAACACAAATCCGCTCCTTATCCACAACGCTCGACTCGCGACGCCAGTTGCTTCCTCGAGCGGCGTGTCGAATTGGCAACTCCGCGAGATTTTTCCGGCGGCGTTGTATTGCGAAAACAGCCGCGTCGTTCGCGTCGGCAAAGAACAGGATGTGCTCGCCGGCCTTCCGGCTTGCGAACAAATAGATGCGAAGCAGCGCTTGGTAACGCCCGGTTTAGTCGACTGCCACACGCATCCGGTGTTCTTCAATCTGCGCGCGCATGAGTTTGTGCAGCGCGTGCAAGGCAAAACGTATAAAGAAATTGCTGCCGCCGGCGGTGGCATTCGTTACAGCGTGCGCGATTTACGGCAGGCCGATGCCGCTGCGTTGTTGCAACGCGTATTAAGCCGGCTCAATAATTTTTTGCAATACGGCACGACCACGATCGAAGCCAAAAGTGGCTACGGCCTTTCGCTCGAACATGAATTGAAGTCGTTGGAAATTTTGCAACAGGCCGCGCAACAACACGCCGTGGAAATCGTGCCGACATTTCTTGGCGCGCATGAAGTGCCGGATGAATTTCGCGAGCGCCGCGAAAAGTATATTGCGCTTGTCATCAACGAGATGATGCCGGTCGTGGCGCAGAAAAACCTCGCGTGTTTTGCGGATGTGTTTTGCGAAGAGCATGTTTTTAAAGCTGACGAGGCGCGGCAAATTTTACAAGCTGCCAAAACCGCGGGATTGCGCCCAAAAATTCATGCGGATCAATTGACCGCCAGCGGCGGTGCGGAAGTCGCGATGGAAGTGGGCGCCGTCTCCGCCGATCATCTCGAATTTACGCCGCCGGCGCTTTTTGAAAAGTTGCGCACGAGCGGCGTTGTGCCGGTGCTGCTGCCCGGCGCCGATTTTTTTATCCGCGCGACAAAATACGCCGAGGCCCGCGCGATGATTGCCGCGGGATTGCCGGTGGCGATTTCCACCGATTTCAACCCGGGCACCTGCATGACGGAAAATCTGCCGATGATCATGACGCTGGCATGTTTGCATCTGCGTCTGACGCCGGCGGAAGCGCTGATTGCCGCAACGCTGCACGCGGCGCAGGCGCTGGCGATGGGGAACCGGATTGGCTCGCTTGAAGTTGGCAAACAAGCAGATGCGGTGATTTGGGAAGCGGAACGGGTCGAAGAAATTCCGTACCATTTCGCCGTGAATCTGGTGCAGCAAGTGATTAAACAAGGCCGCGTGGTTTGGCCGCGCCGTTAATAGGTCTACGGAGTGCGAAGCTTTAGTTTCGCAATGTTAAAGTCCCGGGTCTCTTTTAAACTTTTAAAGGAATATCGGGACACCCCCGCAAATTTGAATTAAACTATTTTATGGAGTGATGATTTTGCGAATGCGAATCATAAAGAAAAATGTTGTGCCGCTTTTGGTAGTGGCCGGTTTCGCGTTGTTGGCGCTATCGGCGTGTAATAATGATAAAGCGATTCCCCTCAGTTCCGGCTTGATTGACGGGAGCAATCGCGGACAAATTTTGCAGAGCACGAAAGTGGCGCTAAAAGACTCGAGCGCCGGCCAAGTCATCAATACGCAGTTCAGTTCCACGCTTTATGTCGGGCGATTGAAAGATTTGGAAAGCCGCATTCTCCTCCGTTTTGACACCCCCGACCTTTTTTTAGACACCAGCAATGTTGCTGCCGCGAAAATCAAATTGCCCGCCGATTCGGTGCGCGGCCAAACCGGAAATCTCGAAGCTAGCGTGCATCAAATTACGCAAACGTGGAGAGAAGACAGTGTCAAGTGGGGCGATCAAAATTTTCCGGTCACGTTTAATCCAGTGGCGCTGGATCGGCAGCAGGTTGCGGCGCTGAAAGCAGACACCGTGACGTTTAATTTGACGCCGCAAACCGTCGCCGCGTGGTTTGACACGGCGCGCACGAAACGCGACACCGCCGGGGTGATGCTGCAAGCGCCGGCGGCGACATATATCAAGGAATTTTTCTCGCGCTTTAGCACGCTGAAACAGCCTTATGTGGAGTTGACGCTGAAACGCGCCGGGAAAAGCGACACCACCGTGCGCCGTTTGGCCTCGAAGTCGGTGTTTGTCTTTCGCCGGAATGCGCCATTGGCGGCACAGCGGATTTATGCCGGCGCCGGCGAGAAGTTTTTGAGTTCCGTTTTTTTTAATCTTTATGCCAATCGCCCGGATACGATTCCTCGCAGCGCCACGATTAGCCGGGCGACACTGCTGCTTGACGTCGATGCGGCCAATTCGGTTTTTGTTGACAATGACAATACGTTGTCCCTGGCGCTCTATCGCGCGCTTGATCCATATAAATTGGATACGCTGACGGTGAATGCGGACAGTTTGTTTACCCTGCAAATCGGCGGCGTGCGCGCTTCCGATGCGACGGTGGAATTCAATGTGACGAACGTCGTGCAAGCGTGGGTGCGTCGCGAGCCAAAACCGGAAGACGATTATTTCGTGCTGTTGCCGAATTTTCCGGAGATTGCGCTGACCCGCGTCGCCTTTTTCTCTAAAGCCGCCGGCGCCGCTCGCGCGCCGAGGTTGCGCATCGAATATACGACGCCGCCGAAGTAACCCAGTCGTCCGACTGGGCATTTTTGTAAATAGCAAAAAATTATTTTAACAAAATTTCACTTTAACATGAATTCAAAAACATATTCTTTTCGCTGCCTCCTCGTCTTGATGTTGCTCGCCACCACCGCCTCATCGTTTGCTGGCTCCGTTTATTCGCGGCGCGGTATCGGCCTATTGCGGTATCGTGATAATGTGCGTTCCATCGGCATGGGCGGCGTCGGCCTGGCGATTTCGGATAGCGTCGCGTTTTATTTTCTCAACCCCGCCAGCCTGTCGCGCATCAACCTTAGCCGCGTGCAGAGTGATTTTCGTTACGAGCGCGCGAGCGTCAGCTTGGCGCGCAGCACGAGCACCGGCCTGTTCAGCGATGGCAGCGTCAACAGCATCGGCCTGGCGATTCCCGTCAAAAACGGGCAAGTGATTGCATTGGGCGTGCGGCCTTATAGCGCAAGCGAGTTTCAATTTAGCCAGACCAGCCCCGATACCGCGTACACCGAAAGCTTGAATGGCGCCGGCGGGGTGAGCGAATTGTATTTGGGATATGCCGCCCAATTGGGCGCGGTGCGCGCCGGTGTTATGGCGGATTTTTATTTTGGCCGCCTTAATCGTATTTGGCGTCTCAATTATAATAGTGATGATTTTCGCAACAGCGAAGACGTGATCAATCGCCAGTTCACCGGCGTTGGTTTACATTTGGGCGCGCAAGCGCAGCTTGGCCGCTGGCAGCTCGGCGCCGCCGCGGGATTGCCGGCGCGGCTCAATGTCAAAACCGAGTTGAACACGGTGACCGGTTTTAACAATATCGAAAAGGAAAGCAAATTGAAATTGCCCGTTTGGTGGGGCGCCGGTTTGGGATATGCGCCGAATCGCCATTGGCTCATCGGCGCGGATTATCGCACGCAAAAATGGGGCGGGGTGAAGCCGGAAGAATTGCTTGGCGATCGCGGCGTCGATAGTTATGATTTGAGTTTTGGTATTGAAGCGACGCCGAGTTTTGACGTCGTCGCCGGTTATTTCAAACGCATGAGCTATCGCCTCGGCGGCAACTATCGCCAATTGCCGTATGAAGAACCGGCCGGCAAAAAAGTGCAGCAGTTGACTGTCAATCTCGGTTTCGGATTGCCGTTTGCTCGCGGCTATAACCGCATTGATTTAGGCTTAGAGTTTGGCAAGCGCGGCAGTTTATCCGATAATCTTATTAAAGAAAATATCGTGCTGATTCATGCCGCGATTGTCGGCAGCGAGCGTTGGTTTCAACGCCCCAAGCGCAAATAAAATGTGCCGTGACTTTTAAGTCGCGACCCAACCAGGGAAAGCGCTTGCTGCCGTCCCCTGTGATATTAGATTTACTGAGGAGGTATTCCATGAGTCGTTTGGCGCAATTTGATCCGGAAGTGCATCGCTCGATCATGAGTGAGATCGAGCGGCAAAATAATCAACTCGAATTAATCGCCTCGGAAAATCACGTCAGCCGCGCCGTATTGGAAGCGATGGGCCAGCCAATGACC
>Ga0247727_10009144_pt1 | contig 18098 bp, 17 predicted proteins | sample WisWelCaveWW1625_FD_202498 | JGI IMG/M metagenome (GOLD analysis project Ga0247727, IMG submission 202498) | Biofilm microbial communities from Wishing Well Cave, Virginia, United States - WW16-25 | ecosystem: Environmental > Aquatic > Deep subsurface > Groundwater > Cave microbial mat | place...
AGGTCGCTCATCTGGCCGATCGTGCCGATGATGAAGCCGATGACGATCGCATCGCGCCACCGCAAACCGCGCACGAACCAGTAATGCGAGGCCGTCGCCATCAGCAGCGCAAAAATTAATCCGCCGACCGCGCCTTCCCAGGTTTTTTTCGGGCTGACACGCGCGAAGAGTTTGTGCCTTCCAAACGCGAGGCCGCAGAAATACGCCGCGGTGTCGCAAACCCAAATCGTGGCGAGCAGCATGACGATCCACGTTCCGGCGCTCGCATAATCGCGATTCAGCGCGCGCGGCAATTCGCGGATGAGCAGCATAAAACTCCAGAGGCCCGCGACATACGCGAAGCCGAGCAACGTCGCGCCGGTGTTGTGCAGCGCGCTGCCTTTGTTGCGAAACAACTCGACGAGCACGAGCAGCACGACCAGAAACATTTCCGTCAGCCAGATTTCATTCGTGCCGCGAAAATAAATTTGCGCGCCCAGCAACAAACCGGCGATCACGCCCAGCGGTTGATTGGGCTGCATGCCTTTGGCGGCCGCGAGCTTATAAAACTCCAGCAGGCCTAACAGGATAATCGCTTCAACAAACACAAAAAACGCCGCGCCGCCGCGCCACGCCGCCCAGAGAATCAACGGCGCCGCCACCACGGCAACGGCCGCGCGTTTGCTCAGATTTTTCCAGTCCATCTTCCTCTCCTCAGCTTTCTACTCTTACTCTTACTCCCTGAATTTTGTATTTAAAAACAACTTGCAACGAAATGAGAACCGCAACGAAAGATAATCTTTTTAAAAGCTTTTTTCGTTGCGGTTCCCGTTTCGTTGCAAAATTCAGGTACACTATTTCGCCTTATTCTTTTGCTGCAATTGCGCTATCGTGGTTTTCAGTAAATTTTTCGCCTCCAGCATTTCAGCATCATTTTTATAAGGTTGCCGCGGCCAGAAAAATCCTTTCAGGCCGTCTTTTTTGCGGCGGGGAACAACATGGATGTGCAAATGCGGCACGCTCTGGCTCACGCGATTGTTCATCGCCACAAACGTGCCGTCGGCCTGCAGGCCAAGCTCAACGGCGCGGGCCAGAAGTTGCGCATTCGCAAAAAGCGGGGCGATCAAATCCGCAGGCAAATCCGCCAGCGTCTCGTGATGTTCTTTCGGAACCAACAAACAATGCCCCGGAAAAACCGGGCGATGATCTAAAAATGCCAGCGCGACGTCATCTTCGAAGACGACGTGACTTTGCAATTCACCGCGGATGATTTTGCAGAAGGTGCATTTTTCCATTTTAACCTTTATCTTGTACAAGTTCAATGTGTGCAAAAAAGGCATAGATTTTGAAAGACAAAATAATGGACGACAAAATGATGAAAAATTATTTTGTCGTCCATCATTTTGTCTTTTGGGGTTGCGGCTCGTCCGCGTTATGAGTTGTCAATTTTAATCTGTCCGGTTAAATCGCGAATGTTGTGCAATTTCCGCGCGGCAAGATAATTGCGCAAACCCTCCGCAACGAAAACGCCGCTGCGCGGATCGACAAAGTTCGCCGTGCCGATTTGCACCGCCGTCGCCCCGACAAGGAAAAATTCCACCGCGTCCTGCCAGCCCGTAATGCCGCCGATGCCAATCACGGGAATTTTTACGGCGCGCGCCGTTTCATAAACTTTCGCCAGCGCCACCGGTTTGATCGCCGGGCCGGAATAACCGCCGATCACCGTATTGAGGCGCGGCCGCCACGTCGCGATATCAACCGCCATGCCGGTGAGCGTATTGATCAGCGAAACGGCATCCGCGCCGCCGGCTTCCGCGGCTTGCGCAATCTCGCTCACGCGCGTCACGTTCGGCGTCAATTTCGGAATGACGAGCCGTGTCGTCAAATCGCGAATCGTGCGCGTCGCCCGTTCCGTCAGTTCGGCCTTCTGGCTGAATTCGAGGCCGCCTTCTTTCACATTCGGGCAGGAAAAATTCAATTCGTACCCGATAATGCCGTCGTGCGCTTCAAGCATGCGCACCGTTTCCACATATTCATCGAGGCTGCGCCCGGCGATGTTGACGATGATCGGCACACCGAGCGCGCGCAGAAACGGCAATTTCTCGGCGACAAAATTTTGCGCGCCGATATTCTGCAGGCCGATGGAATTGAGCAGACCCGCGGTCGTTTCAAAGAGTCGCGGCGACGGATTGCCCGGACGCGGCTGCGGGCCGATGGATTTCGTGATGATCGCGCCGAGGCCTTTCAGATCGACCAGATCGGCCGCCTCCTGACCGTAGCCAAATGTTCCGGAAGCGACAAACACCGGCGTGGGAAATTCGACGTCGCGGATTTTTATGTTTAATTCGGCCATGAGATTGATTTTAAAAAATCTCCCACCGGATAGAAATCCCGCCGCGGCGGGATTTCTATCCGGTGGGGCTAATTTTTATCGTTCATCATTTATGTTTCGAGAATTCCAATTTTAGTCGTTCAATCGAATCGCTGCCGCCGCGAACACCGGCCCATCCAGGCACGCCAGATAATAGCGGCCGTTTTTTTCCACGCCGGCCGCGGGAACAACCGGACAGCCCATGCAAATGCCGAAGCCGCAACCCATCATGGTTTCAATCGCAAGCTGCGCTTCGACGCGCGCTTCCAGACAGAGTTTCGCGACGGCGTGCAACATCGGCATCGGTCCGCACGCAAAAACCCGCGCGGCGGATTTTTTATGATCGCGCAACCAGCTCGCGAGCAGATGCGTCACCAAACCTTTCGCGCCGAGGCTGCCGTCATCCGTGGCGATTTGCACGCGGCCGCCGAGCTTCGACAATTCGCGTTCGCCCCACAATTCATTCGCATTGCGCGCGCCGAGCAACGCCTCGAACGGCAAGCGCCGCGCGGCCAATTCCATCGCCAGAATCGGCAGCGGCGCGACGCCGACGCCGCCGGCAACGAGCGCCACCGGACCGGCAGTGTGCGACAGATCGAAACCGTTGCCGAGCGGCCCGAGCAGGCTCAACAGCGTGCCGGGATGATGTTGCGCCAGCAGACTCGTTCCCGGTCCGATGATTTTCCAGAGCAGCGCAATCGTGCCGGCGCGGCGATCCGTTTCACACACGCTGAACGGCCGCCGCAGCAATGGCGAACCGGCGATCGTTTTTTCCGCTGCGGTTTTAACGTTCACAAATTGTCCGGGCGAAACCCGCGCCGCAATCTCCGGCGCGAGCAGCCGCATTAAAAAAACGCCCCGCGCCACCTCGTCATTGGTGAGCACAGGGCATGAGAAAATTCCTTTGGAAGGCATACGGTCAAAATATTTGGAGTCAAAATGATAATGATTGTTTTGTCGTCTATCATTTTGTCTTTTGGGGATGCGGCTCGTTGGGAACTTTGAAATTTAAATCAATTCATCGTGTTGCATCAGATTTTTTTGTCTTCTCTTCAACGCCGTGGGCGGTTCCGGCGGCTCTTCTTTGGCATTCTTCTTTTTGTCGTTCTTGCTCTCTTCATCTTTTTGTTCCGGCTCCTGCGGCGGCACTTCCTCGTCGTCTTTCGGCGGCCGCCGTTGCCCCGGTTTAAGATTATTCTGCCGCAGCCGCAACGGTATCTCATCATCAATCACCACCGACGAATCCGTTGCCGCCGAGGTGTCCGCGGCGACTGAGGTGTCCGGGGCGGCTGCCGGCGACGGAACCGGCGCCGGCTTCGGTTTGGCCGGTTGTTCCACCGCCGTCACTTTGGGACGAACGCGGCGCGCCATCGGCGATTCCGGATAGGCGTCCAGCAATTTTTTATAAGCGGCCAGCGCCTGTTTGTTGTCCGCCAGCTCGTGCTCGTAAATCCAACCCATCGCATACAGCGATTGCGCCGCGTATTTGGACTCGGGCTCGCGCTGCAAAAATTCTTCATACAGCCGCACCGCGCGTTTGGGATTTTTTTCTTTCACCAAATTTTCCTCGGCCTGACGCAGCAATTCCGGAAAATTTTGTGTCAGCGTCAGCGTATCGCTGCGCCCGAGCCGGCGTCTGGCGCCCTGTCCCTGCTGCGTGTCGCCGTATTTGCCGGCGAGAACCTGCAGAATGCTGTCGCGCATCGCCAGCGTCGCCGGCGCCTCGCCGAGAATGTAGGCGAGCGAATACATCGCCTGCGGCGCATATTCCGTCTGCGGAAAAAATTCGAAGACATCCAGATATTCCCGCATCGCCGAATCCGGCCGGCTGAAATTAAACAGAAAAAGCTCCGCCATAAGAATTTTGCTCTTCGCCAGCTCCGCCGCAACTTTCTGCGGATCCTTCGCCGCGAGACCGCCGGCCAGCGCCTCCGGATCGACGTTGCGCGCGCGGCGCGGAATGCGGCTGATCGGTTTTCTGGCGTTGCTTTCCTTTTTATCTTTATTATCGGCGAGGCGCGTCGCCGCAGTTTTCTCGCCGGACAATATGCCGCGTTGGCGTTCGAGCGCGGCCACGGTTTCCTTTAGTTTCATCAGCGACCCGATCGCCTTGCTGCGACGCTCGGCTTCCGTCAGTTTTTCATAACGGCTGCTCTCGCGGCGCACGTTGTCATAATTTTCCTTGGCTTTGGCAAAATCGCTCCGGCGCTCGAAAATTTCGCCCAGCCCGAAAAATGCCGCGGCGGCGGCATCCGTGCGCTGATGCTCTTCGATGACGGCCGTGTATTGTTTGATCGCCGACTCGATCTTGCCCTGCGCACGGGTGCATTCGGCAATCTCGATTTTGACCAGCGGCAGATCGCGATGCGCGCTGAATTCTTTCAGCATGGCGTTGAGCGCGTTCAGCGCGTCATTGAGTTTTTGATTTTTTTTCAGCGCCACCGCGTGTTGCAACCGCGCCTGAAACTGCAAATTGACATTGTTCTTGATCGTCGCCCCCGCGCGGCGAAACGCCGTGGCGGCGAGATCATATTGCTCGAGTTCCATGCAACATTCGCCCAGCCGCAGGTAAGCCTCGCCGCGAATTTTCGCGTCATTCAGCTCACGCGCCGCGGCTTCATATTCCTTGGCCGCGGGAGCGTATTGCTTCTGCCGAAAATAAATTTCGCCGAGCAGATGACGCGCCTGCGCCACCATTTCGCCTTTTTTCTCCCGCGCTTCCAGCTCTTTCAAAGCCTGCTCGGCGCCGGCATAGTCGTTCAATTCGATGTTGGTTTTGGCCAGCCACAGTTGCGCGCGCGGCACGAGGCCGCTTTTCGGAAACAGCGTGACCAACTCCTGAAATTTGCGCTGCGCTTTCAAATACTCCTGTTTATAAAAAAAACACTCACCGATCAACAATAACGCGTCATCAACGTAACGCGATTTCGGGTATAATTGCAACAGCTTCGAAGCTTTTTCGATCGCTTTGTCGTATTTTTGAATCTCGCCGGAACCCGGCCGGTTGTCGTTGGCGGGCCGGCGCTTTTGTTCTTCCAGCGCTTCTTTATAAACTTTTTTGGTATTATAAAACGTGTTATAATAGCCGCCGCACCCGGACGCGATAAAAAGCGCGGCGAGTAAAATTACGCGCCGCGAAATTTTATTGAGGGAGAACCTCTTCATAATTATTATACCTGTTGAATACGATTAACGAGTACGGGCAAAATTTCGCCGGCCCGGCCCTGCAAAAACTCATTTGCCGTCGCTGTCAGCGGCGTCGCTTCGGGATTGATTTCGATCAAATACGCGCCGTGTTCGGCGGCGACCTGTGGCAGCGCCGCGGCCGGATAGACCACGGCCGAAGTTCCAATCGAAAAGAAAATTTGGCAACTTTCTGCCGCGTCAAAAGCGTGTTGCAGCGTTTGGGGCGATAGACTCTCGCCAAACCACACGACGCCGGGGCGATAAAGCGCGCCGCAGTTGCAATAAGGCAACGTCTCGCGCCAATTTTCTTCTCCGGCATTACATGTGAGACCGCACTGGCTGCAGCGGCTCAACATCATGTTGCCGTGCAATTCGCAAATCTGTTTGCTTCCGGCGTTGCCAGATTTTCCGGACGCTGATTTTTCCACAACCCGTCGGGCCCGCGAAACGTCGCGAGTCCGCTTTCCGCGGAAATGCCGGCGCCGGTGAGCACCGCGATTCTCGCTTCACGCTGCAGACACGCCAGTAGATTCGGGCTAAAATTGATCATGCCGATTTTCCAACGGCGCCACGGGAAATTCGCGATCAAATTGCGCGAGCCTTTCCGCACCAGCGACGTATGTGTTGCCGAGCAAAAACACCAACGGCCGACGATCGCGAATTTCTCTTTCGACCAGCGCCTGTTGCACCTGTTGCGCCGCCACATCGGCGCGATTGGCGAGCTCGCTGAGTCGGTTACGCAACTGTTTGCGTTCGTCACGGTAAGTCCGGCGCAGCGCCTGTATTGGCCGGGTGATTATGCCGCCGGCACTCGCTTCTTTCCCACGCTGCAATGTGGAATTTTGTTCCCGCTTCCGTCAAACAGGTTTCCAATTCTTTGCGCCATTCCAGATGCTCCGGCAAAAAGCCGCTGTTTTTCAAAACCGTGTGCGCCATGCGATCTTCCGGCCGCAGGCCGATCAGCTCGTCAAAATGCAGCGGCTTGCCTTTGCCGGGCAGGCGATCAAATTCTCCGGCGGCAATGGCGTCGCGAATTTTTTCCTCGGCGAGGCGTTCAAATGCGAGCATTTGGAAAAGATGGCTTTTGTACCTATTACCCAAGTTCGACTGCATCGTCGCGCCGTCGCGATAATCGTTCGAGCAAAAAGAGAGCAGTCACACCCACCACAACGCCTGCAAACAGCGCCGGCCACAACATCGCGGGCAGCAGATAGATAATTTCAAAGCGGCGCACGATCAGCAAACCGGCGACGACGATTTGCGCGAGAACATGCGCCAGCGCGCCGGCGAGGCTGACGCCGATCACACTGAATTGTTTCTCACCAAACTTTTTGAGCGACGTCATCACTGCGACGGCGGCAACGCCGCCGGCGAGCGACAGCCAGAATCCCGGATTCAGAAACGAGCCAAGGAAAAAACTGCCGAGCAGAACGCGCAATAATGTTACGGCCCACGCGCTCGCGGCGCCGAGCCAATAAAGCGCAAGCAGTGTCGCGATATTGGCGAGTCCGGGTTTGGCCCACGGCAATGGGCGCGGCAACAACGATTCAAACAGAAACATCACCACGCCAAAGCCGGCGAGCAACGCCGTGCGCGTCAACAGCCGCGGCGACAATATTGCTTCAGTGGGTGACCGCATCGCCGCGACTTTCCTGCGGTGTCCGGTCGGCCGGCGAAGTCGTTTCACCGCGCAGCAAAACCACCAGCCGATTCGGCACGCACACCAACATTGCACCCGAACGTTGCGCCGCGCCCTGCCCGACGCAAACTTGATTCGGGCAGGCGCTGCGCCGCACGCGAATGCTGTTTTTCTCGATCTGCAACGTCATCTTGCCGAGCGCACCCTGGATATTTAAATCGGAAGTTTTATTCAATGCCACCGTCGCGACTTCGCGATTATTAACGGTGATGCTCGCCGTTAGATTGGCACCGATTTTTCCTTTTGCTCCAACCCGGTTTCCCATCCGGAAACTGCCGAGGGCCAGCGCCAAAAATAAAACGAGAACAATGCCGTCTCCCGGGCGAAGATATTTTACTAAAATTTTGGCGTCGGGATTTTTCATTCGCGCAATCGCTTCAGCGCTTCGAGGCTCTGCAGCGCTTTTTGTTTGTAATCGAGAGATTGTTTATGGCGCGGGTTGATCGCCAGCGCTTTATTCAACTCTTTGATCGCGCCTTCGTAATCGTCGTTGATAAAAAGATTGAGGCCGACCCGGAAGTGGCGATCCACCTGCCGGTCGAGTTCTTTCCGGCAATCGTTGAGGCGCGCCCGCGCCGTGGCATTGTTCGGATCGCGCTCGAGTATCGTATTATAAAACTCAATTGCCTTTAAATATTGCATGCGGTTGAATTGCGCCTGCGCCTGCGCCAGGAGCTGCTGCATATTGCTCTGGTTCAACGCTTCCTGCTTCTTCTGCTCGGCGACGCGATTTTTTGGATCGAAGCCGAGCGCTTTATCGAATTCATCCACCGCGTTGTTCCAGTCCCCGGCTTCAAAATAAGCCGTGCCCCGTTGCACATAATCCTCGGCGCGCCGGCTGTTGATCTGATTGATGCGCTGCAAAAGATTGTTGGTTTCCTCGTGGCGCGGCACGAGTTCGAGAATCTGCCTGCCGATCTCGGTCGCCTGCGCATAATCGCCGCGCTCGAAAGCGCGATTGGCGGTCTGCAATTTTTCGTTGACTTCGGCGTCGATGCGATTTTGCAAAAGCCGCATGCCCCGTTTCGCCGCGTCATTGGCGGGATCGAGATCGAGCGCTTCACGATAGGCGCGATAGGCGCGGTTGAACTGTTGCCGCCGATTCAGCCGCTCCGCTTCGGCGAGCAGCCGGTTGACGCGGCTTTTCTGCGCGTCGCTCCGCCTCTGAATCGAATCGAGATACGCCTGCGCCTGCTCATAATTCGGCGCCAACTCCAGCGCTTTTTGAAATTGTTCGCGCGCATTGGCCAGCTTGTCCTGCTCAAAATAGCCGAGGCCGCGCACGAAAAATTTTCCCGCTTCTTCCTGCTGGTGCGCGGCAATGCGATTGAGATAATCCTGGGTGTCGGCGTAATTTTGCCCCACGAGCAAAATGCTCTCAAACAGTTTGCGCGCTTCCGGGTAATTGCCGTCGTCAAACAACTGCACGGCGTTGCGATACTGCCGTTTAATGTAAAAATCCAGTTGCGGCGCCAGCCGGGCGAGATTTTTTTGCGCCGCCCCGTGTTCGCGGTTTTTCTGCAGAACGTTGATGTATTTGACGGCGGCATCCACATACTTCAACCGTTTTTCCAGCGCGCGGCCTTCTTCCATGAGCCGATCAATGCTCTCGTCTTCGCGCTGAATTTTCGCGGTGAGCGCGCTGTCCAGTTGCAGAATTCTGGCGTTTTCCGGCTCCAATTGCAAATAATATTTGAACTGTTGGCGCGCGGAACGGAAACTGGAAGTTTTGGCGAGTGCCATGCCGCGGGAGTAATGCTGGCGCGCGCGCTCGACGGGACGGGGGCCGAGACGAAAGGCGATGCCGGTGAGGAATTTCTTGTCGGCAAAAGAATAAACCGCATCAAAGCCGTAGGCAGTGCCGAGCGCGGCGAGGCCGAGCGACGTGTTCTGCAATTTTAAATCGAAAACGCCGCCGTATAAAGAAAAGTATTTGAATACGGGCGAAGCGAGTCCGAGACGCAGCAAGCTTTTATTGCCGCGCCATTCAAAGCTTGCCAGCGCGGCCGGGCCGTTTTCATATAAACGCGCCGCGGCGCCGGCGACATAATAACTCGACAGGCGTTCGCGTCCGAGCGGGATGTCGCTCGCCTGAAAAGAAAACGCGAGCGGAAACGTCGTCAACGGCACGTTAAAGAAGGAAGCCGCAGCAGGATCGCGCGATAGCGGCAGACGCGCGCCGTACGGCTGCCAGACCGCGCCCAGCGAAGCCGTGAAAAATTCCCTCCGGCCCAGACGATTGCCGTGCAGCGCTAGGCCGACTGCGAAGGGTTTGCCCAACGATCGCGCCCATGCCGCACTGGCGCGATCTAAAGTCGAATCGGCTATTGCAAAACGCGTGAGACTCAATCCCAGACTTCCGGCTGCGGGCGAGTATCCCATCAATCCAACCGCGGAAAATTGAAAGGGGCGATTCGAGGCCAGCATAAATTTATTTTCGCGCAATCCGGCCAACGCGGCAGGATTCCACAGGGCCGTGGCCGCATCAACCGGGCCGAGCAAATGCGGGCCGCCGAGTCCGACGGTTCGCGCCGCGGCGCCGGAATTTTGCAATAAGCTCTGGCTCAGGAGAGGTTGGGTAAAAAATAGTGTAACAATAACCAGTGACCAGTGACCAGTGACCAGTAACCAGTGACCAGTGATCAGTGACCAGTGACGAGAAACCAGCCACCAGCATCTACAGAATAATTTCACGATCGTAATCAATCTCGCAAATATCCACCGGCTTCATGCGGTTTCTGACATAAATCGGTTCCAGACGCGTAAAGGCATAATGGCCGTTGAGCCGGCGGGTCAAGCTGTATTCGACGACGATCTGCCCGGCGCGCGCGAGGCTGCACAGGCGGTTGGCAATGTTCACGACGTCGCCGATGACGGTGTAATCCATCCGATTCTTCGAGCCCATTTTTCCCATCACCGCGAGGCCGTGGTTGATGCCGATGCCGACCCACAGCGGCAGCTCGCCGGCGGCGTCGCGCTGTTTGTTCAGCTCGCGCACCGCGCGTTGAATTTCCACCGACGCCCGCACCGCATTCTCCACGCTTTGCGGCCCCTGAAACAGCGCCATGATTTGATCGCCCATGAATTTATCCACCACGCCGCCGTTGGCCTCGATGAGCTGCGTCTGCACGTCGAAATAAATATTGATCAGATCGATGATTTGCTCCGGCTCGGAAAGCTCGGCGTAGGTCGAAAAATTGCGAATGTCCGAAAAGAAAATCGTCGTGTAGCGCCGGTCGCCTTCCTGCGGCTCCACTTTCGAGCCGCCGCTGTTCTGAATCATCTGCACGGTGAGCTTGGAAACGAATTTTTGCATCTGCACTTTCTCGCGCAGATGCGTCACCATGTGATTGAACTCGCGCGCCAGCTGGCCCAGCTCGTCTTTGCTGCGCGGCTCGACACGCACGTCCAGATTGCCGCTGCCGACCTCCCGCGCCACGCGCGACAGCTCGTGAATCTGATTGACCATTTTCCGCGCAAAAAAATAGATCAACCATACTGAAACGATGATAACCAGCGCCGCATAAGAAAAGATCAGCTTTTTCGTTTTATTCAGCGGCTCATCCAGAAAGCTTTTGGCAAAACCGACGCCGGCATAACCCAGCGGAATGATTCTCACTTTCCCGGTATCGATTTTATCAAGCTGCAAAATCGGATAATAATATTCATGAAACTCGCCGTTTTCGCGCGAAATCATTTTATCTTCCTGTAACAACGCTTTGATTTCATCCGGATGCAGAATGCCCGCGTGCCGGGTTTCGCCCAGCTCGCTGTGCGCAATGAGGGAGTCATGGCGATCCTTGACGAAGATATAAGCCAGACCCTCGACATTCATGCTTTTGGTGCGCAAAACTTCGGTGGTCACTTCGCCAAGCCGCGCCGGAAACAGCACGCTTTCCAGCATCGGGGCGCGCACATTCTGGCTCAACTTTTTCAGCACCACGCTGCAGGTGTTTTCCGTCGCTTTGGTCAACACGCGGCGCTCGCCGGGCAGAATCAGCATGCTGAACGTAAAAATCACCAGCACGACGATGATGGCGATGTTGATGCTCAGCTTGAATTTGATTTCCAGCGTGCTGAAGACTTCCGCTCCGCGCGTGATGAGGCTCCGCAGCCCGGCGCGCAGACGATCAATTTGTTTATCCCAAAACGCCAAACGCATGATGACCAATCTGACTTTCTTGCCAACAACTGATTCTCGGCGCTCCTGATGATCGGCTTCCTCCTGCCTGATGGGTTCGACCGGCAATGGCACGCGTTCCTGCGGGTATTGCCTGGATCGCCAGCATAATAAAAAATGCGAACCCAGCCAACTTTCATTTTTAACCTATAAAAGTAACCAAATTCGTTTAAAGAGTCAAGCGCGATTTCCTGGTGTTTTTTATTTTAGATGGATTTTCTTGATTTTTATCCGGCAAATGTTTAAATTGCAGTGTTTAAAATTTCCGTGCAACTGCCCCTGTAGCTCAGTATTGGAAGAGCAGAGGTTTCCTAAACCTTTGGCCGCAGGTTCAAGTCCTGCCAGGGGTACCAGCACCTGCAAAATATTTTTTGTTCATTCATCGGCGGCGGTTGTATTTGGGGGCCAATCTGAAGGAAAAGTACTTCGAATAATTTCTCCAAATCATGCTGGTGAAACGAGCAGGAGCAACTTATGCAAGACGTGCCGAAGATGGCGACACAGGGAATTTTTTTGAGTTTTACTATTCTTTTCTTTAACATGATTCCTGCCCATGCCCAAACGTCTCCCAACCCTCCCATCATCACCGAGCCTTCGACCGACGGCCAGATCGTCAATCCGGCGGATGTGCACATGGAAACGCGGCTGAGGTCCGATCCTGATCCCGGCAACACGCACGAATGTTCGGACTGGGAAATCTGGACGGCGGCCGCGAATGAAATGATCTGGCAGACGAGCTGCATCACCGGCGTTGAAAAAGTGCATACGCATCTCGGCGACGGCAAGTTTCTCGGCTCACACGCGACGCGCAAAGAATTGCTGCACGAGACGCGTTATCGTTTGCGCGTGCGTCATCGCGACAATACGGGATTGTGGAGTCCGTATACCGAACGTCTTTTTCAAACCGGCGCGCCGGCGCAACTGTTTCCATTGGCGCTTGATGACGTCGCCGCTTCTCCGACGCCAACGTTGCTGGACGAAACCGGCAACGAGCCACTTCTCCCGGCGGGCGCTTTCATTCGTCTCGAATCCGACACACAGCAATTGTTGTTAAATTTCCGCGGGCAGGATGGAACGCGCAACGTGATTGACAACCCGCCGGCGTTGACGCAGCACGCGCCGCTTCGTGTCGTCATTTTCGGAGGAAATAGCGGGATTCAGTTCCGTTTGTTCCGTCTCAATTTCACCGACGGCGACGGTGTTGATCACACGATTTATTTTCCTTCTATCAATCTCGTCGCCACGCAGCAAATTTATTTTTGGATTTCCGAAAACGGCAGCAGCTATATTGGCGACGCTGCGCAAACCGCGCCGGATTTTTCCCGTCTCGCGCAGGGCGCACCGGTGCCGTGGAGTGTGCCGCAGCCGGGGTACAAAGTTGAAATGGTGGCGCGCGGTTTTCAACTGCCGGTCAACATTGCGTTCAAACCCAACGCCGGCAATCGGCCCGGCGATCCGTATTTTTATGTCACGGAATTGTACGGCACCATCAAAGTTGTCACGCGCGACGGCACGGTGCGCGATTATGCGAGCAATCTCCTCAACTTCAATCCCACCGGCGTTTTTCCCGGCTCCGGCGAGCAGGGTTTATCCGGCATCGTTGTTGAACCCAACACCGGCGATATTTTTGTGAGTGTGCTTTATGCCGATCCCGCGCCGCTCGGACCGCATTACCCGCAAGTGTTGCGACTGCACAGCAACGATGGCGGCTTCACTGCGGCCACGCAAACCGCGGTTCTGCAAATGCCGCGCGAGCCGCAGGGCCAGTCGCATTTTATTTCGACGCTGACGTTCGGCCCCGACGGCAAATTGTACGTGAATATGGGCGACGGCTTCGATTCGAGCACGGCGCTCAATCTCAACTCGTTTCGCGGCAAAATTCTGCGGCTGAATCTCGACGGCACGGCCCCGGCGGATAATCCGTTTTATAACGCGAATGACGGGATCACGGCCACCGATTATATTTTTGCCTACGGTTTGCGCAATCCGTTTGGCGGCGCGTGGCGCGCGGCGGATAATTTTCTTTACGAAGTGGAAAACGGCAACGACAGCAACGACCGCTTTGCCAGAGTTGTCCGCGGCGCGAATTACGGTTGGAACGGCAGCGGCCCGAGCATGACGATCAACGCGATTTATAATTGGAATCCGACGCATTCGCCGGTCAATATCGCGTTCATTCAACCGTGCATGTTCGGCGGCAGCGGCTTTCCGCCGGAAAAAATGGATCACGCGTTTGTCACCGAATCCGGCGGCACGTGGGCGACCGGGCCGCAGGGAAACGGCAAGCGCATCGTCGAATTTGTGCTCGACGCCGCGGGCAAACTGGTGAGCGGCCCGACGACGCTGGCGGAATACAACGGCTCCGGCAAAGCCTCGACCGCTGCGCTGGCGGCGGGTCCGGATGGTTTGTATTTTTCCGATCTCTACAAAGATCTCGATTATCGCACGCCTATCGATCGCGGCGCAAATATTTTGCGCGTGAAATTTATCGGCAAAACCGATTTCACCGCGGAAGTGACGAATGGTTCGGCTCCGCTCACCATCCAATTCAGGGATCGCTCAGTGGTGCCCGGCGCGAACAGTTGGTTGTGGAGTTTTGGTGACGGCAACACGAGCCCGGCGCAGAATCCAACGCATACGTATTCCGCGAATGGCTTGTATGACGTGCGCCTGACCGTCGCCGGAGAGAATGGCGTCGCCGTCGCGCAAAAGAATGCGTTCATCATTGTCGGCGAATTGCCGAAAGGTCTGCGCGCCGAATATTACGACAACGTTGATTTCACCGGCCGCGTCATCACGCGCATCGACACGACGGTGAATTTCGACTGGCGCAGCGACGCGCCTGATCCGGCGATGGGCGTGGACAATTTCTCGGTGCGCTGGACCGGGCAAATTCGTCCGCGGTTTTCCGAGACGTATACTTTTTATGCGGCGGCCGATGACGGCGTCCGGCTGCGCGTCAACGGCCGGCAGTTGGTCAATCAATGGCATGATCAGGCCGCGACCGAATATCACAGTGAGATTGAATTGCGCGCCGGGCAATATTATGATATTGAAATCGAATATTACGAGCGCGGCGGCCTCGCGTCCATGAAACTGGAATGGGAGAGCTTGAGCCAGCGTCGCGAAGCGATCTCTTCAACGCGGCTTTTTCCGACGCAGGTTAATCTTAAAAATTTGCCGGCGCCAACGCAGTTTCGTCTCGGACAAAATTATCCGAATCCTTTTTCCGCGAGCGGAACGACGACGATCGAATTTGATCTGCCCGTCGCAAGTCTCGTGAATGTGACGGTTTATGACATGCTCGGACACGAAGTGACGCCGCTCATTCAGAATGCGCCTTATACCGCCGGTTCGCATTTTGCCAACTGGTACGGCGAAAATAATCGCGGCGGGCCGCTGGCGAGTGGATTGTATTTCTACAAACTCAACGCCGCGCCGCTTGATGGCAGCAAGCTTTTCGTCGCCACAAAAAAGATGTTTTTGATTCGTTAAATCTCTTCCATTCACAAAGCCATTACACGTTTCACGTTACACGAACAATGAATTACATCACCTGCATCGGCCTGATCGCCGCGACGCTGACCACGATTTCTTTTTTGCCGCAGGCGATCAAAAGCTGGAAAACCAGATCCGCGAAGGATCTGTCGCTTGGCATGTTCGCCACCTTTTGCGCCGGCGTTTTGCTCTGGCTCATTTACGGCCTGCTGAATCGCGACCTGCCGATCATTCTCAGCAACGCCGTGACCTTCGTGCTGGCGCTGGCGATTCTGATTTTAAAAATAAAGCACGGCTAAGTACCGTACCGCAACATTTATGTTGCGGAGGTTTTCGGGTGACATGAAAATAGAAGCGCAACATAAATGTTGCGGTACAGGGAAATTGGAGAACCCGTTTCATGAAAATTCAAAATATCGTCTTCGATATCGGCGGCGTGCTGATTGACTGGAATCCGCGCTATCTTTATCGCCAGCTTCTCAAAAATGAAGCCGAGATGGAATTTTTTTTAAACAACATTTGCACTTCCGAGTGGAACGCGCAACAGGATGCCGGGCGGTCGTTTCGCGACGGCGTGGCGCTGCTCAAGCAGCAATATCCTGAATATGCGGCGCTGATCGAAGCGTATGAATTGCGCTGGGAAGAGATGCTCGGTGACGCGTTTCATGAAACCGTGGAGATTTTACGCGACTTAAAAAGCAGCGGCATGCCGGTTTATGCGCTCACCAACTGGTCGGCGGAAACCTTTCCGGTCGCCCGAAAAAAATATGATTTCCTGAGCTGGTTTGACGGCATTCTCGTTTCGGGCGAAGTAAAATTGAAAAAACCGGATATCCGAATTTTCCAACTGCTGCTGGAAAGATTCAAGCTCGATGCGAGTTCGACGCTTTATATCGACGACGTTATGGAAAACCTTCACGCCGCGCTGCAGGTCGGGTTGCGTCCGTTGCATTTTCAAAACGCCGCGCAATTACGCGCTGCACTTCACAAATTCGGATTGACGCAAGCGTGAATATTTTCTATGCTCGTCATGGGAAATATTAGGTATTTTTGCCATGAAAGTCAAGACCGGCGTTCTCACAGACACGCCATGCGCTAAGCCCTCTGCGCAACGCGCCCTCACTTCATCACATTCGTAATCTCCCCGCTCTGCTTGTCCTTCAAAATATATTTCGTCACGCCGTCCGGCATGCGTTCGCGCTTGATCAAAATTTTTCCTTCAAACTCCTGCACCGGCGCTTTGGTTTTTTCGACATGCGCTGCGCCACGCCAGACATCCAACTGCACCGGCTCCCACAGTTTCGTGCGCGCCGATTTATAACATGCATCAAGAATCGCGTTGACGACATAGCCGTCATAAAATGATTCCATCGGTGCTTTGCCGTTGTCCATCGCGTCCAGCATATCCGCAAACATGTGCACGTAACCCAACTCATTCACCTCGTCGCCCACCGGAAACAGCCAGCCGCTCTCGCGCTCGGATTTTTCGGCGACATAGCCGCCGCTTTCGCCGCTCGTGAACATCTCGAATCCGGTGCGGAGAAAATGATTGAGTCACAGCGTGCCCTGCGTGCCGGAAATTTCATCGCGCAAATCCATGCCGCCGCGAAACGCCCAGCTCACTTCGAATTGCCCGACCGCGCCGGTCGCGAATTTGATCAACCCGATGCCGTGATCTTCCGCTTCAATCGGATGCACAAGCGTGTCGGCCCAGCACATCACTTCGACGGGACGAATGTCTTTGCCGACATAATTGCGAATGATCTCGATGCAATGACAGGCGAGATCGATCATCGCGCCGCTTCTTCATGCAGCGAGTTGGGCAAGCCAATCACGACGCAATCCGTCGCCGGATCGTTGATCGCCGGCGTGAGATCGGTGGTGTGTTTCGGTATTTTCCACTCCGCCGCAAAAATTTTTCGCGCGTTCGGCGCGGCGCGAATAAACGACGTGCACGCGATCACGCTTGCGCTGGCCGTGCAGCGTCATCGTGTAAAACAAACCGATCAAAACCGTGCCGAGCATGGATATTTTGTGGGATTTTTCCATGAGGAGTCTCCTTGATCAATATTTTTTAAAAATATTTTTCTCTTCCACTTTTTTTAAATATTCGAGCGAGGCCATATCGTCAGGATCAGTGCTGGGTGCAGAGCTAAACCACGCTTCAAGAATTTCCTTTGCAACCTGTTCCGATACCGCGCGCAGGCTCATCGCCAGAATATTTGCGTCGTTCCATTTCCGCGCGCCCCTGGCGGTCTCTGCATCGTGGCATAGCGCGGCGCGGATGCTCCGAACTTTGTTCGCTGCCAAACTGATCCCGGTTCCCGTCCAGCAAAAGAGCACGGCCTGATCATAATTTCCCGTCGCAACCTTCTCGGCGACTTCCACGGCAACCTGTGCCCACAACGCCGGCGTTTTAACCAGCGCGCCAAACACCTCGACGTCGTGCCCCCGTTTCTTCAGCTCATCGACGACCACCTCGGTGAGATGGGTTTTCATGTCGCTGCCAACGGCGATTTTCATATTTGTACTGGCAATCGCGAAATTATTGTGTTATTTTTGCAACACCGCACTGCAACATTTATGTTGCGTTTGTTTTGTAACCGCCACTCGGGGCGCGGCTTAAAAGCCGCGGTACGGTGCAATATAACGCGAGAAACCGCTTCATGAATCTTTCAATCATCATTCCGGTTTTTGAAGAACAAAGGAAAATTGCGCGCGATATTCCGGCGGCGGCGGAATTTTTAACCGGCAACCGACTGGCCGGAGAAATTATCGTCGTCGATGACGGCAGCGGCGATGCAACGGCTGCCGTTGCCGGAAGCGTCAAGATGACGCCGGGGGCAAAGCTCAAAGTCATTCGCTACGAGCAGAATCAGGGAAAGGGCTGCGCGGTCCGCACCGGCGTACTGGCTTCACAGGGCGATGACGTCATGTTTGCCGATAGCGGCCTTTGCGTGCCCTATCAAAATGCGTTGCGCGGTTTGAGCCTGATCAAAAGCGGCGCTTGTGAAATTGCGCATGGCTCGCGGCGGCTCAACGCCAGCACGATTATCAGGCCGCAGGCGTGGCAGCGTCGCCTTTCCGCGAGATTGTTTCGTGGGCTCGCAATTTACTGGATGAAAATTCCGCGGTATCTCACCGACACGCAATGCGGCTTTAAAATTTATCGCGGCGACGTGGCG
>Ga0247727_10009145_pt1 | contig 18096 bp, 17 predicted proteins | sample WisWelCaveWW1625_FD_202498 | JGI IMG/M metagenome (GOLD analysis project Ga0247727, IMG submission 202498) | Biofilm microbial communities from Wishing Well Cave, Virginia, United States - WW16-25 | ecosystem: Environmental > Aquatic > Deep subsurface > Groundwater > Cave microbial mat | place...
GGTATGCAAAACCCCTGCCGATGTTGCCAAACTCAAAATCCTTGACCCGGCTTGTGGAAGTGGCAGTTTCCTTCTCGGCGCATACTCAGCTCTTATTCGCTGGCACGAAGACTTCTACAGCGATAAGGCACGACTGACTAAGCAAGACCGCGAAGCCGCGTATTATGAAAGTAACGGCGGTGAGCATCTGCGCCGGGTGCGGTTGACCGCCAAACTCAAACGCCAAATCTTATTGAACAATCTCTTTGGAGTAGACATTGACGCGCAAGCCGTAGAAGTCACGCGCTTCTCGCTGTCGCTCAAGGCGCTAGACGACACTCGCCGCGACGAGTTGTACCAAGAAGTAAATCTCTTCAAACAAACTGTGTTGCCTGACCTAAAAAACAATATCAGGCGCGGTAACAGTCTTATCGGCGATGACTTTTCAATGTTTGCTCAAGAACGTATTGCGGCAAAGGCTTTTGAATGGAACGACGTATTTCCCGAAATTATCAAGTCGGGGGGGTTTGATGCTATCATCGGCAACCCGCCATACAATGCTTTGCTCATGCCAAAAGAAGAAAATTACTTGCAAAGCAAGTTTGCCAGCGTAAAGGCAGGCAGACAGGATACAGCCGCTATATTCGTCGAATGTGGTCTCCGCTTGTCAAAAGGGCCGGTCATGTTCTTATTGCCCTATCGCTTGATTAGCCGCAAAAGAAATCACGGGCCTTTTCAGCAATGGCTTTATCACAACAGCCACATTCAACAGGTCGTCTATATAGGGAAAATTGACGAGATAAAGGCCAACGACGAATTTATGGTTGTGCAAGTGAGCAACTCGCAGGAGATAGCCAATCTTGCCATGCGAGTCGCCGCGCGTTCTTCAAAGGATGCTATTCAAAACTTTTCGATTGAATTCAGCAAAATAAAACAAGAGAAGTGGGGGCCACCCAACTACGACATGAATATACGGTTGGGGCAGTTCAATCAAGATTTGCTGGCAAAGATTCGCGGCTGTTCGGTTGAACTTGGGGAGATAGCCGAAAGCCGAGATGGAATTGTCCCCTTCATCCGCGACAAGTTGATAAGCGAGCAAAAGAAAGATAAACGGTATAAACCTCTCCTCGGCATAAGGGGATATTACACTCTCGGACGTTATACCTCGTCATGGGGAGGCACTTATATCTGCTACGACCTCAGTGAAGCGAAGAAATATATCAAGGACAAAACTGAACTGCGCAAGGTTCAACTGCGTGACGAGAGCATATTCTTGCACAAGGAGAAAATACTGACATCCCAAGACAGCATAACTATCAAAGGGACGTTGGACACAGAGCGATACTACACAACTAATTCAATTCACACGACTTACATGAAGGACGGTGTTCAGGGCTATAACATCCGATATGTTTTGGGTCTTATGAACTCAAACGTCGTCAACTACTACCATCAATCGCTAGTTCTAAAGGGACAAGACTTGCACCCCCAAGTTCTTGTGACCAACCTCCCCAAACTGCCCATTCGCCGCATTAATTTTTCTAGCTCGACTGAGAAGGCACAGCATGACATGATAGTATCGCTGGTAACACAACTGTTGGATTTGAACAAGGCCTTATTGACGGCTAAGACTCAGCCCGACCAAGAACTTTATAAGCAACAAATCACCGCTACCGACAAAAAGGTAGACGAGTTGGTTTATGGACTCTATGGCCTTACGACAGATGAAATTACAGTTGTCAAAAGTCAAAAGTAAAGCAAAGGCGGGCCTAACCCGTGCGTGCAGGCGATTTGCTTCCGCTTCGCTCCAGCGAGCGCCTGACGCACACCGTTAGACCCAAGGAGTCAACAATGCAACTTCGATTAGCCTGTGCTGATTTCACCTTTCCCTTGTTGTCACATCGTGAGGTGCTCAAGCTCATTGCGATGCTGGGCTTCGAGGGCATTGACATCGGCCTGTTCGAGGGACGGTCTCACTTGCAACCGTCACAAGTGCTCGGTAATTTAGCCCGCTCCGCCAGCGAGCTTTCCAGCCAGGTGCGCGATCAAGGGCTGGAGTTTGCCGATATCTTCTACCAGGCCAAATCCTTTCAAGACGTCGCGGCCAACCATCCGGAGCCGGATGAGCGCCGCCAAGGCCGCGACCTGTTTTTGCGGATGCTGGAGTTCACCCTGCGTTGCAACGCGCGGCACATGACGGGCCTGCCGGGTGTGGATTGGCCCGACGAGGCGCATGACACATCCCTCCAGCGTTGCGCCGAAGAGCTAACCTGGCGTGTGGAGCAGGCAACCCATGTAGGCGTGGTGTATTCCGTCGAGGCGCATCTGGGGTCGGTAGTGCCAACGCCCGAAGCCACGCAACAGCTGGTGGCCCTGTCGCCGGGCCTGACCCTGACCCTCGATTACACCCATTTCACCTATCAGGGTTACAGCGACGACGCCTGCGAATTGCTGATGCCGCACGCCTCGCACTATCACGCCCGGGCAGCCAGGCAAGCACGTCTGCAAGCGCCCCTCAAGGACAACGTCATAGACTTCCCGCGCGTGTTGCGCGCGATGGAGCGGGCGCACTATCCCGGCTTCGTGGGCGTCGAATATGTCTGGATTGATTGGGAGCACTGCAACGAAGTGGACAATCTCTCGGAGACGATTTTATTGCGAGACCAACTGCGCGCGGCGATGCCGAATGGAGGCGGCTAATGCTGGCGGAAGGCCGCGTGGCCATTGTCACGGGCGCCGGACGAGGCCTCGGGGCAGCGACGGCGCAGGCCCTCAGTCAAAATGGGGCCAGCGTTATCCTGTGCGATGTCGATCTGCCACAGGCAGAGTCAGAGGCGGGCAACATTCGAGCGACCGGGGGGACGGCCATCGCCCTCGGAAGCGATGTTTCCCGGCCGCCGGAGGCCGAGCGGTTGGTGCAAGCCGCGCTGAAGCACTATGGTCGCCTGGATATCCTCGTGAACAACGCGGGCATCTGCCCGCGTATCTCGATTGACGAGATGACCGAGGAAGCCTATGACCAGATCATGAACGTCAACTTGAAATCCGTCTTTTTCCTGTCGCGCGCCGCGGGAAATGCCATGAAGACCAATCGCTGGGGGCGCATTGTAAACGTCAGCTCGACCGGGGGCCGCACGGGCGGCATTTTCAATGCGACCGTATACAGCGCCTCGAAAGCGGCCATCATGTCCATGACCAAGGCCTTTGCCCGGCACTTTGCCCCAGACAACATCCTGGTGAACTGTATCGCGCCCGGGACGGTCAATACGCGCCTGATGACGAATCTTCCCCAACAATCGCTCGAAACGGCCGTCAGCCAGGTGCCGCTCAAACGCCTCGCGGACGCGGCCGAGATCGCGCAAGTGATTGTGTTCCTAGCCTCCGAAGGTGCCTCCTACATGACGGGATCTACCGTGGATGTCAACGGTGGGGCGGTCATGCCCTGAGCGTCCGGCAACCTGCTATCGAAATCAAAACGTGCCGTTTGACGAAGCGAGACAACCCCGTGCTGATCAAAAAAATCACTGCCTATCCACTGCGTTACCCTGAACCCAACGACTACAACAATTTTCGTCACGTCACCTTAGTCAAGATCGAAACGGATGGCGGCCTGGTCGGTTGGGGCGAATGCATTTCCCAATGGCCAGAGGCCGCCCTGGCCGTGAAGGTGCTCATCGAGCAAGGTCTAGGGCCGGTCTTGCTCGGCCGTGACCCCCTCGACAACCACGCGCTCTTCCTGCTCCTGAAGGAGCATTGTTGGTGGTATGGCGATACTGGCATGGCGAACTTTGCTATCAGCGCGCTCGACATTGCCTTGTGGGATTTGAAAGGCAAGGCCCTCGGGGTGCCCGTCCATCAACTACTGGGCGGAAAAATCCACCAGCGCCTGCGGGCTTGCGCCAGCACCCATCCCTCCAAGGCACGGCTGGAAGACCTGGCGCAGGAGCTGGCCGGGCACGTCGCCAACGGCTACACCGCCGTAAAAGTCGGATTCGGCAAGACCGGCCAGGCAAATCTGGGCGTCGATTCAAAACGCGACATTGACTATGTCCGGATCGTCCGGGAGGCGTTGGGTGACGCGCCCGACTTCATCGTGGATCTGGGCAAGAAGACGCGCTGGGATTATGCGCTCGGTGTTAAAATGTCGCGTGAGTTCGAAAAGTACAATGTGCGCTGGATCGAGGATCCGTTTGCCCCGACTAATCTGGAGGCGTATCAGCACCTGCGCCAATCCATCCAGACTCAGGTGGCAACCGGCGAGCGCGAGTGGACGCCGGCCGGTTATCGCCGCCTGATCGACCGGGGCGTTGCGGACATCTACCTGGCGGATCCGGGCCGGGTGGAGGGCATCACCGGGGTCAAACAGGTGATCGAGATGACCAGCGCGGCCCACCTGTTCTACAACGCCCACTCCTGGAGCAGCGCCATTAACACCGCCGCCGCGCTTCACCTGACGGCCACGGCTTCGAACTACATCGTGTTTGAACTCAAGCCGGTCCCCAGCCCGCTACAGTATGAACTTGTGACCGAGCCGATCGAACAGCACGGCGGATGGGTGGAGGTTCCCAATCGGCCCGGCCTCGGGCTTGAAATCAACGAGGCGGCCGTGCACAAATATCTATTTGACTCAGTCGTTTGACGCTGACGGAGAAGGATCGGAAACCAATGCGCGAACTGACTTACGCCCAGGCCATCAACGAGGGCATCCGTGAAGAGCTGCGGCGTAATCCCAAGATGGTCATATTGGGCGAGGATGTCGGCAAGTATGGCGGTGTCTTTGGCGTCACGCGCGGGCTGTACGATGAATTCGGCGGCGCGCGTGTCCGCGATTGCCCGCTGAATGAGGCCGCGATTGTCGGGTTTGCGGTTGGGCTGGCCATCGCCGGCCGGCCGACGATGGCTGAATTGGAGTTCATGGACTTTGCGACCTTCGCGATGGATCCGATCGTCAACCAGGCCGCCAAGCTGCGCTACTTCTGGGGTGGGCAGGTGCAGGTGCCCCTGGTGATCCGCATGCCCATTGCCGCGCAGCTCGGCTTCGGCACCCAGCACTCTCAAAGCCTGGAAGCCTGGTTCATGCACGTCCCTGGCCTCAAGCTGGCGATGCCCGCCACACCCTACGATGCCAAGGGCCTGATCAAAACCGCCATTCGCGACGCCAACCCGGTGGTTTTTGTCGAAACCATCAGCTTATACTCGACCAAGGGCGATGTGCCGGCGGAAGATTATTTACTGCCCTTTGGCCAGGCGGAGGTGAAGCGCGCCGGGAAAGATGTGACGGTGGTGGCGCTCGGTGCCATGGTGCCCAAGGCGCTGAAGGCGGCGGACGAGCTCGCCCAAGAGGGGCTTGAGATCGAAGTTATCGACCCTAAGACGCTCGCGCCGCTCGACGTCGACAGCATTGTCGAGTCGGTTAAGAAAACCGGCCGGTTGGTGGTCGCACACCTGGCCCACAAGGTCGGCGGCGTCGGGGCCGAGATCGCGCAGCAAGTGAGCGAGTTGGCCTTTAACTACCTGGATGCCCCCGTTAAGCGGGTCGCGGCCGCGAGCGTCCCCGTCGCCGCCAGCCAACCACTGGAGGCCGCTCTATACCCAGGCACGTCTGAAATCGTAGCGGCCTGCTTGTCTTTCCGGCGCTGAAGCGCAACAGGAGCATTGAGTCATGCCACTTCCGGCTGAACAACAAATCGAAGTATTAAGGCGGATGTGGTTGATCCGTTTCTTCGAAGAAAAGGCCATCCAGCTCTATGGCGCGGGCCACTTTCGCGGCTCGACCCATCCCTACATCGCGCAAGAAGCGACGGCGCTGGGCGTGACCACAGCCCTGGAGCCGAGCGATCTGGTGCTGGCCACGTATCGCGGCCATGGCGCGGCCATCGCCAAAGGCGTCGACCCCAAGCGAATGATGGCCGAACTGCTGGGCAAGGCCACCGGCCTGTGCAAAGGCAAGGGCGGCTCGATGCACATGAGCGCGGTTGACCAGGGCTTCCTGGGCAGCAATGCCATTGTCGCCGGGCACATTGCCCTGGCCGGAGGCGTGGCGTTGGCCCAACAACTGGATGGCTCGAACGCGGTGACCGTCTGTTTCTTTGGCGATGGCGCCTCGTGTGAAGGCGTCTTCTACGAAACTTGCAATATGGCCGTGCTCTGGAAACTGCCGCTGATCTTCGTCTGCGAAAACAATGAGTTCGCCATTTCCACGCATTATCATGACAGCATCAGCGTGCCGGACATTGCGATGCGTGGGCTGGGGTTTGGCTTGCCCAGCGTCACGATAGACGGGCGCGACTTTTTTGCGGTGCGGGAGGCCGCCCTTGAGGCCGCAGACCGAGCGCGCCGTGGCGAGGGGCCGACCTTGATTGAGGCCAAGACTGTGCGGTGGACACGCCACAGCGCCGTGGCCGCCGGCGGCTATGGCTCCGGCGCGGACGCTGACCGCTGGAAGAAGACGGATCCGATTCCGCGCTACATCCTGGAGCTCATGCAGCGCGGCCTGCTCACCGAGGAAACGGCGGCGCAGATTGAGCAGGCGGCCGGCCAGGAAATTGAGGCCGCCGCCCAATTCGCGCTGGACAGTCCATACCCGCCCGCCGAGGCGTTGTACGAGGACGTGTTCGCATGAGCGGGAGACCGACGTGAAGATCACCAACATCGAAGTGATTCCGCTGGTGCGCCGCTTGGAAGAGGCCTTTGCCGGCGGCACTTATCGGATCGTCAACCGCAATACGTTGGTGACCCGCGTCCATACCGACCAGGGCATCATCGGGCAGGCCTTTGGCGGCGACGAGGATCAACGCCAGGACCTGGTCGTCAAGGTCATTCGCGACCATCTCGCTCCCGCGCTACAGGGCGAGGATGCGCGCAACGTCGAGGCCCTGTGGCACAAGATGTTCACCTGCCCGGTGGACCTGGATAACCGCTCCATTCATACCCTCGATCTGAACAACCACGCCATCCGCATGCAGGCCATTGCAGCTGTGGACATGGCGTTGTGGGATGCGCTCGGCAAGTATTACAACGTTCCGCTCTACAAGCTGTTGGGCGGTTACCGGAATAAGGTGCCGGTGATCGCCATCGGTGGGTACTATCAAGACGGCCAACGGCCAGGTGACATACGCGACGAAATCCAGCATTACCGGTCACTCCAGCTCGCGGGCGTCAAGTTCAAGGTGGGCCGCGAGAGCGTTGCCGAGGACGTGGAACGCGTACGGGTGGCCCGTGAAGCGGCAGGCGATAATTTTGCCGTCATGTGCGATGCAAACCAGGCCTGGACGCCCCAGCAGGCGATTGAGTTTTGCCGGGCCGCCGTGCCCCTCAACATCCGCTGGATCGAGGAGCCCGTACGATGGTACGATCAACTGGAAGGCCTCCGGCTCGTGCGCCAGAACTCACCCATCCCGGTCACCGCCGGCCAAGGTGAGATCACGCGCTATGGCTGCCGCGATCTGATCATGCATGGACAAGTGAACATCCTGAACGTGGATGTCACCATCGTCGGCGGCGTGACTGAGTGGATGAAGATTGCTCACATGGCCGAGCACTTTCACGTCCAGATGGGCCATCACGAAGAGGCCCAGGTCGCCCTGCATTTGCTGGCCGCCGTCCCGCACAGTTTGTATGTCGAAATTTTTCCCAACCCCAAACGCGACCCAATGTGGCTCGAATTGCCGGTCACCCATCCACGCATCCGCGATGGCTTCATGGAATTGCCGGCTGGGCCGGGCCTGGGGCTGGAATTGAACGCCGATGTGATTGACCGCTATCGGGCAGATTGACTGCGCGGAGTCGCTGAGGCAGGGCACTGGCGCTCATGATCTACGAGATCATCATCCCCGTGATGGATCAAGCCACCGAAACCGTTCTACTGACGGCCTGGCGAAAGAATGAAGGCGAGGTGGTTCAGAAAGGCTACGCCATCTGCGAGATTGAGACCGATAAGGCCGTTGTGGAAATTGAAGCCGGCACCAATGGTGTGCTGCGCAAGAAGTTGGTCGAAGCCGGGGCCAGAATCCCTCCGCGGACTGTCATTGGCCTGATTGCCCAAGCCGGCGAACCTCTGCCCGACCTGGAGCGATACCTGCACACGCCATCCGACAACCCGACGCCCACGCCGCGCGCCTCGACAGAGGCCCCCGCCGTGGAGAAAACCGGCGCGCCGGGAGATAGAGTCGTTGCCTCGCCTCGAGCGAAGCGCCTGGCTGAAGAGCACAGTATTGATCTGAGGGCCGTGCGCGGCACCGGTCCCGAGGGACGGATCCAGGAGGAGGATGTCCGCCAGGCGATGGAGGCGGCCAAGGCCCCGGCTGGGCGTGTGGCGCGTGCCAAGGCCGAGCGAGTCAGCCAGTCGTGGCGGACCATTCCGCACTTCTACACAACGCTCACGGTGGATATGTCCTCCATTGCAGCGCGGAAAGTGCGTACTGGCCGAGGCGTCACCTATACGGATTTCTTCGCACTGGCCCTCGGCCAAGCATTGGCGAAGCATCCAACACTTAACGGCCACTGGGAAGATGAGGCGCTGGTCACCCTAGCGGAGATTCGATTGGGCCTGGTGGTGCAAACGGAGCGCGGCCTGCTGATGGCGGTGTTGCCCGATCTGCATGCCCGCTCACTGGACAACATTGCCGCCGAGCGCGAGCGGGTGGTTCAGCAGGCGCTAGGTGGAAAGTTTGACTCCGCACTGGGCGAGCCCACCTTCAGCCTGTCCAATATTGGCGCTGGACACATTGACCACTTTACTGCCTTGATCAGCCCGCCCCAGGTCGCCATCCTTTCGGTGGGCAGCATTCAGCCACGGCCTATCGTGGTCGGGGAGGCGCTGGCCGTTCGACCGACCGCGACGTTCACGTTGGGTGTGGATCATCGCGCCATTGATGGCAGGGAAGCCGCCGCCTTCCTGGAAGAACTCAAAGCGACGCTGGAGGCCGCCGAATAGCCATGTCCTCCGCCCACGTTTTTGACGCGAATACGACGGACTGGACACCGCATCCGCGCTTCGCCGACCTCCGCACCAAGGTATTCGAAACCCGGCTGAGCCACCCGATGGCCAGTGTCATGCTGGTGGAGCTGGCCGTCGCCGGGGCGATCCCCACGCATTTTCACGAAAAGGAAACAGAAACGGTCTATGTCCTGGGAGGGCAGGGGTTGCTGATCCATGGCGATGTGCAAGCAGAAGTAGGGGTTGGTGCGGGCGCTTCGATCCCGCCAGGCCTGCCGCACAGCCTGCGCAACACTGGCGACATGCCCCTGACGTTGCTTGCTATCCATATACCCCCAATCCTTTGACGAGGATTAAATGAAAGTGTTGGAGTTTGAAGCCAAGGCGCTGCTCCGCGAACAAGGCCTGAAGGTGCCACAAGGCGAACTGGCTGCCTCCGCCCAGGAAGCGGCCAACATTGCTCGTGACCTGGGACGCCCCGTCGTCATCAAGGCTCAGGTCCCAACCACGGGCCGCATGAAGGCGGGAGGCATGCGGTTTGCAGATACACCTGCCGAGGCGGCTGTCATGGCGAGTGAATTGCTCAGCCTGGAGATCAAAGGCTTCCCGGTCCGCACGCTGTTGGTAGAAGAAAACATTTCACACGTTGCGGAAGTGTTCGTGGGTGTGACCTATGACAGCGTAGCACGGACGGCAATCCTGCTGGCCTCGCGCTCTGGCGGCACTGACGTTGAATCTGGCGAACGCATCATGCGACGCCCAGTGTCAGACTTTAAGGCCGGCGTGGATCAGGCCGGCCGGGAAGCGGCCTCGGAACTCGGGTTTGAAGGCCAGGCCTTCCTTAATTTGAGCGCGGCGGTTGCCCGGCTCATCCAATCATTTGCTCAATGGGATGCGCTCCTGCTCGAGATTAATCCGCTGGTGTTGGAGGCAAGCGGCCAGTGGTGCGTCGCGGATGTCCATCTTGAACTGGATCCTGATGCGGCCTATCGCCACGCGGCGCTGCTGGCGCGCCTGCCGCTCAGCGCGCGCGAGGCAGACCGGCGGACGGATTTCGAGCGGCAAGCAGCCAAGATTGATAGCACCGACCACCGTGGTGTCGCCGGGCGGCTTGTGCCGTTCGGGGGCAACTTGGGATTGCTGATCGGCGGCGGCGGGGCAAGCCTCACGATCATGGATGCAGTCTTCGACACTGGGTTAAAGCCAGCCAATTATTGCGAGATCGGCGGCAACCCGAGCGTGTGGAAGATCAAGGAGCTGACCAAGCTCATCCTGTCCCAGCCAGGGGTGGATCAGCTGGCTGTCATCATGAACGTCGTCAGCAACACGCGGGCGGACCTGGTGGCGCGCGGCGTGATCAAAGGTGTAGTGGAGCTGGGCTTGCGGCCAAGTGACGTCATCTCGGCGTTCCGCGTCCCCGGCTCGTGGGAGGCGGAGGGGCAGGACATTCTGCGCCACTACCGTGTCCGATTCTATGGCCGCGAAACCAGTATCGATCAGGTGGTGGAGGCCATCGCGTGACGATCCTGGCGGACGCGGAGACGCGCATCCTGGTCCAGGGCATCACCGGCCGGGAGGCCTCCACGTTTACGCTAGAATCGCTGCGCTATGGTGCGCGGATCGTGGCGGGTGTGACCCCCGGCAAGGCAGGCCAGCAAGTTCACGGGGTGCCGGTCTTCGATACCGTGGCCCAGGCCTTGCAAGCGCAACCCTGCCAGGCCACTATCATCTCTGTGCCGGCTCCCTTTGTGCATGAGGCCGCCTGCGAAGCTCTGAAGCATGGCCTAAAGCTGCTCGTGATCGTCACCGAGCGCGTGCCGCGCGCTGACGTGGTGGCTGTATTGGCGCAAGCGACCGCGCATGGGGCCAGAGTCATCGGCCCAAACAGCTTGGGGATCATCTCGCCCCACCTCACCCGAATTGGGATGTGCGGTGGTGCAGCCGACGCCGTGCACAAGGCTTACAGCCCAGGGTCGGTGGGCATTATCTCTCGCAGTGGCGGGATGATGACGGAAATTGCTAATATGCTGACGCAGGCTGGGATTGGTCAGAGCACATGTGTGAGCGTCGGCGGCGACGCGATCGTGGGAACGGCCTTCGTGGACCTTCTGCCACTCTACGAAGCGGATCCTCAAACGCTGGCCCTGGTGTGTTTTTGTGAGCCGGGCGGCCTCTTCGAGGAACGGTTGGCGGAACATCTGCGCGCAAACCCCAGCCGCCTGCCCACCATCGCGTTTGTGGCTGGGCGTTTCACCGACAAGCTGCAGGGCGTACGGTTCGGGCACGCTGGGGCGATCGTGGAAGGAGCGCGCGGCAGCCCATCGGGCAAGGTAACGGCGCTACGAGAGGCCGGTGTCCGCGTGGCCGGGAAGTTAGGGCATATCCCTCGGCTGGTGAAAGAAGCGCTCGCCAGCGAGGCGTAAGATGGGCATCTTTATTCAGATTACACTGGATCGGGGCCGGCTCAGTACAACCGATGCGCAGTTGTTAGCCACAGTTTGCCCCGTTGACATTTTCGGCCTGGCGGGCGGGCAATTGGTGGTTCGGCCAGACGAAGAAGACGAGTGCACATTATGCGAGTTGTGCCTGAAAGCCGCGCCGGCCGGTGCGGTGACGATTCGGAAGCTTTACAAGAACGAGCAATTGATGTCACAAGGGATGAAAGTTGAATCTTGAAGACGAGCCGGTTATTCGGCTGACGACTCCGCTCTCCGACGAGGCTGTTCGCCGATTAAGGGTAGGCGATCAGGTCTCGCTATCGGGTTGCGTCTACACGGCGCGCGATGCCGCCCACAAGCGGTTGGCGGAGGCGTTAGCGGCGGGCCAGGCGTTGCCGATCGCGCTGGAGGGCCAGGTAATCTACTACGTCGGGCCTGCGCCTGCTCGTCCGGGTGAAGTCATTGGCCCGGCCGGGCCGACAACCGCCGGCCGGGTCGATCTATACACGCTGCAGCTCCTTGCGCTGGGGCTGAAAGGAATGATCGGCAAAGGCAAGCGCAGTGTGGAGGTCAGGCGGGCTATTGCCGAGCATGGGGCCGTGTACTTTGCCATGGTCGGCGGGGCCGCGGCGCTGATTGCGGAGCACATTAAGCAAATGGACCTGATCGCCTATGGGGACCTGGGCACCGAAGCGATCTATCAACTCGTGGTGGAAGATCTGCGGATGGTGGTGGCCAATGACGTGATGGGTGGGGATCTGTTCGAAGCCGGCCGGGCCAGGTATCGTCAGGAGTCGACAACATGAGAGAGATTGATGTTCGCCTCATAGGCGAGAGGGTCCAGGAACTGGTTCAGGCCCTCAACTTTCATACGCCCGAGCCAAGGTTGGCGCAACTGATTAACGTGCTGGAACACGAGCCTTCACCCGCCGGACGACAGGCGATGCACGATATCGTGGAAAACCGGCGCGTGGCCTCGACCCGGCAAGTGCCGATGTGCCAGGACACGGGCATGGTCCTGATCTTCATCGAACTCGGTCAAGACGTTCATCTCATTGGCGGCGATCTGCGCGAGGCGATCAACCAGGGTGTCCGGCAAGGCTACCAGGAGGGCTACTTGCGCAAATCCGTGGTAGCCGAGCCGCTCTTCGAGCGGCGCAACACCGGCGATAATACCCCTGCGATCATTCACCTGGAGATGGCGCCCGGCGAGCACCTGCGCCTGATCGTCGCCGCCAAAGGTTTTGGGGCCGAGAACATGAGTTGGGCCAAGATCCTTACACCGGCGCAGGGAATTGAAGGCGTCAAACGGGAGGTCGTGCGGTGTGTCGAAGAGGCCGGACCGAATGCCTGCCCGCCCGTTGTTGTGGGTGTGGGGCTGGGCGGCACGCTCGAGATGGCGGCGCTGCAAGCCAAGAAGGCACTGATGCGTGAGACGGGCCAGCGTCACATCGATCCGCGCTATGCCGCGCTGGAAGTGGAGCTGCTCAACCTGGTCAATGCCACTGGGATAGGCCCGCAAGGCTGGGGTGGGGTCAACACTGCCCTGGATGTGCGGGTGGAATACTACCCAACTCACATCGCCGCCATTCCACTGGTCGTCAATCTCGACTGCCACCTGCAGCGGCATATGGAAATCGTCTTGTGACAACCAGGAGCAGAGTGAGGCAACAATGGCCACAGACAAAGCCCGAGTAGCCGTTATTGGAACAGGCTGGTGGTCAACCTGCACGCATATTCCCGGCCTTAGGGACAATCCACACGCGGATTTGGTGGCGATCTGCGACCGTTCGCCAGAAGCACTCGATCGAGCTGCCCAGGCCTTCAGCCCAATCAAGACTTATCAGGATTATCGCGAGATGCTGTCCGCCGAAACGCTGGACGGTGTGGTCGTCGCCACCAATCACGCGACCCATTACGAAGTGGCAAGCGCTTGCCTGAAGGCCAGGCTGCACGTCCTGGTGGAAAAGCCGATGGTGTTGCGCGCCGCTCATGCTCATGACCTGATCAAGATGGCTGAGGCGAAGGGTCGAGAACTCATCGTCGGCTACCCGTGGCACTACACCGAAGTGACTCAACAGGCGCGTCAAGTTATCCAGTCAGGCGAGCTGGGGGCTATTCAATTCATCGCCTGCCTGTTTGCGTCGATGGCCATAGAGTTCTACCGAGGCAACGACCAGGCCTATCGCCCCATTTTTCAGTACCCGGTCACTGGGCCGGGCCGCGCTTATGCTGATCCGCACCTTTCGGGCGGCGGCCAGGGACATTTGCAGGTGACCCATGCCGCCGGCTCGCTGTTTTTTGTGACCGGCCTCCAGGCCGAGCGAGTATCGTGCTATATGGAAAACTGGGATGTCGCGGTTGATTTGGTAGATGCAATTTCGGTGCGCTTTAGGGCCGCCGATGGTCGAGTGGCTGTGGGCGTGATCGGTAGCACAGGCAATATCGGCTTAGGGGATGGCGGTCAGCTTGAGATCCGCATCTATTGTGAAGAAGGTTACGTTGTTCTCGATCAGGCGCAGAGCACACTGCTGGTCCGGCGGCACAACGGAACGGAGCAACGCTTTGGCCCGTTGTCTCCTGATGATCGTTACCCCCGTTTTGCCACCGCTGCTAATTTGGTAGATGTGATTCTGGGTCGAGCTAAGAATGGTTCTCCAGCCACGACCGGGGCGCGCGTCGTGGAGCTGTTAGAGGCCGCTTATCGCTCGGCGGCGAGCGGCGGCCAGGCCATCAGTGTTGACGACCTGGATTAGCTGTTTCAGCATTTTCACTGTCAGCTTAATGCGCCGCAGCCAGACGGCCATGGCTGTTACACTGTGCAAGCTATTAAGCGATCAAGATTCTCCGAGGAGATAACAAATGAAGACCGAAGTTAGCGCACAACAGATCGAGCAATACCGGCAGCAGGGTTTCTTGTTGATTGAAGGGTTCCTGGAGGCGGGCGAACTGCAGCACTGGCGCGAGGTGACTGAGGACGCCATACGCTTGCGCTTGAGGGATACGACGATCTTGAACAATCAGGCCAACCCCGACTCCTTTTACGCCCAGGTCTTTACCCAGTGCCTGCGCCTGGCGGATATCCATCCAGGAATGGCAGAGCTGATGTTCGATGAGCGCCTGGGGAGGTTGGCCGGGACCTTGGCTGGCGTGGACGGCATCCGCATCTGGCACGACCAGGCGCTGGTCAAGCCCCCGTATGGCAATCACACCGCGTTCCACCTCGACAATCCGTTCTGGTCGTTCCATTCTCGCAACTCCATCTCGATGTGGGTTGCTCTCGACGATGCCTCCCTGGCCAATGGCTGCCTGTGGTACTTGCCCGGCACCCACCTGAATGCGACTTTTCAACTCGTGGGAATAGGCGAGAACCTGGGCGACATTTTCAAGGCCTACCCCGAGTGGCGGAAGATTAAGGCTGTGCCGGCCCCCTGCCCGGCCGGCAGCGTCGTCTTTCATAACAGCCTGATTGCCCACGGCGCTGGCGTCAACATGACCCCCTACCCGCGCCGGGCCATGACCTGTGCTTACATGCCGGACGGCAGCACCTTTAACGGCACCCAGAACGTCCTTCCCGACGATTACTTCAACTCGTTGACTGTAGGCGATATATTGAACGATGATCGCATCAACCGGCTCATCTGGCGGCGAGAAAGCATCTGACCCATTCATGTCCAGCGTGCTGCGCATTCACCCCAAGAACCCCAAACTATTTGAATTCCGTGGCAAGCCGCTGGTGCTGCTGACCGCCACAGAACATTACGGCGCGGTGATGAATCGGCCCTTCCGATTCGAGCGTTATCTGGCCGATGCCGCCGAGAAGCGCATGACCTTGACGCGCTTGTTCATGCTGTTTCGCGAGCTGCAAACCTCGATCAACCCCTATTCGACGTGCAAGCCTGAAACGCCTGACTACATCGCGCCCTTCGAACGCACAGGCCCCGGTCGGGCGCTCGACCAGGAGCTGAAATACGATCTCGATCACCCGAACCCGGAATTCTTTGACCGGCTTCATCGGTTCTTATCGCTTGCGTCTGGCTACGGCATTGTCGTCGAAGTCGTCCTGCTCAGTAACACGTATGCCCCTCACATCTGGGAACTCAACCCGCTTAACGCCCACAACAATATCAACGGGCTGGAAGAAATCGAGTGGCCCGATTACTTGAGCCAACGGCCCCCCAGGCTGTTCGCGCGTCAGGCGGCTCACGTGCGTAAGATTGTCGAAGAAATCAATCGCTACGATAACGTTATCTACGAAATCTGTAATGAGCCAGGGGGACGCGCACCAGGCCGAGCCGATCATCCCTCGCTCGAGGAGGTCAACCAGTGGCTGTCGGCCCTCATTGGCGTTGTACGCCAAACGGAGGCCGACCTGCCCAACCAGCATTTGATCGCAGGACAAGAAGCCTTCTCATATGAACCGTGGCAACAAGGCTCAGACCTCTCCTTCGATTCGTTGGGCTACGACGCCATCAATATGCATCCCTTGCCTAACACTACCTACAAAGGGAAGAGCTACGATCTTGGAGCCTTTATGTCCAAGCAACTCACCCTGCGCGCCCTGCGAGACTACGGGTTGGCAACCTATGCCGAGTCGAAACCACTCAACCAGGACGAAGACAACATCGCCAGCCAATACAAAGATGCCGACGCTTGGACCATCCATCGCAAGCGGGCTTGGACAGTCCTACTGAGTGGCGGCCATTACGATTACATTGACTTCTCCATCGTCAATTACTGCGAGACCGGCACCCCCGAGTCGCAACGCAACATCCGGAGTTGGATGAAATACCTCTCCGAGTTTATTCATTCGGTGGATCTGACCCGGGCGAGGCCATTAGTTGGGCTTCTCCAAGAACAACCGCCAAATGTTTTAGAAGTGTTATTTGGGATTGAGGGCGAAGATTACTGTATCTACCTGGCCGACGAACGTGAGTTGGCTGCAGCCCGAGGCCTGCCGGATGGCGACCACAAAGAGCGAGGGGCCGGACAACCGATCAGCGGCCACATCACACTCGGATTGCCCGATGGCGATTACCAGGTCGTTTGCTTCGATCCGAAGACCGGGCTTTACTCTCCGGCTATCCAGATACAAGGGGACCACTCAGCCATCCGCTTGGCTTTGCCCGAGTTTATCCATGATCTGGTCGTTCGGATTACGCGTTCCTGAGTCGGGACCCGCGCCACGATTGGCGAACCTCAGACAAGCAGCCCAATCATTGGTTGTTGCCCACGTTAGCGACCCACAGTCGCCTACCGTCGAAGGCCAGGACCGATGGGCTTTTCCCGACAGGGATGGGATGGCCCACAACGCCGATAGTGGGGTCAATCGCCCGTACAATTAGCCAATGCGCCTATGGCTCTCAACCAAATTCCGCAAATCATTCATGAGAGGCAGACCATGCTAACCGCTGAACAGATTGAACAGTATACACGCAGTGGTTTTGTCAATGGGGGTCCCATTCTGGATGATCCAATTGTTGAAACACTCCAACGCGAGGTCCTGCGCGTCATCGATGAACGAGAGAACCCAGCCGTTCCACAACCGGTCATGCTCCGCAACCTGTCAGGTGATGAGGCCCACCCCATCTGGCAAATCGTGAATATTTGGCAGGCCAGTCCAGCTTTCCAAGCCCTGATTAACAACAAGCAAATTGCTGAAATGGCCGCGCAGTTGAGCGGCGCCAAACAACTGCGTGTCTGGCACGATCAAATTCAGTACAAGCCCAAGGAGCATGGCGGGCGGCTCCATTGGCACCAGGACTCACCCTTATGGAGAACGCTCCAACCGAAAGATGCGCAAATCACGGCCTGGGTTGCCTTAGATGATACCGAAGCAGATAACGGATGTATGTACATGGTGCCTGGCTCACACAAGTGGGGCAACAAGCAGGCGCAGATCAATGACCTACCCGACGGCAGTCATTTGCCGGAGAGTTTCGAAGGTCATACGGTTCATCTGATCATGTGCCCGGTCAAGAAGGGTCACGTTCACTTCCACCACTCGTTAACCTGGCATGGCTCAGGCACCAACTATAGCAGCCGCCCACGCCGGGCGATAGGGATTCATTTCATGACCGAAAAGACAACCTACGATGCCAGCGGCAACCATCCCATGAAGCCTTTCATCAGCGTGCCGGGTGATGCACCTCTCGCGGGCGACGCATTTCCACTCGTCTGGGGCTAGGTCTCAAAAGCCACCCTCTTCCAACAGATGAAAACATCTCGGCCAGGTTCGCTCGAATAACCCGGGCAACTTCACTTCGTCGAAGGTCCCATCCATGCCATTAGTCGCCAACTGGGTTTGGAGCGCAGATGATCCCGCGGCACGCAATGTCCTGATGCAATTCCGGCGCTCGTTCAGGCTTGAAGCTTGGCCGAGCGAAGCGCAGTTGCACATCAGCGCCGACTCGCGTTACCTCCTGTACATCAACGGTGTCCGCATTGGCTATGGGCCGCCACGCAACTACCACTTCCACTACGAGTACGACACCTACGATCTGGCGCCGCACCTGCGGCCGGGCGAGAACGTGATCGCTGTGGCTGTGTCCCACTGGGGCGAGGGCACCTTCCACCAGAGGGTGGGCCGCTCCGGGCTGTTGCTGCAGCTCGACCTTGACGAGCGCCCGCACCTCTTATCCGACGAGAGTTGGAAGACCAAGCAATCGGCCGCCCACCGCCAGCATGTGCCGCGCATCGCCTGCCAGATGGCCTGGGAGGAGCAGGTCGACTCCCGGCTCG
>Ga0247727_10009146_pt1 | contig 18095 bp, 13 predicted proteins | sample WisWelCaveWW1625_FD_202498 | JGI IMG/M metagenome (GOLD analysis project Ga0247727, IMG submission 202498) | Biofilm microbial communities from Wishing Well Cave, Virginia, United States - WW16-25 | ecosystem: Environmental > Aquatic > Deep subsurface > Groundwater > Cave microbial mat | place...
GTACTGATTTGGCTGTAGTTGATGAAAGTGGCGCCGAAGTACCTTCAAACACTAAAGGCTATTTGGTTATCAGAAAACCATGGCCTGGCATGCTTTTGACTTTGTGGGGTGATGATGATAAATACAATACAGTTTATTGGTCAAAATACGAAAATTCCTACTATACAGGAGACTATGCGATAAAAGATGAGGACGGATATTTTTGGATCCTTGGGCGAGCCGATGATGTTCTAAAGGTTGCAGGCCACAGAATAGGTACTGCTGAGCTAGAAAGTAGCATCGTATCTCACACTGATGTGGCAGAAGCTGCAGTATGTGGAATTCCAGATGAAATCAAAGGTGAGGTAATTATTGCATTTGTTGTTCTAAAACAAGGAATTAAGAAAAATGAGGAATCCCTCAGAAAGGAAATAGTTGAAGTAGTACGTAATGGAGTTGGCCCAATTGCCACCCCTGAACAGATATACTTTGTTTCAAAACTTCCAAAGACCCGAAGTGGAAAAATTATGAGACGTCTATTAAAATCAATTGCAAAAAATGACAAAATAGGAGATGTAAGTACCTTGGAAGACGGTGCAGCAGTAAGTGAGGTTCAATCCGCATTTGATGAGTTAAAAAAATCAATAAAAAAATAGAAAAAAATCAAAATTAACCTCCTTAGAAATTATTTCTTTTGTTCATTTTGCACAGACATCATGTTAAAGTTTCATACTATCACATCATGATATGAAAATTATTGTGGCTTTTGTTTTGGCCGCAATAATTTTCACTCCCAGTACAGTATTTGGTTGGAGATCAATCAACGAGGTAGATCTTAAATGCATTGTTGATTGTAATTTTGAGTACGGCAGTATTGATTCATCAAAACCAATGAATTTCATAATGTTGGGAATGCTCTCACTAGTTGGTCTTGGTCTTTTCATAAAGTACAAAAAATTGGGAAAATATGAAACGTATTCAATCAACTGTAAAACTTGTAAACGTAATACACGTGGCCTAAAGTGTCCCACATGTGAGTCTGAAAATCAGAGGGCTGTGTAAGGTCATGACCTATCCTTTATTTGTTCAGCTAATTGATGAGATTCCTCAACCGAACTCTCTGACCTCAACTCTAATTCTGATAGCACTTGGGATTCCTCTTCGTATTTTTTCTTTATCTGATATTGTTCGGCATAGTATTCAACTTCTTCGATAACACAAAAACTCTCACTTTGATGTTAGATTTTTCTTTTAATTTACTCTTTTCAAACCGGGCTAGAATCAGACATAGTCTGGTAATTCCATTATTCACTAAACCACTGATTTAGTCTAGAAATTCAAGCTAAGTGTTTCAACGTGTGACTTTTTTTGTATAATCTTACTAGGATTATACATTTCTAAAAGGAGAAAATAATCGCAAGTATACACTTGTTTATGAGGTAGAAGAACCAGAACGATACTTTGAGAATGCATTTTTGATTGATGTTTTTAATTATATTTTTGAAATTATTAATTGGATTAGTAAGTTTTACCTCTATATTTTTTCCTTAATATGATTTTATTAAGCAGATATACTTCAAATAAGATTAACAATATTGAAAATAATAGAAAATAAATATTACAATCTTGCATTAAAGTGGGCACCAGTAGATTATCAATACATCCAGCTTGATGATGCTTCTCCTTATTTGAATAATACAGATACCTATCCTGACGGAAAAGGTATTGAATTTTTTAATCTAAAGCAGGATTTGTTGTGCCAGGTTGATTTTGCCCTAAGTGATAAAGATCCAGATCGTTGGAACACAAAAGAAGTTAAAAGAAGATTAGAGAATGCCATATTCGTTGATTTGATTCCTACAGTTTATTATTCAATAGCAGAAACCGAACAACATTTTTTCATTTTGTATTCATTTTATCATGCATACGATAGAGATCATCCTAATGATATGGAAGGCTGTTTAATCATTTTGGCAAAAAAAGGCAATGAAGAATGCTTGTTAGGAATGATTACCATTGCTCATTATGACTTCTGGTATTATACATACAAAAAAAACTTGACAGTAAAAAAGGGAATAACAACAAGTGGTCAAGTAGAGATCGATGAAGAGTTTGATGGACAAGGTCATCCACTAATACAACAAGAAGATAGAAAGCATGGGCTTTATGCACTAGGAACACACATTGCATGGTTTACAAAATTATGGTGGTGGATTCTACGTATTTTTAATAAATCGCCTGATATTGTTGTCTACTATCCCCCTATAACAAAAGCATCCCAATATTCATTCGAGAATCTGATTAAAGGTAAAAAGAGCCCGTATAATCCTTCATTTTACTATGCCCTCGTTGATATTTTAGATAAAGAAAATGGCCTGTGGGAACGATGGAACAACAAAGAACAAAGGATAGCAGATTGTACCTTTGATGAATTTGGGAAATTTTATGGTGGAGCCGCAAACCCTCCTTGGTTATGGAAGCCCGCTGATGCAAAATCACTATTGGAATCATTCCTAACAAGAATTAAAAAAACACTGCATTTGAAAATTAAAAAATATGAATCAACAGAAATTACAGAAATCTGGAAAGATCCTCAAAAATTAGCATCAGATCATTTCATCCACGGAGAAGGAATGGCCGAATTTAATTCAAAATATCTCCGCCATATGGATGGAAGTTTACCTGCAAAAAACCAACAGTAATAAAAAAATAAATGCATTATTGATACTATTGCTGTGTACTAACAGTTTTGATAATTTTACTAGATTATCATGAAAAACTTTAGGGAATAGATATAAACCATCAACACCTACAGAAAATCAAAATACAACTTTCAGCGAGACAATAAAATATCAGTCCCATTGGAAAGTGTTTATGTTAAGATCTGAACATTCACGAATAATACAACTGCTAAATATCTACAGGCTACGTTATCTTTTTAATTTACATGATTGAGTAACATTGAGCCAAAATGAATAAAATCAAAGTTGGTCATGACCCTCATGGAATTGCGGTAAATTCTCAAACCCACATGGTCTATGTCCCAAATTTTTACTCTAATACAGTTTCTGTAATTAATGGTTCCTTGAAGAAATTAATTGGAACTATTGATGTAGGAACTTTTCCAATTGGAGTAGCAGTTGATCAAATTGCAAATATAGCTTATGTCACTAACGTACTTTCAAGAAGTGTTTCAGTGATAAATGGTTTAACAAATACTTTACAGCAAGATATTTCAATTGATGATGTTCCCACTGGAATCGCTGTTGATCCAGCACTTCATAAGGTATACGTAACGAGCGCATTTGGCAAAGTAGTTGTAATAGACAGCACTACAACCACTGTTAAAAATAAAATTCCAGTCCAAAATGGCCCTACAGGAATTGCAGTTGATCATAACAATCACAAAATATTCGTAGCAAATTCCCTTTCAAGCTCGGTATCAATTATCGATGGTACAAATGAAACAGTATCAGGCACTATAAAGGTAGGAAGAAATCCAATAGGAGTAGCAGTTGATCCAACTATTAGCTTGGCATATGTAACTAATTTTTTGTCAAACACTGTGTCTGTTTTAGATACTAGTAGAAAATCAGTAAAAGCAACGATAAATGTTGGTAATTTTCCCACAGGAGTTGCCGTAGAACCGCAAACACATGTGGTATATTCTGTAAATGGAGGATCATTTGATCTTCCCTTGCCGGGTTCAGTATCAATTATTGATGGTACGTCAAATATAGAAAGAGCCCGCGTTGAGGTAGAAAATTTTCCCATTGGAATAGATATTGATCAGAGCACTCAGATGGTTTACGTAGCCAATGCAAGGTCAGATACGGTTTCTGTTTTTGAAGGAAGATAGTAAAAGCTAAACTTTACCGACAATATGATAAAGAACCGCCCTCAAGTATTAGACGGTCAATAAAATGAGTTTTCTTTTAGATCCATTTCTTGCCTTCATGTTGGGCTTGATTTTTTCATTTATCACTAGAGCATTCAAGTTCAAAACAAATACTACCAAAGTAATTTGCGGCATTGCTATTTCACTTGCCACATCATATAGCATACTCTTGTATCTTAAAGTAGTAGCAACAGATTTTTTGGTCCTAGATTTATTTGCAAAAATTCTTCCAATTGAACAACAAGTTGGTCCGCGAATTATGTTTCACTCCAATGCTTCAGAGGTAGTCAAAGAATCGTTTCCAATCCCGATTGTAATTATTTTTTATGCTCTGTATTTTCTTTGGTTTTATTTAGGATTTCAAACGGCCAGAAATGTTATACAGCCACCCGAACCAACTCCTTCTGGAAACCCACAAACTAGCATGTACATCCGGATAGGAGGTGCTCTAGTGTTCGTTAGTGCAGGTATGATGCTTTTCTTCTTTACAATGATTCCTCTAGATGAGGTGATAATTGGAGAAGCCTTTGGTACACGTTCAAGCTTAGAGGACAAAGAAATCCAGGTTAGAGCCAATATGGTGTCGCTTGGTCCGGCCAACAAACTATCATACTTTTCTGACGAGTTGTGTAATCCTGATAAATTGGAAGTTGAAAAAGACACCAAAGAATTTGTCGACAAAGACTCTAACATAGAGTTGTTAGCGAACCAAATACAAACAGTTTCCGTAGATGAAATCAAAGAGATGTGCCAAGCTAGAGAAGATGTTGGCCAAGATTTGTTATTTTTATTTGTAAACCTTTCAACGTGGCTGTTTCTTGTTGGTATATTCATGATATCAAGACCTCTTCAATCTAGGAACAAGTATTGGGACTATGGAGGCACAAAAGAATGATTTTTAATTTACCAAAAAAGTGTGAGTAATAAAAATGGCCGAATACGATATTCTGACTATTATTTTTTCAACATTCATTTCAGGATATTTGGCAGGATTTATGACAGTCAAGACAAACCATATCTTGGTTATAGCCCTCGGTAAAATTTGGACTAGCGGAAATGGGCAGCAGCGCTATATTCCAGTTGGCGCAGCAATCTCTGCTGTATATCTTGGTCTTTTAATTTCAGTAGTAAAAGATTTTGAATTTCATTTCTACTTGCTTTTATTTTTAGCATTTGTTGGACTGTATGTTGCTGGAGTAAAACACTCTACAAAACGATTCGGTGATTCAATAGAGATAATGGAAAAAATTATCGAACTGACATATCTTTTAGATAAAAACGACGAAAAGCAAAAACAAGCAGTAAGTGATGCTCAAGATTTTTCAAAGGAAATCTTAATGACTATGCCTCCATCTATTGCAGAAGCTCTCCTGTTGTTGTTTTTTTTCTTTGATAGTGCCTTTGCAGTTTTTTTTGTGAATTTGATTAACGGCAGATTCACATTACAACGATTCATCGATCTTTCTAAAAATGAGCAACGTGATTATATCGAAGCGTGGGCAAGCAATCCATTTTTGTTTGTGGCAATTCAAGCCATTAAAGGATTGATTGGTTTTAGCTATTATACCGGTAAAAATACTTGGGACGGCATTGAATACAATGGAAAGATGTTGAGGAATAGCTATCTTGCCTAAATTGAATGTAGAAACCAGTTATTCAAAGAACTGGACTGAAAGCCCAGATGTATGCATAATCGGTACGGGAGCAGCTGGATGTGTTCTTGCATACGAGTTATCAGAAAAAGGCAAAACTGTGGTTATGCTCGAGCGAGGGAATCATTATACCGTTGATGATATTAGGAAGATAGTAAGAGAGGAAGATCTCTCAAAATTTTGGAAAAATAGGGCAGTTTTCCTTTCACGAAATTATTCTGTAAATATAGCCCAAGGGGAATGCGTAGGTGGTTCTACCATCATCAATTATGGAATCTGTTTTGAGATTCCCCAGGCGGTTTTGTCATATTGGAATGTAGCCTTTGGATTGGATATAGCAAGCCGCGATCTACAGGATGCCTATAACCAGGTTAGAGAAAAGATTGGCATATCTACTCTCAAAGAAGAGGATGCTGGAGAGTCACACAAAAAACTACAAGACGGATGCAAGAAATTAGGATATTCTAGCGGTTGGATGGACAAAGCCTACGATTCTGCTAAAAAGGAAAAACATAATGCGATGACAGCTTACTTGGAAAAAGCTAATCCAGAAAGGGTTAAAGTTTTTGCAAACTGTACAGCTGACAAGGTAGTTGTGAAAAACAACAAGGTCCAAACCATAAAGGGATTCACCTATAACGAACAAACTAAACAATCATACACAGTAACAGTAAATCCAAAGATTGCCATTATATCTGCAGGGCCAATAGCATCATCTGAAATACTCCTAAGAAACAAACTTGCAAACTCCAACGATCAGGTAGGAAAGCATCTAAGCTTACATCCTTCAACATCGGTTATCGCCATGTTTGATGATAAAATAAATGGAGATGAGGGCATGGCAATGGCCTATTACTGTGATGAATTTAGTGTAAGGAAAACAAACAAACCTGGATTTATGATAGAGTCTGTTTTTGTTCCACCATCCCAATTTTCTATTGCAATACCGTCGTTTGGAGAAAAAAACTACGAATACATGAAAAAATACAATCACTGTGCGATGGCAGGAATCTTAGTTCACGATGAACCCAGTGGAACGATTTCTCTTAATTGGGGAGATAGAGCAGTAGTTGACTATAACTTGAGTACTATGGATCAATACAAAATGCTTGATGGACTAAAAGAAACTGCAAGAATTTTTTTTAGAGCAGGTGCAAGAAATGTAATAACTGGACATATCAAAGAAACTGTTCTTTGGAATGAGACTGAGCTGAGATTAATTGAAATGAGAGGTGCAGGAATGGGATCGCTTCAGATACAATCAGTCCACCCACAGGGTGGCAATCGAATGGGAAATGATCCTTCTAATTCAGTAGTAAATCCTAACTGCAGAACACATGAAATCGAAAATCTTTATGTCTGTGATGCCAGCGTCTTTCCAACCTCTATTGGAGTTAATCCACAATTTACAATAATGGCTATCGCTACTATTGTATCCAAACATATCAATGAAAAATATTTTTAACAATTCCAATTCCTCATTCTGGTGTAATAATAAACTTACAAATCTAAAAAAATATTCATAGCTGAAAAATCATAATAATAGCTTAATCTATGATATTATACTATTGGTTGTAATACAATCGTGAATTCAGTACATGATTGTCCATATCATTTTAATAATTCAAGAATTTATTATAAAATCGGAAGGGAGATAGGGCATTTGAAAAGGGCAATACTAAATATTTCTACATTTTTTCTACTTTTTTCAACAATTTTTTCACCAATTATATTTACACAAAATGTATATGGTTTAACTGAAATCCCTGTTGGTCATCTTCCATTTGATGTTGTTGTAAATCCAACCATTAGCAGAGCATACACAGTTGACTTAACAGACAATCAGGTATCAGTAATTGATGGTACACCCGGTTCAGCAACTGAAAATACTGTAATAGCTACGATACCAATAGGCAATAATCCTACTGGTATAACAGTTGATCCAACAACCAATAGAGTATATTCAGCAAATCAAGGCTCAAACACAGTTAGTGTAATTGATGGCACACCTGGTTCAGCAACTGAAAATACTGTCATAGCTACCATACCAGTTGGAAGTGGTCCTGTTGCTGCGGCAGTTGATACAATTACCCACCAAGTTTACGTTGGCAATATTTTTGCTGCTACAGTTTCCGTCATTGATGGAATGCCTGGATCCGTTACGGAAAATACAGTAATTGATACCATTGCTGTTGGTGGAGTTGCACAACGTGTTGCAGTTGATGAAGTTTTGCATCAAGTGTATGTAACTAATCCGTTTTCTAATACGATCTTTGTAATTGATAGTCTTTCTAATACCTTTACGGACACCATTACAGTTGGCGTATCACCTGTTGGGATAGTAGTTGATCCAACCACACACATGGTTTACACAGCAGATAAGAATTCAAATTCTGTTACAGTTATAGATGGTAATACTAATACGGTTGTCACTACAATCGTTGTACCAAATGGTCCTAATGGGATAGCTTTTGATTCAAATAACAACAGAGTTTATGTAACTAATGTCCAATCTAATACATTCACAGCAATAGATACAACCACAAATAATGTCGTAGGAACGATATTGGTGGGTCAAGGCCCAGGTGGTGTTTCTTTTGACACAAGTACTGACAGGATTTATGTAGCAAACAGACAATCAAACTCAGTTACAATCATTGATGATATAACAAATAATCCGCCTGTTGCTATTGCAGGTCCGGATCAAGTGGTCAATGAAGGGGTGCTAGTCTCTTTAGATGGTCTTGGCTTGGGTTTTGGTACATTAACTCTGATCTGGACTCAAACTGATGGTCCTCCTGTCCCCCTTTCAGATCCAAGTATCCCGAATCCTACCTTTACTGCACCTCAAGTAGGTTCTACTTCAGTACTTACCTTTGAGTTGGTTGTTAATGACGGGATCTTGGATAGTGCTCCAGATAGTGTAAATATTGTAGTTAGGGATATCACAGACTTTCAAGTTCCATTGAGTCCAACTCCACAGGGTCTTGAGGGCGATGTTGATGTAGGAGACCTCAATGCAGGTACAAGAATCAGGCTAGAGTATCTAACTCCTCCAGGGGCCCTACCATCAGGGGAGTTAAAGCAAACCGAGATAGCAACCAGAGTAGATGGAAATGACGTATCGTTTAGCTTCATAGTAAATTCGGCGACTCCAAGTAATTTGGTTGCGCCACCTATTGAGACTGCTTTATTTTTTGACATAAATTTTAACGGAATTGATTTTTCTAACCCAGCTAATTTCCCATCAGGCCAAACGCCAAAAAGTCGATTCTTAATTGACAGCAATTTTCCCTCAGATAACAGATTTACAGATGGCTGTCCTGTTGTTCCAATCTTTTTGTTAAATGAAATCAGTAATCAATGGGAACAGATAGGTGATCCGCTAAAGCCAAATACAAATAAAATTTTTGTTGCAAATGCTGCAGAAGGAACAGTTTCAATCATAGATGGTTCAGCAAACATGATAATAGATACCATTACTGTGCCTGGGGGTGTACATGAAGTAAGTTTTGATAAAACAACAAACTTACTTTATGTCTCAAATCCATTGTCTAGCTCTGTTTCTGTAATCGACTTGTCAGATAATAGTATAATCAAAACAATTCCAGTAGGTATTTCACCTGTAGAGGTAGATGTTGATACAGACCACAACCGAGTTTATGTGGCAAATCGAGGCTCTAACACCGTTTCTGTTATCGATACTTTAACAAACACAGTATTAACAACCATTCCAGTAGGAAGTACGCCAATTCAGGTTGAAATTGATCCAGGTACTAACCGAGTTTATGTAACTAATTTCTTTTCTAATTCGGTTTCTGTAATAGATGGCTCTACTAATACAGTAATAGCAACTATTCCTGTAGGATTTTTTGCAAGCGGAGTGGGAGTTGATCCTGCTACTCACAGGGTGTATTCTACAAATTTTGGTTCTAACACAGTTTCAGTGATTGATGGAAACCCCGGTTCCCCTACAGAAAATACAGTTATTGATACAATTGGGGTAGGTACTAATCCAGCTACTTTAGCAGTAGATCCAAATAGTAACAAGGTATACGTGGCAAATACTGTTTCAGATGACATTTCCGTAATTGACCGTTCTGTAAATGTTGTAATAGATACTATTCCTTCAGGCGATGGTCCAATTCTCATAGATATAAACCCAAACACCAACAGAGTAATCTCCACCAATCAAAACTCAGATGATTTAACCATCATCGATGGTTCGACAAACACTGTAATTGCCAACATAAATGTTGGTAACGGACCGATAGGATTATCTCTTAACTTAGATGTTCCAAACCCAGTAAGGGATCCTTCCACAGATGTTATAGATTCAGGTAGTGGGGATATACTTCAATGTTCATATCTGGCTGATCAGCCACATCTATCAAAATTTGCCATAGGTGGTATCAAGGCATTAGCTATTGGTGCGCTTGCAGGAGGTGGAGGTAGTCATGGTAGTCCATCATCATTTGGCCAATCTTCGTTTGCAATAATTTCTGGAGGCGAGGAAGGATTTGGCGGAATAATTAATGATAATGACGTTAACACGTTAGAGGAAACAAAGACATTCAAGGTTGGAGAAAAGGCTGTACTGCGATTTGACTTTACCGAAGGGGGAGGAATAGGAAAGATTGAACACATTGGACTGTACGCAAATGTTCGTGATGGACAAAAAAGACAAGACAGTGATGCTTACATCTATTATGACCCTCTAAAGTCTCCACAACTAACTGTACATGATCCAAACGGATTATTCTCAGAGGCAAACTTTGAACTATTACAGACAGATGTTACAAAGTTTGTGTTAAAATTTGAGCTAACCTTTGCAAAGCCTATGGCAAAGTCTGATCTTATACTAGAATCATGGAACATAAAAAAGTGGTCAACAATAAATAAAATTCCTAGCGCTATTGAGGTAATATCTTCAGGTATTATATCAGAGGAAGAATCAGAACCAGTGGAGACATTTCTCGAAGATGTGACTGATGACCAAGTAATTCCCGTGTGGGTGAAAAGCAACGCAAAGTGGTGGTCAGATGATAAAATAGATAATGACAATTTTATTTCAGGTCTAGAATATTTAGTTAATGAAGGAATAATCAAAGTATCATTACCAGAGGGAACTGATAACTCTATTTCAGAAGTACAGCCTTGGATTAAAAGTACTGCAGGGTGGTGGGCAGATGGAATGATCAGTGAGGATGAATTTATCACAGCAATTGAATGGATGATCACAAACAACATAATACAGGTGGCAGCATAAATGGCATCTAGATTACAAAGCATTACATTTGTATTTTTTGTCGCACTAATCTTGATAGTTCCTCTAAATTCTCAAAAAGCAAATGCTACCCATCTATCCGATGATACAAAATGGCAGCTAGTCTATGTTACTCATAATCCCACATGTAGTAATTATGATTTTCAAAACGTATCAAAGTATACTGAAATTACACAAAAATATCTAGAGTCATATCATTTTCCAAATTCAAATTATGATTCTCTTTGCACAACTCTAGGAAAATTATCATATAATTATAATATTCCAAAAGATCTTGATTTATTAATTATAATGCTTGATAATGACTTGGGCGAAGAAAGATTAAACTCTGTAAAACTGGGAGGATTATACGCTCATAGCGGTCTTGATAAAAATCTTAACCACGTTATCCTGGTCTGTGATTGCTCTAACTTTTATTATTCAGATCCAGTGTGGACTCTATCCCATGAATTATCTCATTTTGTTTTGTATTCGTTAAACTATGATTCAGAAATTATTGAGACACTAGTTCATACCTACGATAATACATATGATAAATGTACAAAGTCATATTCGTCAGAATGTAGTAAGGTAGTAGAAAAATTACGTGTTGATAATGCAGCGTATTCCTACTCTGTAATGCCGCCATACAACTCTGCCATTGGAGTTTTAGCATCTGAGACACAAGAAGGCGTTATTTCTCCCCAGTTAATTCAATTAAATAAATTCATTACACAATGGTGGTCAGAAGGAAAAATAAATGAAGCAGATTATGGCAATGCATTAGGATATCTAGTAAGTGAAGAGGAATTATCGGATATTAAATCAAGGGATATAATGTTTGCAGATGGGCCAGTTGATGATCCTGGTCCAAATTGGTTTGACATTATCAAATACCCTGGAACTAATAATAAAGAAAAAGTGTTTTCAATAATTCCTTATGATTTTGAATCGGATCTAAACAGAGTTTATGAAGATGATGATCTCCAAATTGGGTTGCCATCATGGTTTAAACAAACAGCAACGTGGTGGCTAGACGATAAAATAACAGATGACGAATTTACAAAGAGCGTCAAATATCTAAGGGATATGGGATTAATTCAACCACGGTAGATGAAAAAATCAAACGTCTTATAGTCTCCAGATTGCCTTTATAGATTTTGTTGTAGTGTTAACCTAGGACAAGAAAATGCGAAAAATTTATCGTTATATGACACTTGTAATTATACTACATATGAAACTTCCACAAAGAAAAGATACAACCCATTCTGGATTAATTCACGCACATTTTTTCTTTATAGATATAGTTGGATTATCTGACCCTTCAATGTCTACTAAAACTCAGATAAAAAAAATCGAGGTCCTAAACAGATGTATCTCTGAAACTGAAGTTTATACAAGCACTCCTAAAGAAAGCATTTTGACTCTACCTACAGGTGATGGCATGTGTTTAGGTTTTTTGCAGGGGCCAGAACTACCTTTACACCTTGCAGTTCAGCTTCAAGAAAAGCTTACAAAATATAATGTTGGAAAAATCCCCTCAGAAACCGTTCGAGCTAGAATTGGTCTTCACAGCGGAAACTGTTTTGTTGTAAAGGACATTAGAGGCCAAGACAATGTTTGGGGGCCTGGCATCATTTTGGCAAGACGGATAATGGACTTTGGTGATGATAACCACATTTTGCTTAGCCCAAGGCTTGCAGAAGATCTTAGAGAATTATCGGATGAATATCGCAAGATAATCAAACCTATTCATGACTTTACAATAAAACATGGGCAAACCATTTTGGTTTACTCTGCATACGGTGATGGTTTTGGAAATAAAAACCATCCAACAAAGGGTGCGGAAACTAGGAGCAAATATGGTGAAGAACTCCTCAAAATGCAAAAAACTACTACATATCCATCAATTCAAGTGGATCTTGCAATATTAGATCCAAAAAAAATGCTTGTACAGCACAAGCGAACCTATGAGGTTGCAAATATCTCTGATGAACCAATATACAATGTTTTACATGGAATTGCAACTGACGTGGAAAAATATTCCATAAATGATCTTAATGTACAGGTATACGATGAGAGCCACCGTGAGATGAAAATATCTAGCATTAATGTAGATAAACCAACATCAAAGGAGTTTACTACTGCATTTAACAAGCCAATTCTTAAGGGAGAAAATAATCGCATGTACACACTTGTTTATGAGGTAGAAGAGCCAGAGCGATACTTTGAGAATGCATTTTTGATTGATGTCTCCAAGTATGTTTTTAATTTCAAATATCCTGCAAATGGTTGTCAATGTAAACCTGTAGTCTATGATGTAAACCAAGAGACTGATGAAAAAACTAAATCAGAGAAACAACCTGAAATTCAAAAGATCGGAGAACATTATGTTGCAAAATATGTCCGAGATGAAAACATCAAAGGCGAAACCATTCGAATTGAATGGTAGTCTTTGTTTAGTCGTTCATCCACTGATTTGGTCTAGAAATTCGAGCTAAATGTTTCAGGATATGACTTTTTAGGCTCAAACAGAGATTGTTGTATCAAAAAAGCAAATGAACATTTATGTAAGAATTATCCATGTAAAACTCGTTGGCCTGTCGTAATACCACATTCCATAATGGATAAGATGAAAAAATATGTCCATACCCAACATATTTGCTGAATTGTTTTTCAATTTCTGGATGATTTTTAATCCATTTGTCCAACTCTTGGTATTCTTTTAACGAATGTAAGAAGTCATAATTTCTTAGTAATAGTGACCACGAATTCCAATATCGAGACTTGGATGATGATAGTAAAATCTCTTCCATGTTTGTTTTTTCTAAAGATTTAAGGAATGATTCTATTAGATTACAAAATAATTTGTACAGTTCTGGTTCCTTAACTTGTAATGTTTCCAATGTATTCATCTTCGTCCCATTAACCGAAGAGTAAATGCAAGCCCCCAGTCCCATGCTTGCTGATATATTCCTCTACCATACTCATAGATATCAAAAACATATGGAGTTATTTGTGGTTGGTCTTTGGAAACTTCAAATAAAATTTCTTCTAATGTTATTTTTTCATCCAAAATTTTATTTTCAATAATAGCATTTTTCTTTTTTTCACTATATCTTTGTAAATAGTTCATAGAATCTAATAGAATCTTTATTATTGTAACAATATCGTCTCTTTTTACATCAATTCCTTTTTTTTCGAGCCTTTTGAGTCGCTTCAGAGATTTTTGAATTATTTTGCGAATTTTGTGTGTGATTGAAACTATGACAGTTGGTGATGCCTGATTGAAATTATTGCTGGAATATAGTAGTTGGACTTTGGATTTCATAGAAGAAAAATTATTTTCCATAGCAAGTTTTTCAAGTTCCGTCTTATCAAAAATTTCTTTAATTTTAATTGGCTGAATAATTGATAACTGCTCAGAAATTGTTTCATAGTCTTTATGGATAGTAATTAATTTTTGCTCGTCTTTTCGCATTATGATGTCAACTAAGGTTTGAACACTTTGCATCATAGTATTGTCTCGGATTGATAGCGTTGGCTTTTCTTTTGGATCAATTATTACAAAACTCTTATCCACTCTGGATGTGCTTTGTTCTGGTACTTGGATTATCTCATATTGAGGTTGTCTTTGGGGATCACTCACCATAGTGGAAAATGAAACGAGTCTCAAATATGGAGGCATAACAGCTAACAGATTCTGAAGTAAAAACACTTCATCTGTTTTTACTAGAGCTATCTTGCTTTTAGTAAGTAATCTGTGTAGTAGTTCTCCAAGCGTTCCCACATCTAATTTTTTTAAAATATCAAAATTTGGAGGCAATTTTTTTGGTTCAATTTGAATAGGTTTTAGCTCTCCACGAATGGAATCATCTTTTACAAAATAAGATTCAAAAATCCTTGAATCAAACCCAATTTTTTCAAAATCAGATATTGATATTACAAATGTATGATTGTATATTGTTCCCATCCTTCCATCATATCCAATTCCTATTTTTAGAATACTGTATGCCGCTTTTGTTTTTCCTAAAATTAACAAGGAACGGGCTTCTTTGAGCTCATTGAGATTACCCCCTAATGGGTAAAGATATCCCTCAAGGCTTGAAATTGTATCATCTGAAACTCCTGCACTTTTTGCAATTATTTGGTATCCTTTTTTTTTCTCAGTCTGGGCTGAGGTGTAGAGGAATTGTTCGCACTTTACCATTTGAAACTCATCCCATATTATTGATAATCCAGAAAATTAGGTTTGAATAATTATCAGCAGAATATTGTAGTGGAGTTAGTAGGCTCCTTTGTTCTTGTGCTACTTCGTTATCACGATTAGGAGTTGGCTCAACATGTACTCGAAAATATTCTCTTTTACCTTTGTGTAACATGTTAAGTGTTATATAAAATTGAGGCATTGTTTTTTTCAATAATTCCTCAGTTGATTCAGATGTTCCATCTGGTAATCTGTCAGCCTTGGTTAGTAATATCGCAATTGGTACTGTGATTTTTCCATCCGCTGCTTGTTTTATTGCCTGTTTGAATTGTACAATTGAATTTAGCAGTTGGGAGTAACGTAGTTGATTTTTATCCCAATTTTGAAAATCTTTGCAGTCAAGAACAATTACATATAATTTGGAAAATATTATGTAAGTCAATGGACCATATTGTATACTTCTTCCTTTCCCCTTTCCTTTTGTAATTACATTGTGAACTCTTTCTTCTGTGGTGATATCTGGACCAAGACACAAAATGTCATAGTCTTCTCCAGAAATATCTCTAATTCGAAGTTTAATCGACTTACCTAACGGCTCTTTTCTTGCAATTTCAAATTCAATTTCATTTGTTTCAAGTGAAGGAGTTGGCGAGGGAAAATTTCCTGAAAGCATACTTGCTTCAGTACTAGCAAGAAAATCATTTCCGACTAGGACGTTTGCTTCATAGTCTGGATGTTTGTTGATAAAATCTTCATACATAGTTCTTTTAATCAGTGTGGCTGCAACAGTTTTTCCACTTTCTGGAGGACCTAGAAATGCAACCATTCTTTCATTTTCAAATTCCTTCTTAGCAATATCTAAGGTAGGATCTATTTCGCTCATGCATTCACCTTTAGTTGTTTTCTTGTTGCTTGTTCAAACATTTTTTTAAATCCTTCATAATTGATTACTCGATAACCCTTTTTATTCTCTATTGAAGGCATTGCAAGTTTTATGCAAATTCTTGCAGCGCCTACATTTTTAAAATAATTTTCTGAAAAATGTACTTTCTCATATTCTGTCAATACATCTAGTGCATCAATTATCGAGTTATCTAACTGTCTAATTGTAAGGTAACCAAATGAATTCAACTCATCTGAAAACTCGTTTAGCGTATGAGGCGTTGATTCTTCCCTTAGTGGGAATCTCCATTTAAGATAAATTTCTAGATTTTTTGCATTAATTTCCCAGCTTCCTTCTGGAAAATCCTCCTTTTGAATTGGAACTATTGATACTTGATTTGCTACTGTTTGTTTTTCTAAAATTTTTTCTCTTTCTAGTGCATCGATTCTATTTCTAATTGAAATTTCAGAAAGATCTACTCCTTTCAAATCTGAAACAATATTTTTTAGTAATCTCTTTCCACCGCGAATCTGTTTTTTAATTTGATTATCAATTGTTAATCTGTGCAATTTTTCAAAAAATGGAGCCTTTATTCCAGTTTTTTGGTCTAATAATTCAAGACTCTCTAATACCACTTCTGCAATATTCCTATTGTATCTCTGTGGGTCTTGTTGAACCAGCTCATCCCATATCAACTCCCAGTCAAACCCACCATGCTGGAATTTGTCAGGTAGACTGGAGTTTTTTTGTATCAGAGTATTCATATCTTGAATATCTCCTTCTCGACTAGCCACAGACTTTAGAAGAAAAACATATTCATTTCTTAGCAAGAATATTTTGACATTGTCATAATCCAAAATATCTGCAGTATCTCTCATAGCAGAAGACAGTGACAAGTCCTTTAGAATATTTTTAGTGAATAAATCAATTCTACTTCTTTTCTCAGAATGAACCAATATTTCATCAGGATAAATTCTCCTGTCTTCTTCACTGAATTTGGTTTTCTTTACTGGCTCGTATCCTAATTCCTTTAGTACATTGATTAGTGCATTAAAGTCATTTTCATTTTCAACAATTATGTCACAATCTTTTGTTCTTGGCTTTAGTCCTTTGATTCTCATGTTTTCCCCACCAAACAAATACAATCTTAATTTCTGTGGCGACTTTTTTCCAATTTCTTCAAACAGCGATGGATATGCAGAAGGAAGAGTATATTCATCTTGAGAAATTTCATATAATTCTGCTTTTTCTACAAATTCATTCCAAGGTAAGAAAAGTTCTGCGTTTTTTGGTTCTGTTCCTCTCAGGTATCCTTCTATATCTGTCCAAACATCTGCAACCCCAAATGATTTTGAAATTTCACGTAAATTAAGAATGTCCATTTTTGATTTATTTTTTAGATAGAAAACAATTGTTATTGCTAAAGCAGTTTTATCATTTGCTTTTTTGGCAGCTACAATAGAATGTATTAGAACATCGCCAATTGTAATTGGTTTTTCTTGTTCAATATAGTAATCATAAACGGTATGATACTCAATTCCAAAGTCTCCAAATATAGAATATGCAGTGAGTGCCCCTTCAGACCCAATTCCTTTTGGTACCTTTGTTAAGGTTCCAGATGTTCCTTCGAATAGTACCTCAACGTTACCACTAGAATCTATTTGTTCTCTTTCAGTTTTTAGAGTATTTGCAAAAAGTAATAATTTATCATCTGTTTTGTTTAGACTAAGAATGTCTCCTTCCTTCTCAATTACTCCTATCGATTCTAGCTCGGAAATTGCACGGTAAATTGTGGCTCTCGATAATCCTGATATAGTTTCGATGGCATTAATTGAAATGGTTTCGGTCAAGTAGGAGATTATTTTCTCATTTGATTCATGTAGGAGCTTTTCAATATCCCATCTTTTTGCCAGATCTCGAAAGATTATTGCCTTTGTTCCTTGTTGGAACTTGATCTCTTTGCCATCCTTTATGACATACCCTTGTTTTGTCAAATCCTTTATCAGTGAATTAAACTGCCAATCCTTTACTCCTACAATCTCCTTTAACGCATCTACATTTGTGGTTCCGGCATTTACTGCTCTGAGGATCTGTATTGAACTTGTATTCATTTAGTATCATTACACCACAGTTACTTAAATAGTTTTGTGGTTTTATGATACTAAATTATCAGATAAACACCTATTATTCCGGTTTTTTGGAGGGGGGGG
>Ga0247727_10009147_pt1 | contig 18093 bp, 18 predicted proteins | sample WisWelCaveWW1625_FD_202498 | JGI IMG/M metagenome (GOLD analysis project Ga0247727, IMG submission 202498) | Biofilm microbial communities from Wishing Well Cave, Virginia, United States - WW16-25 | ecosystem: Environmental > Aquatic > Deep subsurface > Groundwater > Cave microbial mat | place...
CCTGCCTCTTCCGGGTACGGGAAAACCAGAACTTTTATTGGCTTGTGGCTGCTGGTCATGGCGGCGCCAGCGCGACCGCAATGGGACGATCAGAGAAGCCTGGCGTAACTAGCAATCCCGTGCGGCGCCGGCTTAGCGGCTCCCGCAAGAACTCCGGAAGCTCCCCGAGTTCCGACGGGCGCACCCGCCAGATCCCGGCCCGGCGCACTTCCACGTCCCGATTGGCCAGGAACAGGCCCTGCAAAGAAGCCGGCGGATCGCCGGTGACGGACGTGATCTCGACAAGGCTCCCCGCCGCCATGGCCATCCGAGCCGGCACAACGGGCAGGTACTCCAGGGAAGGAACGCGGATCTGAGTTCGCGCGCAGGCGCCGCCCCCGAGGCGCCAGATCAGTTGCACATCGAGAGCGCCGTATCGCACCAAATGAAGGGTCAGGCAAAAGTTCAGCGACGAGCCCGGTTGGGGACGGGTCTTGGCCCACTCGGTTCGCCCGCCGCAGCGAATCAGGAACAAAGCCACCAGCGGTTCAGCCGCCTGAACCAAGCCCGACCAGGCGCGGTTCGGGTAGCCGGTAACCCACTCGCCACAGAGCGTTACTTCCAGGCGGGTCACCGCTTGCCCCGCCGCAGCGCGGCACGCAGGCCCTCGACCTCGCGCGTGTTCAGCACGTCCTCGGGGCCCAGCCAGCCGCGGCGCGCGGTTTGCACCCCGTACTTCATGTTCTCCAGGTGGCGCAGGTGGTGCGCGTCAGTCGAGATCACGAACTTCGCCCCTTGCGCTTGGGCGGCCCGCACCATTGCCGAGGACAGGTCCAGCCGCTCGGGGCTGGCGTTGATCTCGAAGTGGATGTTGCGCCGGGCCGCTTCCCCCGCCACTCGCTCAAAGTCGAACCCGAATCCCTCGCGCCGCAACAGAAGGCGGCCCGTCGGATGACCCAGGATCTGGAGATACCGGTTCTCCAAGGCGCGCAGCAGCCGGTCCGTCATCGCCGCCGGTTCCATGTTCAGGAAGCTGTGGATGCTGCCCACCACCACGTCCAGTTGGGCCAACGCCTCGTCGTCCAGGTCCATTCGGCCGTCCTGGCGAATGTCGCACTCGCACCCGGCCAGGATCGGAAAATCCAGCTCGGCCGCCGCTCGCCGGACCTGCTGGATCTGCGCCACCAGGCGTTTCTCATCCAGCCCATTGGCCATGGCCAGCGCCTTGGAATGATCCGTGATCGCCAGGTATTGATAACCCATGGCACGCGCCGCCTCCACCAGCTCCGCAATCGTGTTGCGTCCGTCCGTCTCGACGGTGTGCGCGTGCAAGTCGCCGCGGATCTGCTCGAGCTCGACCAGCTCCGGCAGACGATCCTCCGCGGCGGCTTCAATCTCGCCGCCATTCTCGCGCAGCTCCGGGGGAATCCACTTCAAGTTTAACTTTAAGTATATCTCCTCTTCTGTTTCACCGCCGACCTTTACATCGTCGCTTGTCCGGAACAGGCCGTACTCGCTCAGCTTCAGCCCCATCTGGATCGCCCGGTTCCGCAAGGCCACATTGTGTCCTTTGCTGCCCGTGAAATACTGCATGGCGGAGCCGAAGCTCCCCGGCTCGAGCACCCGCACGTCCACCTGGATGGCCTCGTGCCCGATCTTGGCGCTGGTCTTGTTTCCCCCGCGGGCCAATACTTCCCGGACCTTGGGGAAGGCCAGGAAGCGCTCGAGCACCGCACCCGGATCGGGCCCCGTCACCAGCAGATCCACATCCCCGACCGTCTCCCTACCCCGCCGCAAGCTTCCCGCCGGAGTGACTCGCTCGACACCCGGGGTCTGGGCCAGGTACGCGGACAATTCCGCCGCCACGCGATCGGCGTGATCGAGCAGATACCGCGAGGCGCTGCGCCGGTAGCTCTCGATCGAGCGGAGAACTTTCTGCTCGAGTTTCTCCCCCATGCGCGGCAGCAGCCGCAGCTTGCCTTCGCGGCAGATCCGCTCCAGGTCGTCGACACTAGACACCCGGTAGTGCTCGAACAGCAGCGCGATGCTCTTGGGACCCAGTCCCTGGATCTTGAGCAACTCGAGCGCCGTGGGCGGATACTTCTGCAGCATCAAGTCCCGTCGCTCAAAGCTGCCCCGCGCGACGATTTCCTTCAGCACCGCGGCCAAGCCCTTCCCGATCCCCGGGATGACGGTCACGTCCCGCTCCGGGTCGGCGACCATTCCGGCCACCCGCTCGGGAAAGGTTTCAATCACCGTCGCGCCGTTGCGATAGCTGCGGATGCGAAACGGATCCTCGCCGGCAATCTCCATCAAATCGGCGGTCTCCGACAAAAGAGCGGCGATCTCGATATTCTCCATGGGCGCCCGCGTGCGTTCAGTGTAGCAAGCCTGCTCCCAACTGCAAACGATTCTGACGAACAACGATGAGTACAACCGATGGTCTGGGGAGAAGCAGACCCGCATCTGGCAAGTCCAGACCGATATCGTTGAAGAAACCGCGAAGGAACGGTTGGACCCGAACGCCCTTGGAATCCGCTACCCCGAAATCGAGTCCATCTGCCGGGAGATGAAACACCGGGCCAACGAGTACCGAACCCGGAACCTGGACGTTCTCAACCAAGATCAGAAGGCGAAGCTAAAGGTTCTGGAAGACGCCATGAAGTTGGCCCCGGTCATCTCGGAAGCTCAGTTTGGGAATCTGATCGGCGGATACAGTTCGGCCCCCTCCACCTTCACAGGCAATTCCACCGGGATCGGCGGCTCCCTGATCGGTGGAATCATCGGCGGCGCGAGCGGATGCTATCTGCCGTTTCCGGTTGGTTTGATCCGCGCTGGAGATTTCAATTCACCCCCGGCGAACGGCAACCTGATTCCGCCAAGCCACATGGTCGGGCCCACGGCGCAAACTCCGATGTACCGCACTTCACACCGTTGGTTCGATGCCACGAAGTTCGTTAGCACACCCGAACGGGCCAGCCCGCTGAAGTGACGGGGTGGAGCGCATGAGACCCTAGCCCCCCTGTCACGCCCTTTCCAGAAATTTCTTCCCCGTGTTTTCAATACCCTGCCGCTCCCGCCCCCTCCACCCCCTTGCTCTACCCTGTATCCTGAAGATAGAGTCGCGAGCGTGGCGCCACGCGCTCCGTAGTCTGGTGTTTGCGCCTCTGGCGGGTTAACCGCACAGGGGCTTGCCGCCCTTCGGGTTCTCAGCAATAAGGAGAGGGGCGGGACAAGTAGTCCATCGATGGACGAGCTGGATCCGAAAGGCTGACCCTTGCTGGAGAGCGGCCCTTAAATGGGCGCCGATTCACCTCTCCCGAATCTCCAGCCGTTAAGGTCCCCTAGTAGGATCCACACACCCCGGCTATCCGCGGGAGCCGCTCCCCGGATAGCCGGCTCGGAGCACCCCGAATTCGCACCCCCTCCCAACGCCGCAGTGTCTCCAATTCAATCAACAAGTCAACAAATCAACCAATCAACAAGTCCTAGGATTAGTGCTAGAATGCCCCCATGGCCACCCGCCGAAGGTTCCTCGCCTCCCTGGGCGCCGCCGCCCTGGCCGCCGGCGCCGAGTCCCCCCAACAGCGCCTCGAGAGGCTGCTCCAGGACCTCCTCATCCTCGACGCCCACATCGACACCCCCTGGCACATCGTCGACGAGGCCTACGACTTCGGCGTCGAGCACGACTACTACGAAACCGACCTGCCCCGCCTGCGCCGCGGACGCGTCGCCGCCGTCTTCTTCGGCGTCCCCGCCCAGCCCCAGGACCACCCGCCCCAGCTCTGGGTCGAGCGCTCGCTCGACCTCCTCGACGCCGTCCACGAGGCCTCCCGCCGTTACCCTCAAGACCTCGAGGTCGCCTACACCGCCGCCGACATTCGCCGCCTCCACCGCCAGGGCAAGGTCGCCGCGCTACTCAGTATCGAGGGCGGCCACCAGATCCAGGACGACCTGCGCATCCTCCGCACCTACTATCGCCTCGGCGTCCGCTACATGACCCTCACCCACTTCCGCGCCAACAACTGGGCCGACTCCGGCACCGACCGCGCCGTCCACAACGGCCTCTCCCGGTTCGGCCGCGAAGTGGTGGCCGAGATGAACCGCCTGGGGATGATGATCGACGTCTCCCACGTCTCCGACAAGACCTTCGCCGACGTGATCGAGACCAGCCGGTCCCCGGTGATCGCCTCGCATTCCTCGGTCCGCGCCGCCTGCGATATCCCCCGCAACATGAGCGACGGGATGCTGCGCGCGCTGGCCCGCAACGGCGGCGCGATCTTCATCAACTTCAGCGTCGCCTATCTGGACCCCCAAGCTTGGGAAGTCTTCTCCGGCTACCGCGACCAGCGCGACCGCGAGATCGCCGACCTGATGATCCAGCAGGCCGGCAACCCGAAGCGATTCGAGCTGAAGCGGGCCATCCAGCAGCGCTATCGCCGCTCGCTGCCGCCGGTCGACCAGCAGGCCGTCCTGCGCCACATCGATCACGTGGCCAAGCTGGTCGGCGCCGGCCACGTGGGCCTGGGATCCGATTATGACGGCATCTCGGGCATGGTCCCCCGAGGATTGGAAGACGTCTCCCGGTTTCCGGTGATCGTCCGCGGCCTGATCGAGATGGGCTACCCGGACGCCGATATCCGCAAGATCATGGGCGAGAACATGCTGCGCATCATGGAGCGCAACGAAGAAGTCGCCCGGGGGCGATCATGATCAGCCGCCGCGTCTTTCTTGCGCAATCCGCCGCCGCGGCCGCTCTGGGGGCGGCGGGCGACCGCAAAAAAATCGCCGCGCTGTCGACCACCTATCACCTGCGCTCGCACAGCGACAACTTCATCACCCGGTTCCTGGAAGGATACTGGATCGACGAACAGTTCCACGCCCCGCCGTGCGACATTGTTTCGCTCTACACCGAGCAGGTCCACTCCAACGACATCAGCCGGCGTCTCGCCGCCGCTTACGGCTTTCGCATCTGCCCCACCATCGCCGAGGCCCTGACCTTGGGATCCGGCCGGCTCGCCGTCGATGGGGTCCTGCTCATCGGCGAGCACGGCGACTACCCGGTGAACGAGAGGCTCCAGAAGCTGTACCCGCGCTACGAGTACATGAAGCAGGTTGTGGAAGTATTCCAGAAGTCCGGCCGGGCGGTTCCGGTGTTTGTCGACAAGCACCTTTCCTACGACTGGGAAAAGGCGCATTGGATGTACGGCCAGTCGCGCAAGCTAAAGTTCCCCCTGATGGCCGGCTCGTCCTGCTCGGTCAGCTTTCGCCGGCCCGAGCTGGACTTTCCTCTCGACGCCCCGTTCGAGGACGCCCTGGCCGTGGGCAGCGGATGGGTCGAGGACGGCGGCATCTTCCACAACCTCGAGGTCCTGCAGTGCTTCGTCGAGCGCCGGAAAGGCGGAGAAACCGGCGTGGCCGCCGTCGAGCATCTGGAAGGCGCGGCCGTGTGGAAGGCCGCCCAAGCCGGCCTCTGGTCGCGCGCGTTGCTCGAGGCGGCGCTCACCCGGGCAGAGAAGCTCGGCCCGGGCCGCCCCGAGGACATCCGGAATCCGGTCCTCTGCCGGATCCAGTACCGGGACGGATTCCGCGCCGCCGTCCTGATGCTTCCCGGCCTCGTCCGCGAGTACCTGTTTGCCGCCCGCGTCTCTGGCCGCCTCCATTCCACGCTCTGCTACATCCCCACCCAGAACTCCAACAACTTCAGCCCGCTGGTGGACTCGATCGCCCGCATGTTCACGGCCGGCCGGCTCGACTATCCCGTGGAGCGCACCCTGCTCACCACCGGGGCGCTGGCGTTTCTGATGGAATCCCGCCAGCAGCGGCGGCGGCTGGAGACCCCGGCTCTGAAGATCGCCTACCGCGCTCCGGTCCGATCCTACTTCGCTCCCGGGAGGGGATCGTAGGTGCCCCAGACCGACTGGCCCAGCGAAGTGGTTGCCCCCGGCGCGCGGGTGGAGAAGATCTTGTCCGGCTTCGAGTTCGCCGAAGGACCCGTCTTCAGCCGCCTGGGTTTTCTGCTGTTCACCGACCTCCCGCGCAGCCGCATCCTCAAGCACACGCCGGGCGGCCCGCTCGAGATCTTCCGCGAAAACTCGAACCGGGCCAACGGCCTGACCTTCGACCGCCAGGGGAGACTGCTGGCCTGCGAGGGCGGCGCCGGCCGCCTCACCCGCACCGAGAAGAACGGCGTCATCACCGTGCTAGCCGACCGGTTCGAGGGAAAGCTGCTCAACGCGCCTAACGACATCGTCCACGCCATCGACGGCAGCGCCTACTTCACCGACCTGCGCCCGCGCAATGCCGCGCCGGACCCGGCCCGGGTGGACTTTTCCGCCGTCTACCACATCACGCGCCCAGGCGGACTGCGGCTGGCCGCCCGCGACCTGGCCCGCCCCAACGGCGTGGCCCTGTCCGCCAACCAGCAGACCCTCTTCGTCGCCGACAGCGAGGGCCAAAACGTCCGGGCTTACCAGATCGCGCCCGACGGCGCTCTGACGGCCGGCCGCGTGGTTGCCGAGCTGAAGCACGACCGCCCGGGAGGTCCCGACGGGCTGAAGACCGATGAGAACGGCAACCTGTTTGTCGCCGGACACGACGGCGTGTGGATCTTCGACTCGACTGGACGGCGCCAGGGCCTGATCCCCGTCCCCGAGCAACCCAGCAACCTGGCCTGGGGCGACGACTATCGCGCCCTGTACATCACCGCGCGAACCTCCCTATACCGCATCCGCATGAGGTTCACCGGCACTCGAACTTTCTAGCCGGCCGCTAATCAAATCTTCACCACCTGGTCCTTCAGAAACTGCGGGGGAAAGTCGACTCCCAGCCCCGGCGCCTCCGGCGCCCCCCATTCGGCCAGACTGTGCTTCCAGCCGCCCGCAAAGATGTCCTTGTACAACTCGGTTTCCCTGTTGCCCTCTTCCATGATCAGGAAGTTCGGAATGGACGCGGCCACGTGCATGCTGGCGGCGGTGCAGACTGGGCCGTTGGGATTGTGCGGGGCGATGGTGACGTAGTGAGCGTCGGCCATGGCCGCGATCTTTTTCATGGCCGTGATCCCCCCGGTGCGGGCCGCGTCGGGCTGTAGAATCCGCGCTGCGCCCTTGGCCAGCACCTCGCGGTAATTCCAGTGGGATTGAAGGCCCTCCCCGGTGGCGATGGGGATGTTCGTCGACCGTTGGATCGCCGCCATGGCGTCGACGTTTTCCGGCGGCACCGGTTCCTCGAGGAAGAACGGATCGAAGGGCTCGAGCATCTTGACGATGCGCCCGGCCGAGGCGATGTTGAACTTGCCGTGCGCCTCCACGCAGATATCGAAGTTGGGGCCGCCCTCGCGGATGCCGCGAATCATCTCCCGTACCTCGTTGAGCACCGTGGTGCTGAGCTGACGGTCCAGGCCCGGATAGGGGCCGAAGGGATCGTACTTGCCGGCGGTGGCCCCCTCGGCAATCAGCTCCCGCGTTCGGCGCGCGTAAGCCTCCGCCGTGCGCGGGATGTTGCCCCAGCGGTAGCTGGCGTAGATCCGCAGCCGGTCGTGCGCCTTGCCGCCCAGCAGCTTGTAAACCGGCGCTGCCAGCTTCTTGCCGACGATGTCCCAGAGAGCGATGTCGATGGCGCTGATGGCGGCGAAAAGGGTTCCGCCCAGCGTGTTCTCCTCGACCAGGTACATCCGGCGCCAGAGCTTCTCGATGTCCCAGGCGCTCTGGTTCAGGACCAGCTTGCCGCATTCGCGGATCTGCGCCACGACCGCGCTGGCGGTGGGCGGACTGGTCCCCTCGCCCCAGCCGTGAATCCCCTCCGCGGTCTGGACGCGGGCGCAGACAATGTCCGAACGCCGCCCGATCCGCAGGACGAAGGGCTCGACCCGCGTAATCTTCAGGGTCCCGCTCGCCGCCTCCGCGGCAAACAGCGCCGGCGCGCTCCATCTCAACGCCACCTGCGCCGAGCCGGCCAACCATTGCCGTCGATTCAGCATGACCGTTGCTCCCCAGCCTCGGCCAAACCGCCGGCTGCCGATCCCGCCGGCCGGTTACGCCGCCGCTCCCTTGCCCTTCTCCCTGCGCTTCTTGGCCCAGTACGCTGTCATGCGAAGTGATTGAGCCAATCGAGCCTCCGACGACCGGCCCCTTCTCCGGCGGCTCCTCTTCCCGCCCCCGGTCTTGCGGCCCGGGGGCCGCCCCCGCCTCTTCACCTCCGAGGTCAGGATCTCAATCGCGCGATTTAGCTTGTCGCGCTCTGCAATCAGTAATTGAAGCGCTTTGCTTGTCATAGTCAGATATCCTACCACGGTCTCGGGCGAGAATACCGGCTCTGACAAGAAAAAAGAGGGCGCCATGGATTACTGCCTGCTGGCGGGAACCGAATTGAAGGTCTCCCGCGCTTGCCTGGGGGCGATGACTTTCGGCTCTCAGGTCGACGAGGCCGCCGCGCGAAGCCTGGTCGATCGCTGCCTGGACGCCGGCATTAATTTTTTCGACACCGCCAATTCCTATAATCGCGGCGCCTCCGAGGAAATCCTGGGCCGGATCCTCGACCAGCGGCGCGACCGCGTGGTGGTGGCCACCAAGGTCTTCAATAAGACGGGGGAAGGTCCTGATGACAGGGGCCTCTCCCGCGCCGCCATTCACAAGGCCATCGACGCCAGCCTCTCGCGATTGCGGACCGATTACATTGACCTCTACTATTTCCATCAGCCGGCTCGATCGTCTACAATCCGCTGGCCGGAGGACTGCTGACCGGCAAGCACAGCCTTCCCTCCGGGCCGCTGGCGGGGACCCGATTTGATGGCAACCGCATGTACCTGGACCGCTACTGGCACGAGCCGAATTTCCAAGCCGTCGCCGAGTTGGGCCGTATCGCCGCCTCGAGCGGCCGCACGCTGGTCCAGCTTGCCTTGCGCTGGGTCCTTCAACAATCGGGTGTCGATGGAGTGCTGATCGACGCTTCCCGGCCCGAGCAACTGGAGGAGAACCTGAAGGCCGTCGAAGGCCCGCCCCTGGAGCCGCCCCTTCTCGAAGCCTGCGACCAGGTCTGGACGCGCCTGCGCGGCGTCACCCCTCAATACAACCGTTGACCCCCGCCTGGTAGTATTCTAAGACTATGAGGCGCTGGCTGCCGGCGGCGTTGCTCTTCCCGCTCCTGCTCATGGCCCAAAGACCAAAACCTTCGCGCGAGCAGATTCTGGAGCACCTGGCTAAGATGCGCGTCACCGAGCGAGGGATGATGAATGTGTCCCCGCGCGAGGGCGAATACCTTTCCGATCTGGTCAAGAAACTGAAGGCGCGGCGGGTCCTCGAAATCGGCACCTCCAATGGCTACTCCGGCATCTGGCTGGCGCTGGGGCTGCGGGAAACCGGGGGCACGCTGCTCACCCTCGACGTGGACGAGGGCCGCCGGTCCCTGGCTTTGCGCAACTTCAAAGCCACCGGTCTCGACGACGTGATCGAGTCGCGCCTGGGCGACGCCCTGAAGTTGCTGCCCAGCCTGCCAGGGCCCTTCGAGCTGGTCTTCATCGACGCCTGGAAACCGGACTACAAGAAATACCTGGACTTGACGCTGCCCCTGGCGCCCTCCGGCGGCGTCATTGCCGCCCACAATGTCGAGTCCCACCCCCAGGAGATGCAGGATTTTCTGGAAGCCATCCGCGTCCACCCGCAATTGCGAACCGAGATCGTCAAGGTGGGACCGGCTGGATTGTCGATTAGCTACAAAAAGTAGCCGGAGTTTCGCCATCTTGATCTCTTCCTGCGGCTTGTCCGACCCGGGCTGCGAGCGGCCCGAAAACGAAGACCGAATCCTGCTCGACGAGGATCTGGGCCTGTTCGCCGTCGCCGACGGCATGGGCGGCCATGCCAGCGGCGAGGTCGCCGCCACGATGGCGCTGGCTGCCGTCAGGCATTGCGTCCAGTCCTCGCGGGATCGCCTGGACGTGACCTGGCCGTTCGGCTACAACTTCAGCCTGTCCCTTGACGAGAACCGCCTCTGCACCGCTTTCCAACTGGGCAACCGGCAGGTGTGGATCCGCTCCGATCAGGCCCCTGAGCACGCCGGAATGGGGACCACCCTGACCGCGGTCCTGATCCGCGAGGACCGGGCGGCAGTGGCCAGCGTCGGCGACAGCCGGGCCTATCTGTTCCGGGGCGGCCAGCTCGACCAGCTCACCGTCGATGATACCTGGGTGGAAGCCATGATCCGTCAGGGGACCCTCGATCGCCAGCGAGCCCGGGAACACCCCATGCGCAGCGTCCTGACCCAGGCCGCCGGCGCGCGGGAAGCGGTCGAGGTGCGGACCATCGAGCGACCCCTGCGCGACCAGGACTTGCTGCTGTTGTCGACCGACGGGCTGCACGCCGTGGTGGAGGAGGAAGCGATCCGCGCCGCCCTGGCCTCGGGCGACAGCCTCCCGCCAATGGCCCGGCGCCTGATCGAAGCAGCCCGCGCCAGCGGCGGGCCCGACAACGTCTCTTGCATCCTAATACGATATAGCCAGAGCGCGCCCTGACCACCGCTCTCGGGAACTGTTGCTACTCAAACCCTAGCAGAACAAATACTTGCGCCACCTATCATCCCCGCGGCCGAGCAGTCGCATCAGGTGACGGCTGGTGTGCAGATTGAAGGGACGCGGAGCTCGGGTCAGCCGCATGCCGGCTTCCTCCGGCATTCGGTCTCCCTTGCGGTTGTTGCAGCGATGGCAGCAGGCGACCAGGTTTTCCCAGATGGATTCGCCCCCGCGGGAGCGGGGCCGCACGTGGTCCAGGGTCAGCTCCGCGGCGGGCAGCAGGCGCTCGCAGTACTGGCACGTGTTGCGGTCGCGAATCAGGATGTTCTTGCGGGAAAGGGCCCGCGTCTGGTGCGGGATCCGCCGGTATTCCAGCAGCCGGATCACCGACGGCAGCGGGATGGCGCGGGTGGCCGAGCGCACAAACTCCCTCGACAGCTCCTCCGCCGAAGCCGTGCCTTTCAGAAGCAGGATCAGCGCCCGCCTCGCCCCACACACGTGGATCGGCTCAAAGCTGGCGTTCAACACCAGAACCGGGCTTTGCAGCAAGCTCAGACCCCGCATGCCGCCTCCCGCCGCAAGGGCTCGGGCTTCGGCTCCACCCCGCGCCGCCGCGCCCGCGCCAGCGCCACCACCACCACCCGTGTGGCCCCCGCTCGCCGCAGAACCAGCGAGCAAGCCCCGGCCGTCGCCCCCGTTGTAATCACGTCATCCACCAAGGCAATCCTCTTCCCCAGGACCCGCTCCGGGCGCCGGACTCGGAACGCTCCCCTCACATTCAGGCGACGCTGTTGGTAGGTCAAGCCGGTCTGCGTCTCGGTCGCTCGCTCGCGCCGCAGCAAGCCGCCGTCCCAGGGCAGAGCCGTGATCCGGCTCAACTCTCGCGCCAGCAGCTCCGACTGATTGAAGCCACGCCGCCGCTGCCGCCCCCGGTCCAGCGGCACCGGAACCAGCAGGTCAACCGGACCTGCCTCGGTCAGGATCTCCGCCAGCCGGGCCGCCAGCGGCGCCGCCAGCGGCCGCATCCCGTCGTATTTGAGCAGGTGGATCAGTTGCCGCAGGGGACCTTCATAAGCCCCCCAGCCGCGGCCCCAATCGAATTCCGTGGCGGCCCGCCGGCAGAGCCCGCACAGGTGCGCGCCATGCAAGGGCGCCGGATTCTCAAATGGCAACCCGCACCGGCTGCACCGGCTTTCCGCGTCGTCCAACGGCCGCGGGCTGGCCAGGCATCCGGGGCACACCGGGACGCGCGAAAAGCGGACCAGCGGCGAGGAACAGATCCGGCAGTCCTCCGGATAAAAGACGGAAAAAAGCGCGTGGGGAAACTGGGCCGCCAACTGGCGCCAGAAGGGCCGCTCCGCCACCGATTGGCCACTACTCGAGAAGACTCACCTCCCGGCGTCCTCGCCGTCGGCGAGGTCCTGTTTCTGCTGGCAAGGGACGCAATGGCGGGCCCAGGGCACCGCGTCCAGCCGCTTCGGTTGCATCGACCCGCCGCACTCCAGACATTCGCCGTAACTGCCTTCCTGGATGCGCCTGAGCGCCTCCTCGATCAACTGGAGCACGCTGCGCTCGGTGGTGCTCTGGTGAAACAAGAACTCCTTGGTGTAGGAGTTCGCCGCCTTATCGGCTAAGTCCGGCGTCCCCACCTCGTCGGCGACCCGCCCATCCTGTTGGGCGCGGGTCACCAAACCGAGGACGTCATCCCGGTCTAGCAGCAGACGCCTGCGGTACGCTTCCAGACGGTTCTTGTCCATGCGCACTCTGTTGGGGAGAAAACCCCTATACAGAAAATTCTAGGGGATTTTCGGAATGGCTGTCAACTCGGGAAATCCGGGGACCCCGCGCGGAAAAGTACCAATACGCTCCCCAACGCGTTGACCGGCCGAACTTTAGCAACTTCCTCATCCGACTGCCCGCCGCCAGCGATAGGCGCCCGGGGCCTCCTCCCGGCGCGATCAACTCGCGCATCATGCCCACGTTGCCGGCCTGGGCCGCCTCGAGGAAGGGAGTCAGACCGCGTGGCGCCCCTACCTGGCCAACGTGCACCCGGCGCTGAACGCCATCCTGGGCGGCTGGTCCACCAGCTCGCTGATGCTGTTCAACTCCGGCCCCTTCCTCCGCTTCGGCCAGATGATCACCGATGGCAGCAGCCCGCGCCTGGAGAACCGCACTCGCGGCCGCCGGTTCGATACCTCCAAGTTCCGCCGCCCGGAGCTTCATTCCCACCAACCCGAACACCGACGTGAACAGCGCGCTGTTCGGCCGCTCCACCAGCCAGCAGAACCTGTGCCGGGAGATGCAATACAGCCTGCGGCTGCATTTCTAACCAGGCTTCGCCCTCCCGACGTGGGGCAGGCAGTCCTGCCTGCAAGCCGACATTCTTGTCGGCTTCCTTGAGCTTCTACATTTTGGAGACAGAACAATGTAGAAACGGGGCCCGGCTGCTGGCAGCGACTACCGGGTTTCGTCACTTGCCCTGGCCATCGCCAACAGTGTACTATTCCAAATTGGCGGCCCAGCAGAATGGCGCCCGTCGCGTTCCGCCGCGCCCAAGGAGTATGACGATGCTTCGATGGTTACCCCGTTTGGCCCTGCTCATCGCGGCGGCCTCCCTGTCTTCACCGGCCCAAAGGACCGGTGGAAAATCTTCGCCTCCCGGCTTCCAGCCGACGCCGGAAGCGCCGCCTATGCCCAAGGCCCTGATGAAGCTCCCCAGGACCAGTATCAGCCGGGCCAAATTTCCAGCCATCGACTTCCACCTCCACGGACGGGGGCTGAGGTCCGCGGAGGATTACCAGAAGATGGTCCGGCTGATGGACCAGACCGGCGTGGGCGTGCTCTGCAACATGGACGGCGGTTTTGGAAAAGCGTTCGACCAGAGCATAAAGGCGGGCGAGCCCTTCCGCGACCGCATCATTCATTTCGCCAGAGTGGACTTTCAAGGGATCAACGATCCGGGCTGGTCGGAAAGGAACGCCGCGGAGCTGGAGCGCTGTTTTCGGGCCGGCGCCGCCGGGCTGAAGATCAACAAGGTGCTGGGGCTCGACCTGAAGAACCCCGACGGCTCCTACATCCAGGCCGACGACCCGCGCTTCGATCCGATCTGGGCCCTGTGCGCCAAGCACAACAAGCCGGTGATGATCCACATCGGCGACTCCTACGGCCGCTTCCTTCCCATCGGCCCGGAGAACGAGCGCTATGAGGCCGGCCTGTGGCGCAGCAGCCCCGAGGGCAACTACTACCAGACCGGCCAGCCGGGCCCCGAGGTGATTGAAAAGGCGCGCGAGAACATGCACGCCAAGCACCCCCAGACGCGCTTCGTCAACGCCCACATCGCAATGTTGTACTACGACATGGATAAGGTCGCCGCGCTGCTGGACAAGTATCCCAACGCCGACGTCGAGCTTTCGGCGGCGTTTCAGGACCTGGGCCGCGCGCCCCGGCTGATCCGCCAGTTCTTCTTGAAGTATCAGGACCGCCTCCTGTTCGGTTCCGACGGCAATCCCGCCCGCGGGACAGAAGAGTTCTGGGTCCCCCATTGGAGATTTCTGGAGACCTATGACGAGCACTTCGATCACCCGGCGCAGTTGCGCGGACCGACCGGCGCCCCATTGCATGGCCGCTGGAAAATCTCCGGCGTCGGCCTGCCCGACGACGTGCTCCGCAAGGTCTACTACGCCAACGCGCTGCGCTACCTGCCGTCGGTTCGAGCTTCGATCGAGAAGCAGCTCGCCGGGCGGCGGTAACCGGGAGCTGCGCGTGTTGACCAGAAGCCACAGAATCATCTCCGTGCTGGTTGCCGCGGCGGCCATGGGCCAGTCCCCGCCGCCCTCTTCAAGCCGCGGCCACGCAGCCTCGGCTGAACCGGCCGAGACTGTGGTGTGGACGTTTGACCGGCTGGAGCACATCGGCGGCCATAGGACCACGCTTCTGGGCCAACCCAAAATCATCGATTCGCCGGTTGGAAAGGCTGTGGAGTTCGATGGCGTGGATGATGCGCTGTTCATTGACAACCACCCGCTAGCGGGCGCCAAGACCTTTACCTGGGAAGCCATCTTCCGGCCCGACGGGGGCCAAACCGAGCAGCGGTGGTTTCATCTGAGCGAGCAGGATCCCGCTACCGGCAGCGATACCGGCAACCGGATGCTATTTGAAATCCGGGTCGCCGGCGATCAGTGGTTCCTGGACAGCTTCAACCAATCGGGAACCGAGAGCAAGGCGCTCATGAACCGGAAGGCGCTGCATCCCCTCGGCGCCTGGCGCCACGTGGCCAGCGTATATGACGGCAAGGAATTCCGGAACTATGTGGACGGCGTTCAGGAAGGCGCGGCCCAAGTCGACCTGGCTCCCCACGGACCGGGCCACACTTCAGTCGGAGTGCGGATTAACAAGGTCTTTTATTTCAAAGGGGCGGTTCACCTGGCGCGGTTCACTCGCCGGGCTCTCAAGCCCGAAGAGTTTCTGAAGCCCCCGGCAAAGCCATGATCGAAGGAGCGGGTCACCTCGCTCGCTTGGCGACGATCTCGGTAGTGGCGAAATCGCCGACCTTGCGGGTGAGCTTCATCTCGTCGCCCGAGACCTTGCCCTTGTACTCGATGCGGATCTCTTGAGCCTGGAAGGTGACAGGAAAGGCCTTTTGGCAAGACGAGAGCTACGATCGCTGGGTGCGAGACGAGCGGGAATTTCGCCGGCTTCAGGTGTATATCGAGGAGAATCCGGTGCGAGCTGGGTTGGTGGCGCGGCCGGAGGATTATCGCTGGTCGAGCGCATGGCGGGGGCTGGAACCGGCTGGGCCGGACTGAAGTCCGGCGCAGACTGAAGTCTGCCCCACGAACTGACTTCTCCAGCGAAAATGTAGAAACTCCAGAAGCCGGCTGGAAGCCGGCTCGCAAGCAGGACTGCTTGCCCCGCATCCCAGCACTGCTAGTTCAACGGATCTCCAACTCAGGATCCGACTTGGCAAACCCCGGCGGAGGTAGCATAAAGGTTCGACGGGGGCTTTCCAAGGTGAGAAACCTGATCGGTTGGGTGTGTTTGTTGAGCTGCTGGGCGGCGGCTTTCGGAGCGTCGGATCAGATAACCGAGCTCCGGACGCAACTGGAGGGTCAGGCCGAGCAAATGCGGCAACTCCAGTCCCGCATTGCGGAGCTGGAAAAGCTCGTCGGGCGCCTCCCCCCCGCGGCGGCGCCGTCCCCGGCCGCCGCAGCGCCGGAAGCCGAGCGGGTTCGCTGGAAGATCTCGGGCTTCGCCGACTTCACCAGCATCTCCCGCTCCACGTTTTCCGGGACCGGCATTTCCACCGGTTTCGGCGCCATCCCGTTAGAGCGCTCGGCGGACGCCCGGTTGGGAGAATTCCGCGGCGCCGGGAATCACTCCCGTCTCAGCTTCCGGCTGGACACGCGCCTGGCCGGCCGCGAGCTCACCGCCTACGCGGAGACCGACTTTCTGGCCGGGACCACGGCCAACGTGTTCGCGGGCAGCAATCCGCATGGGCTGCGGATGCGCTTGTATTGGGTTCGCTGGGGCGGGAGGCGCTGGGACCTGGTGGCCGGCCAAAGCTGGAGCCTGCTAGCGCCGAATCGCCGGGGGATCAGCCCCGAGCCTTCGCAAATCAGCAATACCATGCTGCTGGATCCAAACTACAACGTCGGGCTGGTCTGGACCCGGCAGGGGACGGTGCGGCTGACCCGGCACTGGAGCAGGCTCCACCTGGCTGCTTCGGTGGAAAACGCCGAGCCGAACATCACCGATCCGCGGCAGGCGCCCCCGGACACGCGCGGCCTGGGCACTCGCGCCGCGCCGGGCGCCAATCACACCCCGGATTTCATCGTCAAGGCGGCCTACGATGCCCCCTGGGTCCACCTGGAGGCTGCCGCCATCGGCCGCGTCTTTCGAGTTTATTCACCCGGCCTGGATCGCACCGATCAAGCATTTGCAGGCGGCGGCAGCCTGGCGGGAGTTGTCTTCTTCGGTCCCCGAGTCCAACTTGTTAGCCAGAACTTCCTGGCCGCTGGGGGCGGCCGCTACGCCCAGGGCGTGACGCCGGATCTGGTGGTCCGGCCCGACGGCCGCGTCGTTCCGGTAACCACGGTCTCGCTGCTCGAAGGAATCGAGGTAAAAGCCGGCCATCGGGTGGATGTATACGGCTATTGGGGTCTGGTCTACGGCAAGCGGGCCGCTTATCGGACCCCCGCCGGCGGGTGGGTCGGATTCGGCGCTCCGCACGGGTCTACCGTGGACAATCGGACGGTCGCTCAAACCAGCGTGGGCTTCCGCCACTTCTTCTGGCGTCAGGAGGGCTACGGCTCGCTCTCCTACGCGCTCAATTATTCCTACCTGGTGCGCAAGCTTTGGGAGCCAGTAGCCGCCGGAGGAGCGGGACGCCTGCACATGGTCTACACGAATCTTCGGTACAATCTGCCATAGCAACAACAGCAACAACGCGCCCCCTTAAGGCTGCGGGCGCGCGGCAGGCTGGGCGGGCTCTTCTTTCATCCGCTTCATGAATTCGGGCTTGCGGGCCCAGTCCATCCCCTTTTCTTCCGGCGCGGCGAACAGCTCCGGATGCAAGTAGAATCCGCGCTCTTCGGCGGGCTTGTCCTCTTCGACCGGGATGCGGTGCGCATTGGCCCAGGCGTCCTGGCGGATGCCGGTCACTTGCCAGGATACCTCCATGCCCGGCGCTCCGCCGGCTATCTTGAAGCGGTTGTTCGCCACCTTCCCGGCGATGTAGACGGGGGCGAAGCCGCCGATGCAAGTGAGTTGGTAGCGAAAATCTTTGTTGAGCGCCTCAAACCACGCGGGCAGCTCTACAACGGCCTCGCCATTTGCGTCAAGCCCGGCGACGCCGTCATACATATTCTTCATGTCCGGCGACTCGATGAACGAGTGAGAGAGGTACTTGTTGGCGGGGTCGAGGGGGTGGTCAATCCGGAAGGCGCCGCCTCCCTTGGTGAGCATACCAGTGACGTTCACCCGGCCTTGGAAATACCCCGCAAAACCATTGCTACTGAGGCCCCATACACCGAAGGCGGATGTACCGTTGTCGGCTGCGCCGATGACGCCGTTGCCGTTCGGGGCATCGCTGATGCCGCGGACGCCGCTCGGCGCACTGTCACCGCCGGCGCCGACCTGGCCACGGACGCCGTCGTAGACGCCTGAGCCCCTCCCAAAGACTCCTATGCCACCGATCGCGCCGCCCTGACCATGCACGCCGACTCCACCCCCCCGGCCGCCATCGCCACGGACGCCGGTGCCGCCGGAGTCGCCGCCCACCCCTATCACGCCAATGGCGTCGTTAGGGCCGCCGTAGCCCTCCACTCCCGCGGTGCTTACACCCGCGCCGAGGCTGGTGCCCAGCACGCCAATCTGCACCGATCGGCCCTCCACCCCCACGCCGCCACCGCTACCGCCCACACCACGCACGCCAGCCGCACCGCCGAAGCCCGTCCCGACGACGCCCTCGCCGTTGGGCCCGCCGCCCTGGCCCTCCACGCCTCTGCCGCTATTTCCACCACCGGAGCCAAGCACCCCCGCCCCGTTGCCTGCACCCCTGCCAATGACACCCTGCCCGTTGGTCAGGCCGCCCTCGCCCCACACACCGACCCCAT
>Ga0247727_10009148_pt1 | contig 18092 bp, 17 predicted proteins | sample WisWelCaveWW1625_FD_202498 | JGI IMG/M metagenome (GOLD analysis project Ga0247727, IMG submission 202498) | Biofilm microbial communities from Wishing Well Cave, Virginia, United States - WW16-25 | ecosystem: Environmental > Aquatic > Deep subsurface > Groundwater > Cave microbial mat | place...
CATGATGGCGCCGGCGTAGACAACCACCTGGACCGCGGCGATGAATTCGGCGCCCAGCAGCAGGTACAGGGCGGCCAGCGCCGCCATCACCCCGATCAGCGACAGCGCGCTCGAGATCGGGTGAGTCTGCACGACGACGTTGAGGCCGGAGATCACGGCGACGGCCGCGAACAGAAAAAACAAAAAGGCATCCATCCGTTTTCCTCACCCCGCCACCGCCACCAGCAGTCCGGTGACGAACAGGTTCACGATGCCGACCGGGAACAGGACCGTCCAGGCGAACCGCATGAGCTGGTCGTAGCGGAAGCGCGGCAGCGTCCCCCGCACCCAGATGAAGACGAACAGCAGGAAGCCCGTCTTGGCGGCGAACCAGAACAGCGGAACCAGAATCGGCTGCCAGCGCGGCGCCAGCCACAGCGCCGCCAGCGCCAGAAAGATCAGCGCGAAAACCGGCAGCGTGCGCCGGTCTTTGGGACGCGCCGGATTCATCCCGTGATAGAGCGCCAGCAGGCCGCCACCGGCGAATACCAGCGATGGAATGAACTTCGAGCCCAGCTCGGCCGGGAACGGCGGCAGCCAGCCGCCCAGGAACAGTGTGGTCGTCACCGCGCACATCGTGACCATGTTGGCGTACTCGGCCATGAAGAAGGACGCGAATTTCATGCTGCTGTACTCGGTGTGGAAGCCGGCGACCAGCTCGTTCTCCGCCTCCGGCAAATCGAACGGAATGCGATTGGTCTCGGCGAATCCCGCGATCAAGAACATCCCGAAGGCGACAATCTGCGGCATCGGCATCCGGAAGATCGACCACTGCGGCAGGAAACCGAAATAGTAGCCCTGCTGCGTCTCGACGATTTCCCTCAAGCTCAGCGTGTTGGCCATCAGCAGCGGCGAGACGATCGCCAGCGCCAGCGGCAGCTCGTAGCTGATCATCTGCGCCGACGCTCGCAGACCGCCCAGCAGCGCGTACTTGTTGTTCGACGCCCAGCCGGCCAGCGCGACGCCATACACGCTGATCGAGGAAATCGCCAGCAGGAACAGCACGCCGATGTTGAGGTCGGCGAGCTGCATGTGGGTGCGGACACCGAACACCTCGACCGTCGGGCCGAACGGGATCACCGCAATCGAGGTGAGCGCCAATGACACCGCCAGAATCGGCGCCAGCAGGTAGAAGAATCGATTCACATAGGAGGGCAGCAGGTCCTCCTTGGTGATCAGCTTGATGATATCGGCGAGCGGCTGCAACAGTCCGTGCGGACCGACCCGCGAGGGCCCCATTCGCAGTTGGATGTGAGCGATCACCTTGCGTTCAACCCACTGCAAGTACGCGAGCGTGGTCAACAGTACGAATGCGACCACGCCGGCTTTCACCACGCAGAGCAGGAAGAAGTTCATCGACGCACGCCCGGTCAACGGTACAGGCCGCCGGGGGCTTCCCGGACGGCGCCCAGCACTTTCGAGTATCGGCCGAGAGAGCCCGAGGTGAACAGCGTGTCGCCCGCCGACCGGATCAGATCCGGGCGCGTCGCCGCCCCGAGCCGTCCGTTTCCGGAAGATGCCGCGGCGCCGGCCGCCCGGCGGATTTCCTCGGCCACCGGGCCGGGCTCGGCCGGTCCGAGATCCAGCCGCAACTGACGCGCCAGCAGGCCGAAGATCTCCAGGTCCGTCTTCGCTCCCATCACCTGAAGCGCCCGTTTCAGCCGCTGCGCTTCGCCGGTCGTCGACGTGAGCGTTCCGGTCTTCTCATACGCGGACGCAGCCGGAAAAACGACGTCGGCGCGCCGCGCTGTCTCGGTCAGGAACAGGTCCTCGACGACGACGAAGGCGCCTTCCGACGCCAGTGTGGCGCTTCGCAGCGGATTGGCGCCCACCACCCACAGCACCTCCAGGTCGCGCGCCGCCAGCATCTGGTCCAGCGCCAGGCCCGGCCGCTGGGACGGCTGGTAGTCCGGCAGCAGCTCGGGCGTCACTCCCATGTCCATCGCGCCGCGCGAATTCGAGTAGTCCATCAGGCAGACGTACTTGACCGGGATGCCGAGTGAATCGGCGAACGCCGCCATTCGGCGCACCCCCTCGCCCCGAATCGCGTCCCCGTACAGGATGACCAGGCCCCCAGCCTCCGCCTTCAACTCTCCCGCGAGCGATTCCGCCGCCGCCAGCTCCTCGCCCGGCGCCGCCCGCAGGCTCCGGGTGGCGTAACCATCCTCGCGCACCGGCCCGCGAGTTACGACGAATGTCCGCGACTGATGATGCCGCCAGTTGGCGCGCAACTGGTAGGCGAGCAGCGGATGCTGCTGCGCCAGGTCCGATCCGATGATCAGCGCCGCCGGCGTGGTGTAGAGGTCGGCCGCCGTGGCCAGCGCGCCGGCGCGCCCGGCGAGCGCGTCGAGCAGCGTCACGATGTCGCCGCTGCGCCGGTGGTCGATATGATTGGTCCCCAGCCCCTGGCGCGCGAACTTCTGGAGAAAATAGTTCTCCTCGTTGGTGGTCCGCGTCGATCCGACGATGCCGAGCTTGCCGCCCCGCTCGCGGACCTCGCCGAACTTCGCGGCGGCCGCCGCCAGCGCTTTCGACCACGATACCGGCTCGAGCGCCCCGCCCTGCCGCAGCATCGGCGATTGCAGCCGCTCCGGATGCCCGACGAAATCGAATGCATACCGGCCCTTGACGCAGAGGAACTCGCCGTTGATGCCCGAGCGGTCGCGGTTGTTGCCGCGTATGATCTGGTTGTTTCGCACACCGAGCGTCGTCTTGCAGCCGTCTCCGCAATGGGCGCAAATCGTGCCGACGTGCTCCATCTCCCAGGGGCGCGTCTGGTAGCGGTAGATGCCGCTGGTCAGCGCGCCCACCGGACAGATGTCGATGCAGGCGCCGCATTCGTCGCATTCCAGGTGGTCGCCCTGGTTGGGACTGATCTCCGAGTATGCCCCGCGGCTGGTGATACCGAGCGCTCCGACGCCGAGGCCCTCGTTGCAGATGCGCACGCAGCGGTAGCAGAGAATGCACCGCGGCGCGTCGAAGAACACCACCGGCGACCATTGCTTCTCGTCGACGTGGTGCTTGATCTCGGTGAACCGGCTCTCTCCGGCGCCGTAGCGGAATACCATGTCCTGGAGCTCGCACTCGCCGCCCTTGTCGCAAACCGGGCAGTCGAGCGGATGGTTGGTGAGCAGGAACTCGAGCGTGTACTTGCGCGCCTGAACGACCGCCGTCGACTCGGTGCGCACCACCATCCCCTCGGCCGCCGGCAGCGTGCACGCTGCCAGCAGTTTGGGAGCTTTCTCGACCTCGACCAGGCACATGCGGCAGGCCGCTTGCAGCGACAGCCCTTCGTAGTAGCAGAACGCCGGAATCTCGATGCCGACGCTTTTGGCGGCGTCGATCACCAGCGTGCCCGGGCGCGCCTGGATGGCCTTGCCGTCGATCGTCAGATGCACGAGGTCCGGCATCAGGCGATCTCCACCAGGTCGCGCGCCGGCGCCAGGCGTGCCTCGAACTCGTCGCGGAATTTCTCGACGATCGAGATCGTCGGCATCGCGGCCGCGTCGCCGAGCGGGCAGAAAGTCCGCCCCAGCATGTTGCGCGCCAGCTCGCCGACCAGGTTCACGTCGGTCGCCGACCCCCGCCCGGCGTCCAGCCGCTCGAGCAGCTTCCTGAGCCACAGCGTCCCCTCGCGGCAGGGAATGCACCAGCCGCAGCTCTCATGCTGGTAGAAACGCATCAGGCGCAGGGCGACCTTCACCATGTCGGCCGTTTCATCCAGGATGACGACGCCGCCGGAGCCGAGCATGCTCTTCGCCTTGGCCACCGTGTCGAAGTCCATCGCCAGGTCGCACTCGTCCGCCTTGAGGACCGGACACGACGAGCCGCCCGGAATCACCGCTTTGAGTTTCCGGCCGCCGATCATCCCGCCGCCGACTTCCTCGATCATCCGCAGAAGGTTGAAGCCCATCGGCAGCTCGTACACGCCGGGCCGGTTGATGTGCCCGGACAGGCAGAACAGCCGTGTCCCGCCGTTCTTCGGCGTACCGAGATTCGCGAACCACTCGCCTCCCTTCAGAACAATCGGGGGAACGGCGCAGAAGGTCTCGACGTTATTGAGCACCGTCGGGCTCTGGAAAGCCCCGGAGACCGCCGGGAACGGCGGGCGGATCCGGGGGACGCCGCGCTTGCCCTCCAGCGACTCCAGCAGCGCCGATTCCTCGCCACATTCGTAGGAGCCGGCCCCGGTATGAGTGAACGCGTCGAAGTCGAAGCCGCTGCCCAGAATGTTCCGGCCCAGCCAGCCGCCGGCGCACGCTTCCTCGATCGCGCGGTCCATGATTTCGATCAGATAGCGGTACTCGCCGCGAATGTAGATGTAACCCGTGTGCGCCCCGACCGCCAGCCCGGCGATCATCATCCCCTCCAGCAGCGAGTGCGGGTCGTTCTCCATCAGCACGCGGTCCTTGCAGGTGCCCGGCTCGCCCTCGTCGGCGTTGACGACCACGTACTTGGGCCGGGACGACTGCCGCGGCACGAAGCTCCACTTCATGCCCGTCGGAAAGCCGGCTCCGCCGCGGCCTCGAAGATTCGAGATCTTCACCTGGTCGATGATCTCCTCCGGTTTCATGCCGAGCGCTTTGCGGAACCCCTGGTAGCCGTCGTGCGCCAGGTACGTCTCGAGCGAGGCGCAGTTGGGTTCGCTGAAACGGCGCGTCAGGACCTTGACTTCGAGCGGATGCGGCGGGTTGAACAGCATCGGTCAGGCCGCTCCTGAGTCAACGGCGGTTTCACCGTTGCTGGGTTTGAGCGACGGTCCCCGATCCGCCCGAGGGCGGAATGCGGTCGGCCCGCCGGCCGCTCCCCGCAGCGAGTCGAGCAATTGGTCGAGCTTCTCCGTCGTGACGTTGTGGTGGAAGTCGTAGTTGACGATCAGCGCCGGCGCCCACGAGCAGGCGCCGATGCACTCGACCTCTTCCACGGAAACCTGCCCGTCCGCCGTCACCTGCTTGTTTCCGATTCGCAATCGGCGGCAGGCGCGCTCGAAAAGTTCCTCGCCCCCGGTGAGCATGCAACTGATGTTGGTGCAGATCTGCACGTGGTGCCGGCCGAGCGGCCGCCGGTGCAGCATCGAGTAGTAACTCACCACCTCGTCGACCTGGAGCGTGGTGATCCCGAGTCGCCGGGCGATTTCTTCGGCCAGCTCGGGCGTGATCGAGGCGGTTTCGTCCTGCGCGTACATCAGCATCGGGATCAGCGCCGCCCGCTGCCTGCCCGCCGGGTAGCGCCGGATCAGCGCCGCCAACCGCGCCTCGAGCGCCGGCGAAAAGGTCACCGGTCCACGTCCCCCAGCACGAAATCCAGGCTCCCCATCGCCGCGATCGTGTCGGCGATCATGCGCCCCTCGACCAGCGCCGGAAGCGCCTGGAGATTGCCGAAACTCGGCGTCCGCATGTGAATGCGGTAGGGCTTGGCCGTGCCGTCGCTGACAACGTAGTAGGCGAGCTCGCCGCGCGGCGATTCGACCGCCTGATAGACCTCGCCCGCCGGAACCCGGAATCCCTCGGTCACGATCTTGAAGTGATAGATCAATGCCTCCATCTGCGTCTTCATCTTTTCCCGCTCCGGAAGAACCACGCCGGGCGCGGCCGCCTGAAACGGGCCCTCGGGCATGCCGTCGAGCGCCTGGCGGACGATGCGCGCGCTTTGCCGCATCTCCTCGATCCGCACCTGGTACCGCGCGAACACGTCGCCGGCGGTGCGCGTGGGAACCTCGAATTCGAACTTTTCGTAGCTTGAATACGGCTCCGACTTCCGGATGTCCCAGTCGAGGCCTGCCGCCCGGATCAGCGGCCCGGTGACCCCCAGGTCGAGCAGGTCCTCCAAAGCCAGCGCCGCCACCCCCTGCGTGCGCAGCACCCAGATCGGATTGTGGGTGAGCAGGTCCTCGTACTCGTCCACGTTGCCGGGAAAGGCGCGAATGAACCGGTCGACGGCGTGCTGCCAGCCGCGCGGAGCCTCCAGCGCCAGACCGCCGACGCGAAAGTAGCTCGTCATCATCCGCTGCCCGGAGAACATCTCGAAGATGCGCTGGATGTCTTCCCGCTCCCGGAAGCAGTACAGGAACACGCTCATCGCGCCGATGTCGATGGCATGCGTGCCGAGCCATACCAGGTGGCTGTTGAGCCGCGTCAGCTCCGTCAGCAGGACCCGCATCCATTGCGCCCGCGGCGGGATCTCCAGGCCCAGCAGCCGCTCGACCGCCAGGCAGTAGCACAGGTTGTTGGAGAGGTTCGCCAGATAATCCACGCGGTCGGTGAGCGGGACCACCTGCTGGTAGGTCTTGACCTCGCATTCCTTCTCGATGCCGGTGTGCAAGTAACCGATATCGGGCTCGGCCTTGAGAATGGTCTCGCCATCCAGCTCGAGCACCACCCGCAGCACACCGTGCGTCGATGGATGCTGTGGCCCCATGTTGAGCGTCATCCGCCGCGTTTCGGACGCAGTGGATGCCGGCGCGGGTGCCTCGACCAGGTCGCTCATCTGTCGTCTTTATTCCTCGGCGTAGCTGTACTTGTAGCCGTGGATCGGGTAGTCTTTGCGCAGCGGATGCCCCTGCCAGTCCGCCGGCATCATGATGCGCTTCAGATCGGGATGATGGCGAAAGCCGATGCCGAACAGATCGAACACCTCGCGCTCGTACCAGCCCGCCGCCCGCCAGACGCCCGTCACCGAGTCGATCTCCGTTTGCTCGCCGCCGACGCGGCACTTCAGCCGAAGCCGCTCCTGGCGCGCCAGCGAATGCAACTGGTAGACGACTTCGAATCGGGGTTCGGCCGGATGCCAGTCGATCGCCGTCACCGCGCTGAGTCGGACGAACTGCTGCTGGTCTTTCAGAAACCGGCAAACCGCCACGATACGGGCCGGATCGATGTGGAGGATCGGCTCGCCTCGCTCCAGCCTCGCTTCCTGGATCGCCGAAGCATCCCAGGCCTCCAGCGCCGATGCCGCCCGCACTTGTTTGAGCTCTTCGGAAAGCATCGCTACCGCCTCCGCTCTCCAGGCCCCCAGCTCAACACTCCCTTTTTCCAGATGTAGAAGAATCCCACCAGGATTAGCAGGACGAAGACCAGCATCTCGAAAAAAGCGAACAGCTTTAACTCGCGGTACACGACCGCCCATGGGTACAGGAAGACGGCCTCGATGTCGAACAGGATGAAAAGCATCCCGACCAGATAGAATTTGACGCTGAAACGCTCGCGCGCGCTGCCGGTCGGTGTGACGCCGCACTCGTAGGGCGAGTCTTTGATGCGGTTCGGAACCCTCTTGCCCAGCAATCCCGAGGCGGCGACCAGGCCGATGGCAAGGCCCGTCGCGATCAGCGCCTGCAACAGGACAGGAAAGTAGGTTTCCAGGTACGATGCCGGCATCGAGCGAAAGCCGTCAAGCGGAAAGTCCAGCTCCTGACTTGACTATAATGAGTGGCGGGAGCGCTGTCAAACCAGTGCCGCCGGTGGAAACCATTCAAATTGTCGTCAACGGCGAGCCCCGCGTCGCCCAACGGGGGCAGACCCTGCTGGCGTTGGTCGAATCGCTCGGCATTGCCCCGGACCGCGTCGCCATCGAGATGGACCGGCGCATCGTGAAGCGCCCCGAGTGGGGCGTTACGCGGCTCAACGGCGGCGCCAGCATCGAGATTGTCCAGTTCGTCGGAGGAGGATAGCATGGTGAGGAACAAAGGAGGAACCGATGCCTCTGACTAGACGTGATTTCGTTCGGGATTTGAGCGGCGCCGCCGTCGGCGGCCCCCTGCTCGCCCGCGCCGACGCGCAAGTGACTCCGGATCTGGTCGAGCTCCGGCCGGAGGTTGAATCTCTGGTCGCGCTCATCGAGAAGACCCCACGGGAGAAGTGCGCCGTGATGCTCGCCGGCCTGCTCGGCCGCGGCGTCTCCTACCGCCAGATGCTGGCGGCCCTGTTTCTGGCCGCCGTTCGCAATGTCAACCCGCGGCCTCCGGGTTTTGCCTTGCACTCGGTGTTCGTCATCCACTCGGCGCACCTGCTGAGCCTCGAAGCGCCGGCCGACGCGCGCCTGCTGCCGCTGTTCTTCGCGCTCGACAACTTCAAGGGTTCGCAGGAACGCGACGCCTCGGCCGCCGCCGGCGATTTCACCATGCGCCCCTTCCGCGGCCGCCTGCCCGCCCCGGAGCGCGCCGGCGCGGAGCTGGTCGCGGCCATGGAGGCCTGGGACGTCGAACGCGCCGAGCGGGCCGTGATTTCCATGGCGCGTCAGGACAACGCCAGCGGAGTCTTCGAAACCCTGTGGAGCTACGGCGCGCGCGATTATCGCAATATCGGCCATAAGGCGATCTACGTGGCCAACGCCTTCCGTACCCTCCATGCCATCGGCTGGCAACACGCCGAGCCCGTGGTTCGCTCGCTGGTCCTGTCCCTGCTGGACTTCGGCAGGGAAGAGCGCGTGAATGGGTATGCGTTCGAGGACCAGTGTTATCTCTCGAATGTCAAGCGGTCACACGAGCGTTTGCCCGGAGACTGGAACGCCGCTGGCGCCGACGAAACCGCGACCCGCGCCGTGCTCGACCTGATCCGCAAGGAAAAGCCCGACCCGGCGTGCGGGGCGGTCGCCCAACAAATGGCCAGCGGCCAGTTGCGGGCCGCCGCCGTTTGGGATGCCGTCCACCTGGCGGCCGCCGAGCTGAGAATGAGGGCCCGGAAAGCCGCCGGGCTGGTCGCGCTGCATGCGGTCACTTCGGCGAACGCGCTGCGCCAGGCCTGGCTCTCGACCGCCAGCCCGCCAACCCGGTTTCTAATTCTCCTCCAGGCCGTCGGATGGATGGGGCAGTTCACCCATTGGTCCGCGACCCGGGAGACCGACATGCGTGACCTCGACATTACCAGGATCGAGCCGGAGCCCGTCTCCGAAAAGCTCGACGAGGTCCTCGCCGATACGTTCCAGGCGATCCCGGCCGATCTCGACAAGGCGGCCGCCAATGTGTTTGCCATCGCCGGCAAACTCCCGGCGCGGGAGGCGTTCGCCGCCGCCGCCCGAAGACTCGTTCTGACCCGCGCCGATGAAGTGCATCATTACAAGTACTCGGCGGCGCTGACCGAGGACGTTGCGCTGGTCAGTCCCCGCTGGCAGCCGCACCTGACGGCGGCCGCCGTCTTCTATATGAAGGGTTCCCAGGCGCCGGAGACGGCGGTGGTCAAGCGCGCCCGCGAGGCGCTGCGGACTCTGCCCGCCTGAGCCTACGCCCACGCCCTGAGTGATCTTCGCGCCAGGACGATCTGTCCCAGGTGGTAGGCGTTGTGGTCCGCCACCAGCAGCGCCTCCCGCAGAATCGTCTGTCCATCGCCGTGCGGGATTCTGGCGGACAGGTCGGTGGACTCGTCTGAGACCAGCTTGCACATCGTCTCGAGGTCGGCCTTGAAAGCACGTATGCTCCGGGTCCAGGCGCGGTGGTTCGGGGGAGCCGGTTTTGCCGGCCAATACCCGCTCGGAAACTCGGGTGAGACGTGCTGAGAGTCGATGCTGAACCTCAGGATGTCCCACTGCGCTATCCGCATGTGCTCGAGCAATTCCCAGAGCGAATAGGGACTTCCCTTCGGCCTCTTGCCGCGGAGGCCCGCCGGGATACCCTTGACCGCCGCTTCGAAGTTCAAATGTGCTCCCCCACCGTTGAGCAGATAGAGCAGATGTTCGCGCAGGGCCCGATCGCTTTCCATACCGGCTTCTCCTCTGATATTATCCATCTTGCAAACGGGCGTCTGTGTCCGCATCCCGGCCGACCTATTGACACCCCAGCCAGGTTGAGTACAATCTAGGAGTCCACCATCGAAACGGAATCGTGGCGTCATGTTCAAAACAAGAAGAAAGCGGTCTGATGCGAACGCCGGCGCACGGAACTTCACCAGCGCCGACGTGTCCCGGCTGGCGGGCGTGAGCCTGCGGCAGCTCCAGTGGTGGGACGAGCGCAAAGTGGTTTCGCCGCGGCACGAGGGGCACAAGCGCGTGTACTCGTCGGCCGACGTGATCGAAGTGTCGGTCATCTCCGAGCTGCGCCGCAAAGGGTTCTCGCTCCAGAAGATTCGCAAGGTCCTGCGCTTCCTCCAGCGGGAGATGGATAAGCGGCTGGCGGAGGTCCTCTCCGGCGGCGGCCCGCTGCATCTGTTGACCGACGGCCGGTCGATCTACCTCGAGGAGCGCGAACAGCGCGTCATCGACCTGCTGAAGAATGCGCGCCAGCCCATGTTTCTGGTCTGTGTCAGCGACCAGGTGCGCCGGTTGGCGGCGCCGGGGCGCAAGCCCGCCAGAACGGAGGCGGCCGCCGCCGGGCGCCGCGCGCGGGCCGGGTAAGTTCTCCGACCGGGCTGATATAATGGTATTGACCCCCTGGGAGGAGGTCCCTCGATGGCCAAAGGCCGGCGGTCTTTCATTGTCGTCCCCACGTTCGTTCTCTTCTGCGCTCTGCTCGCGGGACTCTCCGGGCCGGGGCTCTCCGGCGTCTCGGCGGCCGGCGCCCAAGACGACCTGACGGCCAGTCTCAAGAGCTTCGCCCGCATCTACGATCTGGTCGAGTCCAACTTCGCCGACAAAGTGAACCCGGATCGGGCGCTGTACAAAGGGGCCATTCCCGGGATGCTCCGGACGCTCGACCCGCACTCCAGCTTTCTCGATCCTCGCGATTTCCAGGTGCTCCGCGAGGAGCAGAGGGGCCATTACTACGGCGTCGGAATGACGGTGGCGCCGCGCAACAACAAGACCATCGTGATCGCGCCGTTCCTCGGTTCGCCCGCCTACAAGGCCGGCATCCGCCCCGGCGATGTCATCCTGCAGGTCAACGACAAAAGCACCGAAAACCTGACCACCACCGAAGTGGCCGATTTGCTGAAGGGCCCCAAGGGCACCCAGGTCCGCGTGCTGATCGCCAGGGAAGGGAATGCACAGCCGCTGCCGTTCGACATCACCCGCGACGAGATCCCGCGCAAGAGCGTCCAGGACGGCTTCTTTGTCCGGCCCGGGATCGCCTACCTCGACGTCGAGCAGTTCAACGAGAATACCTCTCGCGAAGTCGAGGAGAATTTCCGGAAGCTCGGCGAGGACGGCGTCAAAGGGCTGATTCTGGACCTTCGCGACAATCCGGGCGGCCTGTTGAACGAAGGTGTGGCGGTGGCCGACCGGTTCCTGCAAAAGGGCCAGACGGTGGTGGCGCACCGCGGGCGAGCCACCGCCGAGAAGCCCTATATCGCCCGAAACGGCAACGGCGGGCGCGAGTATCCGATCGTCGTGCTGGTGAACCGCTACTCCGCTTCGGCGGCCGAGATCGTGGCCGGCGCGTTGCAGGACCACGACCGAGGCTGGATTCTCGGTGAGAACACGTTCGGCAAAGGGCTCGTCCAGACCGTGTATCCGCTTTCAGAGAACACCGGCCTGGCGCTGACCACCGCCCGTTACTACACCCCGAGCGGCCGCCTGATCCAGCGCGACTACACCAACGCCTCGTTCTTCGATTACTACTACCGCAAGAACCTCGAGACCAAGAACCCGCTCGACGCCAAACCGACCGACAGCGGGCGGATTGTGTACGGCGGCGGCGGCATTTCCCCGGACGAGAAGTTCGAGCAGTCGAAATTGAACAAGCTCCAGAGCCAGATTCTCCGCCAGTACGCATTCTTCAATTTCTCGGCGCGGTACTTCGGATCCCATTCCACGAAGCTGACCCGGGAATGGCAGCCCGACCAGGCGGTCCTCGATGAATTCAAGGGTCACCTCAACAAGGAAGGCGTCAATTTCACCGACGCCGAATTCGCCGAATCGGCCGACTGGATCCGCCAGCAGCTTCGCCGGGAAATGTTCATTACCGCCTTCAGCTTCGAGGAGTCGCGGCGCATCGCCATCGAGACCGATCCGGTCGTGCTGAAGGCGATCGACTCATTGCCCAAGGCCAAGGAACTGTTGGCCAACGCCAAGAAGTTGATTGTCCAGCGGCTCAATCGGCCGCGGCGCCAGTAACCGCATTGCATCCGGAAGGCTGTCCCCAGATCACGGTGCTCGACGCCGGCGGGCAGTATTGTCACCTGATCGCCCGCCGCGTCCGCGAGCTGGGCGTGTACGCCGAGGTGCAACCCTCCGACACTCCCGCCGTCGAGTTGACCGGGCGTCGCGGAATCATTATCTCGGGCGGCCCCTCCAGTGTCTACGAGCCTGGCAGTCCGACCGTCCCGCCGGAATTGTTCGAGCTGCCGTCGGCGATGCTCGGAATCTGCTATGGCCAGCAGTTGATGGCGCGGATGCTCGACGGAGACGTCCGCAAGGGCGACCGCGGAGAATACGGGTTGGCCGAGATGGAGATTGATCGGGCGAATCCCTTGTTTGAAGGGCTCGACGGCCGCCAGCGGATCTGGATGAGCCACCGCGATCTGGTCGCCTCGCCGCCGCCCGGCTTCGTCGTCCTCGGCCACACCGGCGTTTGCGCGGTCGCCGCCATGGGAGACGACGGGCGCCGCTGGTACGGCGTGCAGTTCCATCCCGAAGTCGTCCATACGCCGGGCGGCCGCCGGATTCTGTCGAACTTCCTGTTCTCGATCTGCGGCTGCCGGCCCGACTGGGATCCGAGCGGCCAGGCCGCCGCGATCGAGAATCGGATCCGCGAAACGGCGCGGGGCCGCAACGTGTTTTTCTTCGTGAGCGGCGGCGTCGATTCGGCGGTCGCCTATCGGCTTTGCCTGCGCGCCTTGGGCCCGGACCGCACCCACGGCGCCTACGTCGACACCGGCCTTATGCGGGAAGGCGAGACCGAGGCCGTCCACCGCGCTTTCCCTTCCGTCCGGATCGTGGATGCCGCCGGGCGATTTCTTTCGGCCCTCGACGGCGTACGCGATCCCGAACAGAAGCGCCGCATCATCGGCGAGCAGTTCGTCCGGGTCCAGGAGGAGATCCTCCGTACGGGTCACTACACCGACGCGCAATGGATCCTCGGGCAGGGGACCATTTACCCGGACACGATCGAATCCGGCGGCTCCGCCCGCGCCGACCTCATCAAGACGCACCACAACCGCGTGCCCGGGATTCAACGCCTCATCGAGCAAGCGAGGATCATCGAGCCGCTCGCCTCGTTCTACAAGGACGAAGTTCGCCGCATCGGCCGCGAGTTGGAAGTTCCCGGGGAGATCCTCGACCGGCACCCGTTTCCCGGCCCGGGCCTCGCCATCCGTTGCCTGTGCTCGGAGACCGCCTCGCGCCCCGAGCGGTGCGGGGAAGGCTGGATCCTGGGGGTGCGCTCGGTCGGCGTGCAAGGCGACTCGCGCAGTTACAAGCCCGTGCTTGTCCTGGAGCAATTCCCGGCCGCCGATCGCGGGCTGCACGATCTGGCCACACGGCTCACCAACGAAGTGGCCGCCGTCAACCGGGTCGTGGCGGTGGCCGGCGCGCACGTCCCCGTCGAGTCGATGCGCGTGTTCGACTCCGGGCTGAGCGCCGGGCGGCTGGCCCGGCTCCGCCTGGCCGACTCCATCGTCCGCCGCATCGGCCACTCGAGCGGCTTCGATCGTTCGGTCTGGCAGTTCCCGGTGATTCTCATTCCCGCCGGCATCGAAGGCCGGCCGGATTCGGTGGTGCTGCGGCCCATCGATTCGGTCGACGGCATGACCGCGCAGTCGGTCCTCATGGACCGTGCGCTGCTGGAGACCATGACCGCCGAGCTGCTCGCCGTCGAGGGCGTGTGCGCGGTCCTCTACGACCTGACGCACAAACCGCCAGGCACGATCGAGTGGGAGTAGCCGGGTATTGCTGTGCCGTTGCCCTTCTGTTGCCCGAATGCTGCCCGGCCGCGGCCACGGCGCGCCGGATCGTCTCGACCTCGCCCGGAGTGACCGAGATCCTCTATGCGCTCGGCCTAGGCGACCGCGTCGTCGGCGTGACCAACTACTGCCGCTATCCCGCCGAGGCCTCGCGCAAGCCGAGAATCGGCACCTTCCTCGAGCCGAATCTCGAGGTGATCGCCGCGCTCCGGCCCGACCTGGTGGTCATCATCCGGAATCCGGTCGATCTCGCCGGCCGGCTGAAGCAGCTCGGCCTGAACGCCTTCGAGGTGGATACGCTGACCGTCGACGGGATTTACCGGGCGACCGAGGAGATTGCCGCTCGCGCCGGCGCCGCCGGGCAGGGTCGCGCTCTGGTCGCGTCTCTGCGCTCGGCGCTCGAACGGATTCGCCGGAGCACCGCCTCCGGGCCGCGGCGTCCGATGGTGTTCATCGTGGGCCGGACGCCCGGCACGCTGGAAAGCCTGGTGGCCGCCGGCAAGGCCTCCTATCTCGGAGAGCTGATCGAGATCGCCGGCGGGCGGAACATTTTCCGGGATGCCGTCTCGGCGTATCCGAGAGTCTCGCTCGAGACGATCCTGGCGCGCAATCCCGAGGTCATCGTTGATATGGGCGACTTCGCCCATGTCGATCGGGTCACCGAACAGGACCGGCGGCGGGTGCTGGCGCTGTGGCGCCGGTATCCGGTGATCGCCGCCGTGCGCGACCGCCGCGTGCACGCCGTCGCCTCCGACATCTTTGTCGTGCCGGGTCCGCGCATGGTCGAGGCGGCCCGCGCGTTCGCCCGGATGCTCCACCCGGAGACCGCTCCCTAGATCATGCACGAGCTCCGGCAGGTCCGCATGCGGTACGCCGGCGTCGAGGTTCTTCGTGTCGATGCCTTGCGCCTGGAAGCGGGCGAGTTCGTCGCCGTCGTGGGTCCCAACGGCGCCGGCAAGTCGACGCTGCTTGCCATCCTCGCCGGATTGCGTCCGGGTCACGAGGGCGAGTGCCGGCTGGAGGGTCGCGACCTCAGGCGCTGGCCGCGCCGCGACTTCGCCCGCCTGGTCTCGTTTGTGCCGCAGAGCCTGGCCATCGAGTTCCCGTTCACCGCCGGGCAGGTCGTGCTGATGGGGCGAACCCCGTTGGGCGATTCGCTGTTCGAATCCGACGCCGACCTCGCCGCCGCCGCCGAGGCGATGCGGTTGACCGACACGGCGGCGTTCCGCGGCCGCGACTTCCGGTCGTTGAGCGGAGGAGAGAAGCAGCGGGTGATCCTGGCGGCGGCGCTGGCGCAGTCGCCGCGAGTATTGCTGCTCGATGAGCCGACGACGTTTCTCGACCTCAAGCACCAGCTCGCCATCTATTCCCTGTTGCGCGATCTGGCGGGGCGGGGCCTGCTGATCGTCGCCGCCACCCACGAGTTGAACCTGGCCGCCGGCTTCGCCGGCCGCGTCGTGGTCCTCGATCGCGGCCGGGTCGAGGCGGACGCCCCGCCGGCGGAAGCCCTGGCGCCCGAGGTGTTGCGCCGCGTGTTCGAAGTCGCCGTCGAGTGGCTGCCGGGACCGGCCGGGAGGCCGTGGATCCGTTATGGCGAATGAGCCGGTCACCGCCAGGAGACTCGCCGCTGTCACCGCCGTTGCCGGTCTGGCGGCGGCTGCTGTGCTCGCCCTCACGCCGCTGATCGGCCCGGTCGCGATCGACTACGGCCGGGCGTTCGCCGGCCTCTCGCCCGACCGCGAGATCCTGTTCCAGGCGCGCCTGCCCCGGGTGCTCCTGGCGTTGCTGGCCGGCGGCGCGCTAACGCTCGCCGGGGTCTTGTTTCAGGCTCTGGTGCGCGACGCGCTCGCCGATCCCTACACGCTGGGGATTTCAAGCGGCGCCTCGCTCGGCGCCGTTATCGCCATCACGCTCGGCCTGAGGCAACTGGGCCGTTATCCGGCGGTGGGTGCGGCGGCATTCCTGGGCGCGGCGGCGACGATGGCGCTGGTCGCCGCGATTGCCTCGCGAGGGCGGCGCATCTCCTCGTTCACGCTGCTGTTGGCCGGGGTAACCATCAACAGCATGTCCATGGCCGTGATCCTGTTCCTGCACAACCTGGCCGACGTCGGCCAGTCGTTCGCCATCATGCGCTGGCTGATGGGCGGCATCGAAGTGGTCGAGTATTCGACCATCCTCTGGCTCGCCGCCATCGTGTTTCCCGTCGCCGTGTACTTGTTTCTGTTCGCCCGCCGGTGGAATCTGCTGGCCGTCGGCGAGGAATGGGCCGAAGCCCGCGGCGTGCCGCTGCGCCGTCTCCTGCTCGGCGGATTCCTGGCCGCTTCGGTGCTCACTGGAGCCGTGACCGCCATCACCGGCCCGATCGGTTTTGTCGGCCTCATCATTCCGCACGCGCTGAGGCTGCGCATCGGCGCCGATCACAGGCTCTTGATCCCGGCGGCGTTCCTGGTCGGCGCCGCCTTCCTCGGGATTTGTGATACGGTCGCCCGGACCGTGCTCGCGCCCACCGAGATTCCGGTCGCCGTCATCACCGCCCTGCTCGGCGGGCCGTTTTTCATCTGGTTGTTGCGATCGCGCCGCCGCAGCTTGTGGCTGTAGCGCCGCAGCGTACGGCAAATCCTACCGCCGGGAGGAAACAATTGCCTGGCGAGCGGCGCCTCCGCCTTCCGTCGGCCATGGTTTTTCAGCATTTTCACGCCAACGGCGGTTTGGCTGGGAGATTGCCTCTACCCAAAGCGTACGGGAGGACATCCATGAGTGACGAGACCAGATTCACCGGCGACGCCGGCCAGAACATGGGCGGCGGTGGCCTGACCCGGTGGGTGGCGTCGGGAGTCTGCGCCGCTTTATTGTTCGTGAACGTTTTCCTGCTTTGGCGCACGACACGACTCGAGGAGGATCTGCGCACGCTGCGCTCCTCGGTGAGCGGCGCGATCCACGGGATGCACCAGACGGCCTCCGCCGCCGGCAGCGCCACCGAGCGGTCGCTCGAACAGCTCGGTGTCGAGGTGCGTGACACGAGAAACCACTCCGGGACGGTTGCCGCCAGGGCGCGTTCGAGCGCGGAGAAACATGCCGAGAAGCTGGTCAGCGATCTCGAGCAAAAGCAGATGCTCCACCTCAAGCGCCAGGAAGAGCTGGCGTTGCGGCTCGGTGAGATCCAGCAGAACGCCGACTCCACCGATGCCCGGCTCAGCGGGGTCATCACCGATGTCGGGTCGGTCCGCGGCGGCCTCGCCCAGACGCGCACCGATCTGGACAGAACCACGGCGGAGATTTCCGCCGAGTTGAAGAGCGTCCGTGGCGACCTCGGCGTGCAGAGCGGATTGATCGCGACTAACGCCCGCCAACTGGCGGCGCTGCGCGAGATCGGCGAACGGGACTACTTCGAGTTCGACGTCCGCAAAGCGTCCGGACCACGCAGGCTCGGCTCGGTCGTGGTCATCCTGAGGAAGACCGACGCCCGGCGCCACCGCTTCACGATTGACCTGCTGGCGAATGACCGCAAGGTCGAGAAGAAGGACCGGACGATCAATGAGCCGGTGCAGTTCCATGTCGCCGGCGGCCGCCACCCGTTCGAGCTGGTGGTCAACGAAGTGCATAAGGACCGCATTGTCGGTTACCTGGCAACCCCGAGGGTGATCCAAGCCCAGCGATAGCGGCGGGCCAGGGTGCGGGACCCGGCTCCCCGCACCGCGTCCCCTGTTTACGGCGCGATCACCGTTTTCCCCGCCCGCCACTGCCGCACGGTTTCGAGCGCTGTGTTCACCGCACCGAGGGAATACCGGTGCGTGATTTCCGAGGCAAATAAGCCCTTCCAGCGGCTCTCCTCCAACATCGCCAGCGCCTGATCGAGGTGTCTCGGCTCGAAGCCCCAGGAGCCGATTACCCGGAGCTGCTTGCGCGTGATCGTGTGCGGATTGAACGATATGTTTCCGGCGTTTCCATATTGGCCGAGCACGAGGTAACTTCCGCCGTCCCGGCACAAGTCGACGCCTTCGTTGACCGCTTCCGGGTGACCCACGCACTCGATCACCACATCGGCGCCGTGGCCGCCGGTTTCCTCCAGGATCAGCGCCCGCCTGTCGGCCGGCTCGGTCAGCTTGCCGATGTCGATCAGAGCGTCGGCGCCAAAGCTTCGCGCCATCTCGAGCCGGTGCGGCGGGCCTCCGGCGGCGATGATCCGCTCCGCGCCCAGCCGCCGGCAGACGGCCAGCGCCGCCAGCCCCACCGGACCTGTGCCCTGAATGACGACGATGTCGCCGGGGGACACCGGACAGCGCTCGAGGC
>Ga0247727_10009149_pt1 | contig 18091 bp, 9 predicted proteins | sample WisWelCaveWW1625_FD_202498 | JGI IMG/M metagenome (GOLD analysis project Ga0247727, IMG submission 202498) | Biofilm microbial communities from Wishing Well Cave, Virginia, United States - WW16-25 | ecosystem: Environmental > Aquatic > Deep subsurface > Groundwater > Cave microbial mat | place...
TCGTAACCATCCGGCACTGGTATGGGCGCGAAGTCGTATTCGAAGCCCTCGGGCTTGTGTTTTTCCGCATTGCTGATTTCATAAGGGCCGTTAAAGCGCGAGGCGGCTTTTCCCAGGAGAAAGAAATCGACCGTAGTGGCCATTTTCTGTTTGGGAAAATAACCTTCGCGATAGATGGTTTGTAGAAAATTCATTACCGCGACGGCGCTTTCATTCTCAAACAAGGCGCTATCACCGTGCACCAATCCTTTTCCACCGGAGGCAGCCAAATACAAAGGGTAAAAATCGAAAAAGCGCTGCCACCACAAAACGCGAATATCACGAATGCCCAGCCAGCAGGACAACTCGTCGCGTAACTTCTCGCCAGCCGCCAAATACTCAGAATAGGTTGACGGTGCTTTCGCAAGGCCCACGCGTTGGAAAAGTTTGACATTGTACATCAGCATGACGGGATTGGTTTTCCACGGTATTTGATAGAGCTGGCCGTCGCGCGATCGTGCCTGCGCCACCACGTCGGCCACGCAGCGCGAATCAACCACGCTGTCACAATCAGCAAATTGATCGAGCGCAATCAGCGCGCGCGCCCGCACGTAAAACTCGACGTCGCCAGGCCAGGCGTTGGAATAAATGTCCGGCGTCGTGCGTCCGGCAATGGAGGCAAGAATTACTTCTTCGCTGGACTGGCCCTCGGGAATCGGCTGGTGATGCACTGGAGTCTCCGGATGCAGCGCATTCCATTCGGCGACGACTTCCCTGGCGACTTCCTGTTCATAGGGATTGTTAGCCGACCAGTAAAGTAACGCGTTGCGCGGCTCGTTTGCGTTTCCACCGCAGCCCAAGATGAAAAGCAAAAAAAGAGCGGGGGAGAGGGAGAGCGGGAGAAGGGAAGAAATAATTTTCCCCACTCGCTGTTGGTAACTTTTCAATATTGAACAGATCGACTCTATTTTAGAATTTCCATCGATCCAACAATCCATCAATCCATTCATCCGCACTCAAAACTCCACTGCTACAGAGAACCTTTGCTCGTTTTCCAGCCGCCCAAAATCCGCGTAAGCATAATCAAATTTCCAACGCACGTTGCCGAGAAACCGCATCGCCAGACCGCCGCCAATCGCAAAGGTTTGCTCTCCATCACGCAAGAACAAATCGCGATAGCCGCCACGCAAGAAAAATTTTTCTTGCAACGAATATTCGCCGCCAAGATTCACGCTCTCTGTGTTGTCGCTGGGATGAAGGGCGTCGGCGGCGACGGTCAAACGGTGCCGTTCACTCCGAACGATTTCCATCGCCAGGCCAAATTGGAAATTCAAGGGCAGCGACCAGCTTTGCGTTTCAATTTTGGAAGAAACGCGGTCGTTGTTTCCGATATCGTAGAAGACCAAAAGGTCTTTGCCTTCCATGCGCATGTCAGTGCCAAAGTTGGAAAGCGTTGCGCCGATGCGCAACCCATGAAAACTTGTCACGAACAACGTTCCCAGATCAATCGCAAACCCCGAGGCGCTTTCATGCCAGATGCGCTGATTGATATACTTCACATTGACGCCGATGGAAAAGCGATCGGTGAGGCTGCGGCTGTAGGACAGGGCAATCGCCAGATCCGAAGCGGAAAATAATTCGCCAGTGCCTTCGGGACGTTCGATGGTGCGCACCGTCATGTCGCCCGTAGTCAAAGATGTTATGCTGAGGCCGATGGCGCCGGCCTCGCCGAGAGGTAACACGGCGCCGGCAAAATCAAAATTGGTGTCGGCGATCCAGCGGGTGTGGACAAAAAGCAGCTCCGTGTGCCGCAACGGCGCTAAGCCGCCGGGATTCCAGTACAACGCGCTCGCATCGTTTGCCGTGGCGACGAAAGCGCCGCCCATGCTGAGCGCGCGCGAGCCTACGCCGATCGTCAAGAACGGCGCTGCGGTGATCCCGACTTTACTGACGTTGATCTCGTTCTGGGCGAAAGCCGCGTGAGATGTCATCAGCGGCGCCGCCAAAGTTATCAGGAGAATGATTCGCTTCATCGCTCTGCTCACATTGGTCAATGACATTGTCGAAGCTCGTAGTTACTTTTGCTCTTACTCGTACTCTTTCTCTTACTCCTACTCGCTTTTGAAATCATGAAAAAGGCGAGTAGGAGTAGGAGTACGAGTATGAGCAAGAGAATTCATTTGATCACCGCAAACTTGCCGATGTGCGTTCCAATTCCTGGCGCATCGACGTGATAAACATAAATACCGTACGCGATGTTCATGCCGTCCTTGGAGATCAGATCCCAGGCTTCCGCGCCGGTTTCACCGCCGGTGTTGTGCTCGAGGGTATCCACGAGATAGCCGCGGATGGTATAGATGCGAATCGTGCACTGCGACGGCAGGTTGGTAAAGTAGATGCGCCGCTCGCCACGGCCAAATTGAAACGCATTCCGCGGCTCCCACGACGCCGCGCCGACGTACGGATTCGGCACCACGGCAATATCAGCCAATTCATTCTTGGCGAGTTGGTTTTCGATGCCCGCGCCCCGCACTTTGAACTCAAAGGATTCGCCCTCGCGGAAGGGCTTGCTGACCATGATCCGGTAAATGTCTCCCGGCTGTGGAGGCGCTGGAGGAGCGCCATCCGGAGCGTCGAAAAAAATCGCCCAGGCAGATTTGAAGCGGCTGCCCTGCGGACGTTGCCCGAGCGCCTCTCCGGTGACGATGGTCACCGAGTCGCTCGGCGTAAACTGGCCGTCGTTGTCTTTATCGCCAAAGATGAAATCCATTTGCCGATCTTCAGTCAGATTCCAGATTTTGAAATTCGTTGGAATGCGACGCTGGCCGAACAACAACGACTCCGAGGTATCCACAATGCCCTCGAAGAAGCGCAACTCGAAGTCGGCTGGATACGGGATGAAGCGGCCGCTCAAGCTGCGATTTGGGCCGATACGCACGCCATAATTGCTCGAGCCGACGAGCCAGCCGGTTTCAGCTTCGAGCACGCTCACTTGCGCATCATTGAACAGGAAACTGACGAAGCCCTCGGTCACCGGCGTTGTGGCGCGGCCATCGGCGATGGGCGCTTGCAGAACAAGCGTGTCGCCGGTGGTGATATTGAAGAAACTGAATCTCGGCGTAGGGTCAATCGCAAAGGCGGAGGTGTCGGAGAATGTGAAACGATAACTCTGGCCGTTTTGCAGACTGCTGGCATCGAGCATCTGCACGTCGATGCTGCCGGTGGCCGGGCCGTTGTGCGCAATTTCTCCATCAATGCGCGGATCGACGTAGCCGGCAGCGGGCGCTTGCGGGATGACAATCGCCGCGTTGATGTCGGTTTTTTCTACTACTCCCGCGACGCTCACTTTGATCACGCTGGGCGCTTCCGAAGGCGTGATGCCGGAGACTTCACCGGTGGCCGTGGTATCCACCAAGCCGTGATCGTAGGGGACAATCGCGTAGTAATAGGTTTGGCCGTTCTTCACAGCGCGGTCAATGTAGAAATGTTGCAAACCGGTGTCTTCGCCGAGATCGAATTTGATGCCATCCACGTCGATCGGATGCAATCCGCGAATGCCGTTTTTCAAATCAAATTTCGCGATCGGCTTGCGGAAGCGTTTTTTGCCGTAGCTGTCGGTGATGGTTTGCACCTCCAGGAATTCGGGATCGGTGGAACGGTAAATATTGTACCCTTCGAAATCAAATTCCTGCAAGAACGGGTCGTACGATTTCTCCGCCTTCTCATCCCAATACAGCACCACCTTGCGATCACCGGCGATTGCCCTGAGCGCCGGTTTGTCCGGCGGCTTGGCGAAGCGGTAATCGGCGTTGTAGATTTGCTGGACGGTTTTCTTGGTGCGGGCCAAATCGCGATTGTCTTCAGCAAATAACAGGGACATGGAATAGAACTGGGTATCGCCAGCTTCCAATGCGAACGGGCCGGAGGCGAAGAACATGCCGATGTTGGTGTTCTGAATCAGTTGGTCGCGCGGCGGCAGAGCGGCGCGCAAGCCGTTCCAATAGGCCTCATCGTTTTCCATCTTGTATTCATGGAGCACGAAAGCGTTGAAACCCGTGAGGCCGATTTGATCGCTTTCGTCTTTGTCGGTAAAATCGAAATCCGGCTCTCCGGCCGTGGGCACACCATCGCCCTCACCAAAATCCGGGCCGGAATAATTGGAATCAAAAGGGCCGAGTCCATCGGCGCCGACGTCATCACGCAGCGGCTCGCCGTTCTCCCAAACGCCGTTTTGATTAAAATCTTCGAAGCCGTCCCAATCGATATTCTCATCGCCCGACCAGTGCGGCCGCAACTCGTGCTCAGGATAAAAAACTTGAAACGCCTGCACGTTATTGACTCCGTAGGGATATTGTGTCAGAAACACTCCGGGGCCGCTGTCGCGGCGTTCGTCGATCAAGCCATCGTTGTCGTTGTCACGACTATCGCGGAAAATGCCGGGGCTTTCGAGAAAGGCAAAGCCGCCAACGCCGACCGGCGACCAGTTGCCCGGGCTGCCGTAGCCGTTGCCGTCAAAGGCCCAAGCGATGTCGAGGTCCTCATCATAATTGCCGGCGTCATCTGCAGAATCATCGGTGCCGCCGATCCCCCAGTCAACGTGAAAGGCGAAATATGCGCTATCGTAGTCGGTCTTGCCTTCGTTGGTGATGAAATAAATCGCAAAGATGACGTCCTGCGCCAGCACTTGATTCCATTGAAAGAGCCGCGATGCCACTTCGAGGCCGAGTCCACGGCGGCTCGAGTCACTCGGATCCGGATAAAACAGAAATTCCTCGTCGGCATCGTCGTCGAAGACGATGTAGGATTCCAGGTCGGCGTTGGTCACGCCTTTTCCGAAAAATCCGTTCCACTGTCCGGCCCAATCGATCGGACGATCCGGCCATTGAAATGGCCACGTTCGCGGATCATTGCTGATTGCCGGTGAGTTGATAAGATTGGTTTTGGGATCGTCACTGAGATACCCCGGCAGCGGCGCAAAACCCCAGGGAATCTGCTCCGGCGACACGTCCATATCTTCGCGATACCGCGTCTGCACGGCATGGTGCCGTCTGCCGCTGGCGTCGACAATCGGCGCGGCCACAACCAACGCCACGCCATCGACGTACGAATGGCCCGAGCCTTTCGGCCACTCGCCTGAGGGTTGGTTCGGCCAATCGGCAATCTCGCCGTGATTCCAAAAAATCGTGCGCACGAGATTGCCATCCATGATGCCCTGCCGGGTGAATTGCAGCTTGCCGACATTCGGGTCGGCCTGGCGCTGCGCCCAAGCGCCAGCGGCCATGCAGAAAATAAAAATTGTCGAGAGCTTCGTCTTTAGCAGATTCATGATTTTTCTCAATAGCATTGGAGTTTAGGATAGATGGATTATTGGATGATTGGCGTTATGGATCAATAGATCGCTTCCTACAGTAATCCACCAATCCATCTATCCACCTATCCAATACTCCATCAATCCATTATTCCTTACATCTTCTCAAAACTCGAACGAAAACCCTACAATCGCTTGCCGCGGCTCCGAATAAAAATCTGGTCGCGTGAAATACTCACTGATAGAATTGAGGCCGAAAACCGTACCGCTGGTCAATGCCGAAAGCGAGTAATTTGCCCGTCCAGTATCGGAGAACACCTGCAGTTCATTCTTGCGATCGAACAGGTTGTACACGCGCACAAACACACTCGGTTTTAATCCAGCCACCGATAAATTTTTATAAGCGTACAGATCCACATTCATGTAGAACGGGCGGCGTTCGCTGTTCTCAACGCCGGTTCGAACGTTCTGTGCGGTCGGCGTGTAGGGCAGGCCGCTGCCGAGTTTGCCGATGAGGCTGATCGAGTAATTCGAAGGCTCGCCCAAAGCCACGCTGACATTCAGGCTGTGCGTGCGATCCCACTCCAACGGCACCAGTTCTTTGGTCGGCTCGCGATTCGCCTGCGCATCGAGAAATGCAGAATTTGGATCGCTGGCGTTGCCTCTGGCGATTTGATAGGTGTAATCGATGGTGGCGCCGATGCCGTTCGATTGTCGTTTCTCAAACGATATCGTGAAGCCGCGCACGTTGCCGTAGTCGCGATTGATGTAACGCGCGTAGCGGATGCCGGTCACGGTTTGCAAAATTTCTGTGCCCAACAAATTGCGAATGTCTTTGAAATAGCCGGTGACATCGATGGCGAATTGTTCGCCAAGCTGCTGTTGCAAGCCGATCTCATAAATCACCGTGCGCTGCGGTTTGAGATTGGCATTGCCAACAGTGTTGGGCGTGCGCTCCGGCGGCGAGGTGCTGCCGTAATCTTGCGTCGGATACAGCTCAAATTCCGGGTTGGAGTACAGGAATTCGAAATTCGGAATTTGGAAGAAGTGGCCGTAGGAAATGTGAATCACCCCGCGATCGGTGATGGGATACGCCAGACCGACGCGCGGGCTGATCTGGCTACTCGATCCCGAGTTTAATAAATTCGCGAGGTTTGGTTCGCCAAAATCATCCGGCAACTTGCCTCTGGATTGAAAATAATCAAACCGCAACCCGGCGTTGACGATGAGATATTCATATTCCATCTTGTCCTGCACGTAGGCGGAAATCTCATATGGCCGGTGACGATAAGTGTCGTTGTTGCTGACGTTCTTGGTTTCATCCGGTACGAACGGTTTGAATCCGGTGTCACGATTCAGACGAATTTCAAACGCGCGCAGCCACAGCCGGTGCAACCTGCCTTCGAGTCCGAACTTGAGAAGATGTTGATTGTTGACCTGCCAGGTCAAATCCATTTTGCCGACGTGCGAACGGGTGTTTCGATAAAAGTGCCACATCTGTTCGCCACCGGTGCGAAACGCGTTGCCGCTGGCGGCGCTCAGCAAGTCGGGATTCACATAACTTGGGTCGAGCGCATTCTCGTGAACGAACTGCTCGTAATCATTGTTGAAGGTGGCGCCTTTGAGCTGCATGAAGGTGCGGCTGTTAAAAGTCTTGTTGAGCGACAGCGCGCTGCTCCAGCCTCGCTGCACCCGTTGAAAATTGCCGTTCGGGTTAAAACGAAAACTCTGGTCGTATTCACGAAAATCACGATGCTGGATCAAACCCTCGTAGTCGATTTTTGAATTGGGGGTGATTTGATAGGAGAGCTTGAGTTGCCCGGTGATGCGCTGATTCTTGTTCATCGACACAAAGTCGGCGCTGTTTTTGAGACTGTCGGCGAGACGCTGAAAATCCGATTCGGACGCAAAGCGATAACCCGTGCCGCGCGATTCAATGTACCAATCACGCACGTCAGTGGTGCGAAAATTCGAGGAATCCGACGGCAGAAAAACCTGGCGGCCATACAACGCGCCTTCGTTGTGATAATATCGCGCCGAGGCAAAAAAGGTGAGTTTGTTATTCAAACCCGGCACCGGGCCGGAAAGCGATGACTCAAAATTGTAAATCGGGTTGAAGGAATCGATATTCCAAAAGATGTCGTTATTTTTGCTGATATAATCACCGAGGTAGCCGGAAACATTGCCGTGATATTTCTCGCCGCCTTCCTTGGTCACGATATTGACGACGCCGCTCATGGCGTTGCCATACTCGGCGTTGAAGGTGCCGCTAATGACCTCCAATTCTTGGATGGCATTGATCTCGACCTGCAGCCCTGATGCGCCGGAATAGACGTCGTTCATCGGGATGCCATCGATGAGATACGCCACTTCGCCGCTGCGACCACCGCGGAAGTGGCCCTCGACCACGCCGGCTTGCAAATTCACCACATCAGAAAAATTCTCGACCGGCAGTTGGCGCAGGGCTTCGGCGCTCACGGTGTTCGAGGTAGAGGTTAGATCCTTTTGCACCAGAGGCCGCGTGGCAACCACGGTCACGATTTGGCCCAACTCAAGCACGGCTTCGGCCAATTGAAAATCAAGACGAGTGGTAAGGTCGATGGAAATGCGAACATTATCGTAAAGGACTTCTTGATAACCAACGATCGAGGCTTTGACTGAATAGACGCCCGGTGGCATCTGCAGAATAATGAAGCTGCCGTCGATGCCAGTAGCAGCGCCCAGCTTCGTGCCGGCCACCATAATATTGACTCCGGGTATCGACTCACCAGTTACCTTGTCGGTGACTTTGCCGGCAATCTTGCCGGTGGTGCCTGCAAACATCGCCGTTGATGATAGAAGAATAAAAAATAGTAAAAGGCGTTTCTCAAATCGCATGTGGCGCCTCAAGAAAGTTAAAAGTTGGGATTGCTGGATCGGTGGATTGATGAAGAGTGTTGTAGTATTGGGAGCTTCAATGCTCCATCACTATAGTACTCATAGGTGTCAAGTTAAGGAGTTTAGTAGACCTTTTGTTCAGATGTCCACAGCAACTCATCCCCTAAGTCCCCTTCTCTTAAGATAGAGAAGGGGACTTTCAAAGCTTCTCACCAGCTTTCCCCCTTCTCTTCCCAAGAGAAGGGGGCTGGGGGATGAGTTCAGGCTGCATCAAAACTCCTAGCTTGACACGAATGCCCTACACTCCATCAATCCATTAATCCAACACCCATGGACTTCTCAAGACTCTATCTCATCAAAATCATCCGCCGCGTCAGCTTGGCATTGGGCGTTTGCATTTGATAGAAATACAATCCGCTTCCAACCACCTGGCCGCCATCATTACGACTGTCCCAGATGACTTCGTGGGTGCCTGCGGTTTTATCCGCATCCACCAGCGTGCGCACCTTCTGGCCGAGGGTGTTGTAGATCTCAATGGTCACGTGCGCGTTCAGTGGCAGGGCATAACTGATGCGGGTTTCGGGGTTGAATGGGTTCGGATAGTTTTGCGACAACGCATACGCTGCTGGCCCTGCATTGCTACCCGGTACCTTAGTGACATTGCCTTCGACAACGGCAAAGTCATCGAAGTACGCCGAGCCAATGGCCTGATGCTGGAAGCGGCCGCGAATCGACATCCGATTGGCATTCGCCGGTGTGGTGAGCGTGAAGACGTACAAATACCAATCCTTGTCGCTCACCGATTGATCAACGACAAAGAAATCCTGGCCGCTCACTTCGGCCCAGCCCGCTGCATCTTGGTGATAGGTGACGGTGAAGAAGATGCTCTTTTCGACGTCGAACGGCACGTTGGTGTTCACGCCGACGGTCTTCACCCATGCAGACACCTGATAGACGCGATTGCCCTGAATGCCGTTGCGCTCACCAATGAGCACCACTTCATCGGGGTTGGTGTTGTCGTCAGAGATCAGCAGTGAATGGTCGCCGGTATGCGCATAGTCGCGTGACAAACTGACCACGCCCTTGCCGTTGCTGCCCTGGCCGAGATTGCCCTTCCAGAAAAACCACCCGTCCGGCGTGCCAAAGTTGTTGTTGAAGAGATCGCCGAGCCAGCCTTGCGCGCCGGGTGCATTGCGCATGAAAATATCGTCGAGCCAGGCGGTGCCGGTGGCGTTGGCGCCGAATTTAAGCGTGATGACCAGCGAGTCGGCGTCCGTTGGCAGAACGACCGGCGAGGCATTCTTGATTTCTGTCCAGTCGCTGCTGGCCTGCGTCTGCGGCACCTTCATGACCACGGGTTCTCCGAAGATCAGGGTGCCGGTGTTGTCATAGAACGAATAGGTGAGTCGAATTTCTTCGCTCTCATTGGCAGGATTGAGGTTGACGTTTTCCGTCTTCACCCAGCCGCCGATTTCCATCTCGATGTTAGGAGGAGTGCCGGTGGTCGGATTCCAATTCAGCTTCGCCATGTTCGCGCGGGTGATCCAGGTTGGCTCGCCGCCGCCGCTGGCCTTGCTGATTTTCAACGAGTACTGATCCGAGCGGAATTGATCATTCGCCCACTCGACTGTCGCGCCGGCATCATTCATCTTCATCCAGTATGCCGGAACGCTTGCGTCATCGAAGCTCAGGTTGGCGCCCGGCGTGGCAATCGGCACGACCTGAAACTCATCCCAGTAGGTGTCGCCGGTGGCCTGATGCTGCAAACGCGCCCGGATGGAAATGCGATAATCATCCGCCCGCGTTTTCAAACGGAACGAATACAGCGTCCAGTCACGATCGGTGGTGGTTTGATCCACGACAAAGAAATCTTCGCCGTGTTTCTCATCCCAGCCACTGGGACTGTTTCCGTGGTAAGTGACTGTGAAGAAAATCGCCTTCTCAACGTCGCGCGGTGCCGGATTGAGCGTGGTGCCGACCCGCTTCACCCGCGCCGTGACCAGATACTCGGTGTTCGGCTGCACCGGGTTGCGATCTGAAATGGCGACGACTTCGTCGGGATTGGTGTCGTCATCCTGCACGCGCAGCGAGTAGCGGCCGCTGTAGGAATAAACATCGGTGACGGAGACGATACCTTTGCCGTTGGTGCCCTGGCCGAGATTGCCTTTCCAGAAGAACCAGCCTTCCGGGGTGCCGAAGTTGTTGTTGAACAGATCGCCAAGCCAGCCGTTGGCGCCCGGCGCGTTGCGCATGAAGATGTCGTCAAGATACACCGTGCCGCTTGCGCCGGTGCCCATCTGAAATTCAACAACGAAGGAGTCAGCATCCGCCGGCAGAACGACGGCAGCGCTGTTCTTGATTTCCGTCCAATCGGACGAGGCCTGTGCTTGCGGCACATCCAGCGTTACCGGCTGGCCAAAAATCAAACTGTGCGACGCATCAAAGAACTTGAAGCGAAGCTGAATCTTCTCGGCATCCGAAGCTGGATTGGTGTTGACGCCAACGGTCTTCACCCAACCGCCGATTTCCATCTCGACATTAGCGGTCACGCCGGTGGTCGGATTCCAATTTATCTTCGCCAATTGGCGCGCCAACCACACGGGGTCGGCGTTGCTGCCGGCATTTTTGCTGAGCGCCAAGCTGCGTTCCGCCGAGCGGAATTCATCGCCGCTCCAGGCCACGACGGCGTCGCCGTTTTTGAAGCTTTCCCAGTATGCCGGTCGGGTGGATTCGTCGAAGGTGAGATTCTTCCTGGCCACCTCCACCGGGTACAAGCGAAAATCATCCCAGTAGGTTTTGCCGGTGGCTTGATGTTGCAGCCGCGCCCGCGCCGAAACTCGCGTGGCATTGGCCGGCGGGGTGAAGGTGAACGTGTACAACCGCCAGTCGCGGTCGGCTTGGGATTGGTCAACCACGAAGAAATCCTGCCCCGCGGTTTCGGCCCAGCCGTCGGCATCGGTGTGATAGGTCAGTGTGAAGAAAACCGCCTTCTCAACGTCGAACGGCTCGTTGAGGTTGACATCGTCAAATTTTACCCATGCCGAAAGTCCATACGAACGGCCGGGCTCGATCGGGTTGCGATCAGAAATCGCCACCACTTCATCGGGATTGCTGGCATCATCTTCCACCAGCAGCGAATAACTTCCGGTGTGCGCGGTTTCGTTGGTGATCGTGACTACGCCTTTGCCGTTGGTGCCCTGGCCAAGATTGCCCTTCCAGAAAAACCAGCTTTCCGGCGTGCCGAAGTTGTTGTTGAAGAAATCGCCAAGCCAGCCGTTGGCGCCCGGCGCGTTGCGCATGAACGTGTCATCGAGCCAGGCGGTGCCCGTGGCATTAGCGCCGAATTTGAATTGCACGACCAGTCTGTCGGCATCTGCCGGCAGCACCACCGGAGCGCTGTTCTTGATCTCGGTCCAGTCGGCGTCGCTTTGAGCCTGCGGCACGTCGATGACCACCGGTTGGCCAAAGATCAAAGCATTCGAGGCATCATAGAACCAGGAACCAGAACGACAACGTGATTTTATCATCGTCCGTCGCTGGATTGGTGTTGACGCCCGCGGTTTTCACCCAGCCGCCGATCTCCATCTCGACGTTCTGAATCGTGCCCGTTGTGGGGTTCCAGTTCAGCTTCGCGAGGTTGCTGGATTCTCACAGCGGCGCATCGCCTCCGCTTGCGTCGCTGATTTTCAGCGAGCGTTGCGGGGAACGGAATTGATCGCTTGCCCATTCCACCGTGGCGTCGCCGGCGTCAACCTTGTGCCAGTAAGCGGGTGCGCCGGCCTGTTCGAAGCCGCCATTGGGAATGGTGTTGATTTGGCTCCAGACGTCGCCGGACCATACCACGCCGACCACGAACGCCAGTGCCATCAGAAATTTTGAACGATGGTGCATAGAAAGCCTCCAAAGGTTTTGGGAGAAACGGTACGAAGCACGGAATGTTTTGCCAGGGTCGTTTGGTTGTGTGGGCAAAAATTCCTTTCAATAATTGTTTTCTGCGTTGAACCGGCCAGCGTGGCAGTCGGCGCGGCCGTGACAATTTTTTGGTGTTACCTCTCCTTCGCGAGGATTACCATTTATTGCATGTGGAATGACCAGCGCTTTGACCGCCACGCCTTGTCGCGCGCTTTCCAGCGCTTCCGAGATTCTTTTCAGGTCGAAGCGATTGATGAGAAAAGGTGTGATATCAATCTTTCCTTCGGTGAGCAGATCGACTGCTGTGTGGAAAGTAAACGGATTCAGAATCGAGCTTAGAATGGTCAGCTCCTTGAGAAATGCAGTTTGCAGAGGCAGGCGGGCATACGCCTCGGGCGCCGCGAGTCCGAAGAGCACGACACGACCGCCGCGTTTGGTGAGTGCGATTGCCAGCTCGGCAGCTTCAGCCTGGCCGGCACATTCGATGACGACGTCGCAGCCTCCGTGAGTGCGATCGGCAATTTCCGTGAGCGTCTCCGGATGTCGCGGATCAAGCGCCAGGTCAATTTTGAGTTTCCGGGCGATAGCGCGTTTTGATTCGAGCGGATCGAGAACAAACAATGCTCCAGCACCGGCAAGACGCGCCAGTTGCAACATCAGTAAACCGATGGTGCCAGCGCCGACAATCGCCACCGATTGTCCGGGTTGTATCGCGGCGCGCTCGATGCCGCGAACGCAGCAGGAAAGCGGCTCGGCAAATGCGCCATGCTCAAGCGGAAAATTCGGCGGCAGCTTGTAGCATTGATTGGCCGGAGCGATGCAAAACTCCGCAAAGCCGCCGTCAATATCAATGCCGAGGGCGCGCAGATTTTCGCAGAAATTCACCTGCCCGCGCCGGCAATAATAACAGCCACCGCACGCGATGTTCGGGTCGATTGCAACTGCGTCTCCAGCGTGTAGATCAATGACCGCGTTGCCAACGTCGATGACGGTTCCGGCGAACTCGTGGCCGAGGATCACCGGCGGCCGCGCATGCGCTTCGCCGGCAAAGATGTGAACATCCGTGCCACAAACGCCGCAGGCTGCGACTTTCACCAGCACCTCGTCGCTGTTCAGCTTCCGTAGCGGCGCCTCGATCATTTCCAGAACATGCGGCTTTTTGAATTGAGCGGCTTTCACTTTTTAAACTCCACGACTACTGCACAATCTGTCGCAAGATGTGCGTACTGTATTGTGGTGCGATAGCAGTTTCGTTCTTCCTGAGTCACTGACCACGTTGACGGCGTCAGTTGTTTTTTATCAACCAGAATTCTTTTTGGTACTTGCGTGCTGATCAACGCCGCTGTCACGTGGTGTCCCGGAAATGCACGCGATTGCCAGCGTAAGCTTTTGTGTTGCGCAGTCCATGTAGCGTCAATAAGCGAGGCGGTAAGATTTTCAAGATAAGGTTGGAGGACGTCGCCGCGAGTGATTCTGATGCCCTCCGTTGTGCGACCAAGAGGAATCACCAGTGAAGGAAACGAATCGCCATCGTATTCAATCGAAGCGGCGAACTTGCCGCTGCCGGAAAATTTGATGGAGCTTATTTTTCCATTGACCAGCCATTGAAATTCCGGTTCCGGCGTTAGTTCCGGCAAATTCGTGAGCACATGCAAATTCCATGGGCTCTCTGCCGCGCCAAGCAAGCGGTACAACGTGAAAAGATACCAACCGCCGGCCCACAAAAAATTCGGTTTGTCAATTCTTCCGTAATCGGCTGATGCCGGCTCGCTGAAGCGATATTCATACATCGCCGGTTGCCCCCGCGGGCTGCGCGTGACCCCAGCAAGGGTCATGTTGTTGCGGACGACCTCCAGCGCCTCATCGGGCTTGCCAATGTGCTGCAACGCCAGGGCATACCATGCGGTGCAATGCGGCCACACGCCGCCATTCAGATATTCGCCCTGCCCGCCCTGCTCGTGATTGACAAAGCGAAATTCTTTTTCGAGCATGTGGAAGTCGCGCGGGTCTGCGGTGCGCACACCGAGCCGAGGGTCGTAGAGCCGTTGTTGCACAGTGGCGACGAGTTGGCGCTGTTGCTCTTCGGGCAGTTCATCAAACACGGTTGCCAGGAGCGAGCCGGCATAGAGGTGTTCATCCTTCGTCGTGCCGTGATTGAAATTAATCAAATAGTCGAGCTCCTTGTCCCATAACTTTTGCGAGAGGGTGGCGCTCAACGATCTGGCTTGTGCGGCGTAATTCTGCAATTTCTGCGGATCGTCATGAAGTTGCGCGCCGATGAAAGCAAATTCCTGCAACGCGCGGATGGCCAGCGCCGTCATGTAAGCGCGCGGCCCTTTGGCTTTGCCAATATCCCACCAATCGGGATAGTCCGCCCAGAGCAGCCCGTCAGCGCCGAGGTGGCTCAAGGTCAGCGAGAGGCTTTTTTCAAGCACCGGCTGCAGCTTACGAAGTAGATCAATATCTTCAGTGTGGCGCAGATAACTGGCAGCAACCAGAATAAACCAGAAGTGATTCCAATTATTCTCCCCAGAAAATTCCGTCTTAAAACCGTCGTCCTTCCAATAATAAGCATGCGGAATGAGTTGCTCTTGATTGACCTTATTGGCGAGATAAAGAAGATCGTTGCGCACTCGCGTGCCGTCAAAATTCGCAGCCGCGAGATCGGTCATCAACGCATCATGGGTGAAATAAAAATTGTACTGGGCGGGGCAGGGCATGGGCACGATCTCGCCATCGAGGAAATGCCGGTTGGCCGCAAGCATGGCTTTTGCCCACTGTGCAGACTCGTCAAGAGCCGCGTTGCCGCTGTGGAACTTTGGCGCGGCATACGCGGCATCGGCAATGTTTTTCTCGTAAGCCGCGATTTCATCGCGATAGTTTGCCGAGAGATGCAGCGCAAGCGATGCCACTTCTGCTTTCATTGTCGATGCCAGAAAATGTACGACGACCAGCGAGTCAGCCGTAACAAGATTTTTTTCATAGAGAAATCCTACTGCCGGTTGATCCTTTGCGCTGTCAGCTTGTTGTTCGAAAAAAGTTTCGCGATGACAATTCTCAAACGAGTTTGTGAGACCATCGCCCGGCTGCGATGCAGCCGCCGCTTGCGCTGACCACTCGATTGGGTGGGCGGCGCCATTGCCGATGAGCAGCACCGCGTTGGCGACTTCCGAATCTTCATAGCTGGAGAAGACGGTTTGCGAGGAATGATCAAACCAAGTGTGTGCGGGATTTTTGAATTTATAACTCTGGCACGTGCGCAGAGTGGTTTGCCATCGGGTGTGGAGACGATAAGCGTGGGGCCGCTCGTCGAGATTGCGAATGACCAGTCGCGCCATCATGCCCGGGCTGTTTTGGAAAAAAGAGTAGAAGATTTTCAACTCGGTGTGATCAAGGCGCTTAGAGAAACTAACCGATGCGGGAGAAAGCACATACGGCCAGGGTTCCCAGCCAATTGGCTGGCACGGGCCGTCGTCGATTTGCAGAGCGACAAACAGAACTTGCGATTCATCTCGGCGCTTGTAATCGAGACTCAAATCCATGCTATTCGCCACCGGTGCGAAGAAGCTCACGCGCGAGGGCAACGGCCGGCTGTGATGGCTTTCAACGCCGGCATAAGGCCCACCGACTTCAATGGAGCCATAGCCTCCTTGAAATGCGACGGCAATCGAAGAGTCGGTGGATGTACCACTGCTCAGGCCTGCAGTGGCGCAGGCCATCACACTTGCCAATAATAAGGCGAGCAGAACGTGCATCGAACCAACTCCACGAACGATTATTTCGCGGGCGGCGCAGTGGATTGTCGTATCAGAAACTCTACCGGAGTGAAAACATTGCCCAGAAATTCTTTTTTGGTCTCAATCATTTCGATCAGCCGGCGCGAGGCCGCGGCGCCGAGCTCTTCCTTATCGACGCGCACGGTGGTGAGCTGCGGCTGGGTGTGGGTGCAGGCTTCAATATCGTCAAAGCCAACGATGGAAATCTCTGCGGGTATGTGGCGGCCGCGTTCCTGCAAGCATCGCATGGCGCCAATGGCCATCGCATCATTAGCCGCGAAGATCGCCGTGAAGTCTGCTTGCCGCGCGAGCAGTTTCGTGACCGCCTGGTAGCCGTCTTCAGCCGCAGTATAGCTCTCGGCGGTTTCGATCAGCTCATCGACCACCGGCATCTGCGCCTCAATCAGGGTTTGTTGGTAACCCTCCAGTCGCCTGGCAATGCTGGGATGTGACATGTCCCCGCCAATGAAAGCGATGCGACGATGCCCCAATTCGATTAAGTGGCGAACGGCCAGTGAGGCGCCGAGCAGATTATCCATCATCACGGCGGAGCTGGGCTTTTGCCTCGGCAAGAAATCGATAAGCACGTGTGGCAAGTTGATTGAGCGCAGATGTTCGATGAGCGCCGTGGGCACGCGGCCGGCCAGCAACGCGCCATCGACGTTGCGTTCCTTCAGGAAGCGCGGCAGATCTCTTTCCGGATGATAGTTATGCGGGACGGTGGTCAGTAAAATGTAGTAGTCGTATTTGCGCGATTCGAATTCGGTGCCGAGAAAGACTTTGGTATAGAAAGGTTCGGCGCGAGAGAAGTGAGTGTCGGTGAGGATGAACCCGAGGTTGCCGGTTTTTTGTGAAGCCAGCGCGCGCGCATGGCGGCGGGGATGGTAATTCAAATCGCGAATCGCCTGCACCACGCGCTCTTTGGTTTCTGGATTGACGTTGGGACGATCGTTCAGAACCAGAGAGGCGGTTGACAGGGAAACGCCCGCCTTTTGAGCAACATCTCGAATGGTTGATGACACGTATCGAACCGTTTCGATGAGTTTATTAAAATTATCTGGATTATTTTACATTTTCATATGAAAACATGGCAAATTCATTGATAATTTTCTGTTGTTTGTCGAAACAGTTTTATTATAGCGATTGAAATTCAGATTGTCAAGCGGAAAATGAAAGAAAGAACAGGCAGTGAAGTTTGGGAAGGCTGAGGAAGGGCTCGAAGGCAATGAAAACCTTGCGTCATTTTTGCGTCATTTCTTGTCCACGATTGTCCATTCTGGTCCCTGACCCAAAACAAAAAAGAGAACCTCATCAGTTCTCTTTCTGCAATAAATCAAGGATTTATGGTTGTAGCGGGGGGAGGATTCGAACCTCCGACCTTTGGGTTATGAGCCCAACGAGCTACCAGACTGCTCCACCCCGCGGTGTCAAGTTCAAATATAGAACAATGCCAACAAAAGTCAAGGTGTTTTTACGGCAGTTAGATTTCAGTTAGCGGTGGACTACCAACGATGTCATGTTGGAAACATCTTTTTGCTGCCAGCACATCGCTAGTTTGCGAAAAGATTCTTACAGAATGACATTACACTCCTCTCGTAATTGAGGCATTTCGGCGGTTATTGGGCTATTCCTTTCTTAGAAATTTCTCTCCCCTCTCTGCCTCGGTGGTCATTCGCTTGATTAAAGTTTCGGCATCCTTAATCGGATCATCTACGATAATCGCTCCTTCGGCGTTGCGTTTGACATTCGTGATGCCTGGGAATTTGTTTTCTAATTCATCATGCATGGCGTACTGGTGGTTCACGACTTGCATCAGCCGCTGGCTTTCTTGCATCAGCCGTTTCTGATGCCAGGCTTGATGAAGAACCGAAAGATCTGCCCATCCTTGACTGCGCGAGTGAAGATATACAAGTTGCCGTGGCCCATGAGAATCATGCGACTGGAGGTCGTCATGATCATCAAGCATCGCCACGATACCATGGCCATTGTAATTTGGTTCACAGGCAGACGACAGCTATCGCATTGTGTTATTGGTGTGGCAGGAATTATGTCGAGCGCATCTTGGGAAGTTATAAAGTTCAACTGAGGACATGTTTGCAGGAGTTACAGCAATCTTACAGCATTTTCTATTTGGATGAGAAGGCGTGAGGTGCTTATATTTATAAGCATGAAAGCCTACTCGTTAGACCTGCGACAAAAGATCGTGGAAGCCATCGACAACGAAGTCGGTACCTATAGC
>Ga0247727_10009150_pt1 | contig 18088 bp, 16 predicted proteins | sample WisWelCaveWW1625_FD_202498 | JGI IMG/M metagenome (GOLD analysis project Ga0247727, IMG submission 202498) | Biofilm microbial communities from Wishing Well Cave, Virginia, United States - WW16-25 | ecosystem: Environmental > Aquatic > Deep subsurface > Groundwater > Cave microbial mat | place...
GGGTGAGACGCAGGGGCCGCGCGAAATGGTCGGCCATCGAGATCCAGACGCGCTCGTCCTCGTCGACCTCGACGTCGATCAGGTCGCCGGGGCCGTAGGGCGGCAGCCCGGACAGGAACAGCAGATCGATGTCCCGACGTAACTGATCCTTGGGCACGTCGAATAGTCGCGCCACCTCGCGGAGCTCGGTCCCCGGATGCTGGACGAGGTAGGGAACGATCACGAGCATGCGGCCGAGCCGCTGGGCCGTCTTGGTCGAGGTGCGGCGCCGTCGTTCAGGCACGCGCGAGCGCCTCCAGGCGCGCCACGAGCTCCTCCCGGAGGACCGCCGGCTCCAGCACCTCGGCGTCCGGACCGAACTGCAGCAGGAGGCTCGCCGTGGCACCTGGATCGGCGAAAGGCACGGTCAGCTCGACGCGTCCGTCCGCACGCTCGCGGAGGCGCTCGGCACCCTGGAACGAATGCAGCGCGAGCCACGCCGCGTCTGCCTCGAACGCGACGACCGCGCGTTCGTCACCGGAAGAGGTCCACGAGCCGGCTTGGACGTGGTCCGCCGCTCGGAACCCCTCCGGAGGAGGCGGACCGTCGCCATCAACGGTCAGATCATCGGTGAAGCGGGAGAGGCGGAAGGCCCGGATTTCGTCACGGTCGTGGTCGTGGCCTACGAGGTACCAGTGACCGCCTCGGAACACCATCGCGTACGCGTCCACGCTGCGTTCCCCTATCCTGCCCTCGGACGTCCGGTACCCGAACCTCACGTGCCGCCTTCTCTGCGCCGCCTCCGCTGCAGCGAGGACCAGTGCGCTGCGAGCGTCCGAGCCGCCCGCGATCGGTCCACCGGTCAACCCCACCAGCACGCCGCCGTCGGCGGCGCCGTACAGGAGCTTCCTGATGCCCTGTTCGGCGCTGGCGTCTTCTCCCCCGCCCTGAGCGGCTACGAACAGCGCAGCCAGCTCCTCGGGCGTGAACGCGATCTCGGGTAGGTAGTACTTCTCCTTGTCGATAACGTAGCCTTGCTCCACGCCCCAGGCGTCCGTGTCGACCAACTCGAGCGGCACACCGTACTCACGGAGGATGTCCTTGTCCCGCTCGAACATCCGCTTCGCGGTGTCGTGCTTGTCGGCCCGATACGCCTCGAGCGTGTCCCTGATCTGATCGAACGTGAGAGGTGTGTGTGCCTCCAACAACAGACCGACGAGGTTGAGGAGGCGTTCGAGCGGCTCCATGCGCTCATCCCCCGCCATGGTGCGGCATCATATCCACGCCTTGTTCGAACCCCTGGATGCCGCATGATCCGCCTCCGCCGCGGGATCGTGACGGCGCTGGGCGCTGCTCGGCCGGGCGCGCTCGAGCTCGAGGTCGAGGTCGAGGGCGGTCGAGCCGCAGCGCTCGCCTACCCCGACCTGATCGGCCCGGTCGAGGTCGGCGACCCGGTCGTGCTGAACACCACGGCTGTGGCCCTCGGCCTGGGAACGGGCGGCGTGCACTTCGTCGTCGCCGTTGAGGGGCGTGAGTCCCGCGACGGGTCCGCCGGCCGTGTGATGAAGGCCAGGTACACGCCGGTACAGACGGTCGTCGCCACGGTCGAGGAGACGCACGGCGCCCTCCTCGAGGGATCGGCCGGCCTTGCCGGGGCGCCCGTCGTGGTCTGTCCGCTCCACTCGATGATCGCTCTGGTCGCCGCGGGCGCCAAGCGAGCGGGTGACGGGGCTCGCGTGATCTACGTCATGACGGACGGTGCCGCCCTCGCCGGCGGATTCTCCCGGCTCGTTCCGGCGCTCCGGGACGCCGGCCTGCTGGACGGCTGGATCACGTGCGGCCAGGCGTTCGGCGGCGAGCTGGAGGCGGTCACGGTATGGACCGCGATGCTCGCCGCGGTGGAGGTGCTCGGCGCCGAGGTCATCGTGGTGGCCGATGGCCCGGGCAACCTCGGGACCGACACCACGTGGGGCGTGAGCGCTCTTTCGGGCGGTAACACGCTGAACGCGGCGGCGCAGCTGGGCGGTAAGCCGATCCCGGCTCTCCGGATCTCGTTCGCCGACCAGCGGACGCGGCACCGGGGCCTCTCCCACCACTCACTGACCATCCTGCGAGACGTCTGCCTGGTCGAGACGAACGTCCCCGTCCCCACGCTCGTGGACGAGGTTCAGCGGGAAACCGTCTGGGGCGCGCTCCGGGACGCCGGATCCGAGGATCGCCATCAGCTCGTCGAGGTCGACGGGAGGCCGGCGATCGACGAGCTCGCCGCCCGCGATGTGCAGGTCACCACGATGGGTCGCGGCGTGACCCACGACCCGGTGTTCTTCGAGGCGGCCGGCTCGGCCGGGGTCCTCGCCGGCCGCCTCGCCGTCCAGAACCGTCGCTGGCGTCAGTAGCCTGCGTCGAAGATCGTCATGTTTCCGTCACATGTGGGCGATCAGCTGCTCTACCCGCTCGTCGACGCTCTTGAACGGGTCCTTGCAGAGCACGGTCCGCTGGGCCTGATCGTTCAGCTTGAGGTGCACCCAGTCGACGGTGTAGTCGCGCCGCTTGGCCTTCGCCTGCCGGATGAAGTCCCCGCGGAGCTTGGCACGCGTTGTCTGCGGCGGTTCGCGCATCGCCTTCGAGACCTGCTCGTCGGTGCACGCGCGCTCGACCTTGCCGCCCTTCTCGAGCAGGTAGTACAAGCCGCGGGCGCGGTTGACGTCGTGGTACTGGAGGTCGAGCAGGGCGACCTTCGGCGACGACAGCGCCAGGTCGTGCTTCGCCATGTATCGCTCGATCAGCATCCGCTTGGTCACCCAATCCACCTTGCGCCCCAAGCGTTCCGGTTCGTCCGCTCCCAGAGCCTTCAACGCTTCTCCCCACTCCGCCAGCAACAGGATGGACGTTTCGTCCGCCCCCCGCCGCTCCACGAACCGCGAGGTCTTCTCGAAATACTCGGTCTGCATCTCCAGGGCGGAGAGCTCCCGCCCGTTCGCGAGCTTCACCCGCCGCGTGCACGATGTGTCGTGGCTGATCTCGCGGATCGCGCGGATCGGGTTCTCGAGCGACAGGTCGCGCATCACGGTGTTCGCTTCGACCATCCGGAGCACCAGGTCGGTGATCCCGACCTTCAGGAACGTTGTCCATTCGCTCATGCTCGAATCGCCCACGATCACGTGCAGCCGCCGGAACCGCTCGGCATCGGCATGCGGCTCGTCCCGCGTGTTGATGATCGGGCGCGAGCGCGTCGTCGCGCTGGAGACGCCTTCCCAGATGTGCTCGGCTCGCTGTGAGATGCAGAACTGCGCCCCTCGTGGTCCGTGGAGCACCTTGCCGGCACCGCACCAGATCTGCCTGGTCACGAAGAACGGGATCAGCACGTCGGCCATCCGAGCGAACTCGCCGTGCCGGGCCACCAGGTAGTTCTCGTGGCAGCCGTAGGAGTTGCCGGCCGAGTCAGTGTTGTTCTTGAACAGGTACACCTGGCCGCTGATGCCTTCCTCGTGCAGCCGCATCTCTGCGGCCCCGAGCAGCGCCTCCAAGATCCGCTCCCCCGCCTTGTCGTGCGCCACGAGCTCCTTGACTTCGTCGCACTCCGGTGTCGCGTACTCGGGGTGCGAGCCAACGTCCAGGTACAGCCGAGCGCCGTTCTCGAGGAAGACGTTGGACGATCGCCCCCAGTGGACGACTCGCCGGAACAGGTACCGAGCGACCTCGTCGGGCGAGAGCCGCCTCTGGCCTCGGAACGTGCACGTCACGCCGTACTCGTTCTCGAGTCCGAAGATCCGTCGATCCATATCACACCAGCCTAAGGCGGAAGCGGAGGAACGCCAGGAGCCGCCTCAGGTCAAGAAGCCGGCGATCTCCGACTCGTCAAGACGCCGGAATTTCCGGCGTTGGGCGCACGTACGATCCAGGACGCCCGCCTCGATCGAGTCCGCCTCGATCGAGGCGGGCGTCCCGAGGATCTCGACGGCGCTTTTCACGGCCGTCGCCAGATCCCACGAGGCCTCGTAGCGCTGCTTCAGCACCTCGGTAAGCTCGTCCGCATGACCCCCCACCGCCACCGACCCCTGCACGTCCGACACGGACCCGTCGAACAGGACGTGATACAGGCCCGCGGACCCGGCCTCACCGGCGACCTCGCCGACCAGCACCTCGACCTCGTACGGCTTCATCTGTTGGGTGAAGATGGTCGAGAGCGCCTGCGAGTACGCGTTCGCGAGGTCGCGAGCCTTCACGTCGTCGCGCCCGTACGAATAGCCGCGCAGGTCGGCCAACCGGATCCCGGCGATCCGGAGCTCCTCGAACTCGCTGTACTTGCCGACGCCGGCGAACGCGATCCGGTCGTAGATCTCGCTGATCTTGTGCAGCGTGGTGCTGGGGTTCTCCGCTATGAAGAGCAGGCCGTCGGCGTACTCAAGGCCGATCACCGACCGGCCTCGCGCGATGCCCTTGTGCGCGTAGTCCGATCGGTCCTTCATCAGCTGCTCGGGCGGGACGTACGGCATGAACGACATCAGGCACCCCGTTCCGCCAGCACGGCCTCGACGGCCACGGCGACATCGTCGTCGTCGACATCCTCGGCACCCGAGCCAGACACGGTCATGACGACGGGGAAGATCTTGCGCGCCACGTCGGGCCCGCCGGTCGCGACGTCGTCTTCTGCCGCGTCGATCAGCGCCTCCACAGCCACGCGCAACGCCTCATCGCGGGAGAGTCCCGCTCGCCAGCGCTTCTTGAGCGAGTTCTTGGCGGGCTGCCCTCCCGAGCCGGTCGTCTGGTAGTCGTCCTCCTCCCAGCGGCCGCCGGTGGCGTCGTAATAGAACATCCGCCCCTCGGCCTGACGCTCGTCGTAGCCGCCGAACAGCGGAACCACGACGAGCCCCTGGAGGGCCATCGGGAAGTTCCCCCGGATCATCTGCGCCAGCCGGTTGGCCTTGCCCTCGAGCGAAAGGCGGTCGCCGGTGATCTTCTCGTAATGCTCCAGCTCGAGCTGGAACAACTTCACGAGCTCCACGGCCTGGCCGGCCGCTCCAGCGATCGCGATCGCGCTGTAATCGTCCGCGGCGAAGACCTTGCGCATCTTCGCATCCGCGATGGTGTACCCGGCGGTCGCCCGGCGGTCACCCGCCATCACGATGCCGTCGGCGAACTTGAACCCGAGCACGGTCGTGGCCTGCGCCACGCCGAGAGCCGCCATTCCGGCCTCGGACAAAACTGGGGGCAGCGACTCCGGTCGCTCACGGCGCAGCAACTCCATGAAGCTCGGGCTAGAACCGAACGGAGCTCCCGAGGCGGGCAGCTCGATCCGCCCGGTCACTCCCCGCCCTTCTGGACGTAGGACTTGACGAACTCCTCAGCGTTCTCCTCGAGGACCGAGTCGATCTCCTCGAGGATGTCGTCCATCTCCTCCTTGAGCTCGGCGGCCTTCGGCGATCCTCTCGTCTGACCGGCATCGGCTCCCTCGCCGTCACCGCCGCCCTTCTTCTGGATCTTCTTCCGTTCCTGTTCGGGCATGAGATCCGCACTCCAGTTCTGACGGTTCGCCGATTCTACCTCCGCCCTCTGCCGCTCTCGGGACTCCCCGACGTGCGAAGCCCCCGGGGGCGCCCCGAAGAAGAGATCCTCCCCTCCCCGCCGATGCTCGAACGCTAGCCTTGGAGCTTCTCCACCAGATCGGCGGCGTCCTCGCACGCCTCGAGCAGCTCCTCGACGTGTGCGCGAGTTCCCCTGAGCGGCTCACGCATCGGGATGCGCTGCAATGCATCTGCTCCGGTGTCCATGATGATCGAATCCCACGAGGCCGCTGCGATCGCGTCGGGGTAACGCGAGATGCAGCGGCCTCGGAAATACGCCCGAGTCTCTTCCGGCGGCTCCATCACGGCGCGCTCGATCTCCTCGTCGGTGACGATCCGATCGACCTTTCCGCTGGCGACCAGCCGGTTATACAGACCCTTGTCCTGGCGCACGTCGTGGTATTGCAGATCGATGGCTCGGAGCTTCGGATCGCCCCACTGCAGGCCGTCGCGCACGCGGTATGCCTCCAGCAGCCTGAACTTCGCCACCCAGTCGAGCTCCCTGTGCAACGAGAGCGGCTCTTCCTCCAGCGTCGTCAGCACCGCCTCCCAGCGGTCCACCAAGTTGCGGTTGGAATCGGTGTCGTCCTCGCGCTCCACGTACTTCTTCGCGTGTTCGAGGTACTCCCACTGCAACTGGACGGCGGAGAGACGGCGCCCGTCCGCAAGCACGACGTGCCCCCGCAGCTCGGTGTCGCGTGAGACGTCGTGCAGCGCCACGACAGGAGCCTGCAAAGTGAGGTCCGGCAGGAACGAGTCCTCGATCATCTTCAGCACGATCGACGTGGTTCCCACCTTCAGGTATTGCGCCACCTCGCACATGTTCGCGTCGCCCACGATCACGTGAAGCCGCCGGTACTTCTCCGGGTCGGCGTGCGGCTCGTCGCGCGTGTTGATGATCGGCCGTTTGAGCGTCGTCTCGAGGCCCACCTCGGTCTCGAAGAAGTCCGCCCGCTGGCTGAGTTGGAAGATGGGCTTCCCCCGCTCGTCCCACTGGGCCTCCGCGCCAAGCTTGCCCGCACCGCAGAACACCTGGCGCGTCACGAAGAACGGCGTGAGGTCCCGTACGACGTCGGCGAACGGCGTGCCGCGATCCACCAGGTAGTTCTCGTGCGTGCCGTAGGAGTTGCCTTTGCCATCGGAGTTGTTCTTGTAGATGGACAGAGGGGGTGCGCTCGGCGTCTGGCCGGCTACCTCGTCCAGCGAACGTTCCAGGATGCGCTCTCCCGCCTTGTCGTGCACGACCAGCTCGCGCGGCGTCAGGCACTCGGGCGTCGAGTACTCGGGGTGCGCGTGGTCGACGTAGAACCGGGCCCCGTTGGGCAGGATGACATTGGCCAGGCCCAGGTCCTCATCCGTGCCCGCAGAGGCGGGGACCGGCTCGAACCCTCGGGCGTCCCGCAGCGGCGACTCGTCCTCGTAGTCCCATCGGATGCGCCTGAGCGAACCGGCGTAGGTCGATATCAGCAGCGAGGACGCAACGACGGGGTTGAAATCGGGCTGCCCGATGGCCGCGATCCCGTACTCCGTCTCGGTGCCGAGAACCTTGGGGATGGCCACGCGGGCAACCTTACAGGTATTGCCCTGCGTTCACGCGTTCGACCTGCCGGCCGTCACCGTCGTTGCCCAGCAGCGTCCTTACGTACACGATCCGCTCGCCCTTCTTGCCCGAGATCCTGGCCCAGTCGTCCGGATTGGTGGTGTTGGGCAGGTCCTCATTCTCCTTGAACTCGTCACGGATCGCGTTCGTGAGGTCCTCGATCTTGATGCCCTTCTCGCCGGTGGACAGGAATCGCTTGATCGCTTCCTTCTTCGAGCGCCGCACGATATTTTCGATCATGGCGCCCGAGTTGAAATCCTTGAAGTACAGGATCTCCTTGTCGCCGCTGGCGTAGGTCACCTCGAGGAACCGGTTGCGCTCCGACGGCTCGTACATCTGCTCGACGGTCTTCTCGATCATCCGCGAGCATGCCAGCGAGACGTCGTCGTTGTAGCGAGCGACCTCGTCGGGATGGATCGGCACCGACGGGTGGAGGTACTTGGACATGATGTCCGAGGCCTGCTGCTGATCCGGCCGCTCGATCTTGATCTTCACGTCCAAACGCCCCGGGCGCAGGATCGCGGGGTCGATCAGGTCCTCGCGGTTGGAGGCGCCGATCACGATGACGTTCTTGAGCGTCTCGACGCCGTCCAGCTCGGAGAGCAGCTGCGGCACGATCGTGGACTCGACGTCGGAAGAGATCCCGGAGCCGCGCGTGCGGAAGATCGAATCCATCTCGTCGAAGAACACGATGACCGGAAGGCCCTCCTCGCTGCGCTCTTTGGCGCGTTGGAAGATCTCGCGGATCTGGCGCTCGGTCTCGCCGACGTATTTGTTCAGCAGCTCCGGGCCCTTGACGTTCAGGAAGTAGGAACGCGCGTCGTCACGGCCGGTGCGCTCGGCCACCTTCTCTGCGAGCGACTTGGCCACCGCCTTGGCGATGAGCGTCTTGCCGCACCCGGGCGGTCCGTACAGCAGGACGCCCTTGGGGGCCTCGAGCTCGTGCTCGGCGAACAGCTCCGCGTACAGGAACGGCAGTTCCACGGCGTCGCGGATCGCGTCGATCTGGCCCTCGAGACCCCCGATGTCCTCGTAGCCCACGTCGGGGATCTCCTCCAGTACGAGCTCCTGGACCTCCTCCTTGGGGAGCAGCTCCAGAGCCACGCCGGAGCGGGGGTCGTACAGCAGCGGGTCCCCGGCGCGCACGCCGTGCGTTTCGAGCGCCGAGGCCAGGAACGCCACGTGCTCCTCATCGCCGCGACCCACCACGACGACTCGGTCCGAACCGAGGCGCTCCTTGACCTTCACCACCTCGCCGGTCCCGTCGGGGTCCAGGATCTCGACCACGTTCAGGGATTCGTTGAGGACGACCTGCGCCCCCGGCACGAGCTTGTCCTCCGGCAGATCGGGAGCCGGCAACACGCGCATCTTCCGCCCTGCGGTCACGATGTCGAGCGCCCCGTCCTCCACCATGGACAGCAGGACGCCGAAGGATGCGGGCGGCTGGCTGAGCTTCTCGACCTCTTCCGCGAGCGCCTCGATCTTGTCGCGCTCCGCGCGCAGGGCGTCGGCGAGCTTCTCGTTCTGCCCCATGGCTCGGCCGAGCTGCTCGTGGGTCTCGACCAGCTTCTCCTCGAGGATCGAGACCTGCCGCGGGGCGTTCGTGTGGCGGCGTCGCAGGAGCCCGACCTCCTCCTCCAGGAACTTGACCTGGCTCTGGAGCTCGTGGACGTGCTTGTCGTGCCGCTCCACCTGCTCGTCGTGCGCGGGCATCTCGCTCCTCCTTCGCGAGGGGCCGAGTATATGACCGACCTCTGACCCACTCGTGGACCCTCGGGCCATCGGTTCGGCGCCTCCCCTACCTATACGGCACGAAGGGCCGTCGGGCTTAGGCCCTTCTTCCATGTACTTCGAGATGCCCTGAAGGCGGGTTCTCGGCGTCCCGCCGGCCGATGTGACGATCCTGTGTCAGGCAAGCCGCCTCGCGATGGTGAGGAACCCCGTGTGTCCCACCATCCTGTGATCGGGCCGAACGCTCCGCTCACCCACATGCCAGGTACGCCGGAGCGTCTCGAAGCTCTCGATGTGCAGGAACCCTTGGTCCGGAAGCGCCATGACCAGTTGCTGGAGCTGCCCGGTCGTCGGGAGGTACGAACAGAGCACCCCGCCGGGCTCCAGGGCGGCGTGAAGACCTGGGAGCGGTCCCCAGGGCTCGGGAACGTCCAGCACGCACCGGTCGTACCGCCCGCCGTCGGATCCGACCTCGGCGACGTCTCCAATGCGCAGCTCGAGCTGGTCGGGAACCTTCCCGAAGAACGTTTCGATGTTGTCGCGAGCTCGTGTCAGGTGCTCCTCGCGAACCTCGTACGACAGCACCCGTCCCTGGGGACCGACGGCTCTGCAGAGAGCGATCGTGAGGGCCCCCGAGCCGCTTCCCGCCTCGATCACGCGCGCCCCCGGATGCACGTCGGCATACGTGACGATGGGCCCCAGGTCCTTCGGGTACACAACCTGAGCACCACGCGGCATCTTCAGGACGTGGTCTGCGAAGCGAGGGCGGAAGGCCGTCAGGACCATCCCGCGGGAGGTTTCGATGCGCGTGCCCTCGGGCTGACCGAGAAGCAGGTCGTGAGACAGGGTGCCCGAGTGCGTGTGGTAGGTACCGCCCGCGTGCGCAGCGAACACGTAGGTCCGGCCGCGCTGATCCACGAGCATGATGCGCTCCCCCGACTCGAACGGCACGCTCACGACAGCATGGCCCTCACGGGCCCAGGCTAGCTCAGGGGAGCACCGTCGGCAGCGGCCTCGTGCCGAGGGTGACCGCGAAAGTCTGGCTCTGCCCTCCAGCGTGCGCGACCTCGACCTCCACCCGATCGCCGGGGTCGAGCGAGCCCAGGATGTTGCCCACGTCCTCGGCGGAGGCGACGGGTCGGCCGTCGATCGCCGTGATCACGTCGCCCTCACGGATCCCGGCGATCGCCGCCGGCCCGTCGCCGGTTGTCCCGAGAACGAAGGCGCCGCTGTCCACCGTGAGCTCGAACTGGAAAGACAGGTCGCTCGTGATCGGGGTCGTCGACACCCCCAGGTAGGCCTCAGGCGCGAGCGGCGCCTCGATCGCTCGCAGGATGGCTGCCTCGACCGAATCGATGGCGATCGCGAAACCGATGTTCTCGGCCGTGTCGTTGCCTGCGGAGTTGATACCGATGACACGCCCCTGCATGTCCACCAACGGGCCCCCGGAGTTCCCGCGGTTTATGGCCGCATCGGTCTGGATCGCACCCGAGTAGATCCGCACGCCGTCTGGGCCGCAAGCCTCCTGGGGGCACCCCGGGTCCTGCGCCCGGACGGTTCGATCGAGTGAGGACACGATCCCCGTGGTCACCGACGGGCCGCCCTCGAGCGCGAGGGCGTAGCCCAGGGCCACGACGCGCTGACCGAGCCGCAGCTCCGAGGAATCGCCCAGCGCGACCGTCGGCAGGCTCTCCACATCCACATCGAGCACCGCCAGGTCGTGCTCGCAGTCGCCGCCGATGACCCGGGCCTGGAAGCGCCGCGGCTCCTGTTCCGAGGTCGAGACGGTGATCCTCGACGCGCCCTCCACCACGTGACAGTTGGTCACGATCACACCGTCCGCTCGAACGATGAACCCCGTCCCGACACCCTGGGCCTCTTGGGAACCGCCCAGAGGGTCGGCTCGGAAGACATCGGTCGTGACGTTCACGACGGCCGGCAAGACGCGATCTACCACAGCCGCGACCGGTTCCTGGCCGGGATCGAGCGGCGGAAGAACGACCGCCGGCTCGGCGATCTGGCCCGGATCGGCGCTCGTGCCTCCCTGAGGCAGCGAACACGCCGTTGCGAGCACTGCGAGAGAAACGAACGGGACCAGGAACCGACGCATATCGAGGCAACCTCCATATCGGGTCGTTATCCCCCATTCGGCGCACCCGCGACGCGGGTTCGCGTCAGGTGACGAGCGAGCCGGCCGGGCGTTCCTTGCGGGGATCCACGAATGGTATCGGAGCCGTGGTGCCGGAGAGCCAGACGCCGTCCTCGGCCTCGACGTCGAGCCGGTTGCCCGGCCCGGCAAGCTCGATCGGGACCCAGACGTACCCGATGTTCTTCTCGAGGCCGGGCGACCAGACCGCATCCGTCATGTGTCCGACCCTGGCGCCGTCCAGGTGCACCGGCCAGTACTCGGACATCTCAGCGCGGAGCTCTTCGCCCTCGAGCTCGATACCGACCAGCTTGCGGTCGACGCCCTTTACCCGGAGCTCTTCGAGGGCAGCCTTGCCGATGTAGTCCTGCGGCTGCTCTTCGACCAGGCGCTCGAGGCCCATGATGTGCAGCGGTGTGTCACCGAGCTTCATGTCGGAGCCGTAGTTGAAGATGCCGGCCTCGATCCGACGGCCCTCACAGGGGGCTATCGGGCGGATGCCGAACTCCTCGCCTGCTTCCGCCACCGCGTTCCACAGATCTTCTCCACGAGAGCCGTTCAACAGGTTGATCTCGAAGCCCGGGATCGCCGTCCACCCCGTGCGACTGATGATGACCGGGATCCCTCGGATCTCGAACTCCTCGATCCAGTAGTACCTGATGTCGTAGATCACTGGACCCACGAGCTTCTCGAGGGTCTTGGCGGAAAGCGGTCCCTGCACCTGCATCGGGTGAACATCGGGCAGGGTCACCTGAGCGTCCAGCCTCGCGGCGGCGGCAACGCCCAGGGCGTACAGCCCCGCGTCGGAGTCGGCCAGCTGCATCCACCAGCGGTTCTCGGCAACGTGCAGGAGTACGGGGTCGTTCACGATCGATCCGTCGGGCGCCGTGACCAGCATGTACTTCCCCTGCTTGACCGCGCACTTCGTGAGGTCCCGGCACGTGATCATGTCGATCAGTCGGTCGGCGTCAGGTCCGCTCACCTCGACCGTCCTCTCGACGCCCACGTCCCACATCGTCACGCCGTTCGCCAGCAACCAGTACTCGACCTCCGGGTCGTCGTAATAGCCGGGGATGTACATGTGGTTGTAGATGTCGTAGGCGGAGCAGCCGGCCCGCAACGTCGCCTTGAAGAACGGTGACTGCCGGTACCAAGGCCCGAAGTACAGCGTGGCGCTCTTCGCGAGCATCTCGGGTCGTTCGTTCACCATGAAGGGAGTCTCCTGTCGGTTCGTTGGATCGATCGGGACGTCCTGAATCATCGTTCAACCTTCACCCGGAAGGCAAATCGGGGCTTCCGATCGTTCGATCCCGGCTAGGAAACGGGGATCTGCTTGCTGGGGTCGACGAACGGCATGGGCGTGACCGTGGCCGTGCGGATCCCCCACTCCGAGTCGACCGTCACCGCCTGGCCCTCGTGGCTGCGTTCGGTGGGGAGCCAGCAGTAGCCGATGTTCCGCCCCAGGCGCGGCGAGTAGATCGCGGAGGTCACCTTGCCGACGTGCTCCCCGTTGATCGCGGCCGGCCACTTCAGGTTGTTCAGCGCTGGGAAGGGCTCGCCGTCGAGGACCACGCCGTTGATCTTGCTGGCGACCTCTTCGTCAGCAAGGCGCCGGTACGCCGCGGCCGAGATGCAGGCTTCGTCCGAGAGCGATCTTGTATCGATGAGCCGCTCCAGCCCCATCTCGTGGGCATTGTTCTCGTAGGTCATGTCGGCGCCCCAGTTGAAGATGGCGCCCTCGATCCGGCGGATGTCGCTCGGACCCGTCGGCTTGATGCCGAACTCGTTCCCGGCGTCCATGATCGCTTCGTACACGTCGTTCCCGCGCGAGGTGTCGGTGGTATAGACCTCGTAGCCCACTTCGGACGTCCAGCCCGTTCGGGTGACCACGACCGGCACGTTCGCGATCTTCGCCTCGGTCCAGAAGTAGTACTTCAACTCGAGGATCTCGTCGCCGAGCAGCTTCACCATCAGGTCCTTCGACCTCGGTCCCTGAACCTGCAACGGGGCGACATCGGCCTCCTGGATCGTCACGTCCAGGTCCGGGTACGCGTTCCGGAGGCCGCGCGCGAACAACAGCGCGTCCGATGATGCCAGTGCGAACCAGAACGTGTTCTCGTCCATGCGGGTCAGCACGGGGTCGTTGATGATCCCGCCGTCCGAGTCGCAGATCAGCACGTACTTCGCCTGACCGACCGCGCAGGTCGACAGGTCGCGAGGGGTCAGAAGCTGCGCGAACCGGAACCCGTCGCGACCAGAGATCTCCAGGCACCGCTCGACGGAGACGTCCCATAAGGTCACGCCGTTCAGGAGCGCATCGAACTCCTTCTCGAACGTGTCGAACCGGATCGGGAAGTACATGTGGTTGTAGACCGTGAACCCCTTTGGGCCGTATCTTTGGGTGGCCTCGTAGTACGGGGTGCGTCGGTTGCGGGCCCCGCGCTGTACCAGGCCCATGTCGAACGGCTCGGTCATGGCTGCTCCTTCCGGGTCGTTCCAGGCGACCTGACCCCGGGTTACACGAGTGGGCCAGCGCCCGCGGCTACGCGACAGAACCGCTGCGTATCGTGCGAGGACGTGGGACTCGCGGCAACCAGCCGCGCTGACCCGAGGTCAAGAGACGCAGGTCGAACACGACGGTGGGCAGCCGGAGGTCAGGTCCGCAGGATGATGGTGCATCGCGCTCCGGAAACCAGATCGGTCGCGCGGCCGTCGTAACGCCGGTACCCAGGCTGTCGCGGGATCTTCACCCAGACGCCGATGTTCCCGTTGTCGTCGGTGCGGTACACCTTCTGGAACACGCGGGCCCCTTCGTCGAAGATCCTGAATCGCCAACGCCGATCCGGGGTCGGCGTGCGCAAGACGTAGTGGACGCGGATCTGGGTCTGGAGCTCGTTGAGCTCCATCCGGCACCTGCCCAGCGGCGCGCCCGCACGTGCGCCGGCCCCCATGAAGAGCACGGAGAGCACGGCGACCACCGCCGCAACCGCGAGGGTCCTTCTCATGCCTGCTCCGAAGCGTACACGGGCTCTCCCCCAACGTAGGTGAGCACCACGTTCGCTTCCCCGATCTCGTCCACGGGTCCCGCGAACAGGTTCCGATCCACCACGACCAGATCGGCGAGCTTGCCGGGCTCGAGCGAACCCGTCTCGGCATCCCGGTGGTTCACGTAGGCCGAGCCCATGGTGAAGGCCCCGACCGCGGTGGGGAGGTCCAGGCGCTCGTCCGAGAGGAACACGTCGTCCGTGTCAACGCGGTAGGGATACGACGCCGGCATCCTCCGGTTGACCGCGACGTGGATCTCCTCGAGCGGATCCGCGCTCGACACGGGCCAGTCGCTCCCCATCGCGAGGGTTGCGCCCCGCGCGACGAGGCTCGCGAACGGATACTGCCACCACCATCGGGGCTCGCCGAGGAACGGGATGGTGAGCTCATCCATCTGAGCCTCGTGCGCGGCCCAGAGCGGTTGTGCGTTCGCCACCGCACTCAGCTGTCGGAACCTCGGTAGATCGTCCGGGTGCACGACCTGGATGTGGGCGAGGTGGTGGCGACCGTCCGATGGCCCGTTGGCCGTTCGCGCCGTCTCGATCGCGTCGAGCGCTTCCCGCACCGCCCGCTCGGCGATGGCATGGAAGTGGACCTGGAACCCCTCGGCGTCGAGTCGAGTGACCGCCTCGTTCAGCAAGGGCGGGTCGACGAACGAGATCCCTCGGTTCTCTGTGACGTGGCCGTGCCGGTCCAGGTACGGCTCCAGGACCGCGGCCGTGAAGTTCTCGCACACGCCGTCCTGCATGATCTTGACGCTGGTCGAGGCGAATCGGCCCGCGTTCCGAGCGGTCTCCCGCTTCTCGATCAGCTCCGGGATCTGCTCGAGCCCGCGCTGGCGGTCCCACCACAGCGCTCCCACGACGCGGCCGGTCAGGGTCCCCTCGCGCCCCGCGCGCCGATACGCGCCGTAGTTGTCGTACTCGTCGTCGGTATCGACTATGGCGTCCTGCCATGACGTGATGCCGAGCGAGTGCAGGTGCTCCTGGCCCAAAAGCAAGCCCCTGTAGACATCGTCGGGCGAGACCCCCGGCGCGTGCCGGGCGACCAGGCTCTGCGCGCCCTCGTGCAGCGTGCCGCTGGGCTCACCGTCAGGCGTCCGCTCGATCCGGCCGTCGGGAGGGTCGGGCGTGTCGCGTGTGATCCCGGCGATCCGCAGGGCGACCGAGTTGACCCAACCGCTATGGCCATCCCGGTTGGGCAGGTACACGGGTCGGTCCCCGACCGCTACGTCGAGCGGTTCCTTCGTGGGTGTGCCGCCGGGGAAGGAGTCCATCGACCATCCACCTCCGAGGATCCACGGTTCCTCGGGGTGCGAGGCTGCGTAGTCTCGGATCGCCGCGAGACACGCCTCGGCCGAATCGAGGTCGTGCAGGTCGCACTGGAGCATGTCGACGCCGCCGCCGACGGGGTGCACGTGGGCGTCCTGGAACCCCGGCAGCATGAGCCGTCCGTGGAGGTCGACTACCTCCGTGCGGTCGCCTGCCAGCGATGTCAGCTCGGAGTAGGTCCCCACCGCCGCGATGCGGTCGCTCTTCACGGCGACGGCCTGCGCCCAGCTCCGGACCGCATCGACCGTGTACACGGAGCCGTTCACGAACAGCAGGTCGGCGTCGGTCACGTCGTCTCCCGGGTCGGATCGGCAGCATAGCGGCCTGTCGGCTCCGTCACGCGAGCTCGACGAGCTCGAGCAGGTCGTCGCTCCAGTGGTCGAGCTCCCCTTCCGGCATCATCAACACCCGTTCCGGCGCAAGGGCATCCACGAACTCGGCATCGTGGCTCACGATCACCATCGCCCCAGGCCAACCCCGCAGGGCCTCGGCGATCGCCGTTCGGGACGGCGGATCAAGGTTGTTCGTCGGCTCGTCGAGGAGCAGGAGGTTCTTCCGTCCGGCGACCAGCTGCGCCAGCGCCAGCTTGGTCTTCTCACCGCCGGAAAGGGTGCCGGCGTCTTGGAGCGCCACGTCCCCGGAGAGCCCGAACATGCCCAGGAGACCCCGGAGCGTCTGGTCGTCCGATCGCGAGGCTTCACGCATATGGGTGAGAACTTCGACCCCGTCGCGAAGGCCCTCGTGCTCCTGCGCGTAGTAACCGACCTGCGCGCCATGACCGAAGAGGAACCTCCCGGAATCGGCACGTGTGCCGCCGGTCAGGATCCGTAGGAGGCTCGTCTTGCCGGCACCGTTCAACCCCATGATCAGGAGGCGATCCCCCCGGCCAAGGTCGAAGGACACGTTTTCGAAGACGGGCGGCCCGCCGTAGGACTTCGTGAGACGTACCACCTCCAGGACGGTCCTGCCGCTGTGCGGGGGTTCGGGGAACCGGAACCGCACCCGCTTCTCGCGAGCGGGGCCCTCGACCTTCCGGGCCTCGAGCTTCGCGACCCGCGTGTCGAGCGTCTTCGCTTTCCGTGCGCGCTTCGCCGTCTGGCCTCGCATCGAATCGGCCAGCGTCCTCAGCCGCCTGATCTCGGCCCCTTGACGCTCGGCGACGGCCGTGAGCCGTGTCTCGTCGGTGGCCCTTGCCTGGCGGTACTGCGAGTACGTGCCTCGGTATCCCACGACCCCGTCCCGGTCCAGGTGCAGGATCCGGGTGATCGAGCGATCGAGCAGACCGATATCGTGACTCACGACCATAAGCGCGCCTCGGTAGGCGGCCAGGAACCGAACCAGCCAGTGCTTGGCGTCGACGTCGAGGTGGTTGGTGGGCTCGTCCAGCAACAGCAGATCAGAGCCGCCGAAGAGGATGCGTCCCAGCTCGAGTCGTCGCCGCTCGCCCCCCGAAAGGGCCCCGACGGGCAGAGCCAGCCGATCCTGGTCCAGTCCGAGACCTGCCACGATGGTCTTTGCTTCGGACTCGGCCTGGTAACCGCCCCGGTGCCTGTACTGCTCCTCCAGGCGGGCGAAGCGCGAGACGCTCGCTGCATCGTGCGACGCTTCCAGTGCGACCCTTGCCTTCTCGAGCCGGTGCTGGATGTCGACCAGCCCGCGGGCACCCAGCATGTGGTCGAGAGCGGTCCGGTCGTCGTCCTCGCGATGCTGACGTGGATCCTGTCGGAGGTACCCCAACGCCCCTCCGTGCGTGGCGGTCCCGGCGAGCGGGAGCGACTCGCCGGCCAGCACCTTCAACAGGCTCGTCTTGCCGGCCCCGTTGCGCCCGACGACGCCCACCTTGTCGCCCGGTTGCAACACGAACGTCAGGCCCTCAACGACGGGGAGGCCGCCGGCCTCGACCGCGAGCTCGCGTACGTCCAGCGTGATCATCGCGCGCTCTCGCAGGCGCGGCTCTTTGGCTCGGGGGACATGGACTGGTGAGACATGGGTACGCAACGGCTCCTCGGGGTGGTGGCCAACAGGCCGCGGATCGCGGCCTGTGGAGCGAGCACGTCGACCTATCTCATCGGACCCGAGTGTACCTCGGGCGCATGCTGGGTGGGATCACTCGCCGGGGCCAGGTGAGGCCGTGCACACCGTGTCCGGCTGCACGGTCCAACCCTCCTCGGGGGCGTTCGGGAAGCGAACGGTCCGGCGGACCATCGTGCCCTGTGTGAGGGTGCCGGCGTCGAACGCGATCCGGTCGATGACGGCGCCATCGTCGCGTAGTTCGACCACGACCGGGCTCTCAGCCACCGTCGCGTTGGCGCGCACCTCGACGGTGGCTTCCCGGACCGTGGCCACCATCCCGCCTGGAGGGCGCTGCAGTTCGCACGTCGCCTGGGCGACGTAGCCCGCTGCGGGCCCGAGCGACCCACAGGCTCCGAACAGGAGGACGACCAGGGCCTCAGTAGCAGGTCGCCGGATCGAACCCAAGCTCCTTCCCGTTCCCAGCGCGGCCCGCTCCCGCCAGGAGCTCTGGCGCGCTTGGAGGGTCATCGATGTAAAGATGCAGCGCGTTCGCGAGCCGGATGAGCGAGCCGCAATACAGGGCATGCTGGGTGTTCGGTCGCGTTCCTGGCTCCAGCACCTCGGTTCGGATCTGCGCGCCCGGGTCGCAAGCGCTGGGGTCGGACATGACCTCACAGCC
>Ga0247727_10009151_pt1 | contig 18088 bp, 17 predicted proteins | sample WisWelCaveWW1625_FD_202498 | JGI IMG/M metagenome (GOLD analysis project Ga0247727, IMG submission 202498) | Biofilm microbial communities from Wishing Well Cave, Virginia, United States - WW16-25 | ecosystem: Environmental > Aquatic > Deep subsurface > Groundwater > Cave microbial mat | place...
GGATCCGGATGCGTCCAGAGAAAAGTAAATTTCTCGGCGTCAAACTCGCGCAGGTGCGGCTGCGTTTCCGGCAGCGCCAGCAGCGGCGAACCCGGCGGCAACAACAGCCGAATGCTGTATTGCACCGGATCGACATGCGCCACGATTTCTTTCTCGGCGACAAAATCAACGAGGTCGAGAAGGTCCTGCGGCGTCGTCCAAGGAGTAAAAGGCATTAACGACGGCCGCAGCGCAATGCCGGCTTGTTGGGTTATCTGCAACGCCGCTTCCACATCGGCGCGGGTGTGGCCTTTTTGCAAAACTTTTAGAACGCGATCGTTCAGCAGTTCAACGGCGGACATTATGAAAATACAACCAGAGCGCGCAAATTCGGGGAGCAACACGCGATGTTCGAGGAGATGCTCGATCTTCGCGGTGAAATCGAGAGTCAGCTCCGGCCACGCCGCATGCATTTCTTGCGCGAGGCGCTGCGAGTGTTTGATGCCGTTCAAAAAATCCGGATCGCCGAAGGTGATATGGCGCGCGCCCATGTCGACGAGTTGCGCGATGTCGGCCAGCACGATTTCCGGCTGCACGATGCGAACGCGGCCCGCATACACCGGTGTAATCGGGCAATGCCGGCACGTGTGCGCGCAGCCGCGGCTCGCTTCTACATATCCGGCTAATCTATGCTCGCCAGCGATGGCAAGTGCGGCATATTCCGAAAGCGGCGGCAACAGTTGGCGCGCCGGGCGCAAAAATTTCTGGCGGGGAAATTCGGTGCCGCCGCGCGCGAATGTTTGCTCAACCCCCGCGATCATTTTTCGCTCGCCCGCTGCCGTCGCATGGACCAACGTCGTTAAAGCCTGCTCATATTCGCCGCCAATCACCGAATCCGCAAAATGGCGCAAGAGATAATCGGCGTTCAACCCGGCGTACAGGCCGTAAAAGTTCAGATGCGTCTTTGGGTTTATGGCGCGCACGCGCCGCGCCGCTTGCAGACCCAGCCGCAGCGCGGTGTGCATCGGCGTTGAAATGCCGATGAAGCCGGCTTGGCGAATTTTTTCTTCATTGAAATTCTCGACCGCGAGATCGAGACATTCGACGCGGTGGCCGGCGTTCAACAAATGCGCCGCCGGTGAGGCAAGATTGAACGGTTGGTGGCCGAGCTCGTAAGTGGAGAGGAGTAAAACGTTCATATTTAGAGTCCGAAGTCCGAGGTCACATGTCCGAGGTCTAATGAGGAAGTCATTGACTCGCCATGCGCTATGCCCTCCGCTCGCTGCTCACGTTCGCCGCCACCAGGTGTAGCGCATCGCGCTGTTCGGCTTCTCGTAACCCCACTCGGCGGCCAGCGCATCCGCGGCATCTTCGGGATCTTCATCATGGGTGCGGCCGCGGTTGCGCAAATGCGCGTGGGCAAATTCGTGCGCAATCACGTAATTGGCAAAATCAAGCGGCGCATGGGCCAGCGAGATTTTCCAGGCGATCATGCGGCTGCCCGCGTCGCCACGGCCGGGCAAAGCAATATGAAATTGCGTCTGCGGCCCGGCCGCCGGATCATAAACCACCATCGTGAAGCGGACGTCGGCCAAAATATCTTGCACGACGATCGCCGGCAAGCTGCGCAACACCGCGAGAATACGTTCCCGCAACTGCGGCTGCTGAATAAACCGGCTCACAAAGGTTGGCAATGATTCCACAAAAGTTTGCGTTGCTGCTTGCTTCATATTATGCCGCGCTTGGTTTTTCAATCGCCGCGCGCAAATCCGCGAGGAAACGCACCATCGCGCGCGACAGCGAGCTTAACACCGGCGAGGCCAAATCATGATCATAGTGATTGGTGTATTCGACGCGCGTGCCGCCGGCGGTTTTGGTCAGCGACCATTCGCTCGTGCCCGGCAAATGGCCGCCGGTGCGTTTGTAAACCAGCCGGCCCAAGCTTTCATCGTAAGCGACGATCTCCACGTTATATTGCACCGTGGCTTCGCCGGGCCCGGCGATGACTTTGAAGCGCGCGCCGGCCTGCATCGCCTCGTCTGGCGTTTCCACTTGCTGAAAAATTTTCGAAATTTTCGGCCACCGCCGCAGGTCCAAATATTTCCACACCTCCGCCATCGGCTGGTTGATTTCGATGCGTTCCTTGAGCATGGACATAGTCGCTTCCCTTGCCTTGAATTCCGTTTTACGCCGATCCGAGGTTCATGGCCAAATTGGCGCGCCTCGGGCAAAATTTATGATAGCAAAAAATAATTGAGAAGCAAGGAGAAAGTCGCGGCGATTTGAATGTGCGCGCCGCCGTCTGCAAACTCATCGCCGGTGAAAACCAATGCGAGCTTTTACGGCGTAATGCCTTAAAATTTTTCCTGTGGCGATTAGCGTAAATTGATGAAGGGCGGGGAATTTGTCAAGGGAAAGAAATCCAAAGCCAGGAAGGCCTCAGTCACAAAGGGAAAACACACTGACCGGTCGCTTTGACCTCGACGAGCGCGATCGAGTCGAGCGACCGGTCAGATTTCAATCAAAATCCAGCAAGGTGTGTGAATAAGACCGGCCCGTCGCGCCGGTTTCTTTGATGTAGCGTTCCCAGAAGTTTTGCACGGTGAAAAATTTTTCCGTCTGCGAGGCATACGCGCCGATCGCCCAAACCTCGACGTTGCGCAAATTGGGAAGGCGCCCTTTGGCGCGCAGGGTTCGCATCGCCTCCTCAATATAAGCGGCGTTGATCTCGTCTTGCGCGAAATTATACTCAGCCGAGCATTCCATCATGTCCGAAAGAATCACCAGCGTTTTTTTGCCGCTCTTGTTGCGCATAAATTGCTCGCAGAGGATAAACGAGCTGATGATCTCGCTTTTCTCGATCTTGCCGCGGCTATCCAAAACGCTGTCAACGCTGGAAAACATCTGCCCCGTGAGCTTTTGCACGAGCTTATGATGTTGCGTGCGATTGTCATTCCAGAAATCAAACGCCGGCAATTGCACGTTGAAAATCGGCGTGAAGTCGGCGATGGTCAAATCGATAATTTTGCCGCCGGCGATCACGTCCCCGGGCTGCAGGGCGGAAATGATTTTTTCAAAATGCTGTTTGTAATTTTCCCGCTCCGGCAACGAGCTGAGCGAGATGTCGACAAACACCATGACCACGCGACGCTCGGCGGTGTCAACTTTGCCGCCGCACCCCGGCAACAGGCAGAAAAGGAGCCCCGCCGCCAGCAGGCGTGAATTTTTTTTAAACTTTAAGCCAACGAACGGTGGAATAAACGGTTTCATAGCAGCAGTCTTCTTGCAATTAATTCGTTTGCAAACTCCCTGACTTGCGGAGCAAAATCCTAATCGGTCAATAAATACGCGGCGCGCGGCTTGCCGTTGGTGGCAAAACTTTCTTCCTCGAACTCCGGAATCAAAATGTCCGGCAGCGCCTCGAACGCTTGCGGCCGGCGGTCGTCGGAGCGTTTGCGCAAATTATACTGGCGGTAAATGCTGATGCGTTCGTGCGCGGCGTCGCGAATGCGGAAGATCTGGTTGTGGCAGGAGGATTTGAGCGCGTTGCGCTGGCTGCCCAGCGTGTTGATGCGCGCTAATGCCGCCATGTAATCGCGTTTGAATTTGAACAGCTTGAAATCGCGCTCATGCGCGTACCACGAGGCGTAAATGGAGATGAGAAACACCAAGAAGTTGAGCGACAGAAAAAACAGCCAGGCGTTAAAAACCGTTTCGGCGTCGGTGGTGTTTTGAATTTTAAAATAGCTGTTGCGCACCGCGGCCAGCGAATATAACGAGAAAATAATCACCGCCAGGCAGCCGATCGACAGGAAAATGAGCGGCTTTTCTTTTTCGTCTTCGCGCAAGAAGCGGCCCCAAAAATGTCCCGACACCGGAATGGCAAACGAGAGAATCAGCGCCATAATGATCGTCTCGAACCGCGCCGAGCCAAAAATGTCGAACACCTCAGCGTTCATCGCCAGTTCGGCGATGCCGAAAATAATGATAATCGGAATGTACCACCACGGGGTCGCGTCAAACGTGGCGTCGCGCTCCAGCTCGCGCTTGCGGATCAGATAGTTCTCCTCCGATTGTTTGTACTTTTCCTCCCAGGTCTTTTGCTCGCCGATCAGCTTGGCGTCGCGCGATTGCCATTTTTCGTAAACCATGCGGATGCCGCGGTCCGCCATTTTGCAAATCTTTTGCTCGAAATCCGTCGCGCACAACACCTCGTGCCAGTGCGAATTGTTGCTGCGATGGGTTCGCATGCTTTTGCTGATATAATAGGAAATGCTCTGCCCGCTCTGCGAGGGCCGCTCTTTCGCACCATCCATCCTACCGTTAAAACGCGCTTGCTGCGCGCTTGGCAATGTCCATATTGACATAATCACACTCCGTTGACGATCCTCGACCCGTTCCCCGGGGCGCCGTTACGTTCGATTAACAACAATTGAAATCTGAATACGTATGTACCTGCAATCCAACGATTAGCAGAGGCCGGCATAAATTTTTCCCTTCCCTTTTAAATATTTTTTTGTTATATTTCATAACTTTCCATGCAGCTTGGCCTGCATAAAAAAATGTGACAAGTGCACGAACCGGCCTTGTTGGTTTCGGACAAGGGCAACTCTAAAATCGAAAGGCGGAGCTATGAAAATCGGCGTGTTGCGCGGTCAGGAGAAATCGTTTCCCGAAGCGCTCATCGAACGCATCAACCAAAAAAGCCAGCAGCAGAAGTTGGGCATTACCGCGGAATTTGCCATGTTGGAAGGCGTGCGCATGGCCGAGCCGTCCGGTTATCGCGTGCTCGTCGACCGGATTTCCCACGAAGTGCCGTTTTTTCGCGCTTATTTAAAAAATGCCATGTTGAACGGCACCGACGTCATCAACAATCCATTTTGGTGGAGCGCGGACGAAAAATTTTTCAATTATGCCCTGGCGGCGAAGATCGGCATTCCGGTGCCGCGCACGGTGCTCGTGCCGCATTTCGCGCATCCGCCCAACACCACTTCGGATTCGATGCGGAACATGGTTTATCCGATCAATTGGGAAAAAATTTTCCACTACATCGGTTTTCCCGCTTTTCTGAAACCGCACAGCGGCGGCGGCTGGAAGCACGTTTATAAAGTCAACAATCCCGAAGAATTTTTCAAAGCCTATCATCAAACCGGCGATCTCGCGATGGTCCTGCAGGAAGGCATCGTGTTTACCGAATATTATCGCTGTTACACCGTCGGCCGCAAAAAAGTCCGCATCATGTGGTACGACCCAAGCAAGCCATATCTCGGCGGGCAATATGGCATCGACGAAGGCAACATCAATCCGGCGCTGCGCGATCGCATCACGGAATATTGCCTCAAGATCAATCAGGCCCTCGGCTATGATTTGAACACCGCCGAATTTGCGGTGCGCGACGGCATTCCGTATGCCATTGACTATTGCAATCCGGCGCCGGATGCGGAGGTCAATTCCGTCGGCGCGACCAACTTCGAATGGCTGCTTGAGGCGATGGCCAACCTCGCGATCGAGCGCGCCCAACAGCCGCAAAAACCGCCGAAAGAATACGCGTGGTCGTCTTTCATCAGCGGTTAAGCGTTAGCGCATCAAGTTTAAAGCCAAGCGCATGCAGCCAAAAATTTTGCGCCATGCGCTTGGAAAAACTTAAGGAGAGCAGGACATGAACGAACCAGCCATTCAATATTATCACGAGCTGGTGTCGAAAATGGACACGGCAAGGTTGGGGGAAATCAGCGCGCAATTTGTGAATGACCTCCGCGCGCATAAAGCCTGCTACGGCGAGCGTCCCCTCTCCACTTTTTTACGCCCCAAATTTGTCACCGCGCCGCAATTGGATCTCATCAAAAATTCCTGCCGCGTTCTGCGCGAGGCCGTGGTGAAACTCAAAGAAGCAATTTTCGCACAGCCGGCGTTCATGGCGCAGCTCGGCCTGAGCGCCGGCGAGCGTTTGCTCTGCGAAATCGAACCGGGGTTTCGCCGCCTTTCCATTACCTCGCGCTGGGATTCGTTTATGACGGATTCCGCCGAGGGGCCGGTTTTGAAATTTGTCGAGCTGAACGCCGACACGCCCGCGGGCATTGCTTACAATGACGTGATGTCGGATATTTATTTGCGCCTGCCGTTCATGCAGGAATTTCGGCAGCGCTACAATGTGCAGCCGTTTGCGGTGCGAACCATTTTATTGCGGCAGTTGCTCGATACCTACAAAGAATGGCAGGGCAATAAAAGCGGCCGCAAAATGCCGCAGATCGGCATCATCGATTGGCGCGGCGTTTCGACCTGGACGGAATTCGAGTTGATGCAGGAATATTTCGAGAGCCAGGGTCTGCGCACCGTGCTCGCCGATCCGCGCGAGTTGGATTATTCTCACGACCAGAGTGGCCGCGGCATTTTACGCGCCGGCGATTTCGAGATCGATCTCATTTATAAACGCGTCGTCACCAACGAGTTCATCGAAAAGTTCGACGACGTGCAGGCGATGTACAAGGCGGTGAAAAATCATGACGTCTGCTTGATCAATCCGTTTCGCGCTAAATTGGTGCATAAAAAATCTCTCTTCGCCCTGCTGACGCATGAAGATAATCAACATTTGTTTAATGCCGAGGAGCAGGAAACGATTCGCCGGCATATTCCGTGGACACGGCGCCTCGAATTGACCACAACCACTTATCGCGGCCAGACGATCGAGCTGTGCGAGTACGTCGCGCATCACAAAGATGATTTTGTCATCAAACCAAATGACGAATACGGCGGCAAAGGCGTCTGCCTCGGCTGGGAAACCGCCGGCGGCCACTGGGTGTCGCTGATCAACGACGCGCTTGATGATTTTTATGTCGTGCAGGAAAAAGTGCCGCTGGCGCGCGAAAGTTTTCCTTATTTCGATAACGGCTTGCGCTTCGCCGATCTGGTGGTGGATTTCGGCCCGTATGTTTTCGGCCCAATGGTCGGCGGCGTCTCCACGCGGCTATCGGCCTCGTCTTTGGTGAATGTTTCCGCCGGCGGCGGGGCGACGTCGACATTTTTGATCGAGGCGAAGTAGCTGAAACTTATGTTAGAAAACAACTGTTGCATTCTATGGATTTTGTGGTATATTTTATTGTAAACGGACATAAAACTCAAATTTGCAGGGATGAGGTTTTTCAGGTTATGCTATGTCTGAAAATCTTGTTTGGGAATATTAAAAATTGAATGGTGCGACATGAACGGGAAGACCAAACCGCGACTGAAAAAAAAAGGTTCGATTTCGCTTCGATCACGCAAAAATGCCAACCGTCCTTCGGAATGGTTGACAACAGAAGATGCGGCTGAATACCTGAGCGTGACACCAAACACGATCCAGCGTTGGACCAAAACAGGCAAGTTGATGGCGTATAAATTTGATGGCGCCTCAATTCGAATTAAGCGAAGTGATTTGGAATCTTTGGCTAAACCCTTACATAGCAAGGTGGCGACTTGGACGCAATTATCCGCTGCTGCTTTTAATGAAGATTGGGATAACACCGAAGATGCAATTTATGACGATTGGCGGACACTCTATGGCGTACAATCGCGGTGAGGTGGTGCCGGTGCCTTTTCCATTCGTTGATCTGCAGTCAACAAAAGCGCGGCCGGCGATAGTGGTCAATGATCCCTCTTACGAAGCTTCCTCGGGCAACTTGATCCTGGTTATGATCACAAGCCAGGCAAAAAAATTTGCCACCGATTACACCCTTGTCGATTGGGCTGCGGCTGGATTGAAAAAGCCCTCAGTGGTTCGTATAAAAATTGCGACTATATCCACAACACTTGTTCTTTTTAAAGTGGGTCAAATTTCCCCAAATGATCTCCCTCACGTGGAAGCGAAAATTCGAGGAGTGCTCAATTTATAACATGCTATAGCTTGATCGCTGGCGTATCCTTCAAGTTTTGCTTGCGTTGAAAGTCGGATTAGTTCAAATTAGTAATGTTTCAGAAAATATATTGTAAAACCTCTGTTCGACAAAGAAATCCTACAATAACGCGCTGATTTCACTTCACTGTTGCAAGGCTTAGGAAAAGCCAGCTTCGAAGAAATCGAGCAAACCCTGCAAGGGCACGAACTCGTTGAGCCGAAAACTGGTTTAACGCCGGAAATCGTCGAACGACTTTGGAAGCAGATTAAAAACTAAAAAGGGAAAAGATGATGAAAAATAACCTGAATCTCCGAACCAGCATATTGGTTCTATCCGGCTTGTGTTTCATTGGCTGCGCCACCACCGCGGACGTGAAAGTCGAATTAGATTCGCAAACGCCCGATAAGAGCAATACCCGAATATTCAATAGCTCCAACACGGAATTAAAGGCCGTGGCATTAAAAGTCATGGAAGATTACGGCATTAAAGTTAATAATATTGAAGAAACAGCAAGTGGAATAAAAATCATCGGCAAAAAAGGAATGAGCCTGATGAGCTCCGGCGAGTTTGTCGGGATTGCGATTAAACCTGCCACGGCGCCGTCATCATCGGTGGTGTCCGTGCTTTCGAAGAAGGTCGTTTCCACGCAAGTTTTTGCCAAAAATTGGACTTCGGATATTTTAGACGGGCTTTCCGCCAAAGCGCGCTACGAAAAAGACGCGGCCAATAACGAAAAATACGACGTGCAAGCGCCGAATGAAGATTGGCTGAACAGCATCAGCAAAGCCATGACGACCGCGCTGGCCTTTGAAACGAAGCCGGCCTTGGGCGTCAAATGCGAGGGCCGCTTCGGCGAATACATTTCGAGCAAAATCGTTTCGCATCTCGGCCGCCACAACAATAAGATCGAGCTCGTGGCGGTTGGCGAGGAGCTGACCGCCATTGTCGAGCAACAAGGCTTGCAGATGACCGGCCTGTTTGACGAAAAGACCGCGGTCGCAACCGGCAAATTGGCCGGCGCCAAATATCTGCTGGTCGGCAGCCCTTATATTAAAGCGGCCGCCAACGTCGTTGAATTGCATTGCAAATTGGTCAATATCGAAACTGCGAAATTTTTAGGCGGCGGCTTGATTGTCAATTTCCCGTTAAAAGACTTGCCCTCGTTGTAATCAATCTCATACAGGAATCTCTATCAAAGGAGGATAGATTTCAAATGAAAGAAAAATTCACCCTCGGCATTGAAGAAGAATTTCAGATCGTTGATCCGGCGACGCGCGAGTTGCGCTCGCACGTGTCGCAGATGCTCGCCGACGGCAAGATGATGCTGCAGGAGCATATCAAAGAGGGCATCAAGCCGGAGATGCACAAGTCGGTGGTCGAGATCGGCACCGGCATTTGCGCCAATATCGACGAGGCGCGGCAAAGCGTGCTGGAGCTGCGGCAGGGCCTGCACCAGTTGGCCAGCAAAAGCGGCCTGCGCATCGTCGGCGCCGGCACCCATCCGTTTTCCGATTGGCGCGCGCAGGAGATTATGGAACACGAGCGCTACAAAATGATCGTCGATGAAATGGGCGACATCGCGCGGGCCAATTTGATTTTCGGCCTGCACGTTCACGTCGGCATCGAAGACCGCGAAACCGCCATCGCGCTGATGAACCAGATGCGCTATTTCCTGCCGCATATTCTCGCGCTCTCCACCAGCTCGCCGTTTTGGCTGGGCCGCAACACCGGCTTGAAATCCGTGCGCGCCACCATCTTCAAGCGCTTTCCGCGCACCGGCATTCCGGATTACTTCAATTCGTGGGCCGATTTCGAGAATTTCATCAACACGTTGATCAAAACCGGCTGCATTGACAACGGCAAGAAAATCTGGTGGGACATTCGGCCGCACGCTTTTTTCAACACCATCGAAGTGCGTATTTGCGACCTGCCGACGCGCCTCGACGAGACCATCGCCATTGCCGCGTTGATTCAAGCGACGGCGGTGACGTTGTACAACTTGCGCAAGCAGAATTTGAGCTTCAATATTTATCGCCCGACGCTGGTGGAAGAGAATAAATGGCGTGCGGCGCGCTACGGCGTGCGCGGTAAAATGATCGACTTTGGCAAGCAGGAAGAAGTTGATTATCGGGAATTGATGTATGAGTACATCCGCTTTGTCGACGAAGCCGTCGATGAGCTGGGCAGCCGCCATGCCATCAACTATATTCATCAAATTCTCCAGGAAGGCACCAGCGCCGACCGCCAGCTCGCGGTGTATGAAAAAACCGGCGGCGATCTGAAAGCGGTGGTGGATTATTTGATCAAAGACACGATGGAAGGCTGTCAATAAATTTTTATTTTTCTCCGTTCTTATAGCCAACCCTGCTCTTTATACCATTGATACGTTTGTTGCAATCCTTCCTGAATGGACAACGCCGGAATAAAACCGAGTTGATGTCTGGCTTTTTCGCCGGAGCAAACCCAATACGATTGCCGCAGTTCGTCGATCTTGTCAAAATTGAGCAGCGCCGGTTTGCGTGAAATCCTGGCGCCTAACTCGCTAAATGCCGCCAGCACCGGTGCAATAAATTCCGGCACGGTGATGGAAACGGTGCGCTTTTGCATCGCCGCGGCCAGCGCCATGCCAAGCTCGTGCCAATCATACGGCTGCGGATTCGTCATAAAATACGTTTCACCGGCAGCGGCCGGATGTTCGGCGGCGAGAAGAATGCCGTTCACGAGATCTTGCCCGTGAATCATGCTCGCTTGGCGCGGGCGCCTGCCGAGCCGCAGCCGCACGCCCATTTTCACCTGTTTGAAATATTCATAAATATCTTTTTCGCGCGGCCCGTAAACCGCCGGCGGCCGGATGATCGTGAGGGGAATCTCGCGGCAAAATTCCTGGCAGGCGATTTCTCCGGCGAGTTTGGAGCGGCCGTAAACCGAGACCGGGCGCGGCGTTTCATCTTCGGTAATCAAGTGTCCGTCCGCACTTGGCCCCGCGGCAGCCAGACTCGAGACATAAACAAAGCGTTGTAATTTTTTCGCATGTTGCGCGCACCATTGCAAGAGATTCCTGGTCGCCTCGCCGTTGCCGCGAAAATATTCCGCCTCCGTGCGCGCTTTGGTAACGCCGGCGAGATGAATGACCTGCGTCACCTCCGGCAACACCGACGCCAGCGCGGCGCCGGAAAAGAGATCGCCGTGCACCAAGGTGATCGGCAGTTTTTCCAAATCCGTGAGCGAGCTGGTGCGGCGAACGAGGCAATAAATTTTCGCCGCATTCCGCTGCCGGCGCGCGGTTAGCGACTCGGCCAAAAGTCCGCCGATAAAACCGGTGGCGCCGGTTATGATGATGCTCATTTGGTCTCCACGATTTGCGCTGATGAGAAACGATAATCAAGCGGGTAGTGCAAAAATTTAGTTCATTTTTATTCGCCGGTCAAGCGCTTTGTAAGCGACTTGCCGGTCCAAGGATTTTTTATGTCAAGGATTTTTTAAAATCTCCGCTTGACTTTTAAAGCCATCTTGAATAGATTCAAATCCAAATGCGGCTCACAAAAAACGATAGCGAGGTTCGGTCAATGAAGGTTCGCGATGCCGGTCGAGAGTTCGCTAGTGAAACGAAACAAAAAACAAACAGGTTGCGCATTTTATTTATCATTTTAGTGCTGGCCGATCTTTCAGCCGCTCAGGAAAACAACACCATTTATCTTCGCGCCAATCAAATCGGCTACTTGCCGAACGAAGCCAAAATCGCTATCGCCTTTTCTCATCGGCAGGCAAGCCTTCAACAGTTCGAGGTTATCGAAATTGTTTCCGGCAAGCGGCAGTGGGGGCCAATGAAACTCGGTGCGAACGCCGGCGCCTGGGGAAATTTCGCCCATCACTATCGCCTCGATTTCAGCGCGTTCAATCAAACCGGGCGTTTCAAATTGCGCATCGCCGGAACGACTTTCGAGTCGCTTCCTTTTATTATTGAAGCCGAGGCCTACAATTCGCAGCAGGAAAATTTGCTCGCGTACTTGCGCCAGCAGCGTTGCGGCTACAATCCCTTTCTCGATATCGTTTGCCACAAAAAAGACGGGCGCTCGGCTTACGGTCCGATGCCGGACAGCACGTATCTCGATGTGAGCGGCGGCTGGCATGATGCCGGCGATTATTTGCGCTATTTGCTCACCTCGAGCAATGCCACCGCGCGGCTGCTCTTTTCATATCGCGAAAAGCGCGGCAAATATCGCGACGAATTTAACGCGCTCGGACAAAAAGGCGCGAACGCCATTCCCGATATTCTCGATGAAGCGAAGTGGGGACTGGACTGGATGCTCAAGATGCATCCGGCGTCGGATCAGCTCTTTCATCAAGTCGGAGACGATCGCGATCACACCGGCTGGGAATTGCCGCAGGAAGATGTTTCTGATTATGGCTGGGGTCCGGGAAGTTATCGCGTCGCTTATTTTGCCAACGGCAAGCCGCAGGGCCTCGGCAAATTTCAAAACACGTCGACCGGCATCGCGAACATTGCCGGACGCTACGCTGCCGCGATGGCGATGGCCGCACAAATTTGGAAAAGTGATTTGCATGAAAACAGTTTTGCCGAGCGTTGCTTGCAGGCGGCGAAAGAAGTTTATACGATGGGCAAAAAACAACCCGGTTGTCAGGAAGGCACGCCGTGCCGCGCGCCGTATCGTTATTATGAAATCACGTGGGCCGACGACATGGAATGGGGCGCGGCGGAGCTGTTTCGCGTGACGAATGAGAAAAATTATGTTGACGACGCCAAAACTTTTGCGCGCCAAATCGGCGCGACCTCGTGGATGAGCGCTGACAGCACGCGGCATTACGAGTTTTATCCGTTTGCCAATCTCGGCCATTACGCATTATCTTCACTTGTTGATCGCGCGTTTCAAGATACGCTCGCCAGTTACTATCGCGAGAGTCTGGAAAAAATGCAAGTCCGCGCCAATAAAAATCCGTATCGGATCGCCGTGCCGTTCATTTGGTGCTCCAACAATCTCGTGGTGAATTTCATCACGCACGGCTTGCTCTATGAAAAGATGACGGGAGATTTGCGTTATCACGAAATGATCCTCAGCCATCGCGATTGGCTGCTCGGAAAAAATCCGTGGGGCATCAGCGCGTTTGTTGGCCTTCCGAGCGCAGGCGGCAACACGCCGCAATTTCCGCACAGCGTGATTGCGGATAAAACCAAACGGCCGATCATCGGGGGTTTGAACGACGGGCCGGTTTATGGCACCATTTACAAAAGCCTCATCGGCATCCGCTTGACGCGACCGGATGCGTATGCCGCGTTTCAATCCGATCTGGTCGTTTATCACGACGATCTCGGCGATTACTCCACCAACGAACCGACGATGGACGGCACCGCCGATGCCGTGTTTTTTATGGCCTGGCCAGCGGGAAAATAGCATTGCTTCTCGCCTTGACCATCCTGTTAACTTTTCTATATTATTCTTTTAAACTGATAATCAACAGCAGCGCGGGATGAACGAAAACCGGAGCGACAATGTTGTTCATGGTGATTGAGCGATTTAAAAATCGCGACGCCCTGGCGATTTATCGGCGCCTCCGCGAGCAAGGGCGCATGATGCCCGAAGGCTTGACGTACGTCGGCAGTTGGATCGAAGCGAATTTTGATCGCTGTTTTCAATTGATGGAATGCAATGACGCGCGCTTGTTTCAGCCGTGGGTGGCGCAGTGGCACGATCTCGTTGAATTTGAAATCGTGCCCGTGGTGCCGTCGCAAGAAACCCGCGAGGCCATGGCGCCGCTGCTTGGGTGATTTTCAAATCTTGAAATGAATGGAAAACGAATGCCCCAACCAACCGTAAAGCTCACGAACGAACAAATGGCGTTTTATCACCGCGACGGCTATCTCGCTATTGAGGCGATCACCACGCCGGAAGAAGTGGCGTGGCGGCGCGAAATTTATGATCGCCTGTTTGCGCAGCGCGCCGGACGTGAAGAAGGAAACCAATTTGATTTAGCCGGCACCGATGAAGACGGCGTCGCCGCGAGTTTGCCGCAAATTCTGCGACCGGACCAATACGCCCCGGAGCTGGCGCATGCGCTTTGCCGCGTGAATGCGCTGGCGATTGCGCAACAGTTGTTGGGCGCGGAAGCCGCCTATCACGGCGAGCACGCGATTTTCAAACCGGCGCTGCACGGCGCGGAAACCCCGTGGCATCAAGACGAGGCGTACTGGGACCCCGATCTCGAATACAACGAAATCAGTGTGTGGATTCCGCTGCAAGAAGCGACGCCGGAGAATGGCTGCATGTATTTTGTACCGTACAGCCACCGGTTGGACGTCATGCCGCATCACCCGATCAATCACGATCCGCGCATTCACGGCTTGGCGATCGATCAAATCGATGCGACGCCGGCTGTTGCTTGTCCGTTGCCACCGGGCGGCGCGACGTTTCACGGCCCGCGCATGTTGCATTACACGCCGCCGAATCGCTCGACCACTCCGCGGCGAGCGTATATTTTAGGCTTTGGTACACCGGCTCAAAAACGCTCGACGTCACGAGATTTTTATTGGAACTGCCAAAAGACCACCGCGCGAGAAGTGCGCGCGCAACAGGCGCAGAATAAAGCTTGAAATTTGCAACGAAAAAACATTTAGCGCTAACGCCATCCAACTCGGAAAAAAGTCTGACAATTTTTGATCAAAACCCGCAGATTGAAGAATCCCACGGATAAAGTTTTCATCCTATAGAGGACGCGGATTTACACGAAAAAAATTCCGTGAGAATCCGTTTAATCCGTGTTATCCGCGTTCAAAGCTCTTGCTTTAAAGCTGCCCGAAAGACTCAAGTTTTCAGGAAGCGTAATGAAGAATCTAAGCGAAATAAAGATTCTTTGCTTCTTACTTAAGGAGAAACTGCAATGAAAAAATTCCGCATGAATCGTTTGTTTGGCAAAACCGGCAAATGTTTGGACGTCGCGATTGATCATGGTTTTTTTAATGAGATCGGTTTCCTCGGCAGCATCGAGAACATGGAAAGGGCGATTCATGCCATTGTCGCGGCGCGGCCGGATGCGATTCAACTGACGGTGGGGCAGGCAGAAATCTTGCAAAGCCTGCCGGGCAAAGATAAACCGGCGTTGGTCTTGCGCACCGATGTGGCCAATTGTTATAATACGAATGTGCATGACGTGATGTTTAGTTATGTGATTGATCAAGCCGTCGAGCAGGCGTTGGTGCTTGATGCCGCGTGCGTCGTCGTGAATCTGCTGCGGCTGCCGGATCAGCCGGATTTGCATCGCCAATGCGTGGAAAATATCGGACGGCTCAAGCCGGTTTGCGAAAAATATGGCATGCCGCTGATGGTCGAGCCGCTGGTGATGCAGCCGAACGCGCCAAAAGGCGGCTACATGGTGGACGGCGATCTCAACAAAATTCTGCCGTTAGTGCGGCAGGCCTGCGAATTGGGCGCGGATATTATCAAAGCCGATCCGTGTGACGACGTCCGCGAGTATCATCGGGTGATTGAGATGGCGGGACGACCGGTGTTGCCACGCGGTGGCGGAAAGGCTCCGGAACGCGAAATTTTGCAGCGCACGCTTGATCTGATGCAACAGGGCGCGAGCGGCATCGTGTACGGCCGCAATATTATTCAACACGAAAAGCCGGTCGGCATGACGCGCGCGTTGATGGCGATTGTCCATGACGGCGCGAGCGTCGAACAAGCGTTGAAAATTATTAATGAAGGTTCGTCGTAACGCCTTCAGGCGTTTTCTTTTCCGGAAGCAACAATTCCTAAAGGGACTTCTACAAACCTTTCACCGCGAGCAGACTTATGTCGACAAAACGAAAAATCCGTTTCGGCCTCATCGGCTGCGGCTTGATGGGCCGCGAGTTTGCCGTCGCCTCGGCGCGCTGGCCGGCGTTGTTGGAGATGACGGCCCAGCCGGAGATCGTTGCGATTTGCGACACCAACCCGTCATTGTTCGATTGGTACACCGACAATTTTTCTTCAATTAAAACGGCCACGCCGAATTATCAAGATCTGCTGGCGCGAAAAGACGTCGAAGTGATTTATTGCGCCGTGCCGCACCATTTGCACGAGAAAATATATGGCGACATCATTCGCGCCGGCAAGCATTTGCTGGGCGAAAAACCGTTCGGCATCGATCTCGCCGCCAACCAGCGAATTCTCGCGGTTATCCAACAGCATCCCGGGGTGTTTGTGCGTTGCTCGTCGGAATATCCCTTTTATCCGGGCGGCCATCAAATTCATCAGTTCATTTTGGAAAACCGCTGGGGGCGCCTCATCGAAGTAAACAGCGGATATTTGCATTCGTCGGATTTGAATTTTGCGAAGCCGATCAACTGGAAGCGCATGATCGATATCAATGGCGAGTATGGTTGTTTGGGGGATTTGGGCATGCACGCGTTGCACCTGCCGCTGCGCTCACGCTGGATTCCTAAACGCTTGTCGGCGTCGCTCTCAAAAATTGTGACGCAGCGTCCGGATGGCAAAGACGGGATGGCGCCGTGTGAGACGTGGGATAATGCGACGTTGCAATGCGAGGTGCAACACCCAACAGCAGGGTATGCGTTTCCGCTGACGGTGAAAACCTATCGCATCGCGCCGGGCGAAACCGATACGTGGTACCTCGAAATTCTCGGCACCAAATTCAGCGCGCGCTACAGCACGAAATTCACCAAAACGTTGCAAACGATGCGTTACGAAGACGGCGGGCCGCAGATTTGGATGACTGAAGACCTCGGTTACACTTCCGCCTACAAAACCATCACCGGCAATATTTTTGAATTTGGTTTCACCGACGCCATTCTGCAAATGTGGGCCGCGTTCATCGACGAGTTCAATGCGCCACGCGAAAAGATGCCGTTTCGCTGCATCACGCCCGAAGAAACTTTTCTCCAACACCGGATTCTGACCGCGGCGTTGGAGTCGGGGAAAACCGGAAAAACGGTGGAATTGGCGTGATCAAGTGTTTGCGCCGGAAGAATAGAGTGAAGCGTTTACCGCGGCACGGCTTTGGATGGATGTTCATGCTGCGAATGGACCGGCAGTGGTGAGGTGGGTGAATTGATTTCGTGAGGTGATTGGCCGCCGTTCTTGCGCAGCTTCAGCCAAGAAGCCAAAATGGAAACCGCCAGTACCCCGCCGATAAAAGCAAGCGAGAGGCCAATGGGAATTTTATAGAAATCGACAATCAACATTTTTACCGCGACAAACGCGAGAATGATGATAATGCCGGGTTTTAAATATTCAAACAGGCGCGCCATTTCCGCCAAAACAAAATACAGCGAGCGCAAACCGAGAATCGCGAAAATATTGGACGTGTAAATAATGAACGGATCGGTGGTGACGGCGAAAATCGCCGGGATGGAATCGAGCGCAAAAATCAAGTCCGAGCTTTCGACGACGACGAGCACCATGAGCAGCGGGGTGGCAAAAAACTTTTTACCGTCGCGCACAAAAAATTTCTCGCCGTAATATTTTTTGCTGACCGGGACAATGCGCCGCAACAATTTCAGCGCGAAGCTTTTGCTGGGGTCGAATTGGTCGTCGCCCTGCAGCATCATTTTGATCACGGTGAGCAGCAGCAGCACGCCGAAAACGTACGTCATCCAATGAAAGCGCGTGATCAGCTCGACGCCGACGGCGATCATAATGGCGCGCATCACCACAGCGCCGAGAATGCCCCACTTCAACACGCGCGGCTGCTGCGCCGGCTCGACTTTGAAGTAGGCAAAAATCATGATGAACACAAAGAGATTGTCGGCGCTGAGCGATTGCTCGATGAGATAGCCCGCCAAAAATTCCGCCGCGCTCGCCTTGCCGAGATAAATAAAAATTCCCAGCGCAAACAACAGAGCCGAGCTAATCCACACTGCCACCCACACCGCGGCCTTTTTCGCGGTCATCACCTTGGCGGTGCGATTCAGCACGCCGAGATCGAGCAACATCATCGCGCCGACAAAAACGCCGAAGACGGCCCAAAGTATCCATTCGCTCAAAGTTGTATCCTCGTCAATTTGGGAGGTTAAAGTTGAAATTTAAGCACTTCTTTTTTAAAAAGCAAGCACAACTGAATGACGGCGTCATCATCTTTTTCGCCTCATTGTCTTTTTATCTTTTTTACCCCCCGTATTCGTCCCAGCTTTTGATCTGCAACGCCTCGACACTTTTTGATACGAGCGTGTCGGCAAAACGTTTCGCCAGTTGCAACTCGGCAATCAGTGGAATCGCAAAATC
>Ga0247727_10009152_pt1 | contig 18087 bp, 15 predicted proteins | sample WisWelCaveWW1625_FD_202498 | JGI IMG/M metagenome (GOLD analysis project Ga0247727, IMG submission 202498) | Biofilm microbial communities from Wishing Well Cave, Virginia, United States - WW16-25 | ecosystem: Environmental > Aquatic > Deep subsurface > Groundwater > Cave microbial mat | place...
AATCGTAGATGAACTTTTTGCGCCCGATGACGCCCGCCAGCACCGGCCCACTATTAATACCAATGCGAAAGTCAACGGGGCGGCTGGCTTTGAACGTCCGGCTTTTGAGGAAGGCCCGCATCTCCAACGCCAGCTGCGTCAGGGCCTGGGCATGATCCGGGCGCAGGCGGGGCACACCGGCGGCGACCATGTAGCAATCGCCCACCGTTTTGATTTTTTCGAGCCCGGATTTTTCGACCAGCGAGTCGAAGTAAGAAAAGATTTCGTTGAGCAGTTCCACCATTTCGACCGGCGTCATTTCGGCGGTCATGGGCGTGAAGTCCACCATATCGGCAAACAGCACGCTCGCCCCGTCGTAGTGATCGGCGATGGTGCGGTTTTCGTTTTTGAGAATGACGGCGATTTCTTTGGGAAAGATGTTGAGCAGAAGGTTCTCGGATTTTTCCTGCTCCAGCTTCAACAGGCCTAGCGCTGAGTTCTTCTGGCCCACGAACGAGTAGAGCAGAACAAAAGCAATCGTTGAAACAGCGCCGATGTTTGCCACAAAGAAGAATAACACCAACGGCGGCGGCAGGTTGTTGGCAACGCGCACGTAAGGCTGAAGGAAGCCACTCACGATCACCAGCCCAAGATAGGCCAGAAACCAGCGCGGGGCGTGACACGGCTCGTCGAAGATCAACGCGCCGAACGGGCAAATGAGTGACCACAAAACGATGGCGCTCGAATTGACAAAGCCGCCCAGGGCCACCATCAACAAAAATGGGAGCAGTAAAATCAGCAGAAGCTGGCTGAAGCGGAAAAAGTGGTAGCGGCGCGTCAGGCCGAAGAGGATGATGCTGAGAAACGACACGATGGCGTAAAAGAGCGGGATCGAACCGGCCACCGGCTCACCGAAGAAAATGTACATCAGCCCCCACAAGGCTCCGGCGAGGATGAACATGAGCGCGCCGATGACCAGCAGGGACTTTTGCAGGCGCACCTCATCGGTATCGCTCGGGTCAGCGCCGAGGCGGGCGAGCAAGGCGATAAGGCTTTGTAATCCGGTTGGCATTTTCATGTACCCTCTTCCAGTTCGGCGTAGTATACGCCAAAAGATTGCCTCTTGACTCTCCGGTTGCCATAGAGTGTATAGTGCGACTGAAGATCTTCTGAAAGTCTGGGCGGAGAACACTATGCTCAAAATCGGAGACTTTTCCAAACTCAGCCGGGTGACGGTGCAGGCCCCGCGACACTACGACGACCTGGGCCTGCTCAAACCGGCCCAGGTAGACACCTTCACCGGCTACCGCTACTACTCGGCCAGCCAATTGCCCCGGCTCCACCGGATTCTGGCCCTCAAAGACCTGGGCTTCTCACTGGAGCAAATCGCGCAACTGCTCAAAGACGATTTGCCCGCCGAACAACTGCGAGGGATGCTCAAGATGAAACAGGTTGAGATCGAACAACGCCTGGAAGACGATCAGGAGCGATTGATGCGGGTCGAAGCCCGACTGAGACAAATTGAAATGGAGACTACAATGTCAAACTATGAAGTTGCCATCAAGAAAGTCGAACCTCAGTGGATCGCCTCGGTGCGGGGCATCATTCCCCGCTACAACGAGATCGGCTCTTTGTGTGGCGAGATAACTGCCCACCTTGCCCAATCTGGCGCAGGAGGCATGTCCATCGCCATCTGGCACGATGAAGGCTACAAAGAACAGGAGGTAGATGCGGAAGCCGGGATCTGCCTCAAAGACCGTGTGCCAGAGGCCGGGCGGATCAAGGTGTACGAACTGCCTGCCGTGACGGTGGCCAGCGTCGTCCATCATGGCCCGTATCACACGCTCAATCAGGCCTACGACGCCATCTCAAAATGGTTCGAAACGAGCGGCCACAGGATCGCCGGGCCAAGCCGTGAGTTGTACTTGCACGTCGCCCAGCCCGTCCGGCAGGATGACGAGACCTATGTGACCGAGATTCAATTTCCGGTAGCGAGGGCTTGAAGGCATGACAAAAATTGATCTCAAAAAGGATTTGAAGCATCTCTACAACCCCCCGGCTAAAGTGGTGGCGGCGATAGAGGCGCCGCCGATGAACTTTCTGATGGTGGATGGGCAGGGCAACCCCAACACCTCTCAGGCCTACGCCGAAGCAGTTGAGGCGCTCTATGCCCTGGCTTATGCCCTCAAATTCAAAATCAAAAAAAGCAAAGCCGGGGTGGATTATGCCGTTATGCCACTTGAGGGACTCTGGTGGGTGGATGATATGAGCCAATTCAGTGTGAAGAACAAAGAAGCCTGGCAGTGGACAATGATGATTATGCAACCGGAGTACGTCACCGCCGCATTGTTCAAAGAAACATTGCCGGAAGTTGCGAAAAAGAAAAATCCAGCCGCCCTGACCAAAATACGATTCGAGCGTTATTCGGAAGGTTTGTCGGCGCAGATCATGCACATTGGCCCCTATGCCGAAGAGGGCCCGACCGTCGCCAAAGTGCATGACTTCATCCTTCAGGGCGGTCACCAGTTGCGAGGGAAGCATCATGAAATTTATCTCGGAGATCCACGCAAAACCGCGCCGGAAAAACTAAAGACGGTGATCCGCCAGCCTTTCGTGTAAACAACTTCGGCTATGACCAACCCTTCCCCCGAGCCCACTCCCTCAACGAAAGACGTCATCGCCCGTCTGCGCGCCGCTGGCAGTGCGAAGCATAAAGCCAGCGCCGCGCGGCTCGGCATCCCTTCTGACAAATCGTTTGGCGCGCCAGTGCCTGAAATCCGAAAACTCGGCAAACAGATCGGGCGGAATCAAAAACTCGCAGAGGCGCTGTGGAAGTCAGGCTATCACGAAGCACGATTGCTGGCCGTATTGATTGCCGAGCCGGAGGCGATGACTGAGGCGCTGGTTGACCGCTGGCTGGGGGACGTCGTCTCGTGGGATTTGTGCGATCACCTGTGTAGCAACCTGCTCATTGACGTACCGTTCGCCGCCAAACGCATCCCGGTCTGGGCGAAGGACGAGCGCGAGTTTGTGCGGCGCGCGGCGTTTGCGTTGATGAACAGCCTGTCCATCCATCGCACAGAGATTGCCAAAGGAAGGGTCGGGCAAAACCTAAAACTGATTCGGGCCTATGCCCACGACCCGCGCAACTACGTGAAGAAAGCGGTGAGTTGGGCTTTGCGTGAGATCGGCAAGCGCGAGCGTGACTATGGTGTATTGGACGAGGCCCTCGCCCTCGCCACCGAACTCAGCCAAAGCAAAAACGCCGCCGAGCGCTGGGTGGGCAAGGATGCGCTGAAAGAATTGGAAACGTTGGTGGCGGTGAAGGGCCGTCGGCGGCTGGTGTCGTCAAAGACAAAGAGCGGGCGGAAAGCGGACGTTTAGGGAAGGGCGATCGGAAAGCTGGCTTCGCCCAAATTATTGAAGCCGCCATCGGTGGTGCGAGTGTACATACCCACGCGCAACAAAATGGGCCGCCGCGCGTCGGGCAGGGTCACGGCATAATCTTCGCGCACAATCTCGCCCGCGCTCCAGCGCGTCGTCGGGTAAAAGCCATACACCGGCGCGGCGCTATCCGATTGCGCCAGAATGTCTTCGCCGCTGGTGATGGCCGGTTGGTGACTGAGGTGAACAAAGACGCTGTAATCTTGCGACGGCCTCGCGGCGGCCTGCCAATACAACGTGACTTGGACGGTGTCCGTTGCAGGATCGAATCTGACTCCGTGACTGAGTAGAGAGATCGACTCCCCGATCAGAGACGGCGTCCCCGGCGGAACATCGGACGGGGCGGCCGCCGCCGCGTTGGAGACTCGCACCAATCCCGGCGCCGCCGAAGTCAAGTGGGCGCGGCCCAGTTTTTCATCCCAGAACTTCAGGTCAAACAAATAGAATGAACGCGGCAATACGTAGACGCGATCCCCAGCGGCAATCAGTTGATCGTATTGCGCCGTCTGATCCACAATGACGACATCCGGGATTTCGTGATTGACCAACACCCCGTAGGCCAGTGCGAAATAATCCAGCCCCCACGTGGCCGAGAGTACTGTGCGGCCTTCGCCCTTGAACTCGCACGCCTGTTTGAAAGTCTCAATCGTTTCACGCCCGCGTGTGGCTGATTTCAATTGGGCCACATAAGCCTGGTTTTGCCAGGCGCCGCCTGCACTCACAAGCAGTAATCCAACCGCGCCGATGAGGCCAGCCCGTGGCCGCCACTCGGCGGCCAGCCCTACTGCCAGTCCCAACCCCAACACGCCGATTAAGATGACGGGCATCAACACCGCCAAATACGCATCCCAAATGTAACCGATGTAAGCAAGATAGGCCGCGCCAAAAAACGGCAGCCAGGCAACAGTGAGAAAGGCGGCTTGTGTCCAACGCCGTTTGCTTAATGGGACGATCAGGGCCGCCAACAATCCAATCAGGATCACGCCCGGTAACAAATCGGTATTGATGACTTCGACGTGAAGCCGCGTGCGTTCGAGCCATTCTTGCGGCGAGGCGGCGAAGCTGATGTTGGTGCGGGTCTCGTCGGCAGTGATGAAGGGGCGAAGCGTCTCCCATGTGTTCGGTTTGCCGAACGTCCAAATTGCGCCCATATTCACCCGCAGGGGCAAATAGAGGTAAGACAGCCACGGCAGGAACGCCAGTATGAGATGAAGTAACGGCGCTAGGGGGCGACGGCGACTATAGTGAAAGTAGGGCCGCCACAGGAGAACGGCGAGAGCAGGAGCCAGCAGGGCCAGCGCTCGCCCATGTGAGACGGCTAACCCGAAGACGAAAGCCAGCCAATGGAACCACGCCGGAGTCTCACTCCCCCGTTCTTCTGCATAGAGCGCCAGCAACATCATGAGCGCCGCCATGCTCAAACTAAAGGATTGCAGTTCGGCAATGGAGGCGTTGACCCACAGCGAACGGGTCACGGCCAGCGTCAACGCCGTAGGGGCCGCCACCCACCAGCGCCCCGTCAACCGCATCGTCAGCCCATACGTCAGTCCCACCGTTACCAAACACCACAGCCATGACCACAGGCCCGCCGCCAGGGCTGGGCTGGCCCCAAACAATTTCGCGACTGTGACGAAGGCCGAGCCGAGCATTGAAAAGATTGGATAGCCCGCTTGATGCAGTGTCCCCCACAGGTTAAGGGCAATGACAATCTCGCCCACGTCGGGGGTGTAGGGTGTGTCCGCGCCGTTAATATCAGTTTGCAGGGTTGACAGATAGAGGCCACCGGCGACAAGGATGACGGCCAAACCGGCCCAATGAGGCATTGAGGGGGCGCGCAAACGAGAAGGCATGACGGCGATTATACCCGTCCATTATTTTAAGTAGCGCTCCCTGCCCGCGATGCTATAATCTTTGACGTTGCTCCTCTCTTCTCGACAGCACGACAACATCATCACGATATAACCTGATTGCAGTATGTCATTCGTTCACCTGCACAATCACTCTGAGTACTCATTGCTCGACGGCCTGAGCAAGATCAAAAAACTTGTGGGCCGGGCCAAAGAACTGGACATGCCCGCCCTGGCCCTCACCGATCACGGCACGATGTTCGGCGCAATTGAGTTTTACAAAACCTGCAAAGCCGCCGAGGTCAAACCCATCGTCGGCCTCGAGGCCTACCTGGCCGCGCGCGGCATGGCCGACCGCGACTCGCAAAAAGATCGCAAGTCGTTTCATTTGCTATTGTTGGCCGAAAACCAGACCGGCTATCAAAATCTATTAAGGATCGCCACCGCCTCACAACTCGAAGGCTTCTATTATTACCCGCGCATTGACCACGACTTTCTCGCTCAACATTCCGAAGGCCTGATTTGCACCACCGGCTGCCTGGCCTCAGAAGTGTCGCGGGCGCTGGTCGAAGGCGGCCCCGACGAGGGCCGCAAATTATTGGATTGGTATTACGAAGTCTTCGGCCAGGATCGCTTCTTCTTTGAATTACAAGACCACGAAATTCCCGAACTGCGGCAGTTGAACAAAACCTTGCTGGAGATCGCGCCGCGCTACAACGCCCAATTCATCGCCGCCAACGACGTTCACTACGTCCGGCCCGAAGACCACACCCTGCAAGACGTTCTGCTCTGCATCCAGACTGGCAACCTCGTCGCCGAGAAGAATCGGATGAAGATGTCCGACCCCTCGTACTACTTGCGTACGCCGGACGAGATGCGGGCCCTCTTCGGCCACATCCCCGGCGCAATCGAAAACACCCTCCTCATCGCCGAACGGTGCAATGTTGATCTCGGCTTCAAGGGTTACCGCCTGCCCGACTTCGACGTGCCACAAGGCTTCAGCGCCGGAACTTATCTGCGGCACCTCTGCGAAGCAGGCTTGCGCGGACGCTACGGTGCGCGCGCCGACGACGCCCTCATCCGCGAACGCCTCAATTACGAGCTTGACGTTATCCACACCATGGGCTTCGATACCTACTTTTTGATCGTCTGGGATTTGTGCCAGTTCGCGGCGGCCAACGGTATCTGGTACAACGCCCGCGGGTCAGCCGCCGGTTCAATTGTGGCCTACTGCCTCGAAATCACCCTCGTCGAGCCGTTGGAGCATGATCTGATCTTCGAACGTTTCCTCAACCCCAGCCGCATCTCTATGCCCGACATTGATCTGGACTTTCAGGATGATCGGCGGCACGAAGTGTTGCAATACACCGCCCGCAAATACGGCGTGGACAAAGTGGCGCAGATCATTACCTTCGGCACCCTCGGCGCGCGGGCCGCCATCCGCGATGTGGGCCGGGTACTGAACGTGGACCTCAACCAAAAAGTTGACCCTGTCGCCAAACTCATCCCCAACATTCCGGGCAAGCCGATCACCATTGCCGAAGCGCTGGAGCAGGTGCCGGAGTTCAAAGCCAAATACGACGAGGACGACGAAATCCGCAACATGGTGAACGTGGCCCAGGGATTGGAAGGGGTGGCTCGCAACGCCGGCACCCACGCCGCCGGGGTCGTCATCACCGACCGCCCCATCATCGAATACGTTCCCCTGCATCGCCCCACCAAAGGCGCGGGCGAAGACTCGCCCATCAGCACCGTCACCCAATTCGAGATGGAGATTCTCGACGGCCTGGGCTTGCTCAAAGTGGACTTTCTCGGCCTGCGCACACTGACGATCATGGCCCGCGCCTGTGAGCTGATCAAAGAACGGCGCGGCCAAGACTACAACATCAACAACATCCCCACCGATGATCCGGCGATCTACGACTTGCTCGGTCGGGGCGAGGTGGCCGGAATTTTTCAGGTGGAAGGGTCGGGCTTGCGACGCTTTTTGATTGACATGAAGCCAACGCGGCTCGATCACATCATCGCCATGATTTCGCTCTATCGCCCCGGCCCCATTGACTTCATCCCCTCCTATATTAAGCGTATGCACAACGCGGAGCCGGTGGAGTATCGCCATCCGAGGCTCGAACCGATCTTGCGCGAGACCTACGGCATCACTGTCTATCAGGAACAGATCATGCGCGCGGTGATGAACCTGGCCGGGTACTCCGCCGCCGAGTCCGACAGCTTCCGCAAAGTCGTGGCCAAGAAAAAGGGCGAGGAGATGATCAAACAGCGGACGAAGTTTGTGGCCGGGGCGGTGAACAATGACATCCCCCAAGAGACGGCGAACCAGATTTTCGACGACTGGGAGACGTTTGCGCGGTATGGGTTCAACAAATCACATGCCGCCGATTACGCCGTCATCTGCGCCCAGACCGCCTTTCTGAAAGCCCGCTATCCGGTCGAATACATGACGGCTCTGCTCACGGCAGAAAAAGGCGACACCGAGAAGGTGGCGATGTATGCCGCCGACACCCGCCGCATGGGCATTGAAGTGAAACCGCCCGATGTGAATTACAGCGGACTGGATTTTACGATTCAGGATCAGCCAAATGGTAAAGCCGCCATCCGTTTTGGGCTGGGGGCGGTCAAGAACGTGGGCGAGGGACCGGCAGCGGCCATCATGCAGGCGCTGGACAAGGGTGGCCCGTTCAAGTCGCTGGACGATTTTTGCCAGCGAGTGGATCTGCGGCAAGTGGGCAAGCGGGCCCTGGAATGTCTCATCAAAGTCGGTGCGCTGGACTCGCTGGGCAAGCGGGCGCAACTTATGGTCGGACTCGATTCAATCGTCGCCGTGAGTAGTTCGGCCCACCGGGCCGATGAGATCGGGCAGTTCGATTTGTTTGGCAGCGCGGGCGGCAGCGCCATCACCACCGTCTCCCTGCCGAAGAACGTTGTCGAGTTGGGCCTCAAAGAGATGCGGTCGTGGGAAAAAGATTTGATGGGCCTGTATGTCTCCGAGCATCCGCTGATGGCCCACATCGGCGATTTGCAAAATATCGTTTCGCATTACAGCGGCGAGTTGGACGAAAGTTTGCAGGGCCGCACCGTCACCCTGGCCGGGCAGATCACCCATATCCGCCACCATACTTCGGCCAAGAGTCAAAAGCCGATGGCCTTTGCGACGATGGAAGATTTGCAAGGTTCGCTCGATCTGGTGATCTTCCCCAGCACCTGGAAAGAAGTGGGCAATTGGCTGGCCGTTGATCAAATTGTGGTGCTGGCGGGCAAGGTGGATGCGAAGGGCAAGGATGTGAAGATTCTGGTGGACTCGATGACGAGGGAAGTGAAGGTGACGGCGGCGGCGGGCAATCGTGAAACGTCAAACGTCAAACGTGAAACGACACAAAATTCCAAGCGGGTGGCCGAAGCTCCGGCGACTTATGTGGTGGAGGTGATGCGGGGCCATGATGATTTCGATCCGTTTGCGGGAGAGGAATTTAACCCGAGGGACTCAATTGACGCGATGGACGGAGGATCGGGCGGCGGAACTCCGGTGGGGCCGCCGGTGGCGGTGGACTCCGGCCCTATGCTCGAAGCCGGCGTCCTCGCCGGCGTGGTTGGGGAGCATGTTGAGACGGCTCTACCAACAGAGTCGGTGACACTTGCGGAGTCGGCCTCCCCGGCTAATGACAACGGCCATGCACCCGACGTTGATCCCGGCATGGTTTGGGAGGATCGCCCGGCCCTCAAGCGGGCGCGATCCAACGGGGCGATTGAGCATTTGGTCGAGCCTGCGCCGAAGAAACTCAACGGCAAATCGGCCAACCTGACTGATGAAGCGCCCAAACGGATCGTGGTAACATTGCACCCGACAGGCAATGCGGTGATGGATCGATTGCGCGTCCAGCGCGTGCACGAAGCCTTCGTCAGCCACCCCGGCCCGGATCACTTTGCGCTGGTGGTGTTTGAGCCGGACGGGCGGCAATTCGAGTTGGATTTCCTCAACGAGACCACGCACTATTGTGAGGAACTGGCCCGGCGGCTGTACCACTTCGTCACCCCTGACCAGATCAACGTCCAACCGCTGGCCTGATTTTTTCCGGCTCTCCGGATTCAACAGAGGCCAAAATCTTTGCCACGAATTACGTGCTTCGTTTCGAAGCCCGAATTGGCACGAATTTTGACATGATGAAAGCAATTCGTGGCTGGTTTTCCTACCGAAGTCGGGACAGCCGATATTCCAAGATAGAGATATGAACTGCATCGGAATTTTAACCAGCGGCGGCGATGCGCCGGGCATGAACGCCTGCGTGCGAGCCGTGGTGCGCACGGCGATGGCCCAACATTTGCAGGTGAAGGCCATCCTGCAGGGCTATGAGGGCCTGCTCAAGTGCTACTTTCAGGATTTGCGCGCCCGCGATGTGGGCGGCATCATTCAAAAAGGCGGTACGATTTTACAGACGGCGCGCTGTCAGGAGTTTTATACGACCGAGGGGCAGGATCACGGACTGAAGAATTTGCGCTATGCCGGGATCGAGGGGTTGATTGTGATCGGCGGCGACGGTTCGATGCGCGGGGCGCTGGCCCTGCACCAGCGCGGCTTCCCGGTGATCGGCATCCCGGCCAGCATTGACAACGACATGTGGGGGACGAACCTGGCGATTGGGGTGGACACCGCCCTCAACACCATTGTGGAGGCGATTGATAAACTACGGGATACCGCCTCGTCGCACAAGCGGGCCTTCATCGTGGAGACCATGGGCCGCCACTGCGGTTATCTGGCCCTGATGAGCGGCGTGATCGGCGGGGCGGAGATGATCATCATTCCCGAAGTGGAGACCCCAATGGAAGAAGTAGCCGACACCATCGCCGAGGCCTACGCCCGCGGCAAGACGCACGCCATCATCGTGGTGGCCGAAGGCGCAAAATATAATGCCAACCAGATCGCCGACTACGTCGCCCAACATGCGCCCGAATTGCAAACGCGGGTTACGATTCTGGGCCACGTTCAGCGCGGCGGGCGGCCCTCCGCTTTCGACCGCCTGCTCTCGGCGCGGTTCGGGGTGCAGGCGGTCGAAGCGTTGATGGGCGGCGCGAGCGGCGAGATGGTGGCGTTGACCGGGCGCGAGATTGTGACGGTGCTGCTGGAAGAGGTGACGGCTCATAAGCGCGGGGCCAATCTGGATTACTATCGCATGGCAAAGATGCTGGCAAAGTAAGACAGTTAGCATCCTGAGCGGAGGGCAACGGGTTCTTCTCCGTTGCACGCAGTCGAAGGATGCGGCCCCGTAAACGAAACTGGAATTAGCCATATGTGTATTGCGCCGGAGGTCGAAACTGACATCCGGATTGAGGAGAGGAATATCCTGTGACTAAAACAATCGGCCTGTTGACCGGCGGAGGCGACGTCCCCGGCCTCAATCCCTGCATGAAGGCAGTGGTGTTGAGCGCATTGGAGGACGGCTATCGAGTGCTCGGCATCCGCCGGGGGTGGGCGGGCTTACTGCACTACAACCTCGACGAGCCAGCCACCTACGATTATTACGTCCGCGAACTGCATCGCGAGAACGTGCGCACCATTGACCGCACTGGCGGCACGTTTTTGCACACTTCCCGCACCAATCCGCAAAAGGTGAGCGCCAAATCCACGCCGGACTTTCTCAAGACCGCCTCGTGGGGCAAGGCGATAGATGACAAAGGCACGAAAGACTACACCGATTACGTTTTAAAAGTGATCGAGCATCTGGGCATCAGCGCTCTGGTGACGATCGGCGGTGACGATACGCTGAGCTACGCGGCGCGGCTCGACAAGGAAGGCGTGCCCGCCGTCGCCATCCCCAAGACCATGGACAACGACGTGTTCGGCACCGATTACTGCATCGGGTTCTCGACGGCGGTGACGCGCAGTGTGGAGTTCATCACCAACATGCGCACCGCGGTCGGCTCGCACGAACGCATTGGCGTCATCGAACTGTTTGGCCGCAACTCCGGCGAGACGAGCCTGATCAGCGCCTACCTGGCTTACGTGGATCGGGCCATCATCTCTGAAGTGCCGTTCAATGCTCACAAGCTGTGTGACTTGTTGATGCAGGACAAACGCAACAATCCTTCCAATTACGCCCTGATGACGATCTCCGAAGGGGCCATGTTGGAGGAAGGGGAAGTGATCGAGTCGGGTGAGGCCGACGCTTACGGCCATCGCAAGTTGGGTGGCATCGGCCAGGTCACCGCCGATGCCATCAAGCGCCTCAGCGGGCAGGACATCATGTATCAACAGGTCGCCTACCTGATGCGCTCCGGCGCGCCGGATTCACTGGATCGCATGGTGGCAATGTCGTTTGGCAACCTGGCCATGCAGTTGATTCTGCGCGGCGAGACCGGGCGGATGGTGGCGCTTCAGGGGGGCCGCTACACCACCGTGCCGATTGGCACCATCATGACTGGCAAGAAGCGCGTGGACGTACCGGCCCTGTACGACGCAGAGGCCTACCGCCCGAAGGTGCGCGACTTCATGGAGTTGCCGATGTTCTTGCATTGAGAGGCGAATTCAAATTGCATTTGTTACTGCATCGTCATCAGATACGCGACTAAATCTGCCAGATCCTGCCGGGTAAGTGTCTTACCGAAGTTCTCCGGCATGGCGTCAGCCTGAAAACCTTGCACGACGTAGGCCCTCGGATTCACAATGGATTCATACAGGTAAACACCCGCTGGATAGTCCGGTTTGCGAGTCGCCGCCAGGATTGCCAGCGGCGGTTCACCAGGAAATGGTGGGCCGATAGACAGGTCTATGTGACAAATGTGGCAAGGCTGATCGACCACGAAGATTTGTTCTCCTCTCACCGCGTCGCCAGTCGGCAGTTCGTCAAACGCGATTTGCAGGTCGGCGGACAGTGGTTCGTCTACGGTTGCTCCGGATATATCGTCATTGCCGGTTACCAGCGAACAGGCCAGCGCCGCTAATGTGAGCGCGACAAGTGAGATAAGGGTAGAGGTTTTCATTTTCGTTGTTCTGGACAGTTAGACTATCGCTTATCCGGAAAGTTTCAAATCGCTATGGTCACCGAAGCAGACGCCGTCACGGCGGCCGACGCCGTCGTCATCGGCGCGGGCGCGTTTGGCGTCAGCACCGCATTTCATTTAGCCAAAGGCGGCCTCAAGCGCGTCGCGCTGGTGGATCGCTTCGCGCCCGGCACCCAATCCTCGCCGCGCGCCGCCGGGCTGTTCAAAAACATTCAGGGCGATCCCATCCGCACCCGGCTGGCGATGTTGAGCATCCGCAAGATGCTGAACTTCGAGGCCGAGACCGGCCTACCTTCACTCAACGTCACCCGCTCCGGCAGTTTGTTGATCGCCCGCACGCCCGAACACGCGAAATTCATCGTCCGTGAGTTTGAACATTCCCGCGAATGGGGCGCAACGTTGGAGATGATTGACGCCGCCGAAGCTCGCCGCCTTCTGCCCCTGCTGGAGACGAATGGCGTCCTCGCCGTCTGCCACATCCCCGGCGATGTTTATATTGAAGAGCCGGTCAGCCTGCTCAATGCTTATATGGAAGCCGGATCAAAACTGGGAGTGACGATCCTGCCGCACACGAGGGTGACAGGCATCGCCATCAAAGGCGGCGAAGTGGAAGCCGTCATCACCGACCGGGGCCGGATCGAAACCCGAACGGCCGTGGACGCCGCCGGAGCCTGGGCCCGAGCCGTCGGGGAGGCGGCCAGCGTCGGCGTCCCCGTCGTCCCCATGCGCCATCAGCTTTACATCACCCAACCCCTCGCCGGAGTCGATCCTCTATATCCCATCGTGCGCTTCATTGACACCGCCTCCTACATGCGACCGGCGCGCGGCGGACTGATGCTGGGCGGCTTTGAACTCGACCCGATGGCGCTCGACCCGCGAACACAACCGGGAGACTTTTCAATTGACGAGGTACCGCTGGACAGGGCGGTGGTGGACAGGCATACGGCGGCGATAGCCAAGAACGTGCCGGTGGCGCGAGGTGCGGCGATTCAGGAACATCGCGGCGGCTTATTCACCATGACGGCGGATGGGCGATTCATTGTGGGGCCGACACCGGAACTGCGCGGCTTCTGGCTCATCACCGGCTGCAATGGCAGTGGCTTTTCGTTCTCGCCCGCGCTGGGCCAAATGCTGGCCGAGTGGATCATCGGCGGCGAGCCTTCGATTGACCTGAGCAGTCTTGCGCCTGCGCGCTATGCCACCGTGCCGCTGGCTGAGGAACAATTACTGTCAGCCTGCGTGTGGCAGTACGGGCATTATTATGATCCGGTGGGGTGAGGGATTTGCGAAAAGGGTATTGTGTTGATGTCGAATTGGATCAATACTACGGGTAGTTCGGGCGTGGGCGGTATCGAAGCGCAGGTGGCCTTGGCTCTTGCCGGGAATCAAGGGAGGGAAAAGGCTATTGAGCAGTGGTGGGAGCGCTTCAAGTTTGAAGGGAGGTGGTGAAGTCGCAAACAGTCTCCATTTAGAGTCACCCTCAGCGTAATCCGCAAAAGCCCTCAAACGGCGTTAGTCGTAGGACAGAAAGGAGACCACCATGTACTACGGTACAGTGACAGTGACTGTCAAACCGGGAAAGCGCTTCGCCGCCATCGAACATCTCAAGAAGCTGGCGAAGTTGTCCAGTGAAAAGTATGGCGTCCCTACCGAGGTCCTTGGAAACGGGACAGGCCGGATCTACAGGTGCCACTTTGTATCCAAGTACCAGAACATGGCCCAGTTGGAAGAGACCAACAAAAAGCTTCTGGCCGATCCGGCATTCAACCAATGGTTCAATGAAACAGAGGGTTTGATTGAATGGCAGGACGCCAGGAACGACTTATTTGAGGTGTTCGAGTAGCCCGGCCAGCATCTGGTGAGAGAATCAAGTCCGCGCCTGACGACTGAACTCCGCCGTTAGGCGCGCTTCGTATGTTGCTCTATTATGCAACACAGAATTGCGCTCCTCACATTTCTCGTTCGCGACTACGACGAAGCCATCCGATATTTCACAAGGGTCCTGCCATTTGCCAAGACTGAAGATTCTGCTCTTGGAGCGGGGAAACGATGGGTCGTGGTGTCGCCGGTCAACCAGAGCAATTCAGCTTTACTGCTCGCCAAAGCCGATGGCGCAGAGCAGGAAGAGCATATCGGCAACCAGACCGGGGGCCGGGTCTTCCTGTTTCTGCATACCGATGATTTCTGGCGCGACTTTCAGGCTTTCAAAGCACGCGGTGTGACGTTTATAGAAACGCCTCGCGAAGAACCCTATGGCACGGTTGCCGTCTTTCGTGATCTCTATGGCAATCTATGGGATCTTCTCGAACCCAAGTAAGGGAGGAATGGCTATGCCACAGCCCAGACCTGCCGGGTCTGGCCGACAATGTGGCGAAACTTCAACCCGACAAGACCCGGCAGGTCTTATCCAAACCGGTTAAATATCCCCCGCCTCCTCCGCCATCCGCACCATCTTCGGCGTAAACTTGCCAATGACGTCAATCAAATCGCTCTGGGCGGCGATGATGGACTCAATGGGCTTGTAGGCTTGTGGCGACTCATCCAAGCCGCCGCCCAATAATGTGACCCCGCGTTCGCGCAGATAAGCATCACGCGCGGTTTTGGTGATCGAATGGATCGCCGCCTTGCGGCTCATCTGCCGCCCCGCGCCATGCGAGGCCGAATTAATTGAGGCGGCGACCCCTTTGCCCCGCACCACGTATCCGGCATCGCCCATCGAGCCGGGGATCACGCCCAGCACCCCCGGCCCCGCCGGAGTCGCGCCTTTGCGATGGACATAAACTTCGCGCCCATCTTGAAGTTTTTCACGCCAACAAAAATTGTGGTGGTTCTCGACGACCACTTTCTCTTTCAGCCCAACAGCTTCAGCCACCCGGTGATGAATCACATAATGATTGGCCGAGGCAAACTTCCCGGCCAACTCCATCGAGAGCCAATACTCCTGCCCCTCTTCGGCGTCGAGCGACAGCCATGACAGATGCCGCGCGCTCTTGTCCAGCCCCGGATGTTTCTCCATCGCCAGCTTTGAATAGAAATCGGCGATTTTGAATCCCACACTGCGCGAGCCGCTGTGCGAGAGCAGAGCCAGATAGTCGCCAGCAGTCAGCCCCCACTCCGGCGCATCCTCTTTCAGGGTGAACGCCCCCCACTCCACAAAGTGGTTGCCCGTGCCGCTGGTGCCAAGTTGTTTGTGGGCGTTGTCTTGCAGAGACCGCAATAACCGGGTCGCATTCCACGCCGGATCATCCAGCACCGGATGCTCGGCGCGGCGTCCCCCCTTCCACTCCGCACCCATACCGAACGCCGTTTGCTCCCACAACGATTTTTCAAACTGGCCCGGCTTCTGGCCGATGAGGTGCGGCGAGACTTCGTAGATCGAGAGCCGCATGCGACAGGCGATGTCCACGCCGACGGCGTAGGGGATGACGACGCCATTGGTGGCTAAAACACCCCCGATGGGTAAGCCGTAGCCCACATGGGCATCGGGCATCAAGGCCCCGGCGGCGCTCACCGGCAGGCGCATCGCCGAGTCCATTTGGACGAGCGCCGCCGGGTCAATGTGTTCCCTGCCCCACACCGGATACTGAAGCGGGAGCGAGCGCAGTGCCTCGTCTTGTTTTGAAACTTCGCGTCCGGCGAGGCGCAAACACTCGCAAGCCAGATCGGCCAAGAGCGGGTCGGCGAGGAAGTCGCCGGGGTTCTGGCGCACGCCGTCGAGGCGCGTGAGGATGGCGTCACGGTCGAGGCCGTCGGTTTCCAAATGCGCGGCAACGTCTTTGGCCAGGCCGATGATTTTGCCATCGGGCCAGCCGTTGAGTTTGAGAATCTTTCCGGTGATCATTATTTTTGTTTCAGCGCCGGAGTAGTATCCTGAGCGGAGGGCGGCGGCGTTTTTCCGCCGGACGTAGTCGAAGGATGCGGTTCTCGCGCCATGGGCCGCACTCTTCGACTACGGGCATGGGAACATCACCTATGGCCTCCGCTCAGAGTGCTTGACTTACGGCTGGCAAACGTCAATGTCCCAGCACCCGATGCGGCTCGTATAGCTCTTCCAGATACTGGCAATCGTCGTCGGAGAGTTTGAGGCTCAAGGCGGCCACGGCTTCGTCGAGTTGATACATTTTGCTCGCGCCGATGATGGGCGAGGTCACGCCGGGCTGGCGCAAAATCCAAGCGGTGGCAATTTGGGCTGGAGAGACGCCGTGGCGTTTGGCAACTTCGGCAACCCGATCCACGATTTTGAAATCACTCTCTTGATAATACATATCGTGGGCGAATTGATCGCTTTTGGATCGCGCGGTGTCGCCTCTTTTGTCGCGTGTCCGGTTCCCGGCCAGAAAGCCACGGGCCAGCGGACTCCACGGGATGAGGCCGACGCCCTCGGCCCGGCACAGCGGATTCATCTCGCGCTCCTCTTCGCGATAGACCAGGTTGTAGTGATTTTGCATGGAGACGAACTTCGTCCAGCCGTGCCGCTCGGCCAGAGACAACATTTTGGCAAACTGCCAGGCATACATGGATGAGGCGCCGATGTAGCGCGCCTTGCCCGCCTTCACCACGTCGTGCAGGACTTCGAGCGTCTCTTCCATCGGCGTCGAGTTGTCAAAGCGATGAATCTGATACAAGTCCACGTAGTCCATGCTGAGGCGGCGCAGAGAAGCGTCAATGGCATCCATGATGTGCTTGCGCGACAGGCCGCCCTGATTGGGTTTGTCGTTCCAGGCATAAAACACTTTCGTAGCCACAACAACTTCTTCCCGCTTGGCAAACTCCTTAAGCGCCCGGCCTGTCACTTCCTCGCTCACGCCAGCGGAGTAGGCGTCAGCGGTGTCGAAGAAGTTGACGCCGTGCTCCAATGCTTTCTGGATGAACGGGCGGCTGGCTTCTTCATCCAATACCCAATCGCGCCATTTTGGTGTGCCATAGGTCATCATGCCAAGGCAGATGCGGGAGACTTTGAGGCCGGTCTTGCCCAAATTTATATACTCCATGTGTGACACTCTCTCTTGATAGCACGGATCACCAGAATTTACAGATCGGCATCCGCTTATTCTGCAAATCCGTGCTGTTAGCGGGATAGTAATTTATATCTGTTCAAACCTCGCCGCGTTCAACACAAAAATCGTCGCCCGGTGGCTGCCATCCGTCGGGGCGGGGCCGCAGGCGGCGCGGAGGGTTTCGATCACGGCGTCCACCTTCTCGCTTTCGACGCCGACGATGAGGGTGGTGTTGCCCTGGCGAAAGAAAGCGCCGGTGCTGGCGATGCGGGTGGAACGGAAGTTCCCGGCGATGAGGGCGTCGGTGACGGCCGCGGCGTCGCTGTCGCGGATGATGGCGATGATGACTTTGAACATGGCTATAACTCCTCGTAGCGTTCGACGTCGCACAGAAAGACAATGGCCCCGCCCACTTCCACTTCCACCGGAAAGGCGGAGGCCAATTGGGCCACTTCGAGTTGGGCGGGGACGTAAGTGGTGCGCCGCTGGCAGGTGGCGCGCAGAGCGTCCATCACCGGGCCGATCTTGCCCGGCGGGATGGCGGCCCAAATGGCAGTGTTGCCCTGCCGCAAAAATCCACCCGAGGAGGCAATGCGGGTGGCGGATTTCAGGCTGAGGGCTTTCAGACGCTCCAACGCGGCGTCAGCATCTTCAGATTGCACAATGGCGAGCATGGCTTGCATAATGTCCTCCTCAGGATCATTTTTGTTTGTATCCCAGGCCCCAGGCGCGCGTGACGGGCATGACAAAGAGAATGCCGGTGTTAGGGCGGTCGAGGTCGCCCAGAATCGTCTCGGTGGCGGCCACCA
>Ga0247727_10009153_pt1 | contig 18084 bp, 15 predicted proteins | sample WisWelCaveWW1625_FD_202498 | JGI IMG/M metagenome (GOLD analysis project Ga0247727, IMG submission 202498) | Biofilm microbial communities from Wishing Well Cave, Virginia, United States - WW16-25 | ecosystem: Environmental > Aquatic > Deep subsurface > Groundwater > Cave microbial mat | place...
CGCCCATCAGAAAGGCGGGATGCCCCTGCCCCCGCCGCAGCATGTCGGCGAACCCGTACAGATAGGCCTCCGGCAGCAGGTGAAGATCGCGCGCTGCCCGCAGGACCGCTCCCGGTGTTCCCACATCGCGAAACGTATGGTCCCAGGCGAAGAACTCGGCGTCCCGGCCGCTCTCCGCAGGCGCGAAGCGGAATCCGTAGACGCCCCATACGGTGGCGCCCGCCACGATGACGATCAGGACGAGCGCCACCACCATGACCCTCGCGGGAGTCCTCGTCTTGAAAGCCGCAAGCGCCCCCAGGATGCCGAGGATGGGCAGGAGTGCCATCGCCGAGTGCTTGCTCGTGAGGGCGCAGCCGAGCGACACGCCGGTCGCCAGGACGCGCCACGCCGTGACGCGCGCCGTCAGCCGCTCGAAAGCGACCACCGTCGTGAAAAAGAAAAACGTGACAGTCAGGTCAGTGGTGGCCAATGAGCCGTGGGCCAGCATGTCCGGGCTCGAGGCGCACAGGATGGCCGCCAGCGCCGCGGGACCGGCGCCCCAGTGGGCGCGCGTCCAGAAAAAAAGAGCGCCCGCCAGGAGCAGGCCGAGCGCCGTGATCGCCATCCGGCCTCGGAGCAGGAAGGTGTCGGCGTCGTTCCACTCGTACAGGACGCGGTGCCCGAACATCCAGACATCGGCGTCGCGCAGGAAGGGGTCCGAGGGATCGATCCTGGTGCCGCTCACCAGCAGCGGCACCGCCGCGATCATCCGGGCCAGCGGGGGGTTGTCGGGATCGAGCCGGAAGTCGCCGTGCCGGAGGAACATGTATCCCACCGGCAGGTGCTTGACTTCGTCGAAGGTGGCGGATGTGGAGCGCGCCGTGTCGAAAGCCAGCCCGGCGTACAGGGAGAGCGCCAAGCCGAGAACGATCCATGACGCCGCGGCCTCTCGTTTGGAGGAAATCCAGCGCCACATGGGCCGCGAAGCCGTCAGGACGGCGCTCTGCGCTGTGTCACCCGGAGGGGCGAATAGGCCATGCCGTCGGGCTCGCGGCCGGCGCGCAATGTCCCGGTCACGATCCACTTGGCGAGATCGACGACCGCCACGACGTCGGCATTGGCGTTGGCAACGTAGGCGAGCTTCCCGTCCGGATGCATCAGGATCCCGATCGGCACCGGGCTCTTCCCGAACTGTCCTCCGAACAGGCGCCCCTCGGTCCCGGCGGCCTCGAGGGACATCGGCACCTGCCTTTGCTCCTTCCGGGTCCTCGCGTCGAACACCGTCAGGGCGCCGGAACGGGCATTCGAGACCAGGACCCAGCGGCCGTCGGCGGTCGCTGATGCCCGGATCGGGAAGGAGGCGCTCGGCAGCGTGGCGACAATCTCGAGGGCCGTCGTATCGATCACCGACACGGTGTCCGCCTCCCGATTGGTCACCCACAGCGTCCGTCCGTCGGGAAGGAGCCCAATCCCCTCGGCACCCGCGCCGGTCCGCAAGGTGCGCAAGCGCGATCTTGTCTGCAAGTCGATCGCCGTCATCGATCCCGAGCCGATGTTGGCGACGTAGGCCCGCTTGCCGTCGGGCGACACCACGACCATGTGCGACACCTCCTGATCGGTGTCGATCGCCGACTCGACGCTGCCGCTGGCCACGTCGACGATCAGGAGGGCGCGGCTTTGCTCCGCCGTCACCGCCACCCGTCCGCCGTCCGGCAGAAAGGCGATCCCGTGCGGCCGGCGATGCTCTCCCAGGTCGATGGTTCGAGTGACGCGAGCGCCCGGGACATCGATGACGGTGAGCGTCGAACCGGGTGCGTCGCGGGTCCCGTAGTTGCTCGCGACCGCGAGGCGCCCATCGGGCGACACGGCCGCCTCGTGAGGGCCTTCGCCGGTCTTGAGCGCGGCGACGACCTCACCCGAAGCCAGGTCGATCAGGGACGCCGTCGCCTCGCCCTTGTTGAGGACGATCAGGGTGCCCCTGGAGGCGCCGGCTGGGCCCGCTGCGATCACTGATGCCGCCGCGGCCACCATGACGAGACAGGCCGCAGCGATCAGGAGAGGCTGGCAGGGAGGTCTCGACATGGTCGACTCCTCGGGACGCGCGACGCCGGTGCGGCCGCCTCGCGGATGAGGTAGGATACCGGACCTCGGCAAGGATGTGAACGTGCCCGAGCAGTCCGGCCGGGTCCCGTCCCCATCGTCTAGTCTGGCCCAGGACACCGCCCTTTCAAACCGTCGCATCGACTTTTGAGACATGAACGACATCACGGACAAGGCTTGCAGCACTAGGCGCTCAGCCGGATCGACCGATCCCGCAGTGGGCGCCGATCTGGGGCGTCCTTCGCACAGAAACGCGCACAGTTTCCCGCGGCGCGAGGGGAGACGGACCGGATAGAATGTTCATCGCGGCCCCGCCCGCTTCGAACGGGGGCGGGCGCTCCGACCCGCCAGGGGCCGCGACTGCTCTCCTTCGGAGCCCTCGCACGGAGGCGGGGATGCCGAACCCGAGACCACGCAAGAAGCCCGCGTTCACCCATGACCCGTCCTGGATCGCCAGCGGCAGCGGCGCGACGCCCAGGCCGCCAGCCATCGAACGCCTGAGCTGGGGCTACCACCCCGACTACGGCTCAGGGATCTCCCTCGGGATCCGCTTCAGTAAGGACATGCCGCGCCCGCAGCTCGACAAGGCCATCGGGCAGATCCTCACCTGGGTGTTGTTCGAGACATCGGGGCGCAAACACACCGGCCCGGGGCCTGGTGAACGCTACGAACACATCGCGGTAGTCGGTGCATGGAATGCGGGCAGCGCGAGGAAGAGGACGCAGACCCGCGATTACATCTCCGAGAAGACCAAGATCCCGGAGCACCGCGTCAAGATCATCCTGCGAGACTGGCGAGCGTTCCTGCGAGTGTGGGACTCCCCCGCGGGCGTGAAGGCGCGCCGCCGAATGAAGCGCGATGTCCGCAAGGGAAAGCACATCGATCACCGCTTCTTCAACGCGGCGGAGCGGTTCATCATCCTCGGCCGGATTGCCCGCAATTTGTCCTGAATGCACCCCCCATTCAAGACATGAATTGAAAGCGCGGGTCTAGACTCACCTTCGCTTACGCGGGACGATCACCCCGTGAAAAAGATCGCGGGGCTGCACCTACTTGTTGAGCGCCGACGCCGGTTCTTGTCGCAGTGGGAGTTGGCGCGTCTCGCCGACGTACCGCCCTACAAGATCAGCAGCGTCGAGAACGATCGCGCCACGCTGACGCCCGATGAGGAGACGCGGCTACAGGCCGCTCTCGCATCAGTCCCCCCGGAGCGGACGTGAAGCCACAGCCGATAGAAGCGGATCAGATCCTCACGCCCGCCGGTGCTGGCCGCGAGATCAAGGTGAGCCGACCGACCGTCCTGGCGCTCATCGACCGTGAAGGACTTCCCGCGCACATCCTCAGCCGGGGACCGAAGGGCCGGCGCCTTATCAGGATCTCGCGCCGCGAGCTGTTGGAGTGGTTCGCCGGCCGGCGCGAGCGGAAGGTCCTTGACTGGAACCTCCATCGGCGCGGACCTCGGGGTGCGGCGTGAACCTAGAGGAGATCGCCCAGCGGTTCGAGGGAGTGCGCTGGAGCGGAGACAAGGGATTCGCCTGCAAGTGCCCAGCCCACGACGATCAACGCGCCAGCCTGAGCGTGAACCAGGGCACGAAGGGGATCGTGCTGAAGGACCACGCCGGATGCGAGTCCGCCGTCGTGCTGGCGAAAGTTGGATTGACGTTCGCCGATCTGATGAACGGGAACGGCGACCATCCCATGCAGATCGTGGCGACGTTCGCCTATCACGATGCGGCCGGCCGACTCGTTTATCAGATCGTCAAGCTGCACCCCAAGACGTTCCTGGCGCGCCGACCCGACGGCAACGGCGGATGGTTGCGCCCTTGGGGACTCGGGAAGACGCCGCGCATCCTCTACAACCTGCCAGCCATCGTGAAGGCCGAGCCGGGCGTGATCGTGTACGTTCCCGAAGGTGAGAAGGACTGCAACGCGCTTATCGAGCGCGGCCTGACGGCAACAACCGCACCGTTCGGAGCGAAGTCCCCGTGGCTGCCAAAGTATTCCGAATCCCTCCGCGGCCGGCCCGTCTGCATCCTCCCGGACCACGACGCGCCCGGGCATCGGTACGCCATGGTCAAGGCTCGCGCCCTTCACGGCATCGCCGCATCCGTGAAGATCGTTCACCTGTACGACGGCCCCATCCCCGACAAGCACGGGCGCGACGCGAGCGACTGGTTGACCGACGGACACGACGTCGAGGAACTGCGCGCCCTGGTCGAGGCGGCCCCGGAGTGGACGCCCACCGCCGCCGCGACGGACGACTTGCAGAAGCACCTCGACAGCGGCGTCGCCAACATGGAGCGGCTGGTCGCACAGCACCACCAGGACCTGCGACACCTCAACAAGGTCGGCTGGTACGCCTGGGACGGCCGCCGGTTCGCGCCCGACGCGGAGGCCGAGCTCGTGCGCCGCGCCATCCGCACCGTCCGGGCCATGTACCACGAGGCCGCCGCCATCGAGGACGAGAAGGCGCGGGTCGCGTTCCTCAACCACATCCGCAGATCGGAGTCGGAGCCCGAGATCCGACGCATGGTCCTGCTGGCGCAGAGCCACGAGACCACGCACGTCCAGAAACCGGAATACTTCGACCGCGACCCGATGCTGCTCAACGTCCACAACGGGACGCTGGACCTGAGGACCCGGGAGCTGCGCCCGCATCGGCGCGAAGACCACATCACCAAGCAAGCGGGCTGCTCCTACGACCCGGAGGCGACCTGCCCGAGGTGGACGGCGTTCCTCGAGACCGTCTTCGACGGCGACGCCGACATGATCGCCTTCGTGCAGCGGCTCGCCGGGTACTGCATGACGGGCGAGGTCCGGGAGCACGTCCTGCCGATCTTCTGGGGCGACGGGAGCAACGGCAAGACGACGTTCATCCGCACGCTGCTCGCGCTGATGGGAGAGTACGGCACCCCGGCGCCGGCCGACCTCCTGGTCGTCCGCAAGCACAAGGACCACCCCACGGAGCTCATGGTCCTGATGGGCGTCCGGTTCGCCGCCGCCGTCGAGACGCCCCTCGGCGCCCTCCTGGCCGAGACCCTGGTGAAGAACCTCACCGGCAACGATGCCATCACCGCACGCCGCGTCTTCCGTGACTTCGTGACGTTCACCCCGACCCACAAGCTGATCATGGCGACCAACCACAAGCCCGTGATCCAGGGGACCGACAACGCCATCTGGCGGCGCCTGCTCTTGGTGCCGTTCACCGTGACGATCGCGCCACGGGACCAGGACGTCCACCTGCTCGACAAGCTCGCGCTCGAGCTGCCCGGCATCCTCGACTGGGCCCTCGAGGGCTGCGCCGCCTGGCAGGCCGCCGGCCTCGAGCCGCCGAAGCAGGTCAGGGTCGCCACGGACTCCTATCGGCAGGAGTCGGACCACCTGCCCGCGTTCCTCGAGGAGGTGTGCGTCGTCCAGCCGTTCGCCAAGGTCGAGAAGGGAGCCGCCTTCCGCGCCTACACCGACTGGTGCGAGCGGAGCGGCGAGGCGCCCATGCCCAAGCTCGAACTCGGCCGGCGCTTCAAGGCGCTGGGAGTCACCGACGAGAAGTCACACGGCCGACGCTACTGGACCGGGATCGGACTCGTGGCGAAAGAGGCGACACCATGACTCGGGGGACATCGGGGGACAGCCCGTCCGTAACCTTCTACACGCGCGCGCGCTACGGAAAGGTACCGGATAGGTCGTCCCCGCTTGTCCCCGCGGACATGCCAGAAGCATCGGCCGCGAGACTCGACGCGGACAGGGGGCAGCGGACAGCCCCGACGCCCACAGCACCAAGGCGCCCAACCTGCCGGCCAAGCTGCCAAGCGGACAGAAGCGCGCACACCTACAACCACGCGCTGAACCGCCTGCGGGTCAATGGGTTCACGGTAGGGCACCGCCTGTCATGGGCGGTTCGCCGGTCCGCCTGCTGCACCTGGAGGCCGCAGGCCGAGGCTCCCCGGGGGGTTCTGCATTCAACTGGCGCGCCCCCGGATCGGCCCATCACCTGCCTCGTAATTTCCCCCGACGGGGCACTCTTGGAGGCGTTCTAGATGTCCCGTCCGCCGAGCCCTACGCGATGCCCCGTCTTGAACTGGATTCAGGCGGTGCGGCAGGACGGGAGCCTGCCGGCGGGGGTGAGGGCGCATTACCTGGCGATTGGGCGCCAGGCATGGCGGGATTCGCGGTCGGCGGGGGTGATTCACCGGGGATGTGTGGTGGCGTGGCTGGAGACCTAGAAGCTGCGGGAGCGGCCGCCGGATGCGCTGACGTCGGGGCGGCTCCTGGCCGAGCTGGTGAGGGCGGCGCGGAGTCTCAATTTGCTACTGCGTGGTCCTGCTGCTGGCCGGAGGCTTCCCATCGCGCGGGAGGTTCCGCTTTGGGCGGCCGAACCGGAGGCCGACGACCCCGAGGTGCAGGAGCGGGACGAGGACGGCGAGGAGGCCGCGAACGATGAAGCGATTTGAGTCTCCGGCGGGGAACATCTTGGTCGTCGTGCGCGACGGGCCCGGGGATGACGTCGGGTTGTTTTTGCAATTCGTCATCGAGAAGCTGGCGGCGATGCGGCCGCAGGAGGTCAGGAGGCCATGAAGACGATTTTTTCGCGGGCGACGGAAACGGAGTTGCGGCAGCTCCTGGACGCGGGGGCGCCGGCCACGGCGATTTTGAAGGAGGTGGCGCGCCTTTTGGGGCCCGAGGCGATGGGAGCCGCGAGCCTCAAGGTCTTTACGCACGGTGGCCAGCCGCAGCTTACGGCCGACGAGCTGAGCGAGCTCGGCGACCTGATCGCCCAGGGGGGCAAGGGGCTGCTGACGCCCGCGGGGGAGGCGCGATACCGCTTCCTCAGCGACAAGCGCGAGGCGGCCCGCGAGGGGCTGAGTCGGTACCGGCACGCGCGGCAGTCAGGGGGTGCGGCATGACGGCGAAGGCGAGCAAGAAGGCGGTTGAGGTGCCGGAAGGGCCCCGGCCTCCGGCGGCGTTCGGGGACGCTCTGATGCTGGAGGTCCCGATCCGGCAGGGGGAGGCCATCTGCGCCGCGCACGGGCTGGTCCCCGAGGGCCGGGTGAAGGAAGGGCGTGCCGCGCACCGTCTCGCCTGGCAGGTGGCCGTCCTGGGCGGGGCGCCGGCGGACTGGCGGGCCGAGGTGCTCCAGGTCGCCTACCGGAAGGCCGCGGCGACCGGTCGGTTGGAGGCGGCGAAGGCGCGCGGCCTGCCGGATCTCGCCGAGAACCTGGAGGCGCAGCGCGCCGCAGATGATGCGCGGGCCGCCGAGTTGCAGGAGCTGCTCGCCGCGGCGGGGCCCGAAGCGGACGACAACCAGAAGACGCGGGCCTCGGCGCTGGCCCTGGCCCGGAAGCGTCTCGCCCAGACAACCGAGGAGGTGGCCCGCTACGCGCGGGAGCACCTTCCCCTCCCGGACGACCTGGCCGTGCGGCACGTCGGCGCGCAGGAGGCGGCGGTCGCATCGGAGGAAGCGTTCGAGACCGGCGCCGGGAAGCTCCAGGCCCTCAGCGATGAGATGGAGCAGGCGCGCAGCCGCGCACGCCACGCGCTCGGCACAACGATCATCAACTGCATCGTCGAGGACGCGGCGCGCGTCGAGGCCGCGATCCTGGAGCGGTTCGCCCTCTTCGCGGAATTCCCGCGGCAGATCCCGGACGACGTGCTCCGTGTGCACACGTCTGCACTCGTCGGCGCGGCTGTGGCCGAGCGGCTCGGGAACCCACACGGGGCGCGGGCGTACTGGGGAAGGCTCGGCGAAGATGCCGGCGGCGTCCTGTCGGTCGCGACCGGTGCCGGCATCGGGGATGACTGGCTTCAGCGAGCACAGCGCCGGCCGGGGGCAAAGATGCTCGAACGGGAGATCGGATTGGGCGCTCTGTAGAAATGCCGCAACGCATCGCGTCGAGGCCGAGTACGAGCGCGTGCGGGGTACGACAAGCTTGGAGACGCTGAAAAAGGCAATGTAGAGATACCGGCCGACGATGGAGGCGCCTGGCCGGTAGCCGATCCCGTCTCCTTCGGGTGATCGGTTAAGTAGGGCGCTTCCCGAAGCGCGGCCCAGGACAGGGGCCGGGGTGGGGCCGCCGCCTGGTTCAAGGGCCTTGAGCCGCCCCGGCCCAAAAAGAAAAGCCCGCGTTGCGAGCGCGGGCGGAAGGGGAAGGGAACGTGACACCCGAACGGTACGACTCTGGAGCCGGCTCCGTCAAGCGGCCGGTGTTGTGGATCTCGGATGCAGACTTCGACGCCGAAAGCGAAGCCGCACGTCTCGCCGAACGTGAACCGGGTTTCGTCCACGTCGGCACCGTCGGTCGGCGATGGGTCGATGCCGATCTGGATCTGTTTCGTCGCCTTGTCATCGGCCCTCTGTCCGCACAGTCGGCCGTTGTCTCGACCGCCCCTGAGCGGCCGCGGCTGGTGTCCCTCCTGCTGCGATGTCGTGGTCTGGTGCGAGGCTCGCGTCCGTCGCGGCCTGACGCTGGCCGGGTGAGAGACGCGCCGCGCTACGACGGGCCAGGACGATCGCCTGCCGAGACGGAAAACCGCGATCCCGCGTTGCCGGCGCCTCTCGCAGTCGGATCGACGCGCGACGTTGGCCGGAGAGGCGCGATCTCCGTCGCGTCCGATGGAGATGACGCCGGGATCGGCGCTCACGTCGCCGCGCTGCGCCGGGCGCTCGGGGGCCGCGTCCTACCGGAAGGCGCCCGCGTGTTCGGCTTCTACAACCTCGGCACGGGGGAGATCGCCGTCCACGTCCAGGAGCCGCCTGCATGAGTCTGTCGCCGCTCGCCGTCGAGCTGCTCCGCGTCCTGGAGGCCGAGGGTAACGGCCCGCCGCTGACCGCCGAGAGCCTGCGGAACGTCCTGCGCTGCGCGGTCGGCCTGTACCTGCAAGACGGCGAGCTCGAGGCCGCCCTCGACAGCCTCATGACGGCCGGCCGCGTCGAGGCCGTCCACTCGGCGAGACTCGGGCGACGGTTCCGCGTCATGCGACACGACCGCGGCGACATGAGCGAGCCGGGCGGCCCGCCAGGGGAGGCCGCCTGACATGACGTTCACGGTCGACCCCGAGATCCAAAGCCTGATCCCGCCCCTGACGGCAGAGGAACGGGATGGCCTGGAGGCCAGCATCACCCGCGAGGGGTGCCGCGATCCTCTCGTGGTGTGGTGCGAGGCGGGCGTGCTTCTCGACGGACACAACCGGCACGACATCTGCCGGCGCCTCGGGAAGCCGTACAACACGACCGGCCTGTCCTTCGCGGATCGATCGGCGGCGCTGGCTTGGGTGATCGAGAATCAGATCGGGCGCCGGAACCTGAACGCCTACCAGAAGGCCGAGCTGCACCTGCGCCTTGAGGATGTCCTGCGCCCGGCCGCCGAGGCGCGGATGCTGGCGGGGAAAGCGGCCGACCCTAGTCAGAATTCAGACCAGGGTCGGGTGATCGACAGGATCGCCCTGGCCGCCGGCCTGTCGGCCGACACGATCCAACGGGTGAAGGTGATCCGAGACAAGGCGCCGGAGCCCGTCAAAGAGGCGTTGCGGCGCGGCGAGACCAGCGTCAACGCCGAGTATCTGAAGCTCCGCAATCCGGGCCTCATGCTGTCGAGCGTGTCGAATGAGTGGTACACGCCAGCGGAGATCATCGAGGCGGCCCGCGAAGTCATGGGCGGGATCGATCTTGATCCGGCCTCGTGCGAGGAAGCGAATTGCACCGTCCAGGCGTCCCGGTTCTACGACGAGGACACGGACGGCTTGGCGCAGGAGTGGCACGGCCGGGTCTGGCTCAATCCGCCCTATGGCGGACTCGCGGGATCGTTCACAGACAAGCTCCTGGCCGAATACCGATCCGGCCGAACGGTTGCGGCCCTGTCGATCCTGAGTGCCGGCGCCACCACGACCCGATGGTTTCAACCGCTGTTCGACTTCCCGCTGTGCTTCTACTCGGGCCGGGTCGCGTTCCGGGCGACTCACACGGACAAGGCGAGCAACACGGTCGGCTCCGTCCTGGCCTATCTCGGCCCCGACGTGGATCGCTTCGCCGAGGTGTTCGAGCGGTTCGGCCCGGTCGTCGCCCGCTACCGCCGGCAGACGGGGGCGCTCGCGGCCGTCCAGGGGGCTTGACACCTGGCCGAGTTTATGCCTACAATCACGATGCTATGGCACATCTGAGAAGGCACCGGGCTGGCGGCCGGACGTATATCTACATCATGCAGTCCTACCGCAAGGGCGCGAAGGTCCTGTCCCGAGTGCTCGAATACCTGGGCCGCGAGGATCGGCTGGAGCCCGGGAGACTCCAGAAGGCGATCACCTATTGGGGCGTCACCACGAAGATCGGCAAGGGACGGAAGGCGAAGCCCGACAAGGGCGGGAGGTAGAAGATGGCGCGCGTCTATGAACGGGGAGGGCGCTGGTACTACGAATTCCGGTTCAACGGCCGTCAGGTGCGGAAGTCCGCGAAGACGGCCGCGACCAAGGAGGACGCGCAGAAGCTCCTGGGTGACGCCATCACGAAGGCCAAGGACGGGGCCATCTACGGGGTGAAGCCCGAGGCCGTCACCTTCGCCGACTTCGCGGCGGAATTCCTGCGCGTGGACTCGCCGCAGAAGAAGACGAAGGACCGGGACCAGGGGATTCTCGACACGTTCAAGGCGCTGTGGAAGGGGCGCCTCCTGACCGAGATCACGACGAAGATGATCGAGGACTTCAAGGCCACGCGCCTGCACTACCGGGCCCCGGATACCGTGGGGAAGGAGCTGCAAGTCGTCAAGCGCCTATTCAAGAAGGCGGTCGAGTGGGGTAGGATCACGACTTCGCCGGCCGCCTCGGTCAGCAAGCCCCGGGTCAGCAAGGGCCGTGTCCGGTTCCTGGAGCCGGACGAGATGGACCGGCTCATGAAGGCGTTGCCAGCGTGGCAGGTGCCGTTCGCCGTGTTCGCCCGGTTCACGGGGGCCCGGCGCGGGGAGGTCTTCGGATTGACTTGGAACGATGTCGATTTCAAGCGACGGCAGATCACCTTCCGCGGTACCAAGGCTGGAGAGGACCAGCGGGTGAAGATGAACCAGACGATCCACGGCCTGCTATCGTCCCTGCCGGAGCCTATCAGCCGATCGCAGAGGGCGTTTCCTGACACGGCGCCGATGAAGTTTCGGCGGGCGTGGGAGCGGGCCTGCCGCAAGGCGAAGATCGGAATCGCCTGCGAGTGCTACAAGGCGACCAAGGACCAGAAGCCAAGTCGGCGCTGCGGCCGTTGCGAGGGGACCGGGATCGTCCCGGACTTCCACTTCCACGACCTGCGGCACCAAGCCGCGACGGATCTCCTGTCGATGGGAGCAACCTTGAACGACGTGCGCGACTTCCTGCGGCACAAGTCGATGAACATGACCTTGAGGTACGCGCACCTAGTCGAGGATCGGCGGGAGCAGACCGCGTGCCTGCTGGACGGGATCGGGTTCGCACAAAAACGCGCACAGGGAGATCAGCCGCGGGCGTAAGTCCTTTGTCCCCATCGTCTAGTCTGGCCTAGGACACCGCCCTTTCAAGGCGGTAACACGGGTTCAAATCCCGTTGGGGACGCCAGCCCCGCCCTACCGACGCCCACCGCCCGACTCGCTCTTCGACTGGCAGGGAACGCAGTGGGTGGCGAACGGCACGGCGCGCAGGCGAGCAATCGGAATCGACTCGTGGCAGGAGGCGCAGGCGCCGTAGGCCCCGGCTCCCGCCCGGGCCAGGGCGGCGTCGATCTGCTGCAGCGTCCGGTCCAGCATCGAGAGGATCTCCATGTCGGCGCCTCCCTCCCGGCTGGCCTTCCAGCCGTGCACCCCCTCGTTGTCACCGGCGGCCTCTCCCGACAGCTGGCGGGACAGGGCCTCACGATAGCGCGCGTCGGCGGCGCGACGGATCTCGGTCAGCATGTCGAAAAGCTCCGCGCGCCGGCGGATGGCGTTTTCCTCCTCGATGGTTCCCATGGCCTCCGTCCTTCGGTGCCCGCCCCGGAGCGGTGGTCTACAATGCCGCCTTCAATGAGGTGACCGTCTGGCGATCTGGCTCGTACCCGCCCTGACCAGCCTGCTGCTCTATGGATTCGGGCAGGGACTGATCAAGAAGAACATCGTCGATGTGTCGCCGGCCCGATTCTGTCTTTATTTCGTCGGCGCCAAGGCGATCTTGAACCTCGGATACTGGGCCGTCAACCGGCAGACGCCGCTTTACACGCCCGAGAGCGCGCCGTTCGTCGGAGTGTGCTTGGCGGCATATGTCATCGACGGGTTCGCATGGCTCCTGTATTTCCAGGCCATCGTGCACGGCCCGATCGCCATCGTGGGAACCCTGAGCGCAGCCTACCCGGCGATCACCGTCCTTCTCGCCCGCATCTTCCTGGACGAGATGCTGAGCGGATCGCAGTACGCCGGAGTCGCCCTGGTCATCGCGGGCTGCATCGGCCTGTCGTATGCGCGATCGCCGCAAGGCAACGCCCCCACCAGCGCGCGCTGGATCCCGTTATCAGCGGTGGCGCTGGTTCTGTGGGGCGCTTCGTCGACGATGCTCAAGGCGGCCTACGGGCTCCCGGGCGCCGACGAGGTGAACGTCCTGATCCACAACCTCGCGGGAGCGCTTCTGACCCTTGGTGTCTACGGCTTGCTGCGCGGCCGAGCGGCAGCGACGGAACGGCGTGATTGGGCGAGGTCCTTCCTGCCCATGGCGATGCTGGCGGGAGGGGACATCGGTTTCATCCTGGCGACGCGCTTCGGACCGGTCTCCCTGACCACGCCCCTGAGCGGTGCCTATCCGGTGATCACGGTGCTCTTCGCCCGCTTCGTCCTGGATGAGCGGATCAGCGTGCGGCAGGCGATCTGCATCTCGTCGATCCTCGGCGGCATGGCGTTGATACCCGGAGCCGGATCGCCGGAGATTCTCGCCACGCCGCCGTGATAAGTTACCGGGCCGGGGAGGTTTTGCTGATGCACGGCCGGGCGCGGACGGCCCTGGTCACGGGAGCGTCGAGCGGCATCGGGCTCGAGCTCTGCCGGCTTCTGGCGCGCGACGGGGCGAGGGTCGTCATGGTAGCGCGCGACGAGGAGCGCCTGCAGCGGGCGGCTCGCTGGGTCCAGGCGGAGCACCCCGGGACCGGCCTGACGCTCCTGGCCGCCGACCTGGCGCGGCCGGGCGCGGCGGCGTCGCTTCTGGCGCGCGTCGAACGGGAGGTCGATCCGATCGACTTCCTGGCGAACAATGCCGGCGTCGGGTCGTCGGGGCCCTTCGCCGCATCCGACCCGGCGCAGGTGGCGGGTCTGATCCAGCTCAACGTCGTGAGCCTCGTCGAGCTGACGCACCTCCTTCTGCCGGGCCTGCTGGCGCGACGGAAGGGGATCATTCTCAACGTCGCCTCGATGGCTGCATTCCTTCCGGGTCCTCTCATGGCGGTGTATTACGCCAGCAAGGCGTTTGTGCTGTCGTTCTCGGAGGCCCTGGCGGAGGAGGTCCAGGGCAGCGGCGTGAGCGTGACGGCCCTCTGCCCGGGGCCGACGATGACCGGCTTCCAGAAGCGGGCGGGGATCGAAAGGGCGCGGCTCCTGCGGGGACCATTGGCTTTGCAGGCGGGCCCTGTGGCGGCCGCCGCCTATCACGGGGCGATCGAGGGGCGGCGCCTGGTGATCCCGGGCATGGCGAACAAGGCGATGGTGCAGGCGCTGCGCGCCATGCCGCGGTCGCTCGTCAGCCAGATGGCGCGGCGGGCCAACGAGGCCGCCCCGGTCGGGCCGCCGCTCCAGGGCGGACAGGGAGGAGAGGCATGATGCGGAGGAGCCGGATCGGAATTCTGCATGCCGCGCTGGCGATGATTCTTTTTGCTGGCGCGGGAGTGAGCGAACGAGGGCACGCCGCAGAGAAGGCGGGATCGGCGGCGACTCCCGCGCGCCCGCTGCCGGCCGCCGATCCCGCCTACAAGCGCGCCGCTGACGAGGCCCGGGCGGATCTGCTCCGAAAGCACGGAGAGGCGGAGCGGGACCGGATCAAGCGCGGTGTCGCCCAGGTCCTGCAGGCCTGGCGCCCGGAGGACGGGCCCGCGAAGGAGCTCAAGTCCTTCGTCGCGTCGGAGTTCATACCCGGAGGTCCGGATCTCGATGCTCTCTTCGACCGCCTGGAGTTCGCCTTCGAGAGCATCGACGGCCACAACCTGTCGATGGCGCGCGACCTGCGCTGGGCGATCGATGTCGAAAGCGGGCCGATCCTGCCGATCGACGAGAGGCTGGCGGGATTCGAGCCTTCGGCGCACCTCCAAGAGGATTTGTTTCGCAGCCGCATCGCCTTCATCGTCCTGCTGAACTTCCCGCGCACGACGCTCAAGGAGCGGCTGGAGCAGGGGCCCGCCTGGTCGCGCCGGGCCTGGGCCGAGACGCGCCTAGCGGGCCGCTTCGAGGCGCGCGTGCCGGCCGCCGTCACACAGCGGATCACCGCCGCCATGGTCGAGGCCGACGCCTACATCAGCGGCTACAACATCTACCTGCACCATTTGCTCGACAACGAGGGGCGGCGCCTCTTCCCGGCGGGGCTGCGTCTCATCACCCACTGGGGCCTGCGCGACGAGCTGAAGGCCCTATACACCGATCGGGGCGGGCTGCCGCGCCAGCGGATGATCGCCCGGGTCATGGAGCGCATCGTCCGGCAGGAGATTCCGGCGAGCGTCATCGACAACCCGCGCCTCGACTGGAACCCGGTCTCGAACGCCGTCACGGTCTCGGACGTGAAGGACGCCGATCCGCCACCGGCTGGGCGCACGCCGCAGCCGACGAGCGACCGGGAGGCCGACGTGCGCTACCGCAAGTGGCTGCAGATCGCACAGGCCCAGCGCCTGGCGGACCCGTACTTCCCGGACCGGCAGGGGCTGGTGGAGAGGCGCTTCAATCTCGACCGGGAGATCCCGGAGGCCGACGCGAAAGCGCTGCTCCTCTCCGTCCTGGAAGCGCCGGTTGGCCGCGAGGTGGCGCGGATCATCGCGGCCCGGCTGGGCCGGCCGCTCGAGCCGTTCGACATCTGGTACGCCGGCTTCAAGCCACGCGCCCGGCACGCGGAGGCCGATCTCGACGCGCTGACGCGGCAGCGCTTTCCGACCGCCCTCGCGTACGCCGACGACATCCCGGCGTTCCTGAAGGGCCTCGGATTCTCCTCGGCGCAGGCGCGCTTCCTCGCGTCGCACATCGAGGTCGATCCGTCGAGGGGCGCCGGCCACGCGATGGGGGCGGAGCGGCGCGACGACAAAGCACATCTCAGGACGCGCGTCGGACGGGAGGGGATGGACTACAAGGGATTCAACATCGCCGTGCACGAGATGGGGCACAACGTCGAGCAGGTCTTCTCGCTGAACCGCATCGATCACTGGCTCCTGCGCGGCGTGCCGAACACGGCGTTCACGGAGGCCCTCGCGTTCGTCTTCCAGGCCCGCGACCTCGGGCTCCTGGGTCTGCGGGGCGACGACGCGGAGGCGGAATCGCTGCGGGCGCTGGAGGAGTTCTGGGCGACACGCGAAATCGCCGGCGTGGCGCTCGTCGACGTCATGGCTTGGCGCTACCTGCAGGATCACCCCCGGGCATCGCCGGCGCAATTCCGCGACGCGGTGATCGGGGCGGCGCGCGAGGTCTGGAACCGGTACTACGCCGATCTGTTCGGCGAGCGCGACGTCGTGCTGCTGGCGATCTACTCCCACATGGTGGACGCCGCCCTGTACACTCCCGACTATCCGCTCGGTCATCTCATCGCGTTCCAGCTCGAGCAGCACTTCCGCTCGCGCAAGCGCCTGGGGGAGGAGTTCGAGAGAGTCTGCCGCATCGGCCGCGTGACGCCCGATCTCTGGATGCGCACCGCGGTCGGGAGCCCGCTCTCGGCGGAGCCTCTCGTGCAGGCCACCGTGAGGGCGGCCGGGGCGCTCGGCCCGCCCGGCGCCGTTCAATCGAGCCGTTCAGGATCCTGACGGCGCGCGCCGGCGGAGGCGGAGCGCCAGGGGATAGATCAGGGGTCCCGCCAGGAGACCCAGTCCCCCCAGAAGCGCCTGGCGCGGGCTATCGCGCGCCGTGCTCAGGAGCAGTACCAGCCAGGTCATCCCGAGGACGCCGGCGTTGAGGGCCGCCCCCCACAGCCCGCCCGGAATGCGGAACTCGCCCGCCCCGGGCGGCGCGCTCCGTCGCGCCCTGATGACCGACAGGACGATCAGCAGGTCATAGGCCCCGAACAGCCAGACCCCGACCACCAGGAGATCCTCGAACGGCGCGAGCGCGAGGATGGAGTAGAGGCACGCGTAGATGATCAGGACGCGATGCGGCGTGCCGAGCCGCGGGTGGCGCCGGACCAGCCACGCTGGCAGGAAGCCGTCGGCGGCGAAAGCCCAGGCGAGGCGCGACCACCACAGCAGGTACGACATGAAGATGACGACGAAGCTGGCGATGCTGGCCAGGAAGGCCCAGCCGCCGAGAACCGGGCCCCCGAGCGCGCGACCGATTTCCACGAACTGTCCCGATTCCCAGGTCTCCCAGCCGCCGACCGCCGCGAGGCCGGCGACCGTCGGCAGGACGTAGCTCAGAATCACGAGCGGCGTGACGATCAGCAGGACGAGCGGGATGGTGCGGCGCGGGTTCTCGATCTCCTCGGCGGCGGTCGAGACCTCCGTGTAGCCCGAGTGGAACCAGATCGCCAGCGCCAGGCCCGCGCCGAGGCCGTCGAGGCTCCCGGGATGGGCGCTCAGCGGGAGGAGGGGATTGAAGCGCCAGCGGGGAATCGCCGCCAGCACCATCCAGATGAGTGGCGCGATCAGGAAGAGATTGAGCGCCACGGCCGCGCCGCCGACGACGCGGATCCCGCGCACGTTGAGCCAGGTCAAGAGGGTGATGAACCCGACCGCGGCCAGCCAGCGCTCGAACGCACCGAGGCCCGGGATCCAGTGATTCAGCGCCGCCGCGAAGAGGACCGGGTACAGGGCGTTGTCCAGGATGGAGGAGAACAGGCTCCAGAGGCCCGCCTGGAACCCCCAGAATTCCCCCAGGTACTCGCGCACCCAGCGGTAATAGCCGCCCTCGATCGGCCGGCGTGCCGACAGCTCGGCGGTCGCCAGGGCCATCGGGACGCCCCACAGCCCGGCGGCCGCGATGAGGAGCGCCACCAGGAGCCCCGGGCCGGCGCGGGCGACGAAGTCCTCGGTGCCGTAGGGACCGCCGCAGGCCGAGGCGTAGAGCAGCCCGGCCGCGGTCAGCAGCCCGGCACGGCGCGTCGCGGTGAACGGCTCCGCCATGGGGCGTCACTATAGCGCGGGGGAGTCCTGCTTCAGCGCGTGTAGCCGATCGAAACGTACGGGTAGGCGTCGCCCCCCGCCGACCCGAGGCCCCAGCCGTAGTCGAGGCGGATCACCAGTGGCTCGTGCGGAACGACGAAGCGCAGGCCGGCGCCGGCCCCGTAGACCGCGTCCCGGCCGCCAAGCGTGCTCTGCCAGATCGCGCCGCCGTCGAGGAAAACCGCGGCCTTCAGACGGCGGGCGAAGGACCGCTCCACCGGAACGGCGGCTGGGTCACCCGATACGCCCGGCGCGATCCGCCGACCTTCGAGAGGGCGCGCGAACGGGATCCAGATCTCCGCCTGCAAGGCGGCGATGCCGCGACCAAGGCGCGTGTCCTCCTGAAACCCGCGCACGGTGGAGACACCGCCCAGGCTCCAGAGCTCGGATTCAGGGACCGGGCGATCCAGGCCGCCGGCGACGAGGTGCAGGTTGATCTCGAAGCCGCTCATCATCCGGCTGTGAAGAAAGACCGAGAGGCCCGGCCGGACGAACGGGGCGCCGTCGCCGACATCGAGCGACACGTCGAGGGAGGGAAGCGTTCTCAGGGTGAAGCCGGGCGGAAGGTAGGTGTGGCGCCAGACGTGGGTGGCGCCGAGACGCACGAGCGTCAGATCGATCTCCTCCTCGCCTGGCGGCGGGTCGTCGAACCCGACCGTCTCGCGGCGCACCCCCGTCTCGAGCCTGAAATCGTGCGGGGCGGC
>Ga0247727_10009154_pt1 | contig 18084 bp, 21 predicted proteins | sample WisWelCaveWW1625_FD_202498 | JGI IMG/M metagenome (GOLD analysis project Ga0247727, IMG submission 202498) | Biofilm microbial communities from Wishing Well Cave, Virginia, United States - WW16-25 | ecosystem: Environmental > Aquatic > Deep subsurface > Groundwater > Cave microbial mat | place...
TGATCAAAGATCACCGGGGTACCTTGCAGGCGATCCATGTACGCCTGTAGCTGCTCATTGGCACGGGCTACCGCGTTAGATACTAGCCTGCTGGCATCGGCATCGCTGATGCGCGCCTCACCAAGCCGTAGATGGCGTTCTATGACCTGGGCCATCAACCGCTGCTGCTCGGCAAGCACTCTGTTGTACTGCTCTTGGACGGCCGTGGTGTCACGTCCAAGGACGCGGAGGGAGTCCATGATCCCCGCGAGGCGCGTCAACTCGACGTTCAGACTGTCGAGGGTGACAGGTCGAGCCAGCAACCCGATTGCCTCGGCAGCAGCGATGGCAGCACGAGCAAAGTTTTCACTGAGAACCGTGGATAGCTCACGGAACCGTAGCTCAAGATCACGGGATGCCCGGATCGTGTGCTGGTCCATCACCTGACCAAGACGGATCGCCTCCTCACCCGCTTGCCGCAACCCTTGTGAGCCAAGTTGGCCCATGATGGTGGCGACACGGGCACCGGCCTCACCTAGCGCGGCTTGGGCGACACGTACCCGATCATGCGCGTTCGGCAGCCCTTGCAGTACATCGGCAAGAAGCGACCATGCCTGACTGACGTCTGTGACGTTGCGGAATTGCTCGACTAGGTGCGGTGCTGAGTTGCGCAGGAACGACAGGAACCCGCCCGTGCCCGTTTGAAGCTCACTGAGATTTCTCGATAGGGTGGCCGATGCCTGGGCAAGCTGCTCCTGATTGACGGTCGTGTCGCGAAACGCGAACGCCAACTGTTGAAGCTGTGTAGTGGTGAGCCCAGATTGGTCTGCTACGCGGCCAAGGGCTGCGGCGGCTTGCACCGACTGCTGAGTGAATTGGACGATTGCGCCCGCACCAAGCGCCACACCGAACACGCCAGCAAAGCGCTGGATGGCGGCACCCATCTTCGCGAAGTCGGCTTCAAGCGTGTTGAGGCTTGTCTTTGCCCGCTTGGCACCGGTCTCGAACGAGGCGGTATCCAAGCCGAGGGCGACCCCTCAAAGCTCCGATCAAATCGGCCATCGTGCTTACTTCTTGTAAGTGTTGGCGAACATGCGCAGTGCCTCGCGCATTTGTTCAGGCGATTGAACGGTGCGAGGTTTGATTAGTAGATCGTCGAGCGGCGGTATCGGTTTCATGTGCGGCAGCACGGCCGTGTGCCACGCCAGCCACGCACGCTCGTTGTGCTCTCGCTGTAGGCGAAGATCGATCGCCTTGAACGTCAGGTGGATGATGCGCGGCGTCGATGACCAAAACTCGGCAGCCGGTAAGCCGAACGATAGCCAGCTAGTTAGGAGACCGGGCCAGTCCCACCCTGCTGACTGCCCGGTGTTGCTAAAGGGCCTTCAGGCACAGGGAACGCGAGGGTGAAAATTTCCCTGACAAGCTCGCCAGCCTTGAAGAAGCCAAGCTCGTCCATCAGGTCGCCGGTCGCTTCCAGCGTCACGTCGGAATGATGCTTGCGAAGGGCAGCCCACAGCACAGCGCGCGTTGTCGTCAGGCTGTTCTCGAGGCTGTGGACCTTTTGCCCAAGCTCCTTCTCCAGTGCGCACATAGCGTTGCTGCTCAGCACGGCCCTGTACACCTTGCCGCCCACGGTGAACTCGACCTCGCCCTTGTGGGGATTGGGCATGTATACCTCCTATTATTGGGATTGGTGTGAGGCGATTTACAGGCCGGGCACGCCCCAAGTGACCGCGCCCGATACCTTGACGGTCAGGGTCGCCACCATCTTGTCGGCGATGGGGCCGGTAGCCTCGTAGTTGGTGACGATGCCCGAGAACGTGATCGCCTCGGTTGGCGATACCGGGGTATCGAACACGATGCGGAATTGCGGCACCACGTCGCTATCGAAGGTGTCGCGAACGCGCTGATCGGTTTCCGACGCGGGCACAAAGTTCATCTCGATCTTGACCTCGCCAGCGTTCTTGAGGCCGGGGATGAACTCGCGCCACTGACCGGGGCTTTCGGTGTGGGTGGCATCATGGGTGTCGCGCTGCAACGGCGGCATCATGATGCTGGTCACTTCGCCAAGGGTAACCCAGGCAGGGCTTTCGAAGATTTGGAACAGCGTGCCATAGCCAATTTGGGCATTTGTCGTCATGTCAGTTCACTCCACAGTTGGGATTACTTGGCAGCTAGGCGAGCCGCCTTCTTCGCCGCGCGGGCGGCTGCCTTCTGTATTTCCGACCACAACAGGCCGGCGATGCTGTTCAGGATCGCGTTCTTCATCGCGTCCCATGCGGGTCGGAAGAATGGTTGTGGCGGCTGGTGCGCCGTACCGAACTCTTGAAGGTGAGCTTGCGGTAGCGGGCCGGCCCCGACGTACACCTCCACCGGCGATACCTTGGGCGACAGGCTGGCTTGCCGCTTGGATAGTCTTGTGCCGGTCGTGATCGATGTTTGCAGCTTGCCCGACGCTACCGGGGCCGATGACGCTACGGCACGCTGAAGCGGTGCGGCGGCTTTGGTCAGGGCACGCTTGGCGACGTTGCGGCCTGTGGCCTTCGACGTGCCTACCGTGTTGGCCAGATCGGTGAAGGCTTCATCTAGCTCCTTAAATCCTTCCATACGAAACGACGCGACTGCCATTGCTCTCTATCCTGAAGTGTATTGGACGCGCCCGGTGATCTTGAAGGTGAGGGTTGCCGCCATCTTGTTATCGAGGGGCGCGGTGACGTTGTAGCCGGTGAGAATGGCGTTGCCGGTCAACTGCTCTGAGCTTGGGCTGCCGCCTGACGGTATGGTGATGCGGAATTGTGCGGAGGCCTCACCGTCATCGAACAGTTCGCGGATCACTGCGTCGGTAATGCTGCCGGGCGCGAAATTCATCTCGACGGTGATCTCGCCGCTGTCTTTCATGCCCTTGACGAACAGGCGGTATTCGTCGCCGATGCCGGTCGCATCGATGGTGTCGCGCTTTAGCTGCGGCAAGGTGATGTTTGTCACTTCCCCGAGCGTGAAGAACGCCGAGCCGTAGAAGACCTCGAAGGTCGCGCCGAACCCTATGCGGGCATCAGACATCGATCAGCGCTCATTGAAGTAGATCAGGAAGTCTTGCGACACCCGATGCATGTTGATGTCGGCTTGGTAGTCGTCGCGGGCCGTATCGAAGAACGCGCCTTGCACAGTAACGGTGCCCATCAAGCCGCTGTAGCCGTCGAGTGCTTCCTTGATCAGCCGAGCAAGCTCGTCTGCGGCGTTGTGCGTGGCTGCCCACGCGTCGATCTGAAACCGTGGCCGTGCGAGGCCCGACGTGCCTTGCATCGTGTGGTCACCGATGGCGCTGATGCGATTGTAGACAATCGAGGGCTCGCGCTGCCCTTGGGGCAGGACGACAGGGAATATCCGTTCACCGCCTACCGCGATGGCGAGGGTGCTGTCAGCGAGCAAGAACGCCCGCAATGCAGGTCGGATATCGTTGAGGGGCATTAGATGTCAGCGCGTCGGAACCCGATAACGAGTAGGGTTTCTCGGCGACCTAGTTCGTGGACAGCAACCACGTCGTAGACCGTGTTCGGTGCCGGTTGGTCACTGACCGCAATCGCAGGATAGACGATACGATCTAACGGGCTCAGGTCGGCTATCGCTTGGTGCCAGCGGATGCGGAACTCGGTAGTTTCCTTGCCGACGTACTGCGGCGGCACGAACCGCTCGTCCCCACGGGTCGGTGACACCGAGGCCGACAAGCGCTGGACGAGTACACCCCAAGTCTCGACGGGCTCGCCGCTACTGCTCGGTGTCGCCGATTTGCGTTCGATGGTGATCTTGCGGTCGAGTGTTCCGGCACGCATCAGTAAATCCTCGTCAGACGATAGGAGCTAACCAGCGTCTCGAAGACGGTCAGATTAGCGGCCTGCTTCTGAGGGTCTGTGCGGCCATCGTCGAAGCTGGTGCGGATGAACCAGAGGAGAGCGTTCAACACATCCTGAGGTAGCGCAGCGGTATCCCAGCCAGCCGTGAAGGTGATTGTGACCGGTGACGCGGCATCAAGATCAGCGGTAGGCCATTGCTCGCCTTGCGGCGGTAGCAACACCCCACCATCGTCACCACGAAGGTCTTCTTGCCAGTCAGTGCCGGTCGGGCTCGACGCCAGCATGATCGTTACGCCGTTGCTGACGTACTCGACGCTATCTACGCTGACCGTCTTGCCCCTTGGCAGCCAGATGCGCTCATAGGGATAGATCGGGAAGGCTGACAACACCCATCGGTGTTCCCGTTGAACGATGCTGCGATGGCAGGTATTCTCGAAGGCGTTGACGGCCGCCATGATGTACGTCGTCAGCAGGTCGTCCTGATCGTCGAAGTCCACCGCGCAATGGCTCTTGACCAAAGCAAGGTCGAGCGGCAGCGGCGACGTGGGCACCGCGTCTATGTCGAGCCTAAGCGGACAGAGCGTCATTGAGGTCCATCCTGGGGAAGCATTTCAGCGCACTGTCGGGCGTAGAGTTGATGATCTTGATGTGCGGCGGCAAGTGCCGCGCGGCCATAGCAAACTTCTCGGCAACCTCGTTGTACTTGGTCAGTAGTCGCCTCGGATCGTTGCCGAAGAAGTATCGCTTGCCCCCGACCAACCTCATATCAAACCCAACGAGGACCAGGCGCGTGGCACCGAACAGCAGGGCTAAGTTGATCGCTTGAAAGCCGGAGTCTTTGCTGTAGTGGATGGTGATTGGGTCGAGCGAGAAGCGCAGGCCACCCCTGCCGTTACACAGCTTCACGCCGTAGTCGCGCGCGGCAGCCAGCTTGTGATTGCTGTTGTTGTCGTGGCTGGACCAGCGCTCGCCTTGGAAGTCGGGACAGCCATTGGTGCGCTTCCAGAATTTCTCATCGCACCCGTACAGCACTTCGGCCCACGGTATTTGCTGATACGCTTCTTTGATCGCAAGCACCGTGTGATTGCGGCAGCGCTCGGCAACCTCTTGCGTGAGGCTCGGGCCGGGCGCGGCCACGATGACGGTGCGGCCATCGTGCCAACGCGGCACGATGGGCGGCATCAGGCGTGCGTGTCGATCGTTCTTCATGGTGTTCGGGAAGGTGGAACCACTGTTATGGGTGGGGCCAGCCCCCACCTTCCCGTCCCCCAATTCGGTCTGTGGCGTTAGACCGAGTTGAGACTTACGGACAACGCAGCCACTTGGCCGCGTCGTTGTTCAACACCGTGCCGCCGACGCGCTTGCGGATGTAGAACTTGACCTGACCGGGCGTGGTGATCTCGTCACGGATCAGTTGCAAGCCAATCCGCTCGACGAACACATAGGCACGCTGCCAGTCGCCGAACGCGATGGGGAACGTTTGGGCGTTAATGTCGTCCAACTGCTCCCACGTCTCGACCGGGTAGCCAAGAAGCCGGTCGGGCTGGCCAAGCTGCAAGCCGGGCTGCCAATGGTACTGACCATTGCTGTCCTTGAGCTTGCGGACCGCGCCGGTCGTGAGCGAGTTCATGATCCACGTGCCCTGAGCCCGGTACTCGCTGTTGACGCTGTAGATCAGATCGAACATGTCGTCGGCAGCGATTGCAGGCGGCGAACCCGTGCCCTGGATGAACTCGTAGGCGGCGTGAGCACGTAGCGGGCTGTTGGCGTCGTCGGTGACGACGGGCGTGGTGTTCAACATGCCCGTGGGCTTGTCGCTACCGTCGCCGCGGATCACAGCGTCACCCTCTCTGCGTGCGAAGCCACGGGCTGCCGACCTGACCAGCCATTCCTGAGCCTTGACGACGGTCATGTCTTCGAGGGCGAACAGCGACGCCTTCGGGTAGGCGTAGATCTCACCACCCGTGGGCGTGCGTTCCCTGAGGGTTGACGCAGCCGTTTCGACGCGGGCCGTCATTTCACCCGCCCATGCGGCGTCACCGCCATCCTCGTCCACCAGTTGCTTGAAGTCGCTGGTGCTGACCTGCCTCACACCGACCAGACGACGGAATGGGCTGAACTTGCCCTCCATCTGTTCGATCTGAGTGGCGATTTCCTCAGGTACGGCAAAGCCGCCTTCGGGACCGGTGCCGATGTTCACCATCTTGTGGACGATTTCCATCGGGTCAGTAAGTGCCAGAGCCTGAGCCTTGGCCTGCTGGGCAAGAGTCTGCATCTTCTGTGCTGACTCGTGCCGACGCATGATGTGCGCCGGTGACGCGCTGCACATGTAGGTGAGGAACGCCGTCTTGTACTCGGCCTGCGTCTGGTCGAGCGGGCTGGTAGCGCCGGGCTGACCCTTGCGGCTCTCCAAGTCCTCGATGCGGGTCATCATCGCCTTGTAGGAGATGTCGATCTCGCTCTTGAGCTTGAGCAGCTTGGTCAGGTGCCCGTCCATTTTGTCGAGCTTGGCCTTGCGTTCGGCAGCCTCGCTCTCGTCACCGGCCCCGAGGGCCACAAGGCGAGCGTCGTTCTCGGCCTTGTAGTCGTCGAAGCCTTTGCCGATGTCCCCAATGAGCTTGTTAAGCTCACCGAGATTGATTTCGTCTGTTGCACGCATGATGCGTGTACTCCTTAACGTGCGCCGATCATGCCAGCCCGCACTTTGCGTGCGGTGCGGATCAGGTCGGCTAGGGTTGCGGTTTGAGCCGGGTCGTGATCATCCCGATCACTGACGGTCGGCAGTCCAAGCTCCGCATCACGCAGGAGGGGTAGGCTCTTGAGGCAGGAGACAGCCGTCGCGGCTTGTCTACGCGTGTACCCTTTATCGCAAAGGGCAGCCTCATACGCGCGTATCAGATCGACAGTCAGCAAGTTCTTGACTGCCGTAACTCTGGCCTTTGGGTTGGCGGGGAAGGTGACGATGCTGACTTCCCGCAGATCAAGATCGGTCAGCGTGCGCCGTTCGCCGGGCTTGGTCGGGTTGATCGACTGGCGAATAAAGGCCAAGATCGACAAGCCATCAAGGGCACCCTCTTTCAGCCCTTCGAGAATGTACTGGCCACGGTCGGTGCCGGTCGCGATCAGGTGACCCTCGACCTTGAGACCCTTGGAGTTTTCCTCCATGTGGTCCCACACACCGATTGGCGTCATGTCGTCAACGCTACCGCTGAACATGCCGCCGCCGTGCTGGTACAGCATAGGCGGAAACTTGCCTCGATCCTCCTTCCACTCGCGAAGGCTCTTCGCGAAGGCGCCCTTGGCAATTATCTCACCGGCGCGATCAACGTTGCCGAACACGCTGCCGTAGCCGCTGAACACACCCTTGGCGTCTACGTCGGTAGGCGCGAACTTGAAACTAAGATGATGCAGCATCGCCGTCGTCCTCAGTGTCGTCATCTTCATCGTCGGTAGGTTCGGGCTCGGGATCGGGCTCGCTACCGGCTGGCTGTTGCCCTGACGTGCCGCCATCCAGGTAGGTGTCGCCGCCTTCGCGCGGGTTGAGCCCTTCCATCTCGCGCCACTCATTGGGTGAGCGCACGCCGTTCTGACGTTGAATGGCTAGGCCCTGTTGACGCGTCAGGAAGTCGGCACGTAGCGAGGCATCGATATTGAAGCGGATGATGACACCTTGCTCTCGGTCCTCATCGCTCAACAGGTCGTGCTCTAGGGCCTGCTCGAAGATAGTGACGACGGGCTGCACAACGTTCTGCACGAACGCCAAGCTCTGCTGCTCGACATTGTTGAAAGTGCCCTTCGACAAATCGCCGACAAGGTGCGGCGGCACACCGAAGCTTCCTGCAATCACCGTCCTCTGATACTGCCGAGTAGCGAGGAACTGTGCCTTGTCGTTGTCGATCACGATCTGTTGGCCAAGCTCGATCCCCTTCGGCATCAGCATGACGCGGTGACGACCACGCTTGCCGTAGACCGCCTCGATATCATCCCTGAACTTCTTGCGCTCCTCATCGGTCTTGAAGCCTTGGCTACCCGGTGCAGTGGTGAGCACCAAGCCGGGCGTGGCGCCATTGCCGAAGAACATGGCACCGAACCTTTCGGCGGCGATCTCGAGCCCGATGGCTTCGCGCACGTCCATGATGGGGCTGTCACCCTTCAGGCCGTCGCGGGCTGGGCCACGTGCATGAAGGATCTGGTCGGGCGTGTACTCTTGATGCTGACCGTTCGGAAACGTCACCATGTACGCGATGTTGAACACGTCGGTGAGGTCTTGCTTGATCGTCACCGCGCTCGGGTGCAGCGGCAGCAAGCGAAGCACCTTGCGGGTACTGGTCTGACCCTTCCACGCATAATAATTCCCGTATCGCACCAGCCATGACGTGGCGTCCAACCAAAAGCTGCTTGGCTTCAAGATGGCGTTCGGCTTCTTCAGCAGTAGCGCAACGGGGTGATCGGGTAGCAGCTCCTTCCTGGTGACGCCGTTGACGGTCGTCTTCTTGAACACCTGCACTGGCGAAATAGCGATGCGACGCGACACGGCTTGCACAATCGCCTGTACGGTCGGCGACTGCATCGCAATGTCAGGGTTCAAGGCGATGCCAGAGGAGATCTGGTAGTGCTCCTCCAAGCGGCGGATGACCTGATCGATACTCAGGCTTTGACCGTCGCTCTTGCGAGCCCAGCCAATTTCAAGGCCGAACAATTTCATCAGACCACTACCAGTTCATTGGGATCGATGTAGCCAGTCTCGGGCGGCGCGGCGTTCACAGCGCTGCCCACGGCCATCGTCAGGGCGATGCATAGATCGATGCGGCCACCGGGGCTGTTCTTCTCGAAGCGTCGCGTGTTGCCAGCCGGACCGGTGATGAAGCGTGCGCTTGCTACCGCTGATCTGAGCGCCGGGTTGACGTGAAAGCGGATGCGCCTTTCCAGTATCAGCGTCTCAAGCGCATCGATGCTGCCGGGCATCCACAGCGGGGCCGGGTCGTGCTTGTGCCGCTTGGGGCAATCGGGCTCGCAACCCCTACGCTGTGCGAAGCCTTGGCCATGCTCGCGCAACGGTAGCTCGGCACCAAGCGCGCTGACGGCCGTCTCGAAATCCTTGATCAGGTAGCGGTCATAAGCGACTTCTACCAAGGTGTAGGCGATGCCGTCCTTGACCAGATCGTCGGCAACGTGGTCGAGCCTGATCTTCGAGCCGGGTGTAGCTGTGAGAAAGCCTTGCCGTTCCCACACCGTATAAGGCGCCTTGTCGGCTTCCTCACGGGCTAGCAGCGTGGCTTTCGGCGTGTAGCCATGCGCGAACGCGACGAACTTGGGCTTGCCATCCTCAGTGTGCCCGTCTTCGAATACGAGGGCTCGGGCCGTCAGGTCGAGCGTCGAGCTTAGGTCGAGCCCGGCGAAGCAGCGGCGATCCTTGAACTGGGCAATGTCGAGCGTCGAGTCCTCGCAGGCTTCCCACGCTTGCCGGCTGATCCACGCTGTTTCGGCGTCGGTCCATACACAAAAGTGCAGTCGAAGAATGCCATTCAACTTGCCCGGTATGTCGCGTGCCTGCTTGACGACACCTGCCAAGTATTCCCGCGTGATGATTACGTCGAGTAGCGGGTTAGCCTTCTTGTGACACGACGGGTCCTTGATCGGATCGTCGCCATCGTCGAGCGCACAGACGTAGCTGAACGTGCTGTCATCTTCGATATCACCGTGGGCGACCTTGACCGCGTGCTGGTGCTCTTCGAAGCAAATGCTGTTGCGATCAGTGCCGCTGTTCGTCGTCATCACCAGCAGCGGTTGGCGCCGGAATTTGAACCCTCGCTCTAGTATGTCGATGGTGTGCCGGTCAGGATGCTCGTGAACCTCGTCTGCCAACGCCATGTGAGGCCGTGGGCCGCTGCCTCGCTTGCGGGTTTCGCGCGATACAGGCGTGAAGAACGAACCCTTTTGCTTGCCGCCCAGCATCGACATGCGGTCGATGCGCTTCTTGCCCCTGAAGGTGATCCGCTGTTTGAAGTCGGGCACCTGTTCGGCCATCTTGACGGCGTCTTCGAACAGCACACGGGCCTGTTCTTTGTTGCTGCCAGCCGAGTAAATCTGTGCTCCCGGTTCGGCATCGGCTGCCATACCGAAAAGGCCGATGCCAGCGGCCAACGGTGACTTGCCGTTCCCCTTTGCAATTTCGAGGTAGGCACGGCGGAACCGTCTTGTGCCATCGGCTCGCTTCCACCCGAAGATGCTGCCGACGATGAACTTCTGGCTTGTATGGAGGTTGAACGGCTTGCCTTCGAACTGACCTTCGGACAGTCGCAACAGCCGCTCGAAGAAACGGATGACACGCTTGGCAGTAGCAAGGTCGAATGTGAACCCTCGTGATGGTCCGTGCTCAAGGTCGTTGAGATGCCGTTGGCAAGCAGCCTTGACGTGAGGCCCGGCGATCTCCGCGCCCGACAACACCGCCTTGGCATAGTCGAGAACGGGATCGCTGCCGTCATCAGGTTCAGTTGAGGAATTCGTCCGCAGCCGTTTTCTGACCAGCATTATCGATGACCAGTACGCGTTGACGGTCTACCGGCGTCATGCCCAAGCGGCTCAGAATGCTGACCAGCAAGCGCATATCGTCATTGGTGGCATTGCGAGCGAGCACGCGCACACGAAGCTGGCACGCCGTTTCGACCAGTGAGCGATCACACTCTGCGAGCCAGCCCGATTCCCGCTTGAAGGCTTCCCATGCCTCGACCTGCTTCTTGGTGAGGCCACGGCTGGGCTTACCTAGTGGCCGGGTGTCGGGCTCTTTGCGGTTGCGATAGCGACTAGGATTGTTGGCAACTGCGCCGTTCGCTTCCGCTTTAGCCAGCGGTGTTCTCATTCGTGGCATGGGATCACGTTGGGAAAAGACGTTCGCGATTTTTCGGAACCGCCGCCGGCCCTCTGATGGATGGGAAATTGTTTCGCACCGCCCCCCGGTATGCTGAGCTTCTTTTGCCAAGCAGGTCAGGCACGGCCGGGGTGTGCGTGCTGCTGGCGGCCCTTGCAGTCGATTCGCCTTCTCAAGAGGCGACATTCCGAGGAACCGGCTGTGAGTTCGTGCCATGGGTACTCCCACGCTTCTACCTATTTGCAGGGTGTTTGGGATCGGTAGGCCAGCCATCCGCACCGATGGCTAGGCCGTAGCCACGCCGTTCCTGCTGCTGTGCATCGCTGTCGTGGCAGGGCTTGCACAACGACTCGAATGGTCCGTTGAAGAACAACACCGGGTCGCCTCGATGCTGTGTCGTGTGGTGCACTACCTCTGCTCTGACGGTCTTACCCTTCAGTAGGCAGCGCTGGCACAGCGCATGGAGGGTCAACTGCGCTTGGCGAACCTGTTGCCAACGGGCAGTCTTGTAGAGCGCTCTCCACGGCTTGTCGTATCTACGCTTGGCATCATGCCGTTGGTCACGGGCGCGCTTGGTCACCTTGGTCACTCGGGTTCAACGATGCTGGCCTGCAATGCGTCGCGCCATTCGTCTGCGAACGGCGCATTGGCGTATTGTGGGAACCAAGGGCCGCCGCTGGTCCAATGCACGATGGCAGGGTCGATGGTCGATTGGCTGTAGCCGACCAAGTAGTTCCATTCGTGCGGTAGCCAGCCGATGTGCTGATCTTCAAGCCAGCAGAACCGGTGTAGGTCGCGGCCCGGCACGGTGTTTATCAGGTCTATGGTGAGAGCCTGATTGGCAGGGTGATCTACATTGAGCAGCATGACGGAGGACCAGTTCTTGCGAGCGTATTGCTGCTGAACGCGACCATCCATCTTGGTTACTTGGTCGGGTTTGTGATCGTGCTGGACACAGAATAATGCCTTGTCAGGACTGGCCTCCGCACGCCAAAACAGCCAATCAAGGTCTCTGCGGACCAGCACGTCGCAATCCATGAACAGTGCCCATCCACCCTTGCCTTGCTTGCGTACTAGCTCAGGGACAAGGAATCGCGTGATCGCGAACTCGGTGGACATTGGGGCTTCCGAGATAACGTCGATAGCGCGGCCTTGCTCGTCCACCTTTGTCGGACGATTGTACCAGCCCAACGATTGAACGTGCTGCAAGGCGATGCCGTGCACCTTTGTGCGCACGCTGCTGTGCTGATTGGCAGACCAGCGAGCGACCGTAAAGGCTTGGTGCTCGCGCGGGTCGTAGCCGATGTAGATCGATCGGTGAGGCATGTTCTGTACTCGGCAGGATGCGCCGTTGTGGCCGATTGGCCAGACCACCTATGATCGGTCGCTTATTGGCAACAGTGTTGCCAATAAGGGGTCTCAGGTGATCGATCAGGCTGCCTCTAGTTCCGCAACCCTTACAGTCACGGTTCGTTCCGAGCCGAAGAGCTTCACCAGTACTCTGATACTATCGCTGCCATCATCTTCGATGACTTTGAGCAGCGCATCCTTTAGTGGACCGTCGGTGAAGCGTACCGATTGCATTGCCTTGAAGCGGGCGCGGGTGACCTGAGCCTTGCTGTGGGCCAAGCCGGTATCGTCGAACCCGGCCATCAGCACTTTCATGATCTGGTTGGGGATGACTGTCGGCATGATGGTAACGAACCCATCGTCATCTTCGACGGGATCGAGAGCCACGAAGCGGCATTTCGCCTTGCGCACCAGCCACCATTGAGTACTAGGCAGGCTGACGAATAGATATCTCGGATAGGCAGGCTTCTCGATCCATTTGATCTGTGGGCCGCTCTTGGTCTTCCGGACGGTGCGAACCTTGTTGCGTGGCAGCCAGGTGATCACGTGTTCACGGCAAAGGTCGGCGCGGGCTTTGGCTTCCCAGCCGGTCCTTGTCGTGACTGCGTACCACGCGTTATTTGTCTGCATGCTGAGCGATATAGGGCGAAATGGGTATTCAGTCAAGTTTCTAATAAAAAGCCCCTCACGTAACAGGAGGGAAACGTGAGGGGTTAAGGCATTACCGAGTTCTCAAATGCACAGAGGGCTGTGCAAGGCCAATGATCGATTATCGTCGTGGTTAAGTCAAGCCTGCGACGTTGCGTCACCAACAATCGCCAAAAAGGCACGAAAATCAAAGGATCAAGCCCATTGACATTGACGCTTTGTGTCGCTAGCTAGGTACATGAGGCAGCGCCCTTGAAAGGAGTATCTCCATGAAAAGCAACGCAATTAAGAGGATAGTAACACATGACCCGCCGAAACCTTTCACCAAGAGAATGAGCAAACCCGTGACCTACGACACGCTGCCTTTTTTCGTCAGCACCGCGCGGCTGGCACAGTTCACCGGTCGCGATATCCGCACAGTTCGCAAATGGGTGAAGCGCGGCGACCTGCCGCCGCGCGTAGCGCTGGCCGAGCGGAACAAGGGCTGGATGAAAGACGTGATCGTGGCGTGGCTCGATCAACATCCGGAGCGAATGCGAAATGATCAACCTTCTCACAGTCTTCGATGAACGAGAGTTTAGGGCTGCCCTGACGCGGCGGTTACCTGACATAGCGTACCAGCCGCATCGATGGCGCATCCACAGGCCAGTGTACTGGGAGGGGCGGCAATGGGCGATCACCGGCTACGGGCTCGAGAATGTCGCCGGGGGTCGTGAGTATCCCGTGAGTTGGGCGGAACTGTTCGATGGTCAACCGTGGCTTAGCGACCTGAGCCAGAAGAATTGGGTTGACGCGGCCGATCTACAGCAAGCCCTCAAGTATGCAATCAAACATCGGAATAAAAGAAAGCCCAGCAGGTTACAGGCTGCTGGGCTCATCTAACAGGAGGCTAGGTAGTTTCAATGGTGCAACAAGTATACCGCGACGGTATCGACGCGGCAACCATCATCACTGAGCTTGGTAGCGTCGGACCTGATAAGTGCCGTTGTCCGGTTTGCAATGGCAAAAGCCTGAGCGTTCGCGACGGCAACGGCAAGGTGCTAGTCAAATGCTTCAAAGAGTGCTCGCAGGAAGACGTGATCGCCGCGCTACGCAAGCGCGGGTTGTGGGGCAAGGCGAAGCCTAACGGCCACGCTAAGCCCGAACGCACACGCGAAGATAAGATCGCCCGCGCCATGGCGATATGGCGGGCGGCGAAAGGCGGCGACGTGGCTACCGTCAGCTACCTTCGGAAGCGGGGCATCCGGCACATGCCCAAGTGCGCCCGGCTGCTGACGGCTACGGCCGCTAAGGAACTCGGCATCGGGCTGCCGAGGTTTCCGGCGCTGGTGTTCCCGATCTACAAGGGCGACGACCTGACCGGCTGCCACGTCATCAAGCTGACGACGGACAAGGACGCGAAGCTCGCGACCGGCGTCAAGCCAGCCAAGCAAAGCTTCGGAGACCTCAAAGGCGGCTACGTGCCGTTGAGCGACCTCTACGATCCCAACAAGCCGATGATCGTTGGCGAGGGCATCGAGACGGTGCTGTCAGCGATGCAGCTATCCAAGTGGCACGGCATCGCCTGCACCGGCACCAGCTTTCTTGAAGTGGTCGAGCCGCCGGAGGCGAGCCTGTACGTGATCGCGGCTGACAGCGACCCGGTGAACCCCAAGACGGGCAACCGGCCGGGCGACAAGGCCGCCACGGCGCTTGCCGACCGGCTGACTCGCGACGGGCACAAGTGCCGGATTGCTACGGCGCCGGGCAACGGCAAGGCCAAGGTCGATTGGAACGACGTGCTACGGGGCCTGATGCATGCGGACGAGGACGACCGGCGACTGTTCACCGCCGACCTCCACAAGGTGCTGACCCAAGGTAAGAATCACAAGATCGCCGAACGCGATATGCTGTCGGACCGGCCGCCCAAGCAGCGCGAGGGCGAGCACAAGGCCGTGGCGAAGCGTGACGAAGGCGATCTTGAGGACGAACGGAAAGGCAAAGTCAGCGGACCCCTGCTGTTGCCGCCCAGCGCGCCGATGGTGTGGGCGGAAGTGTTCGTGAAGGCCCGCTATGTTGAGGCAGGGGTCTACACGCTCATTTACTACCGGGGCAACTGGTACGCCTATAACGGCAGCTATTACGCTGCGGTCGAGCAAATAGCGTTGGAGCGGCAGCTGCTGGCCTTCTTCGAAAAAGCCCTAGTAGCTACTGAGCAAGGGCCCAAGCCCTTCAATCCGACGCACGCGAAGGCGACCCAAATCGTCGAGATCATGAAGCGTGTGCTTCTCGAGCCCAGCAGCTTGACCCCGCCCTTCATGCGGATGGCGGACAGTACGCGGCAGGATCTTGCCGGGCTGATACTGCTGCGTAACGGAGCGCTCGACGCCGCGACGCGACTGTTGACGCCTCCCAATCCTAGGCTGTTTGCAGTCAACTGCTTGCCGTTCGACCATGACCCCGATGCGCCGCAACCCGAGCGCTGGCTTGACTTCCTCCATGAGTTGTGGCCGGGCGACGAATACAGGCAGGAGCGCATCAACCTGCAAAAGCTGTTCGGCCTGCTACTCACTACGGAGACCCGCCACCAAAAAATCTTCATGATGATCGGGCCGAAGCGGTCGGGTAAGGGCACCATCGCTAGGGTGCTGACCGAACTGTTGGGGAAGGACAACGTCGTGTTCCCCAAAATGAACAGCCTGACCGGCGAGTTCGGCCTACAGCCGATGATCGACAAGCAGTTGGCCATCATCAGCGATGCGCGGCTGCCTAGTTCCGCCGGGGCAAGTAGGGTCGCCGAAAGCCTGCTGTCGATATCGGGCAAGGACGCGCAAAGCATCAACCGCAAGAACCAGACGTTTTGGACGGGTAAGCTTGGCGTTCGGTTCCTGATCCTGACCAACGAGTTGCCGCGCATAACCGACGCCAGCGGGGCGCTGCCCTCAAGGTTCATCATCTGGCAGTTGCACGAAAGCTTTTACGGCAAGGAGGACCTGACCCTCCAGCCCACGCTGGTTACCGAACTGCCTGGCATACTCAATTGGTCACTACGCGGTGTTGACCGACTCGCCGACAAACCACGGTTCATAATGCCCAAGGCATCGAAGCGAGCCTTGCGCACGCTACAATCGCTATCGTCTCCGGTCAGTTTGTTCATTCGCGAGTGGTGCAAAACGGGTAGCGAGGCCAATGTCAGGGTCGAAGCGCTATACCGCGCGTGGTGTGTTTGGTCAGACAAGAACGGGCTACATGCTACCAGTAACATCACGTTCGGCCGCGACCTGTCGGCACAAATGCCTCACCTGCGCAAGCGAGGGCGCGGCGTGCAACACAAGCGTTACGACGGCATCGCGCTGACAGTCGAAGCCCGCGACCAAGTGAAGGCGTGGATCGATCGGTCGCGGCAATGACGATGCTGCTGGTAGCGCAGCGGTGGGTGTTTACGTAAGCCACCAAATGCACCACATGGTTTGAACTGCCCGCCGCCTAATATAATCAGTTTACAAATCAAATCTCGCGCGTAATAAATTGAAAACACCTATTGCATTGGGTGTGCCGGCCGCCACCCCGAACCATGTGGTGCATTGGGTGGCTTACGTAAACATGTTGACGTAAACATTGAGTGGCGTATGTTTACGTAAACACCATCAGGATACAGACAATGAATGATGACAAATCAACCATTGCCCGTCGTGAGTACATGCGGCGCTACCATCGTGCCTACCGCAAGCGTCACAAAGAACTCATTGCCGACCTGCAGGAAACCATCGCCTTGCAGGACGCGGAGATCGCGAGGCTCAAGCGTCGCGTCAACAAGCTACTCCGGTCACGCAAATGAAGGTCATCGGCAGGACAGCAACCGACGTGATCGCGCAATGCCGCTGCGGCTGCAAGGTCAGCTTCAAGCGTGCGTTGCTCGGCACCATCAAGGACTGCGGCTGCGTAGCTCGGCAGCGCGTGCACCGGGCCGCGAAGCGGTACCGCAGCAAGTCGGCGCGCATGGCACGGCTGCGGCCGATATTGTCGCTGGTCAGCGACGCCTACAACGACGTGAAGCTCGCGCCGCGCGGCGAAGCCAGGGCAGCGGCGACGCTGCGGCTTTTTCGACTGCTGAGCCGATACGACCTCGACCTGCGAGCCGACGTGTTCAAGGCGCTGGAATCTGCTGGCAAAGCATTCCCTGTACAGAGCATCGTTATTGTGCTGTGGTGCAACCCTTGGGGCCGGAGCACACCGTGGCCGAGCGCAAGCCATTGCTCTCGTCACACCACACATGACAAGGAACTGCAGTGGCGAGTGTTACAGCATCGATCACTAAGCGCAGACGCAGGCGACCCCTAAAGTCGGGCGCGGTCGTTGCTCAGACACGCTTCGTCGTGAACTTTCGCGAACCGCGCAGTGGCCGACGAAAGCAGTTCTTCTTCGCGCGGCACCAGGACGCCATCGCCAAGCGCGACGCTCTCTTGTCGAGCATCGTGACGCGCACATACCTGGAAGAAAGTACCGACCTGACGGTCGCTCAGGCGGTCGCATACTGGCTTGAGACCCGACGCAAGGAAGTGAAGACCTCAACCTGGAACAGCTACCAGCATATGGCCACCTACATCATCGGACCGCTGCTTGTTGGCACTGCGCTTGAACGCCGCAGGTTCACACTGAGTGGAGCGAAACCGCCAGGAGTACAACAAATCGACATGCTCGGGTCGAAGCGGATCAGCAACTTGACGACTGCCGATGTTCGTCGCTGGCACCAGGACTTGGCTTGTCAGGTTAGCAGCTACACCGCGAACGTGGCCAAGAAGTTCCTGCGGGCCGCCCTGGTCATGGTCGCCGAGGACTTCCAACTGCGTGTGCCGCCGATGCCGGGACGCTTAGGTCGGGGCCGGACCAGGCCCAAGAAAGTCATCCTCACACCCGATCAGGTCGGCGTGCTGCTGGAGGCTGCGCTCAAAGATGAGCGGAAGGGCGTTTACTATGCCTTCCCGTTCCTGACTGGCGTGCGCCCCAGCGAGCAGCTCGCACAGCTGTGGGAGGACATGGACCTCACCGCTGGGATCATTCGCATTCGGCGCGTGCAGGAACAGGACGGCTCGATCAGCGAGTTTACGAAGACAGCGGCCGGCATGCGTGACATTCCGATGTCATCGTTACTCAAGGTCATGCTTGTGAAATGGAACTTGAGTTGCCCTCGTGCGAGCGGCTCGCCGCATCGGGTGTTCCCTACGCTCGGGAACGCCCATTGCCGCCAGGGACGCAGGTGGTATGCGGGCGGTCCGCTGTCGTACACCAACTTCCGCCTTAGCTACTGGCGGCCTGCGCTTGCATCCATTGGGCTGCCCTACGTGACGCCGCACAGCGCCCGCCATGCCTTTATCAGCACGCTTCAAGCCCAAGGTATCGAGGTCG
>Ga0247727_10009155_pt1 | contig 18083 bp, 19 predicted proteins | sample WisWelCaveWW1625_FD_202498 | JGI IMG/M metagenome (GOLD analysis project Ga0247727, IMG submission 202498) | Biofilm microbial communities from Wishing Well Cave, Virginia, United States - WW16-25 | ecosystem: Environmental > Aquatic > Deep subsurface > Groundwater > Cave microbial mat | place...
GCGATGGTCGAGGCGTTCGAGTCGACTCGCGGCTTGGTCGTCGTCTTCACCTCCACTCAAAACGTGGACCGTCTGGTCACGATCTACAAGGCATGCCGGGCGGCGAAGCGAACGCTCGTCATCGACCTGTACGCCGCGGCGACTGCGGTTGCGACCAGGCGGCGTTCGATTCCGCAGCCTGGCTTCCGCGACCTCCGGGTCTACGTCCCAAACCGGCAGCGGATCCTGGTCAAGGAGTCAGGCGAGTTCGAGCGTGTCAATGCGCTTGGGCGGCATCGCATCCATGCGGAAGAGATCCGTGAGCGTGCAGGCGAGCTTGTCATGATGATCCAGGGCTCGACGCTTCCGGAGCTCGCCCGAGCGGACTGCCTCGAAGGAGCGACAGCCATCTGGTCGCTCTGGCCCGGCTATCTCGATCAGACGTCAGGAAAGAGAACCGCGCGTCTCCTGGAGAAGCATGGCGTGCCGCTCAACCATCTCCATTCGTCCGGCCACGCACCCGTCGAGGATCTGCAGACCTTGGCGGCAGCGATGTCACCCGCACGAGTTGTGCCGATGCACACGGCGGCCCCTGACCGATTCGAGCATCTCTTCGAGCGCGTCGAGATGCGCCAAGATCATGAGTGGTGGGACGTCTAGGCTCCAGGCCATGGGTTCACTGAAGGAGTGGGCAGACAAGTGGATCGAGCTAGCTTCGTTCACCGGTGAACGCCTGTATGACCAGGACGACCGCATTGAGGCTGTCATCGCGCATTGGAATGAGCCTGTCTCAGCGGATTGGATGCGCGGTCCGGACCCTCGGCTACACGTTGCTGGCGAGCGCTACGGTCGAGGAACCAAGAGTGCCTCTCACGTTCCGAGTGGTGAACAGCTAATCGAAGAGGAAGTTCTGGATCGGTCAGCCCCCGTGACGTCGCTCGGTTGGACCGTCGTTGACGGACTCAACGCACTGCCGCTCACGACGAATCCGGGCCGCGGCCGGGAGGGAAACGTCGAGGCGGACATGCTCCTACTCGTCCAGAGAGGCGACGGGTACGCGCTCCACGTACTCGAAGTCAAGGTAAGCGACAAGAACCCGTGGTACGCGGCGGTCGAGAGTCTGCGCCAATTGAAGTTGTTCTCCGAGAGCGCGTCCGCAAAGGGCGTGTTCCAGAAGCGCCAGCGGCATCTCAATCTCCCGTTAGAGATGCAGATCACGGGCATTGTCCTCGCGCGTCGTGCCTACTACGAAACTCGATGGCAGAAGGCGAATTCGGTTGAGCCCGCGCAGAGACTTCTTCGCAGGATCGGCAACGAGACGGGCATCACTGCACTTCTTGCCACGTGGGACTCGACCTTGCGCGCGATCGAGCCCCTTTAAGGACGTGCTGTCCGGCCGGCACAGCTTGCGGACGGTTGGATAGGGGTATGGCGAACGGTTACGTCGGCATCCTCACCGTGGAGCTTCACTTCCCGGATTCGGGGTCGCTCAAGGGCAAGCGGAAGTACGTGAAGTCCGCGAAGGCTCATCTGCACGCGCGGTTTGGCGCCTCCGTCGCCGAGGTCGACCACCACGATCTCTGGCAGCGCGCCGGGCTCACCGTCGCGTGCGCCGCGCGAGAGCACCGCGAGCTCGAGGAGCTGCTCGACGCGGTCGTCCGTTACCTCGTCTCGCAGGACTTCGAGCTCCTGCGTGCCGAGCGGGAGGTGGTCGTCCCTGGCGAGCGCTGAGAGGAGGCGGCGGGTCAACGAGTCCATCCGGCAGGTGCTCTCCGATGCACTCCCGACGCTGAAGGACCCGAGGATCGGCTTCGTCACCGTCACGGGGGTGCGCGCGACCACCGATCTCGCCGAGGCGACGGTGTACGTCAGCGTCTTCGGGTCGGAGAGGGAGCAGCAGCGGACGCTGGAGGGCCTCCGCGCGGCTCACGGAGTGCTCCAGGCGCGGGTCGCACGCGAGCTTCAAACGAGGCGAACCCCGGTCCTCTCCTTCGAATACGATCCGGCGATCGAGCGAGGCGTTCGACTCACGAAGATGATCGACGAGCTCGCGCCCGATGACTCCGATGCAGAGCCAAGCTGACATGAACGCGGTCGTCGCCGCCCTCCGCGACAACGACCGCTTCGTCGTGACCTCGCACGAGGCGCCTGACGGGGACGCCCTCGGGTCGATGCTCGCGATGGGGCTTGCGCTTCGGCAGCTCGGCAAGGACGCAGTGATGTTTCTCGGTGGCCCAGCGCCGTTTCCCGGCGAGTACCGATTCCTCGAGCTCGAGCAGACCGGCCTGCAACGGACGCGGCCCGAGGACATCTCCGACAGGGTTCTCGTCGCCGTCGACTGCGCCAGTGCCAACAGGGTCGGCGCGGAGCCGGGACTCGTCGAGGCCGCGCCGTTCACGATCAACATCGACCACCACCACGACAATCCGCGCTTCGGTGACGTGAACCTGATCGTTGCCGACGCGTCCTCGACCGGCGAGGTGCTCGCGGATGTGTTTCGCGAGCTGGGGGTCGAGTTGACTCCCGAGATCGCCGAGGCTCTCTACATTGCCCTCGTCACCGACACCGGGCGCTTCCAGTACGCGAACACGACCCCGAAGGCGCTACGCCTCGCCGCCGATCTCGTCGAGGCCGGTGCCGACGTGCACCGCGTCTTTCAAGGCGTGTACGAGAACGTCCAGTTCGCGAAGCTCAAGCTGCTCGCACGGGCGCTCGATCGCGCACGGGTGCTCGAGGGAGGGGAGATCGTGGTCTCGCACCTCCTGCGCGACGACTTCGAGGCGGTGGGCGCGAGCGAGCCGTACTCCGAGGGGATCATCGACTTCCTGCGCTCCGCCGAAGGCGCGCTGGTCTCGGCCCTCATCCGCGAGCCGCCACGTGACGGCGCGCCCGCGCGGAAGGTGTCGCTGCGCTCGTCGGTCGACGAGGTGGACGTCAGCGCGATCGCGCGCAAGTCCGGTGGTGGCGGCCACCGCGAGGCGGCCGGCTTCTCGAGCGATCTCTCTGTGGAAGAGATCACCGAGTTCATCGTCCGCGAGGTCGTGGCACAGGTCGGCGCCGCCTCCGAACGGTAGTCGTGCCGCCTCGCGCTCTGACGCCCAGCGGGATCATCCTCGTCGACAAGCCCGCAGGCCCGACGTCCTTCGCGATCGTTGCCGCAGTGCGGCGACGCACAGGCGCCCGAACTGGCCACGCAGGGACGCTCGACCCATTCGCCACGGGGCTCCTGCTGCTCCTCTCGGGCGCGGCGACGCGGCTGCAGCCGCGGTTCGTCGGTCTCGGCAAGCGCTACGTAACCGAGATCGACCTCTCGGCTCGTACGTCCACGGGCGATCGCGAGGGTGAGATCATCGAGGAGCACGATCCGCCAGCTGAGGCTGATCTCGACGCGCAACTCGAGGAGTTTCGCGGCGCGGTCGATCTCCCCATCCCTGCCGCCTCGGCCGTGAAGATCGACGGCGAGCGGGCGTACAAGCTGCATCGTCAGGGAATCGCGGTGGAGATGCCCGTGCGAACCATGCACGTCCACGAGCTGCGCCTCGACGGATACGACGCGGGTGTGGCGCGACTCGAGCTCCACGTGTCGTCGGGTACCTACCTCCGCGCCATAGCGGACGCACTGGGCGGGCACTGCCGATCTCTGCGTCGCACCGAGATAGGCCCGTTCTCTCTCGCAGAGGCAGATCCCGAGCTGATCATTCCTCCGGAAGACGCGCTCGCGAGGCTTGCGTGAGGGTCGTCGGCAGGCCCGCCGAGCTCGCGCCACATCCGCGTGCGGCCGCCATCGGCAGCTTCGACGGCGTGCACCGAGGGCATCGCTCGGTGTTGGGCGCCGTTCGCCGAACGGGGCTCGAGCCAACGGTGATCACCTTCGATCCGCACCCGCGCATCGCGCTCGGCAACAAGGTCGAGCTCCTGACGACGCTCGAGCGCCGCCTCGAGCTTCTCGAAGACGCCGGCGTCGAGACCGTCGTCGTCGCGGCATTCGACCAGGAACTGCAACAGCTTACGCCGGAAGCGTTCGCCGAGCGGTTTCTCCAAGAGATCGGCGTGGAGTACGTCGTCGCCGGCGAGGACTTTCGCTTCGGCGTCCGTCGCTCGGGGGATCTCGCCTTGCTCGAACGGCTCGGGTTCGAAGTCATCGTGCCGCCGGAGGTCGAAGGCGTGTCGTCGACTGCGATCCGCGCTGCGCTCGCCGGGGGTGACGTCGTCGGCGCTGCCGGGATGCTCGGGCGGCCGTTCGAGCTCGACGGTCTCGTCGTTGCGGGTGACCAGCGCGGCGGGACGCTCGGCTACCCGACTGCGAACCTGCGCCTCGAACCGGACCTCGCGTGCCCGCAATTCGGGATCTACGCGGGATCGGCTCGTGGACACCGAGCAGCGGTCTCCATCGGGACGAATCCGCACTACGGCGGCATCGAGCGGCGGATCGAGCCCTACCTCCTCGACTACGAGGGCGATCTCTATGGAGAGCGGCTCGTGGTCGAGCTCTGGGAGCGGCTGCGCGACGAAGCCGTCTTCAAGTCAGAGGACGCGCTCGTCGACCAGATCGCCCGCGACGTCGAGGCGACGCGTGCTGCACAGAGGCCGATCGGCGACAACTAACGTTGGGGCCGTGGCAGGCGAGAACAGACATCCGCTCATCGAGGCGCGGGGCCTCGTGAAGCGCTTCGGCGAGCTCGCCGCGGTCGACGCGATCGACTTCGACCTCCAGCGCGGCGAGGCTTTCGGCTTCCTCGGGCCGAACGGAGCCGGAAAGACGTCGACCATGCGCATGATCGGGTGCGTCTCGCCGGTGACCGACGGATCGCTTCGCGTGTTCGGGCTCGATCCTGCCCGCGACGGGGTGAAGATCCGCGGCCGCCTCGGTGTCGTGCCGCAGCAGGACACCCTCGATATGGAGCTCACGGTCCGCGAGAACATCGTCATCTACGGGCGCTACTTCGGGCTTCCGCGAAAGGAGCTTGGCGCCCGAGCCGACGAGCTCCTCGAATTCGTCGAGCTCACGGAGCGAGCGAACGACAAGGTCGAGCCGCTCTCCGGGGGGATGAAGCGCCGGCTCACGATTGCGCGCTCGCTCGTCAACGACCCCGAGGTCATGCTGCTCGACGAGCCGACGACCGGGCTCGACCCGCAGGCGCGGCACGTCGTCTGGGATCGCCTCTACCGCCTCAAGCGGCAGGGCGTCACGCTGGTCTTGACCACGCACTACATGGACGAGGCGGAGCAGCTCTGCGACCGCCTGGTCGTCATGGACAAGGGGAAGATCGTGGCCGAGGGCTCGCCCCGCCAGCTCATCGAGCGCTACTCGACTCGCGAGGTCGTTGAGCTGCGCTTCGACGACTCGCGGCCGGACGACTTCAGCTACTGGACCGATGGCCTTGTGAGCCGCGTCGAGTCGCTTCCCGACCGTGTGCTCCTCTACACCGACGACGGCGACGCAGCCTCGCACGGAATCCACGAGCGCGGGCTCGTTCCCGACAGCATCCTCGTTCGGCGGAGCACGCTCGAGGACGTCTTCCTGCACCTGACCGGCCGGAGCCTCATCGAATGAGCTCTCTGACGCTCGCCCTGCGCCCGCTCGAGTTCTTCCTTACGCAGTACAAACGTGTCTGGCGGGGTACCGCGGTGTCGAGCGTGGTCACGCCGGTGATCTACCTCCTCGCGCTCGGGGTCGGGCTCGGAGTGTTCGTGGATCGCTCGACCGATCTCCCGAACGGCGTCTCCTACCTCGAGTTCGTGGCTCCCGGATTGCTGGCCGCAACCGCGATGCAGCTCGCCATGCTCGAGTCGAGCTGGCCTGTGCTCTCGGCGATCAAGTGGGACCGCCAGTACCACGCCATGCTCGCGACTCCACTTCGCCACGGGGACATCCTCCTCGGTCACCAGACGTTCGTCGCGGCTCGCGTCTTCATGACGGCGGTCGTCTATCTCGTCGTGATCACGGCGTTCGGCGCGGTCGCCTCGCCGCTCGGGATCCTCACGATCCCGGTCAGCGTGCTCGTGGGGCTGTCCTTCTCGTTGCCGATCGCCGCCTGGGCCGCGCACACCCAGACGGAGGTGTCCTTCGTCGCGATCTTCCGGTTCGTGATCCTCCCGATGTTTCTCTTCTCGGGGACGTTCTTTCCGATCTCGAAGCTACCGGCGCCGCTCGAGGCGATCGCGTACCTGACACCGCTCTGGCACGGAGTGACGCTCTGCCGTGACCTCACCCTCGGCGACCTCCAGCTCCGGAGTGGGCTCCTCCATCTCGGCTACTTGCTCATGTGCTGCGCGATCGGCCTCGCACTCGCGCGGATGACGTATCGCAAGCGGCTCGTGGTGTGACGGAGCTCGTCGCCCGCACGCGCCTCAGTGCTCCTGCGAGACCGTCGATCGGCGGTCTCCTGATCGTCGAGCGAAACACCATGGTGTACCGCCGGACGTGGATGATCCTGTTGTCCGGCTTCTTCGAGCCGCTCTTCTACCTCTTCTTCTTCGTCTACCCGCTCGCGAGCTTCAGCTTCATCGGTGGCGTCAGCTCGGGCGGGGAGACGCTCGAGTACGCCGTATTCGTCGCGCCCGCATTGCTGGCGTCGTCGGCGATGAACGGCGCGTTCTACGACGCGACCAACGTCTTCTGGAAGCTTCGCTACGGCAAGGTCTACGACTCGATCCTCTCGACCCCGATCGGGCCGAAGGACGTCGCGGTGGGGGAGACCATCTGGGCCGTCGTGAGGTCGCTGCTCTACTCCACGGCCTTCCTCACCGTCATCGTCGCACTCGGCCTGGTCGAGTCGTGGTGGGCGCTGCTCGCGCTCCCCGCCTGCTTCGTGATCGGCTTCGGCTTTGCGGGCGCCGGGATCGCGGCCGTGACCTGGATGCGCAACTGGAAGGACTTCGACCTCGTGCAGCTCGTGATGCTGCCGATGTTCATGTTCTCGGCAACCTTCTACCCGATCTCCGTGTACCCCGAGGTTCTCGAGTGGGTCGTCCGCTGCCTGCCCCTGTACCACGGGATCGAGCTCGTCCGCTCGCTGACGACCGGCTTGGGTCACGGCCTTCCAGCTCGTCAACGTGGTGTATCTCCTCACGATGGGTCTGATCGGCATGGCGATCGCCTCCCGCCGCATCGACAAGCTGCTCCTGAAATAGCGTCGGTGCCAGGTTTCAACCTGGCTCCGGCTCCGTTTCTCACAGGCGAATAGCGGCTCCGCTTCGCCGAGGGTCTCCCGCAGCGCCGTTGCGACCGACGCAGCTGACGCCGCCGAAATAGTGGTGAAAGCGCTCCCAGCGGCGCACAGTGCGTCCCCGGCTCTCGAGCTCGACGAGCGCGTTCTCGTCGACTCCCGGCTCCGCGTCGACGACCTCGGTGGTGGGGTGGACCCGAGGCTGAGAGACTGCGGTCTCGGGGTCGAGACCTTCGTCCAGGACACCGGCGAGAACCGTGACGAGGGCAGTGCGAAGGCGCGTGGCCCCCGCCGAGCCGAGTGCGAGTGCGAGCCCATCGCCGTCGAACGCGAGAGCGGGCGCCATCCTGCTCTCGAGGTGGTCGCCGGGCTGCGGTTCCCCGTGCGCGATGTCCGATTCGCCAAGGAGGTTGTTGAGCTGGGTGTCGAAACCCGGCAGCCAGGTGCCCGCGCCGACTCCGAGCGAGTGCGTGAGCACGCAGGCCCTTCCGTGGCCATCTACGGCGACCATGTTGGTGGTGTGCTCGCCGCTCTGTTGTCGAGTCTCGAGCGCCGAGACGAGCGCGAGCACGCGTTCGGTCTCCGAGAGCTCCGCCAGGCGTGGGAACCGCGGGAGCAGCTCTGGCACTCCCGAGAGCCCACCCCGCGTTGCTACGCGATGCTCGTGGAACGGCGCGACGACAGGATCGGCCCAGAGCGCGCGGTAGTCGAGCAGGTCCTGGGCTGTGACGACGACACCGTCGACGCCGAGAAGAGCCTCGGCCAGCGATCCGCGGTAGACACTCGCGGCGCCCTCTTCCGAGAGCGCTTCGAGCGTCTGGACAAGGCCGGGCTGATCGAGCAGCTCTCCTGCGCGAAGCGTCCGGTTCTCCCGCACGAAGAGCACCGCGCCGCGTTCGAGTGAGTAGAGGTCGCCAAGCATCTCCAGCGAGCGCTCGTGCATCACGGGCAGCGGCACACCGGCTCGAGCGAGGATGAGTGCCGGCTCGACGAGGCGCTTCCAGGGGAGGCGCCCCAGCCGCTCCCAGAGCTCGCCGAGAGCCGCCGGAAGACCTGGTACCGCGCACGAAGCCGGGCCGATGGAATAGACGACGAGCTCGTCTCCGAACGCGATCGGCAGCTCGACGAGGTCGCCGGCGCCCGAGGGCACGGCGGCGAACCCGTTCAGGTTCATGACCCGCGATCCGTCGAACGCGATGGCATGGCACCCGGACAGGAGTCCACTCATGACGGTCTCGGCCACGCAGGAGGCGAGGGCCATCGCGACGACCGCATCGGCGGCCGTTCCGCCGTCGGCGAGGATCTCGACACCGACCTCGGCGGTTGCAGGATGACCCGCGGCGACTCCCGGCCTCATGCGGCAAAGTTACAAGCCGTCACAAGCGCTTCGCGGGGCACGGCGAGCGCAAATTCGCATCCAAGTGACAAGTCGTCACAAGCAGGATCTGCGCGGGCGCCGCTAGCCGCAGCCGACTGCGCCGGGCGGGGCTCCGGCCTCCGGATCGGTGCGGAACGTGAAGTCGCGGAGCGGCCAGAAGACGACGAACACTTTCGCGAAGATGGCATTCCGAAGCACCGGGCCGAACTGACGGCTGTCGATCGCGGCGCTGCGGTTGTCGCCGAGCACGAAGTACTGCTCGCCCCCGACCTCCACCTCCGGGAAGGGTTGCGTCTCGATGTCGTCGAGCTTGATCCCGTTCACGAAGACGCTGCCGTCACGACCGACGATCTGATCTCCGGGGAGTGCGGCGATGCGAAGGGCGAGGACCAGGTCGTCGGCGTCCCGGTCCGGCGCGATCGCGCCATCAGGATTTCGTGCGGCATGGATGGCAGCGATATCCCCGCGCTCCGGATCGCGGATCTTGTACGTGATTCCCTCGGTGTAGGCGCGCCCGTTGCACGCGGGAATCGTGGGCGCCATGCTCGCCGCGTCATTTGAGTCGACCGGCACGAGCAATTCGCCGAAGTCGAGGATTACGAGGGCGATCGTCACGATTACGGCGATCGCCAGCGCGCGTGTGATCCATCGCACCATGCCGCTGCTACCCTTCCCGAGACCGTAGTCGCGGCCCCGACGTGTTTCTTCCTTCACGCGGAGCGGGGACTACGGAGTCGTCTACTAGGAGGAGATGCATGAGCCTCACCAAGGAAGTCAAGCTGGAAGTAATCGAGAAACACGGTCGTGGGCCTGCTGACACCGGTTCGGCGGAAGTCCAGATCGCCCTTCTCACTCGAAGGATCAACGATCTGACCGAACACCTTCGCTCTCATCCTAAGGATCACTACTCGAGGCGGGGTTTGCTCAAGCTCGTCGGCCAGCGCCGCCGGTTCCTCGACTACCTGCAACGAAAGGACATCGAGGGCTATCGTGCCCTCATCAAGGAGCTCGGCCTCCGCCGATAGAAGCTCCCGAAGAAGGAAGGTGGAAGTTTGAGCGAGTCTCGCATCCCGGGACTGACTCAAACCTCCACCTTCTACCCACTAAGGAAAGGTGAAGGGACACCTCACATGAGTATTAGTAGTCAAGCTGGCACCGGGCACGTTGCCACGGTCTCCGTCGACGTAGGCGGTCAGGAGCTCGTCTTCGAGACGGGCAAGCTCGCCAAGCAGGCCGACGGCGCAGTCGTCTGCCGCTCCGGCGAGACGATGATTCTCGCTACCGCGGTTGGTCGGGCCGACGCCCGGCCGGACGCGGACTTCTTCCCGCTCACGGTCGATGTCGAGGAGCGGATGTACGCCGCAGGGAAGATCCCGGGCGGCTTCTTCAAGCGCGAGGGCCGCGCCACCGAGCGTGCGACGCTCACCGCGCGCATGATCGACCGCCCCATCCGGCCGCTCTGGCCGAAGGGGTTCCGCAACGAGGTGCACCTCGTCTGCACGACGCTTTCGGCCGATCTCGTGACCCCACACGACGTGCTCTGCATCAACGGCGCGTCCGCTGCACTGATGGTCTCGCCGCTGCCGTTCCTGGGCCCGATCGGCGCTGTGCGGATCGGACAGATCGAAGGCGAGCTCGTCGTCAACCCGACGCTCGAGCAGCTCGACGAGTCGACGCTCGATCTCATCGTCGTCGGTACCAGCGAGGGACTGACGATGGTCGAGGCCGGCGGAGACCAGGTTCCGGAGGAGACGATTCTCGAGGCGCTCTCACTCGCGCATTCGGAGATCAGCAAGATCTGCGCGGCGCTCGAGGATCTTCGCTCGCAGGTCGGCAAGCCGAAGTGGGTCGATCTCGAGCTCACAGCCGAGCTCGATGCGGCACACGGCGACGCGGTTCGAGCCGCGATTGCCGAGCACGGCCTGCGGGAGGCGTCGACGGTCGTCGACGCACTCGTCGAGGAGGCCTCGCCCGCCATAACGATGAACGCGACCGAGGACGATATGACTCGCCGCGGGCAGGTGCGTGCGAGCTTCTCGTCGATCGTCGAGAAGGCGCGGCTGGCCGCGGTCGAGGGACCAGTCCGCGACCAGTTCCTGGCGGACCTCCAGGAGCTCACCGACGCGGAGCAGGACTCGAAGGTGCTCAAGTCGGCGAAGCGGGGCCTTCTGTTCGATCGCATCCTCGAGGAGCTCGAGCTTCCGTTCCCGGTCGGCTCGGCGCCGGCCGAGGGCGAGCCGGCGGTCAAGGACTCGATGACGAAGCAGTTCGTCAAGCGCGCCGCGGAAGCTGTCTACAAGGACCTCGTACGCAAGAAGATCGCGATCGACAAGCGCCGTCCCGACGGTCGGTCGGCGGAGGAGATCCGCCACGTCGAGTCGGAAGTCCGCGTGAGCCCGCGCACGCACGGCTCCGCGCTCTTCACGCGCGGTCAGACCCAGATCATGACGCTGCTCACGCTCGGCACGATGAAGGAGGGGCAGAAGATCGACGACCTCTCCCGCGAGCAGCAGCGCCGCTACATGCACCACTACAACTTCCCGCCCTACTCGGTGGGAGAGACCGGCTTCATGCGCGGCCCGAAGCGGCGTGACATCGGCCACGGCGCGCTCGCTCAGAGGGCGCTCCAGTCCGTTATCCCGTCGATCGAGGAGTTCCCCTACACGATCCGGCTCGTCTCCGAGACACTCGAGTCGAACGGGTCGTCGTCGATGGGCTCCGTCTGTGGATCAACGCTTGCCCTCATGGACGCCGGCGTGCCGATCGCAGCGCCCGTCTCGGGCATCGCGATGGGTCTCGTGAAGGAGGGCGACGACTACGTCATCCTCACGGACATCCAGGGGGCGGAGGACCACCTCGGCGACATGGACTTCAAGGTCGCCGGGACGCGGGACGGCATAACCGCCTTGCAGATGGACATCAAGATCACCGGCGTGACGCAGGAGATCATGCGCTCGGCGCTCTCCCAGGCGAAGCAAGCCCGTGAGTCCATCCTCGACACGATGCTGGCCACGATCCCGGAGTCTCGCGCGGCTCTTGCCGATCACGCACCGCGGATCTCCTCCGTCAAGATCGACCAGGAGAAGATCGGGATGGTCATCGGCAAGGGCGGCGAGACGATCCGCGCACTCGAGGCCGACTACGAGGTGCAGATCGACATCGAGGAGGACGGCACGATCCTGATCTATGCCACCGAGGGCACCAAGGCGGAGGCGGCGATCTCGGCTATCACCGCGCTCACGAAGTCGCCCGAGGTCGGAGACACGTACACCGGCAAGGTCGTCAAAACGACCCAGTTCGGTGCGTTCGTCGAGCTCAAGAAGGGCACCGACGGCCTGCTCCACGTGTCGAACGTGGGTCCCGGTCGTGTCGCCCACATCGAGGACGTCATGGATCGCGGAGACATCGTGGATGTCCTCGTCCAGGAAGTCGACAAGGACCGCGGCCGAATCGGCCTCAAGCTCATCGCCAAGCACGAAGACGGCGCGCTCGTCATGCCCGAGGAGCTCATCGAGCGGGCGAAGAACGCTCCTCCGCGCGAAGAGCGACCTCGCGAAGATCGTGGTCGCCGCGACCGCGGCCGTCCGCGCGAGCGCGCGTAAGAACGAAGCACCAGGGCGGCGCTAGCCGCCCTGGTGCTCTCAGGGTCAGACCCCACGGGTCTGACCCCTCCTACTCGCCCCTACAATCCGCCGGCATGGCCAAGCACCAGCTGACCGAGCTCGCGACCGGCGAGCGCGTCATCTCGGAGCGACTTCCGGGAGTGCGGTCGGTTGCAATCGGCTTCTGGATCGGTGCGGGGTCGCGTGATGAGCCCGACGCTCGAGCCGGCATCTCACACTTCATCGAGCACCTGCTGTTCAAGGGCTCGTCGCGCTACTCGGCGCAGGAGATCGCCGAGATCTTCGACGAGCTCGGCGGCGAGCTGAACGCGGCAACCTCGCGCGAGACGACCGTCGTCTACGCGCGCATCCCCGATGATCGGCTCGAGACGGCGATCGACGTGATGGCCGACATGGTCTTCCAACCGTCGTTCACGGACGTCGACTCCGAACGCGAGGTCGTGCTCGAGGAGATCGCGATGGTGGAGGACACGCCGCACGATCTCGTACATGACTTCGCAGCCGAAGCCGTTTTTGGCTCGCACCCGCTCGGCCGTCCGGTCATCGGTCGGGCCGAGGTCATCTCCACCGTCTCGAGACGTGCGCTCTCCGCGTACCATCGCCGGGCCTACTCGGGCGAAGAGATCGTCGTCGCGGCCGCTGGGAATCTCGGGCACGAGCAACTTGTCGGGCTGCTCGCAGAGCGCCGGAACGGCGCCACGCCCGGCGGCGGGATGCCCGTACGGAAGTCGGTCCAGAAGCTCCCACCGCCTGGTCTTCGCTTCCAATCCAAGGAGACCGAGCAGTACCACGTCTGCCTCAGCGCGCCCGGGCTCGCGCGAATGGACGAGCGTCGCTTCGCGGCATCGATTCTCGACGCAATCGTAGGCGGTTCGGCCTCGTCGCGGCTCTTCCAGGAGATTCGCGAGAAGCGGGGGATGGCGTACTCCGTCTACAGCTACGCGTCTCAATACGCCGACGCGGGACAGATCGGTCTGTACGTGGGCACGCGGGAGGAGAACCTTGCCACCTGCCTCGAGATCGCCGTCGCCGAACTCGCCGACGTGGCGGCCGGCAACGTCCGCAACGACGAACTCGAGCGCGCGAAGGAGAACCTCAAAGGACGGCTTCTCCTGTCGCTCGAGTCGACATCGAACCGGATGACGCGGCTCGGGAGGGCGACGATAACCAGCACGCCTCTCCTGCGCGCCGGAGAGATCGTTCGACGGCTCGAGGCGGTCTCGGCGGAGGACGTTTCCGCCCTGGCGGACGAGCTGTTCGATCCCGCGCGGCTGTCTGCCGCGGGCATCGGGCCGGACGAGGCCCGCTTCCGTGAAGCGGTCGCGCGCGTAAACCCTGGGTTACTGTCGACGGCAGCGTGACGAAACGGACTTTGTGGCTCTGAGCCACGAGGAGGCTCGATGAGGATCGCGTTCTTCGGAATGCACGGAAAGACGGGTGTGGTTGTTGTCGCCGGGCTGGAGAGCCGAGGCCACGAGGTCCTCGACGCGCGAAGCACCGGCCCGGACAACTCTGACGCGGCGGTCGACTTCACGCGCCCGGACGCTGTCTTGGGTAACGTCGAGCGATGTCTGGCCGCGGGTGTGCCCGTCGTGATCGGCACGACCAGCTTCGATCTGGACGCGCTTGACGTACGAGCGAGAGATGCCGGCGTACCGTGCTTCCATGCGCCGAACTTCGCTCAGGGCGCCGTACTGATGATGCGTTTCGCAGAGGAAGCGGCGAAGGCGTTTCCGCGGGCGGAGATCGTCGAGCTCCACAACGACGCCAAGCGTGATACGCCTTCAGGAACGGCGAAGGCGACCGCCGCCCGAATGGGCACCGAGCCAACCATCCACTCCGTGCGGCTTCCGGGTCTCGTCGCGCATCAAGAGGTCCTCTTCGGGGGACCGGGGGAGACGCTCACCATCCGCCACGATACGACCTCCCGCGAAGCATTCGTCCCCGGAGTGCTGCTCGCACTCGAGCGGGTGCGCGATCTCCCTGCGGGCCTGACGGTCGGCCTGGACGCGCTTCTGTGACTGTCTTAGCGCCTTCCTAGCGGGCGCTCTCCCTGATCGCGGCAAGCAGCTCCTGGTGGCGCCGCTCCTCGTCGGAGACCACCTCGTTCTCGGGCTTCTTCATCCGCGTCATCAGCGCGTTCATCGGCTTGACGACGAAGAATACGATGGCGGCAGCGGTTGCGACGAACGTGATCGCGGTGGTGATGAAGGCTCCGTAGCGGAACACCGCGTCGTTGATCGTGAAAGTCAAATCGCTGAAGTCGGGTTTGCCGATGATCATCGCGACGACCGGCATGACGAGGTTGTCGACGAACGAGCTGATCAGCGCAGCGAACGCCAGGCCGATGACGAATGCGACGGCGAGCTCGACGAGGTTGCCGCGCATGAGGAAGTCGCGAAACTCCTTGATCATCGGGGTGCCTGCCTTTCCGTGGCGTAGAATTCTGGCGTGCTGGGCGAGATCCTGACGGCGATCGTCACGCCTTTCAAGGCAGACGGATCCGTCGATATCGACCGGTTCCGCGCGCTGGCATCGCACCTCGTCGACAACGGCTCCGAGGGCCTCGTCGTAACCGGGACGACCGGCGAGGCGCCGACGCTCTCGGATGACGAGCGCTTCACCCTGTACGAGGCGACCGTCGACGAGGTGGGGGACAGGGCCACCGTGGTCGCGGGAACGGGCACCTACTCCACCGAGCACTCGGTTCACCTGACCGCGCGTGCCCACGAGATCGGCGTTCACGGCTTCCTCGTGGTGACGCCCTACTACAACAAGCCCCCGGTGCGCGGAATCGTCGAGCACTTCAACGCGATTGCCGCGGTGTCGGACAGGCCGATCATCGTCTACAACATCCCGGGCCGCGTCGTCTTGAACCTCGAAACGGCGACGATCGCGCAGCTCGCGGAGATCCCGAATGTGCGGGCGGTGAAGCAGGCGAACTCCGACCTCGACCAGGCGCGGCGAATCGTCGAGCTCGATCTCGATCTCTACGCCGGTGACGACGACCTCGTCTTCCCGTTCCTCGAGCTCGGAGGATTGGGCGGAGTGTGCGTCCACACCCATGTCGTGGGGCTGCAGGTGAGGGAGATGGTGCGACTGTTCCGAGCGGGCGACACCGAAGGCGCCCGGGCTCTCGACGTGGAGCTCGCGCCGTCGATCGACCTGCTTCGAGTCGCTCCGAACCCGATCGCGGTCAAGTGCGCGTTGAATCTTCTCGGCCACGAGGTCGGCGGCCTTCGGCTTCCGCTCGTCACCGCGACAGACGACGAGCGCGATGCGGTTCGCGAGTGCCTCGAGCGCCTCGGCCTGCTCGCACACGCCGCCGCCTGAGGCACCGCTTCCGAGCCGCTCCAACGTTGGGGTCTGGCCTCAGCCATACGCCAGCTTGGAGGGCCGTGCATAGACTCACGCCGTGAGCGACACGCTTCGCATCATCCCGCTCGGCGGCCTCGGCGAAGTCGGCAAGAACATGACCGTCTTCGAGGCCGCGGGCGAGATCATCGTGGTGGACGCGGGCCTTGCCTTCCCGCGTGACGAGCACCTCGGCGTCGATCTTCTGCTCCCGGACGTCGGCTACCTCGAGGACCGACGTGTGCGTGCGGTTATCCTCACGCACGGGCACGAGGATCACGTCGGCGGGCTTCCGTATCTCCTGCGCGAGATCGATGTCGACACCGTCATCGCGACGCGATTGACGTTGGGCCTCGTCAAGTCGAAGCTCGACGAGCACGGACTCGCGCAGGCCGCAGAGCTCGTCGACGCCGAGCCGGGAGACGATCCACTGCACATCGGCCCCTTCACTGTGGAGCTCGTCCGCGTCGCCCATTCGATCCCGGACTCGGTCGCGCTCGTGATCGAAACCGCAGCAGGGCGGGTCGTACACACCGGCGACTGGAAGCTCGATCACACGCCCGTCGACGGATTGAAGACGGACGTAGGGAAGCTCGCCGAGATCGGCAACCGCGGTGTCGACCTTCTGCTCGGGGATTCCACAAACGCCGAACGCCCTGGAAACACAGGCTCCGAGCGGCTCGTCGGCGAGGCCTTCCGCACGCTCTTCCCGCTCCGAACGGGGCGCATCCTGGTCGCTTCCTTCGCCTCCAACATCCACCGCATGCAGCAGGCCGCGGACGTTGCTGTGGAATGCGGGCGCAAGGTGACGGTGATCGGCCGCTCGATGCGCAAGAACCTGAATATCGCGCGCAACCTCGGCTACGTGTCGTTTCCCGAGGAGGCGCTCATCAACCCCGACGAAGCCGCGCTCCTGCCGCCCCACAAGGTCCTCGCTCTCTGCACCGGGAGCCAGGGGGAGCCGCTCTCCGCACTTACCCGCATTGCCTACGGCGACCACAAGGCGCTCTCGGTGGAGCCTGGTGACACCGTGATCATCTCCGCGAAGCCGGTTCCGGGCAACGAGCTCCGTGTCCACGACTCGATCAATCAGCTCGCACGCGCCGGTGCCGAGGTGCTCCACGAGGAGATCGCTCCTGTGCACGTCTCAGGTCATGCGTGCCAGGAGGAGCTGCGGACGATGCTCTCGCTCCTGCGCCCGCGGCATGTCATGCCGATCCACGGTGAGTACCGCATGCAGGCCGCGCACGCGAAGCTCGCGCGTGAGGCGGGCGTGCCCGAAGAGCGGATCATCATGGCCGAGAACGGGTCGGTGGTGGAGCTGGCCCGTGGGGGCGTTCGGCTCGTGGATCAAGTCAACGCCGGCGTCACGTTCGTCGACGGGCTTCGCGTCGGAGACGTGCAGGATGTCGCGCTGCGCGACCGCCGCCGTCTCTCGGAAGATGGCGTTCTGATCGTCGTGACGACGCTCGCGTCGTCGGATGGAGGCGACATCGCTCCGCCGGAGCTGATCGCGCGCGGGTTCGCCGACTCCGGCGAACTGCTTGACGAGCTCCGCGCTGAAGCCGACCGTGTGGTGCGTGAGCTTTCGAAACAACATGTCATGGAGATCAAGCTCCTCCAGGAGCACATCCACGATGCCGTCGGCCAGATCGTCTACGACCGCACGCGGCGACGCCCGATGATTCTCCCCGTCGTCATCGAGGTCTAGAGGCTTGATGACTGGTTGGGACTCGGTCATCGAGGGAAACGCGGCGAGCGAGCTCGCGGGTGCGCGGCTCATCGCACAGCTCCGTGCATGCGAGGCCGCATCGCTCGCGTTCTGCCGACTCCTCGAGCGCTGGGGGCGGGGAGACGCCGTGCCGGCGACTCCCGGGGGTCGTCAAGCTGCACTCCGTCACGCTGCAGACCGGGTCGAGACCGCAATCGCCGGGCTCGAGCGGCCGCTTTCCCGGTACCTGCTCGAGCTGGAGCCCGAGCGAGCGGAAGGCCGGTCGTGGTACGGCGGGCCTGGTGCGGGCGAGCTCGTCGAGTGGCGGCCTGTGCTCGATCGGGCAGGGGTGCGTGCGTGTCCCAATCGCGTTGCAGCCGTCTACCTCGAGCTTGCCGTGCTCGTTCGTGCGCTCGAAGGGTTGACGACGGCAGCGACCCTCGACGCCGCGCCGGATCGCTCGTCGCTCTGGGCCGGTCTGTTCGACCTCCAGGACACGCTCCTCGGCTCGACGGTCGACGATCTGCGCGCCCTCGCCGCCTGACCTGTCCAACCCGGTGTCAGACACCGCCGAGCGAACGTGTCTTCTCGAGCCGATGCTCGTCGTGACGTCCCAGGAGAGCGGAGGCTCGCAGGTTCTTATCCAGTCGCGCGGCAGGGCCGTGGAAGAACCGACACAGGTTTGGCGCAGAGTCCCTTGACACGTTTCGGTGTCTGACACCGATGCTGGTTCCGCGTATCGTCGTGGTCGGGTCCATCAACCTCGACCTCGTCGCGCGCTGCGAGCGGCTTCCACAGCCGGGGGAGACGGTCAGCGGCGCGTCGTTCTCACGGTTTCCCGGCGGGAAGGGCGCGAACCAGGCGGTCGC